>Ga0334722_10001107_pt1 | contig 35242 bp, 38 predicted proteins | sample C3_bottom_MG_FD_207210 | JGI IMG/M metagenome (GOLD analysis project Ga0334722, IMG submission 207210) | Sediment microbial communities from Yellowstone Lake, YNP, Wyoming, USA - C3_bottom | ecosystem: Environmental > Aquatic > Freshwater > Lake > Sediment | place: USA: Wyoming | collected... | reverse complement strand
TAAGTTTATGGATGAAAACATGAGAATCACAAAGATTAACGGTGTAAGTGGTAATATTAAAAGTAGTGAAGTAATTTTAAGTCAAAGTCCTATCTTTTTAGAAAAAACAAACTAGGCTAGATTTCGCCTCCGAGTTTTTTATGGTGCAGAAGATTGAAGAAATAAGACAAGAAGGGTAAACTAAATATTGAAGGTCTATGAATTTGTCAAAATCTTTAGCTTTAATTTTGATAGCTCTCTTTGTCTTTTATAGTCAATTTTTAAATCCCCAAAAATTGAAAGCTCAAGCTCCTTCAGGAATTGCTCTTACAAAACATGTGGATAAAATTTCAGCTGCTTCTGGCGATATTTTGACATACGGTGTTGACTGGCAAAATCTTTCTTCAACAGAGACTTACAATAATATCAAAATTAATGATTCAGTCCCCCAAGGAACTGATTATGTAGCCGGATCTGCGTCTAGCCAAGGTGTTTTTGACGGTACGCAGATTACTTGGACAATAAATAGCGCTGTGCCGGGGGCTTTTGGGAGCGTTAGTTTCAAAGTAAAGATTAATGGTCCAAATCCTTTTGGTTTTGCCGGGTTATATACGAATTCAGATGGCACGCGGGCACAAGACTTAAAAGTAACTTTTGCTCGAAAAGAACTCTGGTGGCATAGTGTAGAAACTTCTGAAAACACCTATGACTTTACACCTTTGGATAATATTTATAATAGTGTTAATAATTATAATCTTGAACTGATGTTAGATTTAAGGACACAAAGGGGATGGGGAACAGATTGTACTCGTGATTCCTCTTTGTCCGGGACTCCTCTTTCTACTTCCTCATGTCCGCCCAAGGATATTTCTATCACATTTGGCGCAAAAGGATACAGCACTCTTTACTATGATTATGTCTATGCAATTTTACAGCACTTATTTGATACCAATCGTCCTATTCAATATCTCGTTATAGAAAATGAGGTAAATACTGCTACTTTCTGGTATGGTAATGCAGATGATTTCTTGAAAACCAGAACTACGGCATATAAAGCGGCCAAAGACTTTAGAGGAAATAACTTGCGTGCAAGTAATTTAAAAGTGGTTGACAACGGCATTGCCGATTTGGTTTGGGGGACGGCAGTAACACGAGAAAAATATTGTAGCAATGATATTAATGGCGCAGTTTCCTTTGCAGGAAGGTATTTGCAAAGAATTAATAGCCAACCAGTAACAGCTGATTATCTAGCTCAAAATATTCATTGTCCAATCCAGTCGACAGACTTTTTAGCTCGAGACTACTCGATTTTAAAAAAAGTTTTTGAAAAAGATCCAGGTTTAGGTGGACCTTCTTTTGACATAATGAGCTACCATTTTTATGCTCCGTGGGATACTCAGGAAGAAGTAATAAATTGGATAAGTCTGGAAATGCAAAAAAATGGTTATCAGAACCCTATTGTTCTAACAGAAGGTGGTTACTACGATAAATTAAGATATTATACCGATGACCCTAGCGTTGCGGCAAAGCTGAAACAAGATGTCGCTAACGACGTTGTTAAAGACCATATTATCGCTTTCGCCAACAAAGTTAAGGCTTGGATTTGGTTTCCTTTAGAAGAAAAAAATTCAGGGACCACTCTTAATTCGGATTATAAAGGTTTGTATCAGCAAGGCGGAACTCCACTTCCAGCACAAATTTCCTATCAATTATTGGTAAATAAAACCAAAGGCTTCACAGCGATTAAAAGATTGAATCTTATCAATCCAGATATCTATGTTTACGAAGTTAGTTTTGGTGGCAGATTTATATATATTGCATGGGCTAGAAATTCAGAGATTATTGATCTAAGCCATCAAATTTCTGGTAATGTCAGGGCTACTAATGTTGATTTAAGCTCAAATATTGTAAATAGCTCTAGTATTACAATCAATGAAAATCCGGTTTATATAGAATCAATTAATCCATAAGTCTTGACTTTTGGCCAAATTTGCTGTATACTATTATAATATTAAAGTTTCAAAGTACTTTAATAGGAGGGATAAGAGAAGGGGATAAAGTCTAAGAGGAGGGATGAACTCATAGACTTTTCCTCTTGCCATATTCACCGAAAAAACAAAAACAAAATCGAACCTTAGAAAACAAATGGTAAGAGAATTAGGGTGGAGTTATGCGGTCCTTACAATAGTAAAAGTACTATGGTAGGGACAAAGCCAATTACTTTGCCCTTGCCATAGAGGCGCGAGCAGATAGCCATTATATTTAAACATATTGTAAGGGCTTCAATCTAGTTCGCGCCTCTTTTATTAGCAAAAGCCCCGCCTCATTGGCGGGGCTGGGCGGTTGGATTCTCCAAAAGAAAAAGGGCATGGTCAAGTTCTTTGGGGTCTTTGATGTTGGCGAGGGTGTCAAGGATATCTTTCAACCCTTGTTCTTGGGTGAGGGGATGATCTCCTAAGCGATAGCGGCGGTGATCAAACTGTATTTTTCTAGCGGTCTCATTAATCCCTGTGTTTTTTGACATTTCCAGCCTCCAGATTTTTATTTTCGTGCCGGATATCCATCCAAAAATTCAGATGGATATCTCACAAAAAACAAAAATCCGGCTTTCGCCGGCTAATTTCTTATTTCGATTTAGTTATCTGGTACTAAAAATTTGCCGGCTGGAGTCGGAAAGTAAAGTAAAACCAAAAATAAATATTATTTAATATTTTCATTACATAAATATAATATATGAATATTGATTTTATTTCAAACTTTTCTTGAAAAAAACTTTAGTAAATGTTAAAATGACTCTATCTTTTGGAGGAGGTGTAGAGAAATTACCATGAAACTATCTCAAAAGATCAGACTGTTTGGTATTTTGACAATTTTACCCTTGTATATGGCTCTAGCCCTACTGGGTGTAAATCTTGTTTTCTCATTCTGTGTTTGCGTGGCTTTGGCTTTTTTCTGCAGCTATTTAGCATCAGGAATGGATAAAGCCGGCTTAATCCATTTTCTTTTTTCAAATGGAGAATATCTTGCCTTGTCATATGGAGATCTTCGTAAGTATCTCAAAGATCATCCGCAAACAGTTAGATATTGGATTCATGAGAATAGCTATAATCTGAAACAGAGGAATGAAACCGATTTCAGAGCAAGCGTTGCCTGCAGAATCTTGCCAGTCAAAGACAGCCCGGATGTTTTTCTGCGGGGGGAGGATGAGTCGCTTTACCTGGCCAAAAATCTAGAAGATGCCTTAAGGATCATGCAAAGACCGAGATTGATTTTTGAAACAAGTCTTTTCCCAAGCGGATTCGCAGTGGTTTCCATTAAGGAGTCAGAACTATTTAGCTCCGATGATTAATCGGGCGATAACAAATTTGAAATGCCTCACGTTTAAGTTTTACGTGAGGCATTTTTCTGATACAATATCTCTGCCATGGAATCATATATTTTAGAGAATCTAAATTCTGCTCAACAAGAAGCGGTAACAACTACCGAAGGGCCGGTTTTAATATTGGCGGGGGCGGGTTCAGGCAAAACTAAAGCCCTTACTCATCGAATTGCCTATTTAATTCGTGAAAAGAAAATTCATCCGCAAAATATCCTCGCAGTAACATTTACCAATAAAGCGGCTGAAGAAATGAAAAAAAGGATAAACAATCTTTTGGGCGGAAAAGCAATGACATCGCAAGACATTCACATTATTCCTTGGATGGGGACTTTTCATAGCATTTGCGCTAAGATTCTGAGGCGGGAAATTCAAGAATTAGGATATCGGAGAAGTTTCGTCATCTACGACGAAGATGAATCCTTATCTGCTATTAAGCATGGGATGGAAGTTTTAAATATCGATAAAAAACAATACAATCCTAGATCTATCAAAAACTTTATTTCCGGTGCCAAAAATGAACTCATGTCACCAAGAGAATATGCAAAATATTCTAAAGGCCATTTCGGCGAAATTGTCGTAAGAGTCTATGAGCAATATCAGAAAGATTTAAAACTTGCCAATGCTCTTGATTTCGACGATCTATTGATGAAAACAGTGGAACTCTACGAAAAATATCCCGAAATTTTGAAACGCTGGCAGGGGCTGTTTCGTTATATTTTGATTGATGAGTATCAGGATACAAATTTTGCTCAATATAAGTTGATAAAACTTTTGGCGGAAAAATATAAAAATATCTGTGTTGTCGGCGATGATTTTCAGGCAATTTATGGTTTTCGCGGTGCAAATTTTAGAAACATTTTGGACTTTGAAAAGGATTATCCGAAAGCAAAGATTATTAAAATGGAGCAAAATTATCGTTCTACGAAAAATATAATTTCTGCCGCTCAAAAAGTTATCGAAAAAAATGTTCTAAGATCGGAAAAAGAGCTTTGGACAGAAAATGAAGAAGGACTGCCATCAACTTTTTATTTGGCTCAAAACGAAATTGATGAGATTGAATTCGTAATTTCCGAAATTCAGGCCTTAAGCCATTTTCATAAATTTAACGATTTTGTTTTGCTTTACAGAACCAATGCTCAGTCGCGTATTTTGGAAGAAGTATTATTGCAGAAAAATATTCCATATCGTTTAATTGGGGCGCTGCGGTTCTACGAGAGAAAGGAGATAAAAGATATTTTAGCGTATCTTAAACTAATATTGAATGCGGATGATAAGGTATCGCTTAAAAGAGTAATTAACACTCCCCCGCGGGGGATCGGTGAAAAAACCTACCGGACAATGGACTTGGAAAATCCCAAGGTAAAAAAATTTATGGAAATGATGGAGGGTTTTAGAAAGTCATCGGAAAAAATAAAATTAACCGAGCTAATTTCTGAAATTAGCGAGGGGACAGGGTATAAGAAATTTATTTTGGATGGCACGGAGGAAGGGGAAATGCGCTGGGAGAACATTGAAGAATTAAAATCGGTAGCGACAAAATACCCTTCAACGGATTCGACAAGCTCACCGCAGGCAAGTTCAGGGCAGGCTTTGGAAGAATTTTTAGAAAACGTTGCTTTAGTTGCTGATATTGACAGTTACGATCGGTCGCAAGATGCAGTAACTTTGATGACTTTGCATAATGCTAAAGGTTTAGAATTTCCTGTGGTTTTTATGGTTGGGATGGAAGAAGGTTTGTTTCCTCATATCAATTCGATGATGGAGCCGCAGGAACTCGAAGAAGAACGGCGACTTTGCTATGTTGGCATGACTCGGGCGCAAAAAAGATTGTATTTAACCTGTGCAACCTCGCGTATGCTCTATGGTGCGATTCAATCAAATCCCCCCTCCCGATTTGTTTCAGAGATACCGGAGGAGTTGATTGAGAGATTGTAGCGATCTTGTCAGTATCTTTGCAAAGTACCAGACTCAAATTTTTCCAGCGGAAAATTTGGTCCTAAGCGCTCGGTCAAAAAGTCCGACGATATGTCGGACACCATGCTTTTTGACCTCCGCGATTTACTTTGAAAGACACTCGGCAAGATCTTTTGAGGACGCAGGGAGTCCTTTCGAATGCCCGGTCGAGCGAATTACTTGATTTGTGTAGCATATGCAGGCGAAACAAATCAGAAATGAGCGAGTAGGTTGGCTAGGGTTTGGGCAAATTGAGAAAGGATGACCTGCGGCCGAACTAAAGAATTGATTTTTTGAATAGATGGTATAGAATCAAAAATGAACCCAAAAAACCCTTCGACTTTGCTCAGGATAAAGGAGTTACTATTTTAGGTATTTTTATCGCTTTATGGATATCGCTTTCGAGACATAACGCAAACATTGCGCAACAACAAATTGCCGCTGCTGAAAGCTCGCGTGACCCCAATCATCCGGTTGAAGTTTATTTTGGCGATTCTCAATATCAAAGCCTCCAAAAAATGGCAGAGAGTTTGGGTGTAATAATCTATCCCGAAGATCAAGTTAAAACCTTGCCTCCGCCAGAGATGGGACTGGGGAGCCAAATTAACATCGCTCGAGCAACTCCGGTTAAAGTTTACGATGCTAAAAAATTGATAACTTATCATACTTGGTCGTCGACTATTAGCGATTTACTGAAAGAGAAAAGTATCGAACTTTTGGGGCAGGACTCATCGACACCCACTATCTCTACACCGATTTCTTATAATATGACCGTTACAATTACCCGGGTGGCAGAAGTTGAAGTGAAAGAAACGGAAACTATCAGCTATAAAACCGTTAAGAAAAATGATAGTACATTGGAAAAGGGCAAGACCCGCACTGATCAAAAAGGAATCAATGGCGAAAAAGTGGTGACATATAAAGTGAAGAGAATTGATGGAGTTGAAGTTTCCCGGGACGTAATTGATACTCAAATTACAAAACAATCTCAAGACGAGATTTTAATTGTCGGAACAAAAGTGGTTGTTTATGGCAGCGGAACGGCAACTTGGTACGCGAGAAATGCAACAATGGTGGCCGCCAGCAACACGATTCCTAAGGGAACGATGGTCCATGTGGTAGCAACAAGTTCAGGAAAAAGCGTTAATGTTTTGATTGATGACACGGGGATCCAAGGTAGTGCAATTATTGATCTTTCAGACGATGCCTTCGCGGCACTTGCGCCACTCGGCGCAGGGGTAATTAGCGTTAGAGTAGAAAAATACTATCCATAATGAAATTTCATCCTAAAAAACAACTTGGGCAGAATTTTTTGAAAGTACCGGAGATAGCCAAAAAAATAGTATCGTACGCAGATATTAAAGAAGATGATACAATTTTGGAAATCGGGCCGGGACTTGGTATTTTAACTGACGAACTGGTAAAAACAGGTGCGCAGATTTTTGCAATTGAAAAAGACTTTGAGTTGGTTGAAAAACTAAAAAGAAATGTTGGCGAGCCAAAAAATCTTAAGATAGTTCATCAGGACGCTCTCTGGTTTGATCACTCGACAATCGAAGGAAATTACAAAGTCGTTGCCAACATTCCATACAATATTACATCGCCATTAATTAGAAAATTCATCGAAGGCGACAATAAACCGGAATTAATGGTTATGATGGTTCAAAAAGAAGTGGCGGAAAGAATTACGGCAAAACCGGGAGATTCTAATCGCGGCTTTTTAACTCTCATTGTTGAATTCTACGCTGATAGCGAAATTCTTTTTGAAGTATCTCGCAATGAATTTTATCCTGTTCCAAAAGTCGATTCTGCCGTGATTAAGATATCGATTAAGAAAAAACTTCCAGAAGACATTGAACCGGAGTTTTTCTTTAAAATCGTCAAGGCGGGTTTTGCCGCAAAACGTCGCCAAGTTCATAATTCACTTTCGGCCACATTAAGATTAGAAAAAGATTTAGTTCTCAAAATATTAAAAGAGGCCAAAATTGATCCAATGCTTAGAGCAGAGGATTTAACCTTAGAACAATGGTTTAGCTTGTCTAAGGTTCTAACAAACGAAATGCCCCGTGGTTAGGGGCGAGGTGGAATCGATAGATGAAGTTGTTTTCAGGAGAAATAGGAAAAAGCTTTACTGAACTCTTGACGGGTTGTTTGAAATTCTTTCAATTCGATAGTAGAGGCAACGCAAACTAGTAATAACCAACACCAGAATTTCTCCAATCTTCGCCAATTTGTCATATGGATTAGAAGGAGATATTCGGCGTAAGTTCTGTCGGTGTCTTGGACCCCGCAAATCGCATCAAGTCGTGCTTTATCACCGGCGGTAAAACGGCCTTTCCTCTTATCGAGGAAGTTCTGAATTACGTCCATATCATCTTCCTCCTTCTTGGCATAGCGATATTTTTAATTGTATACTAAGAGAGAGGCACTATGCAAGAAGAGAAAAAAGACATAATTGAAAAGATCGCCCAGCCGCCAATTTCTGCTGTCAAAACTACAGTGGATGTTGAAAAAGAAAGTGTTAAAATGATTGGTCATGTGGCGGCAACTGCAGTAAACCTGCCATTTAAAAAACGCCGCTCAATTTTGCATTTTTTTTGGCGGTCTAAAAGCGGAGTTATTACTGGTGCGGCCGATAATGATCCCTCGGCAATTGTTACATATACTCAAACAGGCGCGGTTGCCGGTTTAAAACTCTTATGGATGGCACTTTTAGCGTGGCCATTACTTACAGTTGTGGAAGAAATGTCGGCGCGAATCGGTGTGGTGGCCAAAAAAGGAATTAACGCGGTTATTTATGATAATTACGGGAAGTTTTGGGCCTATTTAGTTATTTTGGTTTTACTTTTAGTCAATACCATTACTCTAGGAGCAGATATCGCTGCCATGTCTGATGTGGCAATGGTTTTGACTGGAATTCCCGAAATAATATTTATTCTGATTTTTGGTGGATTGTTTTTCCTGCTTTTATGGAAAAAAGGATATCAGGAAGTAAGCCGGTACCTTTTTATTTTGACGCCGATATTTATTCTCTATATTCTGTCGGCATTTTTACTTCCGGTTCCTTGGGGCGAAGCGATAAAAAATACTTTTTTGCCAAATCTTCAATTATTTAATCCTAGTTTTATGTTGGTGGCAGTAGCTTTTTTGGGCACAACTTTGACACCAGCAATGATTTTTTGGGAAACATCTCAGGAAATTGAAGACGGAAAAACCGTGGACACTTTAAAGCGGGAAAATACTAATGTTGCCTTTGGAATGTTTTATTCTCAATTCATTACCTTTTTTATAATTGTTGCTGCTGCCGCAGCATTTGCTGGTCAAAATCATATCGTTACTACTGCTAGAGAAGCATCAGTTGCATTAAAACCATTGGGAAATGCTTCTTTTATCTTATTTTCTTTGGGAATTTTAGGATCTGGTTTAATTTCGATTCCGGTGATTGCCGCTTCATCCGGTTATATGTTCGCTGAAACTTTTAAAATGAATCATGGGTTGGATAAAAAGGTTCATGAAGCAAAGGGCTTCTATCTAATTATGATATTTTCTCTAGTAATCGGGGTTATTATTGCGCTTTTAAGATTTAATCCAATTCTGGCTTTGCTCTATTCGCAAGTTTTGGCTGGATTATTAACCCCAATATTATTAATATTTTTACTTTTAATTAGTAATAGTAAAAAAATCATGGGAAATTATACAAACAGATTTTGGTCGAATTTTTTTGGTATTATAGCGATTTTGGTAATGATTGCTTCAGATGTAGCTTTATTAATTGAGTGGATAAAATGACAAGATTAACAGCAAAAATATATGGAACTGTTCAGGGAGTCTTTTTTCGGGAAAAGACAGAAGCACTGGCCAAGAATTTGGGGCTTACCGGTTTTGCTAAGAATCTTCCTGACGGAACAGTGAAGATTGTCGCCGAAGGTGATGAAGTGTATCTTCAACAGTTATTAGAGTGGTGCCATCATGGACCAGGGTCAGCTAAGGTTGAAAAAGTTGAAAGCACTTTTCAGGTCGCAACTTCTGAATTTGAAGGTTTTAAGGTAGAATAATAGTCAAAGGAACAATATGCAAGAACGAGGTCGTTTTTTTATCACAACATCAATCGATTATGTAAATTCAGCTCCCCATATTGGGCATGCTTATGAAAAGTTGGCGGCTGATGTTTTGGCTCGCTACTGGCGAAAACGAGGTGCAGAAACTTTCTTTCTGACTGGTACTGATGAACATGGTCTTAAAGTAATGCAGGCGGCCCAAGAACATAAAATGACGCCCAAAAAATACGCTGATGAAATGGCTTTGAAGTATCAAGCTGCTTGGTCATTTTTGAATGTTCGCTACGATAGTTTCATTCGGACAACTGATAAAGACCATGAGAAATTTGTGAAGGAATTTGTCCAAAAACTTTACGATAATGGCGAAATATTTAAAGATAAGTATTCTGGTTTATATTGTGTTGGTTGTGAGGAATATAAGACCAAGGAAGAACTATTAGAAGGTGATATCTGTCCGATTCACAAGAAAAAATGCCAATTGGTAGAAGAAGAAATTTATTTCTTTAAACTTTCCAAATACCAAAATCAGTTGATGGAGGCAATTCAATCGAAAAAACTTGTTATTGAGCCGGAAAAAAGGCGAAACGAAATTTTTAACTTTTTATGTAAAGAACCCTTGAGAGATTTGGCTATCACTCGAAGTAAGGTTCCTTGGGGAATTACGGTTCCTTGGGATGAGAGCCAAACAATTTATGTTTGGGTTGACGCATTATTAAACTATATTTCAGGAAGCCGGGGTTTGTGGCCCCCGACCCTGCAACTTTTGGGCAAAGATATTTTTCGATTCCACGCCATTATTTGGCCGGCAATGCTTTTAGCGACTGGGTATGAACTGCCGGAAAAATTGTTCGTTCACGGATTTATAACAGTGAATAAGCAGAAAATTTCTAAAACCACAGGTAACGTCATTGACCCGATTGAAATCGCTAAAGTCTACGGAGTTGACGCCCTTCGCTATTTTATCTTTAGAGAAATTCCCTTTGGGGAGGACGGTGATTTTTCTGTCGATCGGTTCGAAAGAAGATATCAATCTGACTTGGCAAATGATTTAGGTAACTTATTGCAAAGAGTACTTTCGATGCAGAAAAAATACCAAATAAAATGGGATTATACATTGTCTTCCAAGGTTTATAAAAATGTGAACGAAGCGATGGAAGATTTGAGATTCTCCGATGCTTTAAATCTAATTTGGCAGTTGATTACCGAAGCCAATAAAGAAATCGATATGGAGCGACCATGGGAACTTGCGAAAACTAATCCCAGTCATCTTAATAAATTAATTTCCGGTCTTTTAATTGCCCTTTCTGATATTGCAAATCTTTTAGAGCCGTTTATGCCCGAAACATCAAGGAGAATGATTGAAGAACTTGAAACCGGCAGGATCGAACCATTGTTTCCAAGAAAAAAGTAGTTAGCAGGAGGTGGAAATTTTTCCTTTAATATCCGCAATTTCTCAAGTTGGTGGCATTTTAGTTGATAAAGTCACTTTAACTCGTCGTCAGGTAGAAGTAAGAGTTTTTATTCCTATTCTATTTTTATTTTTAGTTTTAACGACTGGCATTCTTTATCCGTTTCTAGGTAAAATCAACCCCGATTTTTTGAAACCAACTTCGCTTTTACTTTTTGCGGCGATGATTCTTTGCGCAATAATCTGGAACTTTTTCTATTACCGTGGCGCACAACTTGAGAAAGTTCATGACTATGAACTTATTATCATGTTTCAGCCTTTATTCACAATTCTTCTTGCAACAATATTTCTAAAAGGTGAACGTAATATTCATATCATTATTGCTTCACTTGTTGCCGCTGTTTTTCTAATTATTGCGCACATTAAAAAACAGCATTTCAGTTTAACTCTGGGTGGCTGGAACTTGGTCGGGGCAGTGATTTTTATGTCTGTTGAATTGATTATTATTTCCCAACTTTTAAAAGTTTATTCTCCGGTAGCTCTTTATTTTGTAAGAACCGGAATACTGTTTCTTTTCTTCTATTTTTATTATCGGCCACAGGTCAATAAAATTTCTAACACTAATTTATGGCTAATTTTTGCTTCGGCGGCTTTGGGAACTGTCCAAATGGTGAGTAAATTCTATGGTTTTGAGGCTTACGGCGTGGTCTATACTTCTTTAATCTTAATAATATCGCCGGTTTTGGTTTACATTTTATCAAACATATTTCTTCACGAGCGTTTCAAAACGCGGGCTGTTCTCTCGTTTGTTGTAATTCTGGGCTGTATCATCTATGCTACAATCTTAGGAAAGTAAATGTATATTGATACGCATGCCCACTTAAATTTTAAGGATTTTAGTAGTGACTACCCTCAAGCGATCTCGAGGGCTTTTGAAGCGGATGTTCTTCGTATTATTAATGTTGGCTCAAATTATTTGACTTCAAAAAGGGCGGTTGAAATTGCCAAAGGCGGAGAAGGGCTTTATGCGGCAGTGGGATTGCATCCGGTTCATGTGAAAGAAGAGCCTTTTGATGAAGAAAAATTTATTAAATTGGTAAAAGATAAAAAAGTTGTTGCGATTGGAGAGATCGGCCTCGATTACTATCATGACAAAGAAAACGCTTTCGATCAGCAGGCGGTTTTTGGGAGATTCTTAAAAATCGCCAATATTACGGGGAAACCAGTTATTATGCACTCTCGTGATGCTGGCGAAGATTTAATGTCAGTTTTGATGTCTCAGGGCCAGCTTCCAAAAGGTGTAATGCATTGCTTTTCGGAAAATTGGGATTTTGCCAGAGTGATTTTGGATATGGGATTTTACATTTCTTTTACCGGCGTTATTACTTTTACAAAAAACCAACAAACTCTTAAAGTTATTGAAGAAGCGCCATTAGATAGAATTCTGATTGAAACAGACTGTCCCTATATGACGCCGGAGCCGTATCGCGGAAAACGTAACGAGCCGGCATATGTGGTTGAAGTTGCGCGAAAGATATCGGAAATAAAAAAAATTCCGCTAACAAAAGTTGCCGAACAGACTTCCAAAAACGCTCAAGAATTGTTCAAGATTTCTTAATGGAAAGTTTATTATTTTTAGTTCTCGTCACGATGCCTTCTTGGTGAAAAAAACGTTCTATTTTTTGATCATCGAAATGTTTATGAATTTGAGGTTCTAGTTCGGATATTTTGTTTTGCGCGGAAATATAATCGTTGATGACATCATCGATAGTGTTTTCCTCCAACTTCTCATCAGGCGCGAATTTATGCTTTTTTAAAGGACACATTTTTTGGTAATCGCACCAGTCACACAAGGGATTATCTTTGGGTAAAAACTCTTTTTCAACTTCGATATTTTCAGCAGTTTGGATAATTTCAGCTTTGATACTATCAACCTCATCCGGCCGGCGCGTAGTCGTAAGTTTAGTGTCGAACTTTAGAAAATATAAAGTCAGGCGAATGTCTTTCGCGTCGGGCCACAGGCTATTTATTGCCAAATTATAGATGCAAAGTTGTTTATCTTTATCGACATCAATTTGAGTTGGCAGTTTTTTGGAAGTTTTATAGTCGATGACTTCAAGTGATCCAATCGGGAGCTTGTCAACGCGGTCGATTATGCCAGAAAGAACATGTTTATCGTTTAACGGAACTTGAAAGCGTTTTTCGGTAGCGACAATATTTCTTAATCCCGGCTTGAATCCGGCATGAAATTTTTTAAGCATCTCAACGCCGAAATCAAAATACTGATCTGATTCCTGCTTTGATGGGAAAACGTCTTCGCGCCATTTATCTTTTAAGATTTTTTGTAATTCATCAACTGGCGGAATTATTGGATCTTTAGTCAGTGCGTAATGGACGATTTCGTGAATCAACCCGCCAAAAAAGAATTCCGGTTTTTCAGGAACTTTTACCCTGTCAATATAGGAAAATTTGTATTGCAGGGGACAGCGATTGAAAGTGTCGAAAGCAGAATAAGAAATTTTCATGAGTTTATTATATAATAGATAAGAAGGAATAAAAATGGGCAAGATTACTTGTCGCGGAAATTTCCCAAAGGAAAATTATGGGCTTAATGGCGATTGAAGATGAAAAGCGCCGAAAACAGTTGGCAGCAATAGAGCCACCTCAAAAAAAAGGCTGGCTTTCGAAAAGGCTGGCCATTACTTTGATTATTACTCTTTTAGTATTAAATCTGGGGTTGCTATATTTCCTTTATTCAAAAGTAAAAGCTTCAGCCGATTCTCTCTCAACTGCAGAAACACCGGGAAGATTTTCGCTTCCCGGAATAAATAATAGTGGCAATGTCCCGACAACTGATGTTGCGGGAGAAGATATTGCAACCGGAGTTACCAGATATAAAATTTCTGTAAGGACTAAATATGAAGTGGCTTCCGGAGTTACCACAGTTACATACCAGACAAGAAACCCGGCAAGTTTAGTCTTGGGTTATTATAAGACTGAACTTGCGAAAAATAACTGGATTCTTCAATATTCAGATAATTCGCAAATTATTTTTTCTCGGAATAATCAAATTTTAACATTAAAAGTCAGTACTCAAAATGGTGTGACCACCTTTATCATGACAATTTGAACTTGACTTAATCTATATAAGATGATATATTACATATAGAAGGAGTTTTTATATGTCAAAAACAATTAATGTTAACGAACTTCAAGCTCAAATTTCCAAAGTTTTACAAGATGTTCAAGATGGCGAAACTTACGAAGTAATGCGCTATTCTGAACCATTCGCGGTAGTTGTTTCTTATGAAAACTATTTGAAGTTAAGAGGCGAGTGCAAACGGTGCATCGAAGATTTAAGAAAAATCGTCAAAAAGGCTAAATAAATGCGTGTCTATTTGGATTATGCGGCGACTTCTCCAATTAAACCTGAAATTCGAAAAGTAATCGAACCGTACTTAACGGCCGATTTTGGAAATCCATCGAGTATCCATTCTTGGGGAAGAAAGGCTCGGGCTGCAGTTGACGAAGCAAGAAATCAGATAGCGAAATTTTTAAATGCGGATGCGAATGAAATTATTTTTACGTCTGGTGGTACTGAAGCCGATAATTTGGCGATTCGCGGAGTTGTTATCGCTTTCAAAGGAGCGACTCACAAACCTCATCTTATAACCTCGCAAATTGAACATCATGCGGTGATAAAAACTTGCGAACATTTAGAAAAGAATGGCCTTGCGGAGGTGACATATCTAAAACCGAATCGCGAAGGTATTATCGGAATATCTCAAGTTAAGAAAGCGATCAAATCGAACACGCTTTTAATCTCCATAATGTATGTCAATAATGAAATCGGTACAGTTCAGCCGATTCGTGAAATTGGGAAACTAATCGAAAAAGAAAATCGAACTCGTAAGCAAAGAATTTATTTCCATACCGATGCGGTTCAAGCGGCAGAGTATCAAAATATGAATGTCGATTTTTTACATGTTGATTTATTGACAATTTCCGGTCATAAAATCGGCGCGCCAAAGGGAATCGGAGCCTTGTATATAAGAAAAAACACTCCAATGAAAGAAATTATTTTTGGCGGGGAACAAGAAATGAATCTTCGCGCGGGCACAGAAAATGTTGTTGGAATCGTTGCGCTGGGAAAAGCGGTTTCTTTAATAAAAATAAACAACAAAACAATAAAATTGCGTGATTATTTCATCGAAAAGGTCCTAAAAGAAATACCGGAAGTGGAACTAAACGGCTCCAAAGAAAACCGCAGTCCAAATAATGCAAATTTCTATTTTAAATATATTGAGGGCGAATCAATTTTATTAAATTTGGATTTGGTGGGAATTGCCGCATCTTCTGGGTCGGCGTGTACTTCGCAAAGTCTACAGCCTTCACATGTTTTGATGTCTTGCTTTGATCACCCGGAACGAGCTCACGGCAGTATTCGTTTTACATTGGGGGAAATCACAACTAAAGAAGAAATAGAATATGTAATTAAAAATTTAAAAGTCATAGTAAATAAGTTAAGAGAAATGTCACCTTTATACAAAGGAAAAAAATGAGTGATATATCAAATCTCTACTCGAAAAAAGTAATGGATCATTTCCAACATCCGCAAAACATGGGGAAGATAAAGAATCCTTCAGGGAGCGGAAGAGTCGGCAATCCCGTGTGCGGCGACTTAATGGAACTTCAAATTAAAATTGAAAAGAAGAAGGGGAAAGAGGTAATCACCGATGCTAAGTTTCAAACTTTTGGCTGCGGGGCGGCTATTGCCACTTCTTCGATTATGACTGAATTAATAATTGGTAAAACTTTAGGCGAAGCCCAAAAAATAACTAACAAGGCAGTAATTGAAGCTCTCGACGGATTGCCGCCGGTGAAACGTCATTGCTCGGTTTTGGCCGAAGAAGCACTCCAAAAGGCGATTAAATCGTATCAAGAAAATAAAAAAATGTGATATGATAATAGTATGAATTGGGTTGATCTAATTATAGTTCTAATTTTTGGCTTGTATGTTTGGGACGGATACCGCCGTGGGTTTTTAAAATCGATGTGGGAACTCTTTGGTTTATTGGTGGCATTTTTGTTTGCTTTAAAATTCTATCCGCCTCTTTCTGAAATGATAAAAAATGCTTTTCACACGTCGGATCTTTATTCTAAGCCAATCGCCTTTTTAGGAATTTGGTTCGTCACTCAGGGGATTTTTTACATAGCAGGCAGAGTCATTGCTTATTATACGCCGACTTTTTTTAAAGAGTCGAAAGTTAATCATTATTTTGGTTTAATTCCGGCTGTGCTGAAGGGAATTATTTTTATTTCAGTTATTCTAGTTCTGTTCTTAATCATTCCTATAAATATGAAGGTTAAAAACGCCATCCAAGATTCTTACATTGGAGGGCATCTAATTCAATTAACAGCCAAAGTTGAAAACCAAATTGCTAAAGTTTTCACAAGTGACGGAAATACTCAGCTTTCAGCATCAGTTTCAGACGAAGGTTCTTCAGCTCTTAATTTTTCAACGACGAACATACAAATCGCGCCTGAAAAAGAGCAAGATATGTTGAATATGGTAAATGCCGATAGAGCGAAGGCGGGACTTCCGTCGCTTCAAGAAAACATTTTGGTCAGGAATGTCGCCCGGGCTCAATCTCGGGATATGTTGATTAGAGGATATTTTTCTCATAATTCGCCCACTGGTCAGGGTTTATTGGATCGTTTAACCGGTGCCCATGTTGATTTTTCCGAAGCGGCGGAGAATATTGCTCTTGCGCCGACTATTGATTTAGCCAACATTGCTTTAATGAATAATCCCAAGCATAAAGCTAATATTTTAGATCCAGCTTTTAACGAAGTCGGTATTGGTGTAATTGACGCTGGCCCATACGGTCTCATGGTAACAGAGGACTTTATTAAATGACTTTTGAAGGAAAACTTTTAGCTGAAAAAATATTGAAGGAGCTCAAAGTTACGAACCACCATCCTGGTTTAGCTGTAGTTTTGGTTGGTGAAGATCCAGTGAGTCTTTCTTATGTTCAAAAAAAAGAAGAAATAGCGCAAAATCTAGGGGTAGTTTTTAAACTTTATCATCTTGCAGGGTTTTCTAGCCAAGAAGAAGTTGAAAAGTTGATTTGTGATTTGAATGAAAATAAATTTATCCAAGGGATTGTTATTCAGCTCCCGCTGCCAAATGGTTTTGAAGTTGATAAGATTTTACAAACAATCAACCCTCAAAAAGATATTGATGGTTTTTCCGGGATTTATCCTGCGCCAACTGTTCAAGCGATTTTGGAACTTCTAGATTTTTATCGTATTGATGTCGAAGGCAAAAAAATCGTTATTGTCGGTCATGGCCGACTAGTTGGAAAACCACTAGAGGTGGTACTGCAAAAGCAGGGAGTAAAACCCATAATTTGTAATTCAAAGACGGAGAATCTAAGTCAAATTACAGCCTCTGCCGACATTTTGATTTCTGCAACTGGCGTTGCTGGTATTATTAAACCGGAGATGGTATCAAAGGAGGCGATTGTTATTGATGCGGGCTCTTCAGAAGTTAGCGGCCATATTTTGGGGGACGTTGAAAAAAAAGTCTATGAGAAAGTGAAATCATACTCACCGGTGCCTGGAGGTGTAGGGCCGGTAACCGTCGCAATTTTGATGAGAAATTTGTTTAAAGCAAAAGAGTAATCCTGCACTAATCTTTAATTAAGGGATTTTTTGTGCTAGAATTATTTTTATGAAAAAGAAAAGAGTGATTGTAGCAATGAGTGGAGGGGTTGATAGTTCTGTTGCGGCGGCGATGCTTGTAAGACAAGGTTATGATGTAATTGGTATTTTTATGAAACTTTGGGCGGAAAAGACATCGTCACAAGATTTAGCTAGGGAAAACATATGTTGCTCGGCCGATGCCGCTACTGCTGCTCGGGCAGTGGCATCGAAACTTAGAATTCCTTTTTATGTTATAAATCTTGAGAAAGAATTCAAAAAGGCTGTAGTCGATTACTATATAAAAGAATATGATGAGGGTCGTACTCCTAATCCTTGCGTGATTTGCAATCGCGATATTAAAGGTGAAATTTTAATGAAAAAGGTATTGGAACTCGAGGGAGATTTTTTGGCGACAGGACATTATGCACAAATTAAAAAACAAGGCAGTAAATTTTATCTTTTGAGTTCGGCAGACAAAAATAAAGATCAAACTTATTTTTTATGGACTCTGACAGAGGAAAAATTAGCGCGAATATTATTTCCTATCGGAGGTTTGACTAAACCGGAAGTGAGAGATTTGGCAAAGAAATGGAAACTTCCGACGGCCGAAAGAAGAGAATCTCAGGGAATTTGCTTTATTCCCGATCGTGATGTTTGCGGTTTCTTACACCGCCACGCCGAAAAACTTACTAAATCTGGTGAAATCCATGATATTAATGGTAAAAAAATTGGCATTCATAATGGCTTAATTAACTATACAATTGGCCAACGCGAGCGTTTGGGTTTAGGTGGTCCAAGGGCATATTATGTGGTAGAATTAAAAAGTAAAGAAAACATTTTGGTTGTTGGCGCGGAATCGGATTTGTATAAAAAGAAATTGATCGCCAGTGATTTAAATTGGATCGATATAACCGAAGAAAAACAGCTCGTGATGAATGACATCAAGGCGAAGATAAGATATGGTCATCCCGCAGAAGATTGCAGGTTGAAAATCGTAAGTGATAAGTTAAGAGTTACTTTTAAAAAACCGCAGCGGGCCCTAACACCGGGTCAATCAATTGTCTTTTATAAAAATAATAAAGTTTTAGGCGGAGGAGTGATTGAAAAAAATAGCTAAAATACCCAAAGTTTTGCTTTTAATCGTTTTTGCTCTCGTTTTTTATTTTCTTGGTTATCTTGTTGGTCATGAAAATTTAATTTTTGAAAAACATTATAAGCCAGTCATAGCCAATAAAGAACTAGTAAAACCGCGAAGCGTTGATTTTGGAATTTTTTGGAACGCTTGGGATAAGGTTACTGAAAAATATGTAGGAACGATTGACTATCAACAAATGGTCTACGGTGCGATTAAGGGTATGGTGGATAGTCTTGGCGACCCTTATTCGTCATTCATGAAGCCTAATGAAACCCAAAATTTTATGCAAGATCTTTCCGGTAAGGTTTCGGGAATCGGCGCGGAAATAGATTTAGTAGATAACAAGTTATTGATTGTTTCGCCTATTGCTGGTTCTCCCGCAGAAAAAGCAGGTCTGAAACCGCAAGACCAGATTTTAAAAATTAATGATGAATCCACTGACAATATGGCATTAGATGTGGCTGTTTCCAAAATCCGCGGTAAAGCCGGCACCAAAGTTAATTTGACAATCAATCGTACGGGATTTAGCCAGCCGCAAGTTTTAGAAATTACTCGTGAGGAAATAACAATTAAATCTGTTAATTGGGAAATGAAACCCAACAATATCGCTTACATTAAAATTAGTCAGTTTGGCGATGATACTGTACCTTTAATGCAACAAGCGGCCAAAGATATTAATGATAAACATCCTAAAGCAATTATTTTGGATTTAAGAGGTAACCCGGGCGGTTATTTAGACGGAGCGGTTGATGTTGCCAGTTTATTTATGCCTTCAGGTGTGGTTGTTAAAGAAAAAGATAAAAATGGTAATATTACAGAGAATAAAACAACTTTAGATCCAATCTTGAAAGATTATAAAGTGATTGTTTTGGTAAACGGCGGTTCAGCATCAGCTTCAGAAATTGTCGCAGGTGCTTTGCAAGATGCAGGAAAAGCAACTTTGGTAGGCGAGAAAACTTTTGGTAAAGGCTCTGTTCAGGAACTAGAGAATCTTCCGGGCGGAGCGACTCTCAGAATAACAATTGCTAAATGGTTAACGCCAAAAGGTCGAACGATCGATAAGGTTGGTTTAGAACCAGATATCCAAGTTGGTTTATCTGAAGACGATGCAAAAGCGAATCGCGATCCACAGTTGGATAAAGCTTTAGAACTCGCAAACCAATAAAAGAGAAGGAACAAATGGAAATATTTTTAATTAAAGATGTTGCAGACATTGGTAAAGCTGGCGAAATAAAAGATGTTAAGGTGGGATTTGCTCGAAATTTCTTATTGCCTCAAGGGCTTGCTGTTTTATTATCAGATCCGCAAGCAATAGAGATGAAGACTAAAAAGAATGAAAGACTTGTGGAAACCGAGCAGAGACAAAAGTCAAAAAAAGCAAGTTTAGCAAACATTAACGGCAAAAAACTTACTTTTAAGGTAAAAGCGGATAAAAATGGTAAACTTTATGGTTCCATTGGTCCGAAAGAAATTGCTGATAAACTTGGAATTGATGAAAGCTTAATTAGTGAACATTTTAAGAAAACCGGTGAATTTGATTTGAAAATCGCTTCTAAAGACGAAAAAATACAAATTAAAATTGAGATAAAACCTGAAAAGTAGTATAATAATACTATAATTGGTTAATTATTTGGAGGGGTAATGAATCAACAACAACCTTTACAAACACCGCCTGAAAAGCAGGAGAATGTACCGCCACAAGAACCTTTACCACCGCAAGTGCCACCTCAACCACAAGTTCCTAACGAACAGACTGTAAGCGGAATGTCCAATACTCCTTTTGAAGCACCGGCTGATTCCAGTGGTCCGGGTGTTGGTTTTCAGCCGCCCGGGCAATCTACTCCCAGCGGTAGTAAAACTTGGATCTTATGGATTATATTATTGATTCTTTTCATTCTTGGCGGGTTATTCTTTGCATCTTGGGAAGGATGGATAAGTGTAGGAGGTTTGGAAAAGTATTGGAAGAAAACAAGTGCACCTGCTGCAACAACTACCACTCCACCTGTGAATACGGCAACACAAAATGACAATATACGCAAAGCTGATTTAGGCAATATTAAAGACGCATTGAAGAAATATTATCAAGCTAACCAGTCCTATCCGATTGCCAGCACTCTTCAAAAAACTTCTGATCCCGGTAATGTTCTTGCGATTCTAGTGCCTACCTATATTGCTAAACTTCCAGTTGATCCTCTTTCCCCAAGTTATTTTTACGGTTATACGTCCGATGGAAAGACTTTTCAGATCACGGCCAGATTAGAGGATAAGACTGATCCTTCGGGAATTCAGAGCGGAACACTTTACATTTATAAAGTCACTGACACTTCCACTGAGACACCAACATCAACCAGTAATTCCAGTTCTTCGACTAATCCTAGCACCTCAACTTCCAGTCAAACCCAGTCTCAATCACAAACACAACAATAATTTAATAGATTGGAGAAAAAATGCCATTATTTCTTTGGATAATACTGGGCATTGTAGCAATAATCATCATCTGGTTTATCGCGGTTTTCAACGGGATTGTAACCTTAAGAAACCGTACTCAGGAAGCATGGAGCGATATTGATGTTCAACTTAAACGTCGCCATGATTTAATTCCGAACTTACTTGAAACCGTCAAAGGTTATGCTAAGCATGAGGCGGGAGTCTTTGAAAAGGTAACCGAAGCAAGAGCGGATGCGATTTCTGCCAAAGGTCCTGCTGAAGCGTCAGAGAAAGAAAACGTTTTAACAGGTGCCTTAAAATCAGTTTTTGCTGTTGCCGAAAATTATCCTGAACTTAAAGCAACAGAGAATTTTCAAAAACTTCAAGATGAATTAACTGATACTGAAGATAAAATTGAAGCCGCACGACGATTCTATAATGGCAATGTGCGCGACTTTAATATTAAAATCCAAACCTTTCCAAACAGTATGGTTGCTGGGATGACTGGCTCTAAAGCTTTTGAATTATTCCAAACCGAAGCAGGTGACAAAGAAGTTCCCCAGGTAAAATTTTAATAGACTATGTATAAAGATATCGATTCTAATAAGAGGAGGACAGCTTTACTTATGGGGCTTTTCCTCTTTTTTGTTATTGGCTTGGGATATTTGCTTTCGTGGTATTTTAATAATATCTTTATTTTAGTTATCGCCGTTGTTGTCGCTGTTAGTCAAGCTCTTGTTTCTTATTATTATTCTGACTCGATTACTTTATCAATTTCTGGGGCGGAAGAAGCGTCGCGAAAAGAACCCTTTTTAGTTCTTCATCGCGTAGTTGAAAATTTGGCAATTACTGCTGGGCTTCCAAAACCTCGCATTTATGTAATTAATGACCCTTCGCCAAATGCTTTTGCCACCGGTCGTGACCCAAAACATGCGGCCATTGCCGTTACTACTGGTCTCTTGGATAAAATGGATAAAGACGAGCTAGAAGGTGTGATTGCTCACGAAATGTCGCATGTCGGAAACTACGATATTCGTTTAATGACAATTGTTGTGGTGTTAGTTGGCGTTGTCGCTTTACTTTCGGATTTCTTTTTAAGATGGACATGGTTTGGGGGAATGCGACGACGAAGCGATAGTGAAGGAGGCGGTCAGATTCAGCTTATACTATTTATTGTCGCAATTGTTTTAGCGATTTTAGCGCCGCTTGCGGGAACTTTAATCCAACTTGCAATTTCAAGAAAACGCGAATATTTGGCAGATGCGAGTGGAGCATTACTCACAAGATATCCGGAAGGACTAGCGGATGCGTTAGAAAAAATAGAAGAAGATAGTGAACCATTAATCCATGCAAACAAAGCTACTGCTCATCTCTACATTGCGAATCCTTTTAAAGAAAATGTAGAAGGCGAACACGGCTCTCGTGGTTGGATGGCAGGTCTATTTGATACTCACCCGCCAATCGATGATCGTATAAAAAGATTGAAAGCGATGATTTCAAAATGACCAAACAAGAAGCAAAAGAAAGAATCAAAAAGTTAAAGGAACTGGTTGAAAGAAACCGTTATGCTTATCATGTTTTGGATAAACCGTTAGTTTCTGATGCGGTTGATGATTCGTTGAAACATGAACTTCAAGAAATCGAGGAAGAATATCCTGAGTTAATTACGGCTGATTCGCCGACGCAAAGAGTCGGCGGAAAGCCACTCCCTAAATTTACAAAAGTCACGCATGCGCAGCCGATGCTTTCTTTGACTGATGCTTTTTCGTTTAACGAGCTAAAAGATTGGGAAAAGCGTAATAAAAAAATTGACAGCCAAAATTATGATTACTTTGCTGAACTAAAGATGGACGGCTTGGCCGTATCGTTAATTTACAAGAATGGCATATTTACTCAAGGGGCGACAAGAGGAGATGGTAAAGTTGGTGAGGACGTTACTCAAAATTTAAGGACAATTGATGCGATTCCATTGAAATTATCACACGATATTGATTGCGAAATTCGTGGTGAGGTATTTCTACCTTTAAAAACTTTCAGAGAACTAAATGAAAAATATAAAAAAGAAGGAAAAGCAATTTTAGCAAACCCAAGAAATGCTGCGGCGGGCTCAATTCGACAATTAGATCCAAAAATATCAGCGGAAAGACACTTAGATTTTGTTGCTTGGGACTTAATCGGTGTCGATAAAAAAACTCATCAAGGCTTGCATGGTGAGTTAAAAAACCTCGGCTTCAGAGTTATTAAAGAAAATCGATATTGTAAAGATCTAAATGAAGTAGAAGATTTCAAGAATGAAATCGAAAAAAGACGCGAGAAACTTCCCTTTCAAATTGACGGAATTGTCGTTTTGATAAACGAAAATATTGCGCGTGAAAAGCTAGGCGTTGTTGGTAAAGCTCCTCGCGGGATGATCGCATATAAATTTGCGCCTGAAGAAGCAACAACAATTCTTGAAGATATTATTGTTAATGTTGGTCGCACAGGAACTTTAACGCCGGTGGCAGTATTGAAACCAGTTTTGATTGCCGGTTCGACAGTATCACGGGCGACCTTGCATAATGAAGATGAAATCACAAAAAAAGATATTAGAATTGGAGACACCGTTGTGGTTCATAAAGCCGGCGATGTTATTCCCGAAGTTGAAAGAGTTCTATTGGAACTTCGGCCACAAAATGTAATAGAATTTCATTTTCCGAAAACCTGTCCTCAATGTGGAGGAAAAGTAGAACGCGCCGAAGGCAAAGCCGCTTATAAATGCATCAATAAAAATTGTTTTGTTATTCGCCAACGTTCGTTACAACATTTTGTTTCCCGTTCTGCTTTTGACATGGCAGGACTTGGCCCAAAAATTTTGAATAAATTTTTAGAAGAAGGGCTTATTAAAGATGCAGCCGATTTATTTGACTTAAAAGAAGGCGATATTCAGCCTTTAGAAAGATTTGAGGAAAAATCAGCAAAAAATATTGTAAATAGCATCCAGACGCATAAAAATATTGACTTTCCTCGCTTTATCTATGCTTTAGGAATTCCTAATACCGGTGAAGAAACCGGTTACGATTTGGCAGAAAAATTTGGAAGTTTGGAAAAGTTAATGTCAGCATCACTGCAGGAAATAGATGATATTCGAGATATCGGTGGAATTGTGGCAAAAAGCATCTACGATTATTTTCAAGATAAAGAAAACAAGGAATTTATTAAAAAGTTAATAAAAGCCGGCGTGAAAATTCAGACTGTTAAAACTGGCGGTAAATTATCGGGAAAGATCTTTGTTTTTACCGGCGTTTTGGAAACGATTTCTCGTAATGAAGCTAAAAAAATAGTCCGAGATCTGGGAGGAGAGGTATCGGAATCAGTCTCCAAAGAAACAGATTATGTTGTTGTTGGTAGCGAGCCGGGCGAGAAATATGATAAAGCAAAAAAATTATCCGTTAAGATATTAAGTGAAAAAGAATTTTTAGAACTCGTAAAGTCATAATGGCATTTTGAAAAGGCATACCGTTTCGTGCGGTATGCCTTTCTTCGTTACTTCTGTGCTAATCAGCACGTCTTTTTACTCGAGCTTTAACTCGTCGTAGCTCTTTGAGCTCCGGATTAACGCCCTTGACCACCTTCTCAATAGAAGCCATGGCATCAGTCAGTAGATTGATGGCAGTTTCAATTCCACCATCACGCAGGTAATCGGGTACTAACTGGAGGACCATAACCTCTTCACTATGTCCCCACCCGTAGAATGGTTCAAAGGCGGCGACTTTCCAAGTAAGATAATGGAAGATCTCCTTGTCGATGAATTCTGCTATGGTCTCCAGATCCGGATTAGCTTCTCTCAAACTTTTGATGGCGTGGTACATCTTCAGATAAGCATCTTCGAAGCCATCCTCCATTCTTTTGATGATCCGCCGGATTTCGTGAACGCGTTTGAAAATATGCTCTGCCTCGCTAATGATTTCTTGGGTTCTCTTGACAATAGCAACTTCTGCTTGTCTGATATCACCGCGGGTAAAAGCCTCTCGGGCTTGTTTTTTCCAGTGGTTCCTGACGTTGCCGAAGAGACGATCGATTTCGGCAGCCGTTTCCTCAGTGACAGGTTTATTACGACTGGTTGATTTTAGATCTTTCAAAAGGTTAATCAGCTTGTCGTATTCACCGGGAAGAGTGATAACTTCGCCGCGAATGACATCACGCTTGGTGACAAGATCATCCAGCACATGTCTTAACCACTGACGGTGGGCGGCGAAGATATCTTTTATCAGGACGACATGTTTGAAGAAAGGGCTCCTAACTCCAACTGATGGTCCGAGGATCTCTTTCCAGAGTTCACCGATCTTAACTAGTTGGGGCATAAGTACTGTGCCGGGTGCGGCTTCCCAAAGGATCTTCTCAAAGACGATTCGGCCGGACTGAAGACGATACGGCCGAGGAACAACGATTTTTAGAGGCTTACGAACCTCCAGAAACATTCCGCGGCTCGTCTGAGTTAGAGCTGCTTGGAGATTTGACCTTGGTTTGATAAGGGGCTCTAGCTGTCTATAAAAAGGTGCAGGTGCATCTTGCATATCCATTCTCCTTCTGTAACCGATTTGCGATTATTCTAGCAATTAGCCCAATTTAAATCAAGGTCTTTTCAAGACAAAGGTAAACTGATAAGATAAAATTACAATGGCGATTAAAAAAGAAGATGTGGAGCATGTTGCGAAACTTGCTCGTATTAAAATTTCTGACGAAGAAAAAGAGAAATTTACCGAAGATCTCGGCAAGATTTTAAATTATGTCGAAGAGCTTAATGCTGCGCCAACTGAAGGTGTTATTCCTGTTGCCCAGATATCGAATTTAGAAAATATCGCACGAGACGATACTATTACTGAAAGCTTGCCGAACGAAAAAGTCCTTGAAAACGCTCCGGAAAAAGACGGAAAATTTATCAAAGTGAAAAAGGTATTTGAATGACTATAAAAGAAGCTTCGGAAAAATTGAAGAGCGGGGAAATTAATTCCGTTGAGCTAACGGAACAGTATTTGGATAAAATAAGAGAGCTCAATCCAAAAATAAATGCCTACATAACCGTTTTAGATGACATCGCAATGAAAATGGCAAAAGCTTCGGATAAGAGAAGAAAAAATGGCGAGGTTTTGAGTGAAATTGACGGCATCCCAATTGCTATCAAAGACAATATGGCGATGGATGGGACTAAAACAACGGCGGGAAGCAAGATTTTAGAAAATTTTATTTCTCCATATGACGCAACCGTGATATCGAAACTTAAAAATGCCGGCGCAGTTATTCTCGGTAAAACCAACATGGACGAATTTGCCATGGGCTCATCAACGGAAACTTCATATTTTGGTCCGACAAAGAATCCGGCAGACATCGAAAGAGTTCCGGGCGGTTCGTCTGGCGGCTCGGCCGCGGCAGTGGCGGCTGATATGTGCGTTGCGGCAATTGGTTCAGATACTGGCGGATCAATTCGCCAACCGGCAAGTTTGTGCGGGGTCGTTGGATTTAAACCGACTTACGGAATGGTATCTCGTTACGGATTATTTGCGATGGCATCAAGTTTGGATCAAATCGGACCGATGACGAAAAATAGTGAAGACGCCGAAATTTTATTTAATATTATCGCGGGATATGATGAGAAAGACAGCACATCAGTAAACCAGAAATCAGAAATCAGAAATCAGAAAAATATCAGAATCGGAGTACCAAAAGAATATTTTGCCGAAGGGTTGGATCCGGAAGTTAAGAAAATTATTGAACAAGCTATCGAAAGTTATAAAAAACTCGGAGCGGAGATAAAAGAAATTTCTTTGCCAAATCAAAAATACGCTCTTTCGACATACTATATATTAATGCCGGTGGAGGTGGCATCTAATTTGGCGCGTTTTGATGGTATCAAGTATGGATATCGCGCTGGTGCCGAAAATCTTATCGATACATATTTCAATACTCGAGCTGAAGGTTTTGGCGAAGAAGCAAAAAGAAGAATAATGCTCGGAACTTACGCATCGTCTGCCGGATATGTTGACCAGTACTATAATAAAGCACAAAAAGTGCGGGCATTAATCAAGAAAGATTTTGACGAAGCATTTAAGGAAATAGATTTTATAATGGGACCAGTTTCTCCTACAACTGCCTTCAAAATCGGTGAAAAAACTGATGATCCTTTAACGATGTATTTATCTGACATTTATACTATTTCAGTAAATCTTGCCGGTCTTCCGGCAATTAGTATTCCTGCGGGCAAAATCGATAAATTACCTGTGGGTTTACATATTATTGGTCCGCAATTTTCCGATAATAATATCATTGAATTAGCAAGGCAACAAGATGGGATACAGGGTGCGTCAATATCATAAATCGACCGAGCAAAAGGCCATAGAAGGTTTTTTCAAGGGTTTGTGGTGGCTAGTTTCGTTGCCGTTTAGATTGATATTTGGAAGAAAAGGTGCGAAACATACGGGATATAGAGAAGAGAGTTTTGATCAAAATTTTGTTCGTACAAAATGGCAGGAAATTACGCAGTTAATTCAACTTGGTAAACCATCAAATAATGCCCGTGCAGTTTTGGAGGCAGATAAATTATTAGACCATGTTTTAAAAGGATTTCGCGTGCCGGGAATGACGATGGGAGATCGGTTGAAAGCATCGAAAAATCGCTTTTCAGATGATGCATACGATGCCGCTTGGAAAGCTCACAAAGTCAGAAACGAGTTGGTCCATAATTCTGAATTTGAAATAATGGACTATCATGCCAAAGAAGCGATTGAAAATTTTCATAAAGCAATCAAAGAATTAATAGATTTTTAAAAATATGTTTAAAACTGTAATCGGGCTGGAGATTCACGTCCAGCTAAAAACTAAATCGAAAATGTTTTGCGGCTGTGATAATAAAGCAGACGAAGCCGAGCCTAATACTTTGGTGTGTCCGGTTTGTTTGGGTTTACCGGGAGTTTTACCGGTGGCTAACCGACAGGCGATTGAATGGGTAATTAAAACCGGATTAGCTTTAAATTGTGAGATTGCCGAAAAATCAAAATTTGATCGCAAACATTATTATTATCCTGATCTTCCAAAAAACTACCAGATTTCGCAGTATGATGCACCTTTTGCGATAAACGGACATCTTGAAATCCGAAATCCGAATGACGAAATCCGAAACATACGTATTACAAGAATTCATCTTGAAGAAGATGCGGGAAAATTGGTACATGCCGACGGCGAATCATTAGTTGATTTCAATCGAACTGGGACTCCATTGATGGAGGTAGTTACAGAACCAGATATACAATCTCCTTCTGAAGCAAAAATCTTTATGCAGGAACTACGATCCATTTTAAGATATCTTGATGTTTCCGATGCCGATATGGAAAAAGGACATTTGCGAGCTGATGCGAACATCAGCATCGCCGAAATCCGAAAACCGAATGACGAAATCCGAATGGGAATACCGGTAGAGGTTAAGAATTTAAATTCATTTCGAATGGTAGAACGCGCTTTGCTTTATGAAGAAAAAAGACAAAAAGAACTATTAGAAAAAGGCGATAAAATCGCCAAAGAAACCCGCGGCTGGAATGATACGAAAGGGGAAAGTTATTCTCAGCGAAGCAAGGAATTTGCTCAAGATTATCGTTATTTCCCAGAACCTGATTTACCGCCATTTTTAACGAAAAAACTTTTTGATATCGTAAAATTGAAAGAGGAAATGCCAGAACTTCCGGCCGGAAAAAGAAAAAGAATAATTTCTGATATAGAGAAAGAAAAAGGCTATGCTTCGAATATTCATTTATCTTTAGTTCAACAATTAATAGATGAACCTATATTAGAGGATCATTATAACTACTTTATAGAAAAAGGAATTGATAAATTATTCGCTCTTGCCTTTGTAAGTCATCAGATGTGGGGTAAATTGAAAACTGGAACAAACCCAGATCAGTTTCATAAAGAAGTGATATTTTCAATACTTAAGGCATGGCAAGAGGAAAATATTAATAGCACAAAAGCTAAAGAATATTTTGAGTTGTCTTTAAATAATCCAGAAAGTATTAAAAGTAAGCTTGAAGAAACAGGATTATCAGAAGAAGACTTGAATGTTGTCATCGACAAAGTTATTTCTGAAAATCCAAAAGCTGTCTCCGATATCAAAGGTGGCAAAATGGAGGCAATGGGATTTTTGGTTGGTCTTGTAATGAAAGAAACCAGTGGATCAGCTAATCCTCAGTTTGTTAGTAAGATAATAAAAGAAAGGCTTCAATGAAAAAAAATCTTCGTTCAGAATTTATTAAAACGATGTCAACTTTAATTACTGCTGCTTTTGGACTGGTAGCGGCACTTGCATGGAACGATACTATAAAAATGGCAATAAATAAATTTTTTTCCGAAGGAAGCGGTTTACGATCGGAACTGATTTATGCTATTTTAGTTACTGTATTAGCCGTTTTGGTAACTTATTATTTAGGAAAATTAACTCAAGAAGCTAAAGAAGAAGAGGAGAAAAAGTAGAATGCCCAAAATCACTTATTTAGACAATGACAAAAATGACCCGGCTTTCCACCGCTATAAGTTAAAAGATAAACGCGGCGCAAAATTCATGGTCTTTTTTTTGATTCTTGCTTTTATAATGGGTCTTATTGGAGGAACGGGAGCATTATTAGTGCTTTCAAGTTCGCAGAGTATCAAAGACAAGCTTGGTATTAATTTACAGAATCTAAATATTAATCATTCAACGACTAACAAACTTGTTTTGGAAGAGTCGTCGGCGATTATTGATTCATCGAAAAAAGTTTCGCCGGCGGTTGTTTCAATTACGGCTACTTCTGACATTACAGATTTCTTTGGTAATGTCAGACAACAGGAATCTGCGGGGACAGGTTTCATTTTTACTAATGACGGTTACATTTTAACTAATAAACACGTAGCTTCAGATGCCAACGCTACTTATACGGTTTTTACTGCTGATGGACAAAAATATGACGGAAAAATTACCGCACAAGATCCTTTGAATGATTTGGCAATTATGAAAATCGATGCTAAAGGTCTTCCGGTAGTAAACTTTGGTGATTCCAATCAGCTTCAAGTTGGTCAGTGGGTTATTGCTATTGGTAATGCTTTAGGCCAGCTTCAAAATACGGTAACTGTCGGGGTAATTTCTGCTCGTGAAAGACAACTTACCGCCGGCGATTTAGGCGGCGGTAATACCGAGCAATTAGAAAACCTTCTTCAAACAGATGCGGCCATTAACCCCGGAAATTCAGGCGGGCCGTTGGTTAATTTAGCCGGCCAAGTCATTGGCATCAACACAGCTATTGCTAATAATGCCCAAAGTATTGGCTTTGCCATTCCGATTAATGTGGCAACTTCAGCAATTTCGTCATTTCAAAAAAATGGCAAAATTGTGAGGCCCTTAATGGGTGTTAAATATGTGTCTGTTAATGCCGATCTAAAGCAAAGTCAAAATCTTTCGATTGACTATGGCGCTTTGATTGCTCAAGGCGGAATTGTTTCCGGCGGACCGGCCGCTAATGCCGGGTTAAAAGAGGGCGATATTATTACGGCAATAAACGGCACAAGAATTGATCAAAGCAATTCTTTGGGCGGAGCAATTCAACAATTCTCTCCCGGAGATCAAGTGCAAGTGACCTATCTTAGAAATGGCAAAGAAAATACGGTCAAGGTTAAATTAGGGTCAACTGGCTAGTTTGAGTTCTAAATTTTCTTTTTCGAGTGCGGTGATTATTTGTTCTAAGTTGCCGTCCATAATTTGATCTATTTTAGACCAGGACTTTTTAATTCTGTGGTCGGTGATGCGATCCTGTGGGAAATTATAAGTTCTAATTTTTTCAGAACGTTCGCCGGTACCGATTTGAATTTGGCGGTCGCTGCGTTCTTTTGCTTCTTTTTCTTCTTTTAGCTGGTAAAGTCTTGAGCGAAGAACAGTCATTGCCTTGGCGCGGTTTTTTATTTGGGAGCGTTCGTCTTGGCAAGTAACGACTAAACCGCTAGGTAAGTGGGTAATGCGAACGGCAGAATCGGTAGTGTTGACACCTTGGCCACCGTGACCTTTGGCGCGATAAACATCAACTCGAACATCTGTAGGCGCTACTTGAATGTCAGTTTCTTCGACTTCAGGAAGTACAGTAACTGTTACAGCTGAAGTATGGATTCTCCCTGATTTTTCGGTTTTCGGAACCCGTTGGACACGATGAACACCGGACTCGTATTTTAATAGTTGATAAGCATTATCGCCGCTAATTTCACAGGTAATATTTTTTATTCCATTGAGTGTGCTTTTATTGGTATCTAAAGTAGTAATTTGCCAACCTTTTTTTTCAGTAAAGCGTTGATACATTCTAAATAACTCACTGGCGAAAAGTTCGGCTTCATCGCCGCCGGTTCCAGCACGGATTTCTAAAATTACATCCTTATTTTCAGTTTCATCGGATGTAATTAATTGAACCTTTAATTTTTCGACTTCTTCCTTGGCAAGCTCGCGTAGAGATGGGTCAGAGGTTGTGTTAAGTAGATCTTGTGCTTCCCGCAGTTGATTTTCTATATCGTTCATTTTTTTTCTTCAATTTTCTTTTTCGGTTTTTTCGCTTTCATTTCCTCGGCTTTTTTCATACGAGCCTGGAATTTATCAACACGGCCGGCAGTATCGATGAATTTAGCAGTGCCAGTGTAGAAAGGATGGCATGCTGAACAAACCTCAACGTGAATCTCGCTTTGAGTAGAACCTGTTTCAAAAGTATTTCCGCAAGAGCAGGTGACTTTGGCTTTTTCGTAATATTTTGGGTGTATATCTTTTTTCATATTTTTTATAAAAATTCCGCGATAAACTTGTTTATCTATGACAAAGATAATATAACAGATTTTTCTTTCCTTGTAAATACTTATGTCTGTCGTTATAACTCTTGTCAAGTTTCAAGATATATGGTATTATTTTTTTGTAGACTATTTAGAAAGGAACCATTTGCAAATGCCAACATTAGTTGAACTTCTTGAAGCGGGAAGTCATTTCGGTCACAAAAAGGAACGAAGTCATCCCCGCGCCAAAGATTACATCTTTACCCTCAGAGAGGGTATTTATGTCATTGATTTAGAAAAAACCCAAAATTATTTAGAAAAAGCTTTGGAATTCCTTAAGAGACAGAAATCTTCAGGTAAGACAATTCTTTTTGTCGGCACTAAACGCCAGGCAAAAGAATTAACCAAAAAAGTTGCCCAAGATTTAGGAATGCCCTATGTCACTCATCGCTGGTTAGGTGGAACGCTTACTAATTTCGAAACGATTAAAAGGAGCCTTCAGGAATTAGAGAGATTAGAAAATCAAACAAAGACTCCAGAATTTGAAGTTTTAACTAAAAAAGAAAAAAAGATTATTACAGATAAAATGGCTCGCTTACAAATTACTTTTGAAGGCATAAAGGGAATGAAAAACCTTCCTGATGTTGTTTTCGCTGTTGATGCCGCAAAAGAATCGGGTGTGATCGCTGAAGCAAACCGAATGGAAATTCCAGTGGTAGCAATTTGCGATACCGATGCTAATCCTGACAAAATAACTTATCCAATTCCGGCAAACGATGATGCGCCGAAATCAATCGAAATTTTAATGAATTTAGTCGATAAAACGTTACAAGAAAATCATGGAGAAGTTGTTAAAGAAGAAATAAAACCGAAAGAAAAAGAAATAGTTCAGGAAACAATAGAAGAAAAACCTGCCTCGCCTAACGCGAGTCAAGGCGGGCCGGTTAAAAAAATTCTTAAAAAAACTGTTAAAGGGAAAAAATGAGTGCTCAGGATATCGCTAAATTACGAGAAGAAACAGGCGCAGGAGTGATGGATTGTAAACGGGCTTTTGATGAAGCCGGCGGCGATTTTTCGAAAGCAAAAAAAATCTTGCAAGATAATGCCGGAGCTATCGCCAAGAAAAAAGCTGAACGGGCTACGAACCATGGAGTGATTGAAGGGTATACACACGGTGGTAAAATCGGAGTGTTGGTTGAAGTGTTATGTGAATCAGATTTCGTTGCAAAAAATCCGGAATTTAAAAGTCTCACTAAGGATATTGCGATGCAAATTGCCTCAATGAATCCAAAAAACGTTGAAGAATTATTGAAACAAGAATACATCAAAGACCAAACTCAGACTATCGAAGAATATTTAAATAGTGTTATTGGAAAAATTCGCGAAAATATTAAAATTAAAAGGTTCATAAGATTTGAGTTGGGGGAAAAAGAGTAAAGCGAGGGTAAATGTCCTTACAGCCAATTTTGAATAAGCTACGTCCGAAGATGGATGAAGTTTCACAAAAGCTTACCGAAGACTTACGTACTGTTAGAACCGGTAAAGCTTCTGCTTCTTTTGTTGAAAACATTCCTGTTTCGTATTATGGAACTCAAACTCCCCTTAAAAATATGGCGCAAATTTCTACACCGGATGCATTTTTGATTGTTATTCAGCCTTGGGATGTAAATGCTCTTGGTGATGTTGAGAGTTCATTACGCAATGCTGATCTCGGCTTTGGTGTTACCAATGATGGCCGTGTTATTCGTTTGAGCCTTCCGCCGTTAACTCAAGAAAGAAGAGAAGAATTTATTAAACTAATTCATCAAAAAGCGGAAAGCGCTCGCGTTGTTTTAAGAGGTCTTCGCGAAGAATCATGGCGTGAAATTCAAAAAGAAGAAAAAGAAGGCGTTCTTACTGAAGACGATAAATATCAAGGTGAAAAAGATCTTAATAAGTTAATCGAACAGGAAAATGATAGAATAAAACTTGCGATCGAAGAAAAAGAACGCGAGCTAAAAACGGTGTAGCCAAGCTTTCGTTTGTCGTGGAAATTTTTAAGGGAAAAATTATAAATGTTTTTAACGATTATTGTTTTTATAGTTATTTTAGGATTATTAATTTTTGTCCACGAAGCAGGTCATTTTATTGCAGCAAAAATTTCGAAAGTCAAAGTTGATGAATTTGCCTTTGGCTTTCCTCCAAGATTAATCAGTATTAAACGCGGCGAAACTCGTTATTCGATAAATGCCATTCCTCTAGGCGGTTATGTTAAACTCTACGGCGAGGAAGAAGAAATAAAAAAACCGCACTCATTTTTCGGCCGACCAGTAGGTTGGAGAATATTTATAGTAACTACTGGTGTTCTAATGAACTTTCTTTTAGCGATCATTTTAATGACTATTGGCTTTACGATCGGAATGACGCCATTAGTTTCAGATCCCGCGACATTAGGAGGTCAGAAAACTTCTCAAGTTATGTTGGTCTATGTTCAGCCGGATTCTCCGGCGGCAAAAATTGGTTTGCAGCAGGGAGATATTTTAAATGGTTTTTCTTCAACTTCTGATTTGCAGCAATTTACTCAATCACACATTGGCCAAGTAGTAAATTTGTCAGTTGAAGAAAATCGTGAAACTAAAAATATAACTGTTCAATTATCGTCTGATAAAACAGCACCACTGGGAGTGGGAATTGTTTCGATTACGAAAGTAAAACAACCTGTCTTTCAAGCGCTTTGGACAAGCGTTAAAGAAATTGGAAAAGTTGTTGCGGCATTGTTTGTTTTTCTTGGAACTATTATTAAAAGTGTTTTTACGACAGGGCATGCAGGGCCTGCAGCGGAAGGCGTTGTTGGTCCGGTGGGATTGTTTAACTTTACTTCGCAAGCTTTAAAGATTGGCTGGATTTATGTTTTGCAATTGGTGGCGCTCTTGTCAATCAATTTGGGGATTATTAATATCTTGCCATTTCCAGCACTTGATGGTGGAAAGGTATTATTTCTGTCATTAGAAGCAATTTTTAAGAGAAAAGTTATTCGTCAAGAAGTTGAAAATATTATTCACTTGGTTGGATTTGGTTTCTTGATTCTTCTTATTCTTGCGATAACCTATCGCGATATAGTTCACCTACGGTGATCTCGGAATTTGCTAAACAACGCAAATATTGTACACTTGAGGTAGAGATGTTATATTCAAAATCGTTTATTAAAACCTATCGAGAGACTCCAAAAGAGGCTGATGCGATAAGCTCCAGTTTGCTTATGCGTGGAAGCTATATTGATAAAGTGGCGGCGGGTGTTTATACGCTACTTCCTTTAGGCTGGCAAGTTGCATCTAAAATAATGAAAATTATAAGAGAAGAGATGAACGCGATTAATGGTCAAGAACTATATATGCCATCATTATTGCCTAAGGAACTCTGGG
>Ga0334722_10001106_pt1 | contig 35253 bp, 32 predicted proteins | sample C3_bottom_MG_FD_207210 | JGI IMG/M metagenome (GOLD analysis project Ga0334722, IMG submission 207210) | Sediment microbial communities from Yellowstone Lake, YNP, Wyoming, USA - C3_bottom | ecosystem: Environmental > Aquatic > Freshwater > Lake > Sediment | place: USA: Wyoming | collected... | reverse complement strand
CGAGAACGCCGACCCGAACGTCCGGCGCGACATCCTGAATCGCCTCGAGCAGGTCGCCCCTTCCGACGGGACGTACCTCCACACCGAGGGGAATTCCCACGCCCACATCAAATCCAGCCTCGTCGGATCGAGCGTCGTCGTGTTCGTCGAGGCCGGCCAGCTGGTGCTCGGAACCTGGCAGTCGGTCTTCCTGTGCGACTTCGACGGCCCCCGCACCCGGAACGTGATGGTGCGGGTCTCGGCGGGGTGACACGCTGCACTACCTGAAGAAGGCCTCGTAGCGGGCGCGCAGCGCGCCCTTTCGCAGACCCCCGTCGATCACATCCCAGGGGAGAAACTCCCCGCTCCCCTTCTCCCGAAAGACGACCGACGCCAGCGCCCCGGCCAATCCGGGCGCGGTGCGCGGGAGCTTCCCGGGACGCGCCGACCGCAGGCCGTCCGCCACCCGCCGGTCCGAAAGCCCGAGGTACCCCTGTACGACCGCGTCCCATGGGGTCGACGCGGAGACCCGGACGTTGGGGACCGCGCGGACGGCGGCGCCCACTCCCTCCTCTCGCGACTTCAGTTCCTCCTCCGGGGTCATCGAAGCCCACTGCAGCGGCGTGAACGGCTTCGGGACAAAGGGGGAGAGCACCGATGTCACGACGCCCATCCGGCCGACCCCGCGCGCCACGGCGAGAACGCGCTCCCGGAAGATCCCGAGGAACCGCGCGATCCCCCCCACCTCTTCCTCCCGAGACACCCCCGGAAGGCCGATCAGGAAATACAGCTTGAAGGAGACGATCCCCGATCGGGCCAGGACCTCCGCGGCGGAGAAGAACGTCTCGTCCGGCACGCGCTTCCCCACTTGCGTGCGCAGCCGGGCGTCGCCGCACTCCGGCGCCAGCGCCACGGTGCGGTGTCCGCTTCGCGCGAGGATGTCCGCAATCTCCTCGTCGACGAGGTCCGCGCGCACGGAGGCCGGAGAAACCGACCCGCCCCGGCCGAGGATCTCCCGCGCCAGCTCCCGGAAGGGACGCCAGTCGAGAACCGCGGCGCCGATGAGCCCGACCTTCCTGCGGTAGGGCCACGCCGCGTCGACGGCCGCGCGCACGCGGTCGAGGGGAAACTCCCGGAAGGATGGGCAGGCGTGGGCCGCGGCGCAGAACCCGCACATCCTCGGGCAGCCGCGGGATGTCTCGACGAGGGACATGCCGCCCAGCTCCGTCTCCTCCGACAGGATGACGGGCGGAGCCGGGGACAGGGAGCGAAGATCGAGGACCTCGCGCGCGACGCGGGCGGGAAACCCCGGCAGCGGCGCGATCGCCCGGAGCATCGGGAGTCCGCCGGAGGCCCGGTCCGCGGGGGACGACTCCGCGTATTCCGGCCGGTACCCTCCGGGGACGTACACACCCGGGATCGCGGAGAGTTCCCGGAGGAACCCGGGATCGCCGGCCGGGCCGGGTCCATGGTCGAGGAGGAGTTCCACCGCGCGCTCCCCGTCGCCCACTACCACGGCGTCGGCGAAGACCCCGGCCGGCTCCGGATTGAGCGACGCGGCGAACCCGCCGGCGACAACGAGAGGATGCCGGCGGCCGGAAGCGGCACGATCCTCCCGGAACGGGGGGACCCCTCCCGCGGCGAGGATCGCGGGGATGTTCAGCAGGTCGTTCTCATACGAAAGGGAGACGGCGACGATGTCGAAGGAGGAGAGGGGGTGCCCGCTCTCGAGCGTCCTCCCTTCGGCGGGAGAATTCGTGGAAACGCTCCCCTGCCCTCGCGGCGGGGGGCGCCGCCGGCCGCCGCCGGAGAGGAAGACCCGCTCGCAAAGGGCGTCCGGACGCGCGTTGATCCTTGCGTGGATCAGGAGGAACCCGAGGTTCGACATTCCCGCCGCGTACCGGTTGGGGTAGACGAGCGCGACGCGAATTCCGGCTCCCCAATCCTTGCGCGCGGCGAAGATCTCGTACGCGGGCCCGGCGCCCCCGCGGCGCGGCCTTCCCACGACTCCCTTTCCGCCGGCTACTCCACCCGCCGACGGAGGAACGTGGGAATCTCGAACTCGTCGAGCGATTCGATCTCCGCCTCCTTGTCGATCAGGGGGAGATCCTCCAGGCGCTCGTCGAGCGTCTTCGGCGCGGCGGTCCGCAGGAACGCGGGCGTCTGCAGGTCGTCGGGCCGGCTGACCAGCTTGATCCCCTTCCGCGAGGTCCTCCACGCCCCCTCCGCGACGCCCGGCTCGAACCCGGTCGCGACCACCGTGACCTTCAGTTCGTCCCCCAGCGTTTCGTCGATCACCGTCCCGAAGATGATGTTCGCCTCGTCGGAAGCCTCCTCGCGGACCAGGCTCGCCGCGTCGTTCACCTCGCTCAGGGACAGGGACGTCCCGGCGGTGATGTTGATGAGGACACCGCGGGCGCCGCGGATCGAGACGTCCTCGAGGAGCGGGCTCGAGATGGCCTTCTCCGCGGCGGCGACCGCCCGGTTCTGGCCGGAGGCCGACCCCGTTCCCATCAGCGCCACGCCCATCCCCGACATGATCGTCTTCACGTCGGCGAAATCGAGGTTGATGTAGCCGGGCTTCGTGACCAGCTCCGAGATCCCGCGGACCGCCTGGAAAAGCACGTCGTCCACCTTGCGGAACGCCTCGACGAAGCGCATGTCCTTCCCGGCGATCAGGAGCAGCTTCTCGTTCGGGATGACGATGATCGTGTCCACGAGGCTCCGCAGCTCCTTCGTCCCCCCGTCCGCCTGCCGTTTCCGGGTGAGTCCCTCGAAGCAGAACGGCCGCGTCACGATCGCCACCGTGAGCGCTCCGAGCTCCTTCGCCACCTCGGCGACCACCGGCCCCGCGCCGGTTCCCGTGCCGCCTCCCAGGCCCGCCGTGATGAACACCATGTCCGCGCCGGTGAGGGACTCCCGGATCAGGTCACGGTCCTCCAGGGCCGCCTGGCGGCCGATGTCGGGGTTCGCGCCCGCGCCGAGCCCCTTGGTCAGCCGGGCCCCAAGCTGAAGCTTGAGGGGCGCAAGGCTCCGCGACAGCGCCTGCGCGTCGGTGTTCGCGGCGATGAATTCGACGCCCTGCAGCCCTTCCTCGATCATGGTGTTGATGGCATTTCCGCCGCCCCCTCCCACGCCGAATACCTTGATGACGGCGTGGCAGCGGTTCTCCTCGATGATCGTGAACATCCGGTTCCCCCTTGCCTCCTGCTCCGTGCTGGCCATCCGTTCCTCCTTTTCCCCGGGTTTCCGTATCAGAAAAATTCCGACAGGTACCGCTTGAACCGGTCGATCACCCCGCCGCCTGACGGGGCCTCCGCCGACCGGTAGACCTTCTCCGAAGCGTTCGCGCCGTACTGGACCAACCCCACCGCGGTGGCGAACGCGGGACCGTTCACGACCTCGACCAATCCGCCGATCCCGATCGGGTTCCCCCTCCGGAAGGGGAGCTTGAACACCCGCTCCCCGAGGTCGGTGAGGCCGTCCAGCTTCGACCCGCCGCCGGTGAGCACCACTCCGGCGCCGAGGTTTTCCTCGTATCCGGACCGGAGGATCTCCTTCCGCAGAAGGGTGAAGATCTCTTCCGCGCGCGGCTCGATGATCTCGCTGAGGTATTGCCGGCGGATCGGACGGGGAAGCCGTCCGCCCACCCCCGGCAGTTCCACCAGCTCGTCCCGGCGCACCTTCTGGATCATCGCGCATCCCGAGGAGACCTTCAGAAGCTCCGCGTCCGACTGGGGAAGCTTCAGCCCGATCGCGATGTCGGAGGTGATGCTGCTCCCTCCGAGGGGCAGGACGTAGGTGTGCCGCAGGGATCCGTTGAAGAAGATCACGATCTCCACGGTCCCGCCGCCGAAGTCCATCAGCGCCACGCCGACCTCGCGCTCCTCCGGGGTGAGCACCGCCTCGGCCGACGCCAGCGGGGAGAGGACGAAGCTATCGACGTCGAGGTCCGCCTTCTCCACACACCGCGCCAGGTTTCGCGCCCCCGGGACGTCGTTGGTCACGACGTGCACGCGCGCGTCGAGACGGATGCCGGTCATTCCCCGGGGGTCCTTGATCCCGGCCATGTCGTCCACGATGAACTCCTGCGTGAGGACGTGCAGGATCTCCCGGTCGTTGGGAAGCTCCACCGCGCGCGCGATCTCGAGGACCCGCGTGAAGTCGGCGTCCGTGACCTCGTGCTCGTTCTTCACCGAGATGGCCGCGTGGCTGTTGAACGACTTGATGAGCGGGCCGGAGATCCCGACGAAGACCGAATCGACGTTCAGGCCGGTCATCCGTTCGGCCTCCGTGACGCTCTGCCGGATCGATTTCACCGTGGCGTCGACGTTCACCACGGCCCCCCTCCGCATCCCCTCGGTGGGGCACTCCCCCATCCCGAGAATCTCCACGCCGTCCTGCGTCTTCCTTCCGAGGACCGTGGTCACCTGGCTTGACCCGACGTCCAGCCCCGCGATCACCTGATCATTCGTTTTCGTGTCCATTCACTCCCCCGGCCGCATGAAGACACGGCCCTCTGTCTTGAGATCGGCGATCCCCGAAGACCGGGTCATCCCCGATATCCTGGGCATGGCCTCCTCGATCCGGCGGATCGCCTCCTTGACGTCCATCGTGCCGACCTTGAGCTGCAGCCCGGCGTCCCGGGTCACCACCGTGTAGCCGTCCTGCGCGTCGAAATGGACCTCGGACACGTTCTGGCGAAGCGCGCCCGCCTCGACGCCCCGCAGCAGGTCGAGCGTCTTCCGAAGATCCCGCACCGTCACCGGGTCCTTCCGAAGAAGTTCCTCCCGCGAAAATCCCGTGACGATGGCGAGGTTCTTCGGGTCGTACGCGGTCAACCGCTTGAACGGGCGGCCCTCCTCGTCGAGGTAGTGGAGGACGTCCAGGTTCACCATGGCGACCGGCGTGCGCTCCTGGATCCGCACCACCAGGCGGTCCGGAAAGGATTTGCGGACCGAGACGGAGCGGACCCAGGGGTGTCCTGACAGGCGCCGCGCGACCTCTTTCGCAGGAACGGACCAGAGGATGCCCGACCCGTCTCCGCGGACGATCGCCCATACCTCCTCGAGCGAAACGTTCGCGCACCGGTTCATGTCGACGGTGCGCACCGTGAAGAGCGGCGAGCGCGTGAGCCACGAGTAGGCGGAGGCGAACGCCACGCCGGTGGATCCCACGACGAGCAGGCCGGCGGCTACCCACCCGATCAGGCGAAGTCGCGCCCGCGACGGCTTCGGCTCCCCCGCCCGGGTCCTGTCCTTCTTCCGCACGGCGCTTCGCCGCTTTCCGGGACGGGTCTTGTGGTATGCGCGGTACTCGATCATCTATTTTCCGAGCCCCGCGTCGGAGAGGATGCCGGCGACGAGGTCGTCGAAGGACAGTCCGTCGAACTTCGCCGCCTTTGGAAGGAGGCTCGTCTCGGTCATCCCGGGGATCGTGTTCGCTTCGAGGAAGAAGACGTTCCCCGCCGGATCGACGCGATAGTCGAGCCGCGCGGCCCCCCGCAGCCCCATCGCCCGGGCGGCGCGCCGCGTGTACTCCGCGGCGCGGAGGAGGATGTCCCTGTCCATCGGGACCGGAATCACGTACTCCGTCCGGCCCGCGGTGTACTTGGACTGGTAGTCGTAGAAACCGGACTTCGGGACGATCTCGATCGCGGGGAGAACCTTCCCGTTCAGGATCCCCACGGTGATCTCCCGGCCTGGGATGAACCCCTCCGCGAGAATCCGGGTATCGTGCTTCGCCGCCTCGGCCAGCGCGGCTTCCCACTGGTCCCGCCCGCGGACGATCGTGATGCCGACGGTGGACCCTTCCCGGTCGGGCTTCACCACAAGTGGGAAGCCGAAATCGGGCGGTTTCGCCCCCGAGCGATCCGCCCCCTCGTAGACCGCGTCCGGTGCGCACGGCACACCCGCCGAGGCGGCCACCCGCTTGCCGAGCACTTTGCTCATCGCGATGGCCGATGCGGCGACCCCGGACCCCGTGTACGGGAGCCGGGCGAGTTCGCACGCGGCCTGGATGCAGCCGTCCTCCCCGAACCGCCCGTGCAGGGCGAGGAATGCGGCGTCGACGCCCGCGTCCCGAATCGTGCCCAGCCAGTCCTCCCGGATGTCGATCTCGCGGACGTCGCACCCGAGTCTCCGCAGAGCCGCGACCACGGCCGCTCCCGTCCGGAGGGAGACCTCCCGCTCCGCGGAAACCCCGCCCAGGAACACGCCGACTTTCCTCCCGGCGAATACGAACCGTTCAGACATCGAAGTCCCCCCACATTTTCACCTCGGGCAGGAGCAGGACGCCGCAGGACACCCGCACCGCGCTCTGACCGCGCGACAGGAGCCGCCGGACATCCGCCGCGGTGGCGCGTCCCCGGTTCACGAGGAAGTTGGCGTGCTTCTCGGAGAAGCAGGCGTCCCCTTCCCGCTCGCCCTTCATCCCCGCCCGCTCGAGCAGTTCCCTGGCCTTTCCCGCGCCCTCGGGAGGATTGCGAAACGCGGATCCGAAGGTCTTCTCTCCCCACGGCTGGCCGGCGCGACGCTTCTCGTTGAACTGCCGCATCCGCTCGAACACGGCCTCCCTCGTCCCGGCCCCGAACCGGAACCCGGCCCGCACCACGATCCCCTGGACGGGATATTTTGCCTCCCGGTACCCGAACCGGATCGCCCGCGCCTCGACCCTGTGGATCTCCCCCTCGGCGTCGATCACTTCCACCCACTCCGCCAACTCCCCGATGCTCTGCCCGTAGGCCCCGGCGTTCATCGACAGCGCGCCGCCCACCGTTCCCGGGATCCCGGAGAGCGGCTCGATCCCCGAAAGTCCGGACAGGGCACAGAGCACGGCCAGCCGGGGGAGCATCGCTCCCGCCTCGACGACCACCGACCCGTCGGAGAGGAACACCACCTTGGAGAGGTGCTTCTTCGTGCACAGCACGGTGGCAGACACGCCGCTGTCCGCCACCAGGAGGTTGGATCCCGCCCCAAGAACCCGTACGGGGCGACCCGATCGCCCCTCCGTCAGGACGATCTCCCGGACCTGTGCGGCCGACCGCGGGAACACCAGCCGATCGGCGGCGCCCCCGATCCCGATGGTGGTGTACTCCCGCAGATTCACCTGGAACGCGACCTCGATGTTCCGCACGACCGCCCCAGCCTCCCTGCCCCTCCCGCCGCTACCGCGGGAGAAGGCTTTCGCCCAGTTTCCAGACATCGCCGGCCCCCATCGTCAGAAAGATATCCCCCGCTTGCAGGGTGGCGCGGACCGCCTCCCCCGCTCCCGTGGACTTGCCCAAATACCGGGTCTCCCGGTGTCCGTGCTCCCGGACCGCGGAGCACAGCGCTTCGCCGGTGGCGCCCTCGATCGGCTCCTCCCCCGCGGAGTACACGTCGAAGACGAGCAGCACGTCCGCGTCCTGGAACGCCGAGAGGAACTCCTTGAATAGCGTCCGGGTGCGCGAGTACCGGTGCGGTTGAAACCCGACGACGATCCGCCGGTCGGGCCAGACCTCCCGCGCCGCGGCAAGGGTCGCCCGGACTTCCACCGGGTGGTGGCCGTAATCGTCCACCACCGTGATGCCGTCGATCTCTCCCTTCACCTGGAAGCGCCGCCCCACCCCGGCATACGCGGACAGGCCCGCGCTCACCTGGTCGAACGGGATCCCGAGTTCGAGGGCGACCGCCGCCGCCGCCATGGCGTTGCTGACGTTGTGGCGCCCGGGCGCGCGGAGGAAGACCTCGCCGAGCCGCTCGCCCCTCGCGTAGACGGCAAACCGGTTCGTCATCCCGGACGCGACCACTTCTTCCGCACGGTAGTCCGCGGAACGGGAGAACCCGTAGGTGACGAAGGTCTTCTCCACGGAGGGGATCAACTCCTGGACATTGGGGTGGTCGATGCACAGGACCGAGAACCCGTAGAACGGGACCTTGTTGATGAAGTGGAGGAACGTCTCCTTGATCTGCCCGATCCCCGAGTAGAAATCGAGGTGCTCCGGGTCGATGTTGGTGACCACCGCCACCGTGGGCGAAAGCTTCAGGAACGAGCCGTCGCTCTCGTCCGCCTCCGCGACAAGGAACTCCCCCTGACCCAGCTTCGCGTTGGATCCGAGACTGTTCAGCTTTCCACCTACGACCGCCGTCGGGTCCCAGCCGGCCGTCGCGAGCACCGTGGCGACCATCGAGGTCGTCGTGGTCTTCCCGTGCGTTCCTGCGATCGCGATGCCGTACTTCATCCGCATCAACTCCGCCAGCATCTCGGCGCGCGGGATCACGGGGATCTTCCGGCGGTGCGACTCGAGGACCTCGGGGTTGTCCGGCCGGACCGCCGAGGAGACGACCACCACGTGGCCGTCCGCGGGGACGTTCGAGGCGGAGTGCCCCGTCCGCACCACCGCCCCGAGCCGCTCGAGCCGCTCCGTCGTGTCGGAGCGGCGCAGGTCGGACCCCGACACCCGGTACCCGAGGTTCAGGAGCAGTTCCGCGATCCCGCTCATCCCGATGCCGCCGATCCCAACGAAGTGGATGGGGAGTCCCTTCCTATACATTCGGAGCGACCCCCTCCCCGGGAACGTTCCCGAACAGCCGCAGCGCCGCGCGGACCGCATCGACGGCGGCATCGGGCCGGGAGAAGGAAACCGCCGCGGCTCCCGCGCGCTCCCGCGCGACCCGATCGCCGCCGAGGTTCCACAGCGTCGACCAGAGCGCCTCCTCCGTCGCCTCCCCTTCCGGAAGCCACGATCCGGCGCCGGAAGCGCAGAACTCCCTCGCGTTCCCCGCCTGGTGGTCGTCCGCCGCGGACGGGTACGGAACGAGCACGCACGGCCGTCCGAAGAGCGCCGCTTCCGCGATGGAGAGGGCTCCCGCGCGCATCAGCACGACGTGGCAGCGCGGGAACCAATCCCCGATCCGGTCGGCGAACGCAAACGGCTCCACCGGGAGCGCCTCCTCCCGAACCGACCGCTCCACCGCCTCGTGCTCCCGCGTCCCCGTCTGCAGCAGAAACCGGATCGCCGTCCCCTCCCGCTTCGCTCTCCGGGCCATCCCCAGCACCCGGATGTTGATCGCCCGCGCCCCTTGCGAACCTCCCAGCGCCAGCACGGTGAACGGCGTCTCCGGCGGTACCGCCCGCCCACGCTCCCGCGCCGCCGCGACGATCTCCGGGCGGACCGGGTTCCCCGTGACCTCCGCCCGACCCGGAGGAAAGAATGGGACCGCGGCCGAAAAGCCCGCGAACACCCGGACCGCATGCCGCGCCAGGAGCCGGTTCGAACGGCCGGGGACGCTGTTTTGCTCCTGCAGGAACAGCGGGATCCCCAGGAGCGCCGCGGAAAGCGCGACCGGCACCGAGGCGTATCCCCCCACGCCGAAGACCAGGTCCGGGCGGCGCCGCCTCAAGACCGCCACCGCCGCGGGAAATCCGAGCGCCATCCGGAGAGCGCCCGGAAGGGCCCCGATCCCCTTCCCTCGGACCTGGCCGGAGGGGACGAAGTCGATCGGGAACCCCCTGGCCGGAACGGCCCGCGCCTCGAGACCTTCCCTCGTCCCGACGAAAGAAACGGCGCCGTCGGGACAGAGGGAGAGAAACGCCTCAGCAAGGGCGATCCCCGGAAAGACGTGCCCACCGGTCCCTCCCCCGGCTACGATCATCCGCAGTGGCAAGGCCATCCGCCCCCTTCAGGGATATGTTCATCAGCACGCCGATCGCCGCCAGGTGCAGGATCAGGGAACTTCCCCCGTAGCTCAGGAACGGCAGCACCATCCCCTTCGGGGGGAGCATCGAAAGCCCCACCATCATGTTCATCAGCGCCTGGATGCCGATCACGGAGGAGACCCCCATGGCGAGGTACATGCCGAACGGGTCCCGCGCCCGGCGCGCGATCCGGTACCCCACCCACACCATGATGACGAAGCACGCGCCGACCAGCGTCACGCCGGCGAACCCGAGCTCCTCCCCGATCACCGAGAAGATGTAGTCGGTGTGCATCTCCGGCAGGTAGAACAGCTTCTGCTTCCCCCCGCCGACGCCCGCCCCGAGGAGGCCCCCGTTGGAAAAAGCGATCAGGGACTGCACGACCTGGTACCCCGCCGCCCGGGCCTGCGAGATCGGGTCGAGGAATGCGTGGATCCGCGCGACCCGGTATGGCTTGGCCAGGACGAGGAGAGCGCCGCCCACGGCGCCCGCGGCCGCGAAGGCGGCCAGGAGCTTCCAGGGGAACCCGGCGATGAACACGATCACGAGGAACGACGCGATGATCACGACGGCCATCCCGAAGTCGGGCTCCTTCAGGATCACCGCGACGAACAGCCCCATCACCGCCAACATCGGGAGGAAGGCCCGGTACCCCTGCTTCGGGTTCTCTCCGTTCCGGTCGATGGCCCACGCGGCGAAGGCCAGCAGGGCGAACTTCGCGAACTCGGAGGGCTGGAAGGTGAAGAAGCGCAGGTTGATCCATCGGGATGCGCCGTTCGCCGAGTGCCTGACCCCTGGGACGTACACCATAAGGAGCAGCAGGAAGGCCCCCCCGAGGATCCACCCGATCCGCCGGCGGTAGAAGTCGTGGTCGAGGCGCGACAGACCCATGGCGAACGCGATCCCGATCGCCAGGAACAGGACCTGGCGCTTGAAGAAGTACGCCGGGTCGAACCCGTACCGGGCCGACGAACCCGCCATGACGTTCGTCGCGCTGTAGATCATGATCATCCCGAGCACCGTGAGCGACAGGGCGCACAGCGCGAGGATCAGGTTCTCGTGGCGTTTCCCGAGGTTCATCCGGGCAGCTCCTCCACGGCCTTGCGGAACGCCTCTCCGCGCTCCTCGAAGTTCCGGAACATGTCGAAGCTCGAGCACGCCGGCGAGAAGACGACCGCGTCCCCCTTCCGGGCGGCGTCGGCCGCGGCGCGCACCGCCTGGGGGAGCGTGCCGGCCACGGTGATCGGCGCCGCCCCCGCCAGCTCCCTCGCCATCCTGCCGCTGGCCTCCCCAAGGAGCACGACGGCCCGGGCCTTTCTGCCGAGGGGGGCCCGCAGGGGCCGGAAGTCCACCCCCTTGTCCTTGCCTCCCGCGATCAGCACCACCGGCTCGGGGAATCCGTCGAGGGCGGCGAGGACGGCGCCCACGTTCGTCCCCTTGGAATCGTTGTAATACGATACTCCCGCGACCGATCGGACGAACTCCACCCGGTGCGGCAGCCCCGGGAACCCCGCGAGCTCCGCAAGCACAACCGGCGGCGGGATCTCCATCGAACGGGCGACGGCGATCGCGGCGAGGGCGTTCCCCACGTTCTGCAGCCCGGGGATCTTCAGGACCCCCCGGGGATAGCGCTCCTCTCCGGAAGGCCTCCGGAGCACCATCTCCCCGCCGGACAGGAAGGCGCCCTCCGTAAGGGTCCGCGACACGGAGAACGGAAGGAGCCGCGTCCGGATCGCACCCAGGCGCGCAGTCACCTCGGGGTCGTCGGCATTGACGATCGCGGTGTCGGACGGACCCTGGTTCCGGAAGACCGCCATCTTGGCTTCGAAATACGCCTCCTTCGCCGCATACCGGTCACGATGGTCCTCGGTGAGGTTCAGAAGCGCCGCCACACGGGGCCGGAAACTTCCGATCGACTCCAGCTGGAAGCTGGAGACTTCCACCACGCCCCAGTCGCAGGGAGCCCCCGCGGCGGCGACGAACGGCGTCCCGAGGTTCCCCCCGACGAACACCCGGGGGAAGGCGCGGGAAGCCATCCCCCCGACGAGGGTGGTCACGGTCGACTTCCCGTTGGTTCCCGTAATCGCCGCCACCTTCCCCTGAAATCTCCGGAACCCGAGCTCGAGCTCCCCCCATACCGGTACACCCGCCGCAGCGAGGGCCGAAAGGGGTAGTTTCTCCCGGGGAACACCGGGCGACACGACGAGCAGCGCGCTCCCCCGAACCTCCTCTTCCCCGGGCATCCCGCGCAGGAAGGCGATCCCCGCGGGGATCGGCTCGCGCAGCGAGGCCTCGACGTCCGCGCGGGAGCGGTCGTCCCGCAGCGTGACCCGGGCTCCCTCTCCAGCCAGCAGGCGCGCCGCCAGGAGCCCGGACCGCCCGGCCCCCGCCACGATCACCTGTTTCTCCGCGAAGGTTTCCATGGTCACCGGATCTTCAGCGTGCTGATCGCCAGCAACGCGAGGATGATCGAGATGATCCAGAACCGGACGATGATCTTCGGCTCCGCCCACCCCTGCAGCTCGAAGTGGTGGTGGATCGGCGCCATCCGGAAGATCCGTTTCCTCCGGGTCTTGTAGGAGGTCACCTGAAAGATCACCGAGAGGGCCTCCACCACGAAGACCCCGCCCACCAGCACGAGGACGAGCTCCTGCTTCACCATCACCGCCACCGTCCCCAGCGCGCCCCCTAAGGCAAGGGAGCCCGTATCCCCCATGAAGAGCTGCGCCGGATAGGCGTTGTACCAAAGGAAGCCGAGCCCCGCCCCGGCGAGGGCGCCGCAGAAGATCGTCAGCTCCCCGACGCCCGGGACGTACTGGATCTGAAGGTAGTTCGCGATCTTGACGTTGCCGGTGAGGTAGGCGAAGAGCATGTACGTCCCGGCGGCGATGATGGAGGGGCCGATCGCCAGGCCGTCCAGCCCGTCGGTCAGGTTCACCGCGTTCGAGGCCCCCACGATCACCAGCACGATGAACGGGATGTAGAGGAACCCGAGGGAGGGGCGGACGTTCTTCAGGAAGGGGATGAGCACCGTGTCCTTGATGCCGATGTCCATGGAGATGAGCGCGGCGGCGGCGGCGGCAAGGGCGAACTGGGCGATCAGTTTCCTGCGTGGGCTCAGCCCTTTCGTGTCTTTCCGGATGACCTTCTTGTAGTCGTCGACGAAGCCGATCGCGCCGAACCCGAGCGTCACGACCACGGCGATCCAGATGTAGTGACTCGCGAGGTTCGCCCATAACAGCGTCGGGATGACCGTCGCAAGGACGATGAGCAGCCCCCCCATCGTCGGCGTCCCCTCCTTGGAGAGGTGGCTCTCCGGGCCGTCCAGCCGGATGGTCTGCCCGATCTGGTGACTCCGGAGAACGCGGATCAGCCAGGGGCCGAGGAGAAAGGAGATCAGCAGCGCCGTGATCGTCGCGTAGATCGTCCGGAACGTGATGTACCGGAACACGTTGAAGAACGAATAGTTCGCGTGAAGTGGAAATAGGAGGTGATAGAGCATTCTCTTACGCCATGACCTCCCGGATATCCGACGCAACCTCGTCGAGGCGCATCCCCCGCGATCCCTTCACCAGGACGACGTCCCCTTCCGCGACGAATCCGCGCACCGCTTCCCGAAGCCGCCCGCGGTCCGTCGCGTGATCGATCGCGGCGTCGCTCATCCCGCCCTCCTTCGCCCCGCGAGCGGCATGGGCCGCCCCCGCGCCGAACGCGAAGAGCCGGTCCACGGAAAGGGCGGCGATCAGGTTTCCGATGCGGAAATGCGACGCGGGAGAGCTCTCCCCGAGTTCCAGCATGTCGCCGAACACGACGACGGTGCGCCGACCCCGGGCCAGCGCCGCGAGGGAGCGCAGCGCCGCCTCGGTGGAGGCGGGGTTGGCGTTGTAGCTGTCGTCCAGGAGGAGCCCGCCGCCGCGAAGGGGCACGGCGAAAAACCGGCCCGGCACGGAAACGAAGCCCGCAAACCCCTCCTCCATCTCGGCGGGGCGCATCCCGAGGGTGAAGGCGGCCGCCGTCGCCGCGAGTGCGTTCATCAGGTGGTGCTCCCCGGCGATCCCGATGAAGGAGGAGAACTCGCCCGCCGGCGTTCGAACGGCGATCCGCATCCCCGCGTCGGACATCGAGACGATCCGTCCGGAGAAGTCGTTCAGCGCGACGCCGTAGTGGATCTTTTCTGCGCGGCAACGGCCCGCCTCGCGGACGACGCGCAGGTCGGTCGCGTTGACCACCGCGGTGCCGGCCCCTCCAAGGGCCCGGAAGAGGTCCCCCTTCTCGCGCGCGACCCCCTCCATGGTGCGGAGGCCTTCGAGGTGCGCGGGGGCGATGTTCGTGATCACCGCGATGTCGGGACAGGCGATGCCGGCCAGCCGGGCGACCTCGCCCGGCGCGTTGGAGCCCATCTCGAGGATCGCCGCGTCGTGCTCCCCGGACAGTTCGAGCAGCGCCAGGGGCATCCCGATCAGGTTGTTCCGGTTTCCCGGATTGCGCAGCACGCGGCGGGACCGCGAAAGGAGGCAGAACAGCATCTCCTTCGTGGTCGTCTTCCCGGAACTCCCGGTGATTCCCACCAGGGGGACGTCCCGGTGGCGAAGCCGATGGGCCCGGGCCATGTCGCCGAGAGCTTCCACGGGGTCCCGGACGACGAAGACCGGCTTCGTTCGGGCCAGCCCGCCCGCGACCTTCCGCGCGCCCTCCTCCGATACGATCGCTGCGAGCGCGCCTTTCCCGAACGCCTCCCCGACGAAATCCGCGCCGTCGGCGCGCTCCCCCCGGAGCGCGATGAAAACGGAACCCGGACCGACGAGGCGGCTGTCCGCGGTGACCGCCCCGATCGGTTCCGACGGGGAGATCCCCCCCGCCTCCCGCAACGGGTGGATCGCCCCGATCACCTCCGGGAGCGTCATCCTACCTCCCCGCTGCAAGCACGTCCCGGACCGCTTGCCGGTCGTCGAACGGCAGGCGTCGATTCCCGATGATCTGGACATCCTCATGTCCTTTCCCGACGATCGCCACCGTGTCCCCCGGCTCTGCGAGAGAGAGGGCGAGAGCGATCGCCGCTTTCCTGTCGGCTTCCACGCGGAAGAACCCCTCCCGCCAGGCGGCCGGTCCATGCACCTCCACGAGCCCTTCCGACGTCAACCCGGGGACGATCTCCGCGAGGATCAATGCGGGGTCCTCGTCCCGCGGGTTGTCGGAGGTCACCACCACCAGATCGGACCGCAACGCCGCCACCCGGCCCATCGCGGGGCGCTTCCCGCGGTCGCGGTTTCCCCCGCAGCCGAACACGGTGACGAGCCGTCCATCCGTCAACCCCCGCAGGGTCGTGAGAACACGGTCCATCCCATCCGGGGTGTGGGCGTAGTCCACGAACACATGGAGCCCCCTCGCGTTCGGGATCGGCTCCAGCCGGCCCGGGATCGTCCCGGCGGCGGCGATCCCGGCGGCAACCGCCGCGGGGGGCACGGAGAGGAGGAGACCTCCGGCGACGGCCGCCATCACGTTGGACACGTTGTGCGCCCCGATCAGGGGCGACCGAAGCGCCAGGGGCCCGGCCGGCGTGGCGAGAACCACCTGGGTCCCTTCCCATGTCATCTCCATCTCCTCCGGGTGAATGTCCCAGGAGCGGGAGAACCCGAACGTCGTCGCCGAGGGGAACTCCTGCGCGAGCCGCTCGCCGTACGGATCGTCCCCGTTCAGGGCGACCGCGGTTCGTTTTCCGCCGGCGGGGAGGTATTCCCGGAAGAATCGCGCCTTGGCGGAGAAGTACGATTCCATGTCGCCGTGGAAGTCGAGGTGGTCCCTCGTGAGGTTGGTGAAGATCCCCACGTCGAACCGGACCCCCTCGATCCGTCCCTGCGCGGCGCTGTGGGAAGACACCTCCATCAGCAGGTCGGTGGCCCCGAGGGCGACGACCTCGGCCGTCACCGCCTGGAGTTCGTGGGGGAACGGCGTGGTCAACCCCTTCCGGAGGACCGTGCCGGCCACCCGGTAGTCGATCGTACCGATCACCGCGGGGACGCGGCCGGCCGCCGCCAGGATCCCCTCGATCAGGTACGTGACCGTCGTCTTCCCGTTGGTCCCCGTGACGCCCGTCACCCGCAGCTTCGCGGAGGGATCGCCGTGGAACGCCACGGCCACCCCCGGCAACGCCGCCGCCGTGGAGGGGACGCGCACGACCGGCAGGGGGGGGGCGGGATGTTCGCGCTCCACCAGGGCCGCGGCGGCGCCGGCGCGTGCCGCGTCGGCAAGATACGCATGGCCGTCGGCGCGGGCGCCGGGAACGGCGACGAACAGGTCGCCGGGCCGCACGGAGCGTGAATCGACGCTGATCCCTCCGATCCCGATCTCTCCCAGGGGGCCGGCGGGCCCGGGGACGATCCCCGCCAGAAGTTCGGCCAGTCTCACCGCGTCCCCTTGCCGGCGGCGATCTTCAGCGGCGGTTCCGCCGTGAACGTCACGGAGCACTCCGTACCGGGGACGAGGACCGCTCCGGGAGCCGGCGTCTGCGCCCGGGAGACTCCGCTTCCGGCAAGCGAGAGCTTGACCGAGTACCCTCCCATGATGTCGACGACCCTTCCCATGGACAGCCCCGAGAGGTCGGGCATGACCATCGCGCCCGGGGTCCGCGCCGTCGACACCGGCGTCGCGCGGCCCGGCGCCGACGGTCCCGAAGGACGGGCGGCGGCGAGCGCCGCCGTCTCCGTCGGCTGGATGCCGAGGTAGTACGCCGTCTTGACCGCGATCTGGTTGAAGGCCGGGGCGGCGACGACGCCCCCGTATACCTGACCTCGTGGCTCGTCGATCACGACAAGGATGAGCAGCTTCGGATCGTTCAGCGGGAGGAAGCCGATGAAGGAAGAGGTCCGTTTCGTCGCGGAGTACCGGCCCGACCCGGGCTCGACCTTCTGCGCCGTCCCCGTTTTCCCGCCGACGAGGAATCCCTTGATGCGCGCCTGCGTTCCCGTCCCGTTCTCCTCGACCACCTTCCCGAGGATCTCGCGCATCTGCGCCGAGGTCTTCGGGGAGAGGACCCGGCGAAGCTCCCGCGGCTCTCCGCGGAACACGGTCTTCCCCTCCGGGTCCCGGATCTCCCGGACCAGGTACGGTTTCATCACCTTTCCGCCGTTGACCACGGCCGCCATTCCGGTGGCCAGTTGCAGCGGCGTGACCGAGATCCCCTGGCCGAAGGAGACCGTGGCGCGGCGGAGGCGGCTGTCAAAGCCGCGGCGGGACGGCGCGAGCCCCGGGACCTCCCCCTGGAGCTCGATCCCGGTGCGGGACCCGAAGCCGAAGGCCCGGATCATGTCGAAGAAACGGTTCCCGTCCATCCTCTCGTTGATCTTCGTGATGCCGATGTTGCTGGAGAACTTGACCACCTCCGGCGCGGTGAGCCACCCGTATCGATGCGTGTCGTGGATCACTTTCCCGGCGTAGTGGTACGACCCGTTCTCGCAGAAGAACCGGTCCGTGGCGGTCACCGCCCCCAGCTCGAGGGCCGAGGCAAGGGTGAACACTTTGAAGGTCGATCCTGGCTCGAAGCAGTCGGTCAGGGAACGGTTCTTTCGCGCCTCGGCGGGGGCTCCCGCGGGGGCGTTCGGATTGAACGACGGCGCCGTCGCCATCGCGAGGATCTCCCCCGTTCCGGGCGAGAGCACCACGGCCATGCCGCCGCGGGCGTTGTACTTCTCCACCGCCGCCTGAAGCTCGGTCTCCGCGACGTGCTGGATGTTCCGGTCGATCGTGAGGGCGACGGAATGCCCCTTCGAATTGACCTCTACCGGCGTCGTCGCGGGGACGATGAGGCGGCCCCGGGCGTCCCGCTCGCAGAGGAGCATCCCCCGCTCGCCGCGCAGGTACCGGTTCAGGGAGAGCTCGATTCCCTCCATCCCCTCGCTGTCCAGGTTGGTGAAGCCGACGAGGGAAGCGGCCAGTTCCCGGTTCGGGTAGAACCGTTTCGGCTCCTCGACGGTTCCGATGCCGTCGACCGCAGACGGCTTCCCGTGGGCTTCGGGGTCGAGCGCGCAGAGCGCCTGCTTCACTTCCCTCACCGCTTCCTCCGCGGCCGTGGAGGGCATCTGGCGTCGCACCCACACGAACCCCTTCTCCCCGGCGAACAGCTTCCGGAGCTCCCCGGCGGAACGGGACACCCGGGGGGCGAGGAGGTCGGCCGCTTTGTCGGGATCGCGGAGCTTCGCCGGCTGGACGAAGATCGACTTCGTGGCGACGCTCACCGCGAGCTCGGTTCCCGTCCGGTCGAGGATCACGCCCCGCTTGGGGATGAGCGGGATGGTGGAGCAGTACTGCTTCGCGCCGCGATCACGGATCTCCCTGACCCCCAGAACCTGGATCTGGAACGCCCGCAGCACAACGAGGACGTAGAGGGAGAGGAGTCCGCCGAGGATGATGCGCGCTCGGGAGGTCATCTCACCGGATCACCCGGTCCATCTGCGCGGGCACCATGTGCAGGTCGTTCCGGGCGATGGCGTGGATGCGGGCGGGGCTCTTCAGCGCCAGCGCCTCCAGCCGAAGGACCTCCTGCTCCTTCTGAAGGGTGCGCTTCTCCTCGAGGGCGGAGGAAACCCGGTACCCCGTGCGGATGCACTGGCCCGAGAGCCAGACGTTGAACAGGCCGGTGACGAGAAGGGCCAGGAACAGGGCGACGAATCCGCGCCGCCGGGGGACCGCGGAGACCGCCGGGACCGCCGGGGGCTCCTTCCGGATCTCCGTGATCATGCACAAGCCGTTTCCGACGATCATCCTTCTCATCTGTCAGTCTCCTTCATCGCACCGGCGCGCAGCGCGAAGCTTCGCGCTGCGAGCCCTCGGGTTTTCCCGCGCTTCCCGTTCCGACGGGACGACCGGTTTGCGGGTCAACCGTTCCAGCGTCGGCTCTTCTTCTCCCTGACCGGCCGCGGGCCGCCGGAACGCCGTTTTCACCATGCGATCCTCGAGCGAGTGGAAACTGATCACCGCGACCCGACCCCCGGGGGAGAGGTGACGGGGGATCGCGTCGAGGAACGCGCCGAGTGAAGATAGCTCCCCGTTCACCGCGATCCGTAGCGCCTGGAACACCCTCGTGGCGGGGTGGATGTCCCGTGGCCAGGCCCTCCGGGGTATCGCCGAGGAAACCAGTTCCGCAAGCCCGGTGGTCGTCCGGATCGGCTCCCTTTTCCTGCGCTCCACCACCACGCGGGCGATCCGCCGGGAGAACCGCTCCTCTCCGAACCGGTAGAAGAGGTCCGCGAGATCCTTCTCCCGCGTGTCCCGGAGAACCTCGGCCGCCGTCGGCCCGCCGCCGTCCGGATCCCGCCGCATGTCGAGGGGGCCCTCCACCCGGAACGAGAAGCCGCGGGCCGGGTCGTCGAGCTGGAGGGAAGAGATCCCGAGGTCCAGCAGCGCACCATCGAATGTCCTCCCGTCCGCGGCCTCCCGCAGCGCATCGAGGTCCGCGAAGTCCGCACGGACGAGCCGCACCCAGGGGAACGCCGAGAGCCGCCGGCCGGCGATCTCGAGCATCGACGGGTCGGCGTCGGCGCAGACCAGAAGCCCTTGGGGACCGATCCTCGCGGCGATCTCCGCCGCGTGACCGCCGGCTCCGGTCGTCCCGTCGAGGAAGATCTCGCCGGGAGCGGGGGCCAGCCATTCCAACGTCGCTTGTAAAAGAACGGGAATGTGACCGGGCGCCACTCCTCAGATCCCGAGGGCGCTGATCTCCCGCGCCAGCCCCGGGTCTTCGTGCACTTCCTTTTCGAACCGGCCGATCTCATCCTGCCACCGGGCGAGCGACCAGATCTCGAACCGGTTGGGCATCCCGAGGATCACGACCTCCTTTTCCAGCTCCGCATAGGAACGCAGGGAGGGCGGAACGAGGATCCGCCCCTGCTTGTCGGGGACGACCTCGACGGCGCCTCCGAGGAAAAACCGGACGAAGGCGTTCATCTTCCGGTCGGTGCTGGGAACACGGGAAAGCCGCTCCTCGATCCGCGCCCAGTCGTCCGCGGCGAAGGCGTAGAGGCAGTCCGAGAAGTTGGTGAGAAAAAACGATCCCTGGGCGGATTCCTGGAGGCGGTCGCGGAAAGGCGCGGGGATGTTGACCCTGCCTTTTGGATCAATGGTATATTCGAAGCGTCCCCGGAAGATCATGGTGGCCCGTTACCCACCTTTCCCCACTATTACCCACTTGGGGGCTATTTTAACGGGACCCTCGGGGGTGTCAAGGTATTTCGATCCCTTCGAGGAAAAAAAACCCCGCGGGACGCAGGAATCGAAAAAGGGATTTGTCGGGAAGGGATAAAGCGTCCGAGGAGGCCGTAAGCCGGGTTCTGTGCGCGGCGACCGAACGTGCCGCCGCGGGGCGGCCATTTCTCTACGGCGGCCGTTTCCGACCGCCTTGAGCGACCTTGACCCGAGGGCCCCGGGCGGGCCGCCCTTCCCCCGCCGGCGGCGGAGCCGCCTCGGGGTCGCCCTCCTATTTGGTCTTGCTCCGGGTGGGGTTTGCCATGCCGCGACGATCGCCCGTCGCGCGGTGAGCTCTTACCTCACCATTTCACCCTTACCGCCCGCCGTGGCGGGAGGCGGTGTCTTTTCTGTGGCGCTGTCCTCGGGGTCGCCCCCACCGGGTGTTACCCGGCACCCTGCCCTGCGGAGCCCGGACTTTCCTCCCGTCCCCGCCGAAACGCGGGGACCGGCGGCCGCCTGGCCTCCTCGGACGACTTATCCTTTCCGGTGCTGATCGATCGCGAGGTTCGCCAGGGAATCCGCCCTCCGGTTTTCCTCGCGCGGTACATGCAGTATACGGACCGCCGGGAAAACGCGCAACCGGCGGCACGCCTCCGCGTGGAGCGGCCGGAGGTGCTCCGCCTTCACCTTGTACTCTCCCCTCACCTGCCGGACGAGGAGTTCCGAGTCGGAGTGGATCGTAAGGGAGGAGACGGCGTGCCGGGCCGCCTCTTCGAGGGCCAGGAGCAGCGCGCGGTATTCCGCCACGTTGTTCGTCGTCTCCCCGAGGTAGGCGCAAAGCTCCCTCGGCTCCCGCCCGTCCCCGAACTCGACCACCGCGCCGGCGCCGGAGGGTCCGGGATTCCCGCGGCTGGCGCCGTCGACGCGCACCGTGACGTCGACGGGGATCACTCGCCGGCCACCTCGATCTCCGACGCTTCGTAGTACACGACACGGTTGCAGTTGGGGCAGGTGTGGATCCGGTCCTCCCGCTGCAGCAGGTTGAACAGCTGCGGGGCGATGTTCATGTGGCACCCCGTGCAGGAGTAGTTCCTCGCCGCGACGACCGCCAGGCCGTCCCGCCGTTCGAAGATCATCTCGAAGCGGCGCACGAGGGACGGGTCCAGCTTGTTCGCCACCTGGCGCCTGCGCGCGTCCAGCTTCCCGATGTCGTCGTCGAAGCTTCCCATCCGGGCGTCGATGTCGACCATCCGCTCCCGGTACCTCCCCGACACCTCGTCGAGATCGGCCTTCCGCTCCGCGAGCCGCTTCTCCGCCTCCTCGTAGCGCACGAGGAGGGAGAGAAGTTCCTCTTCGCGGGCCACGTTCGTCCGCCGGGTTCCCTCGATCTCCTTGAGCATGGCGTAATATTCCTTGTTCGTCTTGATCGACATGAGCTTCGCCTTCGCCCGCTCGACCTTGTCCCGCTCCTCCTCGATCTCCCGCTCCTTCTCGCGGCGCTGCTGCTTGAGGGTCTCGAACTCCTGCTCCGCCGCCAGAAACGACGCCTCGCGCTCTTCGAAGAGGCTCTTCAGATCCGCCACCTCGAGGGGGATCTTCTGCTTTTCCTCGTCGAGCCGACGCGCCTGGCCCATGACCTCCTGCAGATCGATCAGGATCTTTACTTGCTCCATCAAGGCTTCTCCCCTCCCCTTCTTCGCCCCGCGGGCACCGCCCGCAAAGGCTCTTCGTCCATGATGACACGGGCCGATACGGCCCCCGGAAACCGCGCGCCGATGACCCGCCGGAATTCCGGCAGGATCCACCGTTCTCCCGAAGCGTGCCCGATGTCGGCGACGGGCATGTCCCCCGCCGCCGCATCGAGCGCCTGGTGGTATTTCACATCCCCCGTGACGTAGAGGTCCGCTCCCGCCTCGCGGGCCGCGAAGGCGAATTCCGCCCCGCTCCCCCCGACGATCGCGACACGGCGCACCGTCTTCCGGCGGGGACCCGCGACGTGGATCCAGGAGGGCCGCAATGCGCGTCGCAACGCGTCGAGGGCCCGGTCGAGCGGCAGCGGTTCGGGCAACTCGCCGACGACCCCGATCCCGCCCCCGAGGGCTCCCTCGCGCAACGGCACGACGTCGATCGCCGGCTCCTCGTACGGGTGCGCCTTCCGCACCGCGCACAGCACCGCCGGCACCCGGCTCCCCGGCGCGACCGTCTCGAGCCGGACCTCCTCCACGCGCTCCTCCGTTCCCCGTGCTCCGATGCGCGGAGAGGAATCCGGTCCCCCGAGGAACGTGCCGGTCCCCTGTGTCCGGAAGGAGCAGCGGGAATACCCGCCGATCCGCGCCCCGCCCGCCTCCGCGACGGCGCCCAGGACGGCTTCCGCGTGGGAGGGGGGAACGAACACCACGATTTTGCAGGCGCCGGAGGACGGTTCGCCGGGGATCAGCGGCCTGATCCCGCGCAGCCGCAGGCGGCGGGCCATCGCGTGCGAAACGCCCCGCGGGGCCGCGTCGGCGTTGGTGTGCGCGGAGATGACCGCCACGCCCATGCGCAGCAGGGCGAACGCCATGGCGGAGGGCCCGGGGTCCGGACGGACCGATTTCAGGGGAGTGAACACGACGGGGTGGTGCGTGACAAGGAGGTCGGCGGGGCGCCGTCGAAGGCGCGCGAGCACCGCCGGCGTGGCGTCGAGCGCGATGAGGACCGACCGCACGGGAGCGTCGGGGTCGCCCAGCAGGATCCCGACGTTGTCCCAGTCGGCGCAGTGGGCGAACGGGAACCGCTCGTCGAGCGCCCGCCACACGTCGTTCACCGTGACCGCGGGGCGGCGCCTCACGCCGGCGCCCTCCCGCACGCCCCAAATAAAAATGCACCGGTATCCGGTGCATTTCGTGCCGTGTCCAGTGCGGGCCCGATCATGCCAGGCCCCATGGCAACGTCGCTATTGGTGGGCCCACCTGGCCTCGAACCAGGGACCGACCGGTTATGAGCCGGTGGCTCTGACCAACTGAGCTATGGGCCCAACACGGGGAACAACAAGTCATCGTTTCATTATCTTCCGCCCGCTCGCGGGGTGTCAACGCCGTCCGCCCCTACTCCATGAAGGTCCGCAGCCGCTTGCTCCGGCTGGGGTGACGCAATTTCCGGAGCGCCTTCGCCTCGATCTGGCGGATCCGCTCCCGGGTCACCTCGAAGTCCTGACCCACCTCCTCGAGGGTGTGATCGGATTTCTCGCCGATCCCGAACCGCATCCGGAGAACCCGCTCCTCGCGCGGCGTAAGGCTTCCCAGCACCTTGTCCACCTGCTCCGCGAGGTCGATGTTGATCACCGAATCCACCGGCGAAGCCGTATTCTTGTCCTCGATGAAGTCCCCGAGGTGGCTGTCCTCCTCCTCGCCGATCGGCGTTTCGAGGGAGATCGGCTCCTTGGCGATCTTCAGCACCTTGCGGACCTTCTCCAGGGGGATGTCCATCCGCTCGGCGATCTCCTCCGGGTTCGGTTCCCGTCCCAGCTCCTGCACGAGGTACCTGGAGGTCCGGATGAGCTTGTTGATCGTCTCGATCATGTGGACCGGGATGCGGATGGTTCGGGCCTGGTCGGCGATCGCGCGCGTGATCGCCTGGCGGATCCACCAGGTGGCGTAGGTGGAGAACTTGTACCCCCGGCGGTACTCGAACTTGTCCACCGCCTTCATCAGCCCGATGTTCCCCTCCTGGATGAGGTCCAGGAACTGAAGGCCCCGGTTGGTGTACTTCTTCGCGATCGAGACCACCAGCCGGAGGTTCGCCTCGACCAGCTCCCGCTTGGCTTCGCGGACTTTCCGCTCCCCCCGCTCGATGGCGGCGAGCGTCTCCTGGATCTGCGCGGCGGAAAGCCCCGCCTCCCGCTCCACCTTCCGGACGGTGGCCCGCGACTCCTTGAGGGTCTCCTCGATCTCGAGGAGCTTTTCCTTTTTCAGGTGGTGCTTCGAGGCGGCCTTCGCGAGCCCGTCCTTCTTCGCATGGATCTCCTTGAAGAGGCGGGAAAACTCCTTCTCCGTCAGCTTCGCCCTCGCACAGCAGTCGCGGATCCGGCTCTCCGCCACTTCGATCCGATCGGCGAACCGGCGGATCTTGTCGCCGATGACCTCGATCTGGCGCTCCTTGAGGTGGATCTCCTGGATCGACTCCACCACGCGCTCGTTGAGGGAGGCGTACCGGGATTTCAGCGTCTGCCGTTCCTTTTCCTTCAGGCCGCCCTTCCGGAGGCGCTGCTCGATCTCGAGGGCGGACTGGTGGGTTTTCCGGATCCGCTGGATGATGCGGAGCACCTTGTCGAGCGCCGCCTTCTCCTCCTCTTCCGTGGAGTCCTCGTCGAGATCCTTGATGACGTCCCGGACCTGCACCTCGCCCGCCTTGAGCTTCTCGCCGACCTTGAACAGGTCGGCCAGCGCGATGGAGCAGCCCTTCACCGCGGATACGATTTCCCGCTCGCCGTCCTCGATCCGCTTCGCGAGGCTGACCTCGCCCTCGCGGTTGAGAAGGTGGATGGCGCCCATCTCTTTGAGGTAGAGGCGCACGGGGTCGTTCCCCTTGACCCCGCCGGGGTACCCGAACTCCTCTTCCTCGACGGCGGGCTCCTCCTCGACGGCCGCTTCTTCCTCCTCCCCGGCCTCCTCTTCGCCGATCAGGAGGTTGGCGCCGGGATGGAGGGGAACTTTCTGGAAGTCGTCCACCACCTCGATCGCGTTCGCGCCGAAGATCGCCATGACGTCCTCGATCTGGTCCCCCGTGAGTACATCGGGCGGAAGGGCGCTGTTCAGCTCATCGTAGGTGACGTACCCCTGCGCCCGCCCTTTTTCCACCAGTCCGTCGATGCCGTCCGGCTGTTTCCGCCTCGCCATCTGCGCCTCACCTCGTCATCGGGATCTGCGTTCCGATTCCAGCCGCTCCAGCTCCCGCTTCGCGGCCACCACCCGGTCGAAGAGCAGCGAAGCCTCCTCGCCCGACGCACCCTTCACCTTTTCCTGCAACTCCTCGGTCTCCACCCGTGCCCGGCGGATCCGGAGGGAAAGGACCGCCCCCGGGTAGCGCCTGCGCGCCTCCTCCGGGGAAACATCCGCCAGCACGAGCTCGGCGGACAGAAGTTTCCGCACGCCGTCGGGGAGATCTTCCCCGAGCGGGAATCCCGTCTCCCCCGGGGTCCGCTCGGCCAGCTCCGCCAGGTGCGAAAGGGCTTCCCGGGAGTCCTCCCCGGAGAGGAGCTCCCCGACTCCGTCCCGGCGCGCCGTGATGGCGAGGGAGGGGGCCACGGCCAGCAACCGAAGGAGGTGGCTCTCTTCGGCGCCGGATTCCTTCCTTCGCGGCGGGGCGCCCCCTTCCGGAAGGGGCGCGGTGCCCGACGGCCCGACCTGCCGGTGGATCGTGTCCACGGGGAGCCCCGAAGTCTGCGCCACCCGCTGCGCGTAAAGCTCCCGCTCCGCCGGGTCGGTCACCCATCGAAGATAGTTCGCCATCAGCCGCACGTACGAAAGTTTTCCGGAAATGGTCGCGAGATCGTACTTCCTGGAAGCCCCGCGCTCGATCGACTCCATGAGGGGGACCGCCCCCGCGATCCGCCGGGTCAACTCCTCCGGCGGGGCCGCCTTCGCCCAGTCGTCCGGATCCATTCCCTTCGGGGGAAACAGGGCTTTCGGGCTCACCCCCGCCGCGTACAAAGGACCCCCGGACCGCACCGCGGCCTTTTTCCCGGCCACGTCGCCGTCGTAGAAGAGGATGACGTTTTCCGACAAACGCTTCAGCGTTCGGGCGTGGCTCTCCGTGAGCGAGGTCCCGCACGTCGCCACGACGCCCCGGACCCCTTTCTGCCACAGACCGATCAGGTCCATGTACCCTTCGACCACCAGCACGCGGCCCTCGCTCCGGAGGGCCGGGAGCGCCTGGTACAGGCCGTACAGGAGGGAACTTTTCCGGTACAGCTCGGACTCGGGGGAGTTGAGGTACTTCGGGACGGCGTCGTCCACCGCCCGGCCCCCGAAACCGCAGATTCGACCCCTCGCGTCCCCGATCGGGAAGAGCACACGCCCCCGGAACCGCTCCCGGTACCCGGCCCCGGAAGGGAGCAGAAGGCCCGCCGCTTCGCCCCGGGCCGGATCGATCCCCTCCCGCTTCAGCGTGGAGAGCAGTTCACCGCCCGTGCCGCACCAACCGAGGGCGAACTCGCGCTCGGCTTCCGGGGTCATCCCCCTCCGCCGCAGAAACTCCCTCCCGGCTTTTCCGGCGGAGGAGCTCAGAAGCGCCCGGTACGTGTCCGCCGCGAGGCGGAGAAGGGCGTAGAGATCCTCCTTCGGACGTGTGCGGGCCGCCCCCCCTTCGTACTTGACCGCCACGCCATACCGCTCCGCGAGTTCCTCTACCGAGTCCGCGAAGGAAAGATTGCGCGCCTTCATCAGGAAGTGGAAGACCGATCCCCCCTCCCCGCAGCCGAAGCACTTGAACGCCTGCCGGGCGGGGTGGACAAAGAACGACGGGGTCTTTTCCCGGTGGAAGGGGCACAGACCGCGGAAACTCGCCCCGGCCCGGGACAGTGGGACCGTCTCGGAGACCACCTCCACGATGTCCGCCCGGTCCCGTACTTCCCGGATCGTGCTTTCCGAGATCCGTCCTCCCAAAGGTCTCCCCGGGACCGCTATCCCGCCAATAGGCGCCGAACCGTTTCGCTGACCGCCTTGCCGTCGGCCCGGCCCGCCACCTTCGGCATGAGGGCCTTCATGACGCGTCCCATGTCGGACGGAAGCCCGGCGCCGGTTTCCGCGATCGCCTCGCGCACGGCCGCCTCGATCTCCGCCGCGGCAAGCACCGCCGGGAGGTACCGCTCGAGGACGGCGATCTCGCTCTCCTCCTTCGCCGCGAGCTCCGGGCGGTTCCCCTGGAGGAACAACGCGATCGATTCGCGGCGCTGCTTGACCATCACGGCGATCACCTTGAGGATCGCCTCCTCGGGGAGCGTTCCCCCGTGCGGCATCTCCTTCCGGGTGACCGCCTCGATCTCCCGGTTCCGCACCGCGGCCACGGCCATCCGCAAAGCAGAAAGGGCCAAGGAGTTGCGCTCCTTGGCCGCCGTCTGCATATCCTTATGCAACTGTTCCTTGAGTCCCAATCAGTGCTACCTGGCCATCTTCTTCAGTTTCTTCAACGCGCGCTTCCTGGCCGCCAGTGTCTTCTTCTTCTTCTTGACGCTGGGCTTTTCATAATGTTCCCGCTTGCGGATTTCCGAAAGGATCCCGGCCTTCTCGCACTGCTTCTTGAAACGCTTCAGTACGCTCTCGAAGGGCTCCTCTTCCTTCACGCGGACGCCCGGCATGTATGGATCACCCCTTCCATTGCCAAGTAACAGCCGAAAATTATAGTATTATATACCTGTTCGACAATCCGTCAAGAAAGATCGTTCCCGGATCAACCCAGCCCGGGGGCGAGGGGACGGCCCCCGACGAGGTGGAAGTGCAGGTGCGGGACGACCTGCCCCCCCTGTTCCCCGTTGTTCACCACGACCCGGTATCCCGACTCGGCGACGCCTCTCTCGTCGGCGATCTTCGCCGCCAGGCGCAACGCCTTCCCGAGCACGGGAACGTCGTTCTTGCCCGCATCGTTCAGGTTGACCATGTGCTCCTTCGGGACGATGAGCACGTGGACCGGCGCCACCGGGTGGATGTCGTCGAACGCAAGCAGGTCGTGGTCCTCGTACACGGGCTGCATCGGAACCTCTTTCCGCGCGATCTTGCAGAAAATGCACTCGTCACTCATTCGATTTTCCCCCTCGCCGGTATGCGCTGCGGTAAAAGCACGTCCGTTCTCCCGTGTGGCACGCGGCGCCCTTCTGCCGGACACGGTACAACAGTGTGTCGACGTCGCAGTCGTAGAGGATCTCCTCCACGTCCTGGAAGTGGCCCGACGTTTCGCCCTTCACCCAGAGGGATTCCCTCGAACGGCTCCAGTAGGTCGCGTGCCCGCTGGTGAAGGTGTTCCGTATCGCCTCGGCGTTTGCCCACGCCACCATGAGAACCACGTTGTCGCCCACGTCCTGCGTGACGACCGGGACCAGCCCCCGGCCGTCGAATTTCACCTGCGCGATCAACTCGTCCGCCGTCATCGAACCTCCATTTGCTGCGCCGCCTCGGAGGGCGGGGCTCCGTTCGTGGCTCGCCGTGCGATGAACCTGCACGGCTCGCACCGGCCTCACTGTGCCCCCCGTTTTTCCTACTGCGGGGGTACCCCAGGGAGCGTACTTCTACCGGGAGTGGGGCGCCCCCCCTCCTACGGCGACTCCGCCGGACCCTCCCGTCATCGCCGGTCGCACCGGAACACCGTGGAGCCGCAGGTACTCCTTCGCTTCCCCCACGGTGTGCTCGCCGTAGTGGAAGATGGAGGCCGCGAGCACCGCGTCCGCCCTCCCCGCCGTCACCCCTTCCAGCAGGTGCGCGAGGTTTCCCACCCCGCCCGAGGCGATCACGGGGATGCGAACCGCGTCGGCGATCGCCCGCGTCAGCGGGATGTCGTAGCCGTCCCGGGTGCCGTCGCGGTCCATGCTGGTCAGCAGGATCTCGCCGGACCCGCACTCTTCCATCCGCCGGGCCCACGCCACCGCGTCGAGGCCCGTTGGCCTGCGCCCGCCGTGGGTGTGCACCTGCCACTCCCCGGACCGGCCCGGCACCGCCCTGGCGTCGATCGCCACCACCGTGCACTGGCTCCCGAACCGCTCCGCCGCGCGGCGGACGAAGTCGGGATCGGCGACGGCAGCCGTGTTGATCGACACCTTGTCGGCCCCCGCGAGCAGCAGGTTCCGGATGTCCTCGATCGTGCGGATCCCGCCGCCGACGGTGAGCGGCATGAAGACCTGCTCCGCCGTCTTCCGCACGACGTCCATCAGGATGTCCCTCTTCTCGTGGGACGCCGTGATATCGAGAAAGACGAGCTCGTCCGCCTCTTCGCGGTCGTACCTCCGCGCGATCTCCACCGGGTCTCCGGCGTCCCGCAGGTCCACGAACCGGACGCCCTTGACGACGCGGCCGTCCTTCACGTCCAGGCACGGGATGATCCGTTTGGCCAGCATCCCCGGACGGACCCTACTCCCGCTCCGCCTTCAGCGCCTCGGCCAGGTCGATCGACCCGTCGTACAGGGCGCGGCCGATGATCGTCCCTGCCACCCCCTCGCCCTCCATCGCCTTGAGCCTGCGCAGGTCGTCGAGCGTGGTCACGCCGCCGGAGGCGATCACCGGGGTGGAAACGCCCTTCGCGAATTCCCGGATGGCGTCGAAGTTGGGGCCCACCATCATCCCGTCGCGCGCGATGTCGGTGTAGATGAAACAGGAGACGCCGCCCTCCTCGATCCGGCGCGCGAGCTCCACCGCGATGACGCCCGTCACCTCCACCCATCCGCGGATCGCCACGCGGCCGTCCCGCGCGTCGATCCCCGCCGCCACCTTTCCGGGGTAGGCCCGGGTGATCCGGACGACTTCCTCGGGGCTGCGCACGATCGAGGTCCCCAGGATCACGCGGGACACGCCCGCGGCGAAGTACCGGGACGCCGAATCGAAATTCCGCACGCCTCCGCCCACCTGGATCGGCACGCCCGCCCCGGAGGCGATGCGGCAGATGATCTCCGAGTTCACCGGCTTGCCGAGAAACGCCCCGTCCAGATCCACCACGTGCAGGCTGGACGCTCCCGCGGCGACGAACCGGCGGGCCACTTCCAGCGGGGAGTCCGAGAATACCGTGGCGTCCTCGGCGCGTCCCTGGCGCAGGCGGACCGCCTTCCCTCCCTGGATGTCGATCGCCGGAATGACCTGGAACGGCACGGTGTCCCCTCTCAGGCGGCTTCCGCGCAAAGGCGGCCGAAGTTCCCGAGGAGCCGCAGACCCGCGGCCTGGCTCTTCTCGGGGTGGAACTGGACGGCGAGGCGTTTTCCCCGGCTCACGGCGGCGGCGAACGGCACCCCGTACGTCGAACGGCACGCCACGTCCCCGGGGACCGAAGGCGCGGCGTAGTACGAGTGCACGAAGTAGAAGTACGTCCCCGAGGGGATCCCGCGGAGGGCCGGAGGATCGCCGACCACTTCCACCCCGTTCCACCCCATGTGCGGCACCTTGAGCACGCCTCCGTCCGGGGCCGGCATGTCGCCGGGGAACCGCACAACGTTCCCGGGGAAGAAGCCGATCCCCTCGTGACGGCCGAACTCCTCGCTCCCGGAGAAGAGCAGCTGCATCCCCACGCAGATGCCGAGGAACGGCCGGTCCGAGGCGAGGTAGTCCCGAAGGAACGGAAGCAGCCCCTGACGGACGACGTTTCCCATGCAATCGCGGAACGCCCCCACCCCGGGAAAAACGATCCCGTGGCAGGAGGAAAGCGCCTTCGGATCTCCGCTGACCAGGGTCGGGAAACCGAGCGACTCGAGGGCCTTGCTCACGCTGCGCAGGTTCCCCATCCCGTAGTCCACCACGCCGATGGCGGATCCCCGCGTCATGAAGCGCGCCCCCTCACGCGAGAACCCCCTTCGTGGAGGGAACGCCCTTGACGCGCGGATCGAGGTCCACCGCCGCGGACATGGCGCGCCCGAGCGCCTTGAACACCGCCTCGACGGTGTGGTGCGCGTTGGAGCCGTACGCCACGTTGACGTGCAGGCAGACGCCCGACGACTGCGCGAAGGCCCGCAGGAACTCTTCCACGAGCTCGACGTCGAACGTTCCGACTTTCTCGTTCCCGAGGGGGGAGTTGTAGACAAGGTGCGGCCGCGCGGAGACGTCCACCGTCACCGCCGCCAGCGCCTCGATCATCGGGACGACCGCGTGTCCGTACCTGCGGATCCCCTTCATGTCCCCGAGGGCGCGTCGGAACGCCTCGCCGAGGCAGATCCCCACGTCCTCCACCACGTGGTGGAAGTCGACCTTCACGTCCCCCTTCGCCGCAATCGTCAGGTCGAACAGGCCGTGACGCGAGAACAGCGTCAGCATGTGGTCGAGGAAGGGAACTCCCGTGCCGATCTTTCCGGACCCCTCTCCCGATAGCCGCAGGGAGAGCTTGATCCGGGTCTCTTTCGTGGTCCGTTCGACCTGGCTTTCCCGGTTCATCACCGCTTCCCCCTTCCACGAGTGCGTACCAGGACCGACTGCGCGTGCGCGGCCAATCCCTCCTTCCGGGCCAGCCGCACCACATGCGGGGCATCGGACCGGAGCGCTGAAAAATCGTATGATACCACGTTAATTTTCTTGAGGAAATCGGCAACTCCGAGGGGCGATGAAAAGCGTGCCGCCCCGCCGGTCGGGAGGGTGTGGTTGATCCCGGCGATATAGTCGCCCACGGCCACCGGACTGTAGGGGCCCAAGAACGCGGTGCCCGCGTTGCGAATCCCCGAAAAGTCCTTCCACGGGTCCCGGGTGACGATGCTCAGGTGCTCCGGCGCAAGCCGGTTGACGACCTCGACCGACTCCCGGAGGGAGCGTGTCAGGAAACCTTCGGCGCGGGATAGGGACTGCCGCAGGATTTCGCGGCGCGGAAGGGAGCGCATCTGCTGCGCGAGCTCGCGCTCCACCGCCGGGGGCAGCTCGCGCGAATTCGTCACCAACGCCACGAAGGCATCCTCGTCGTGCTCCGCCTGGGAGAGAAGATCCGCCGCGACGAAGCGGGGATTCGCGGTCCGGTCCGCGAGCACGACCAGCTCGCTCGGCCCCGCCAGCATGTCGATCCCGACGGAGCCGAAGACCCGGCGCTTGGCTTCGGTGACGTAGGCGTTGCCGGGACCCGAGATCACGTCGACGCGCGGGACGGACTCCGTCCCGTAGGCGAGCGCGGCGATCGCCTGCGCGCCGCCGATGCGGTACACCGCGGAAACACCCGCGATCCGGGCAGCCGCCAGCACGACATCCGGGACCTTGCCGCCGGGGGCGGAGCACGCCGCGACCACCTCGGGGACCCCCGCCACGCGGGCGGGGAGGGCGTTCATCAGCAGGGTCGACGGATACGCCGCCTTCCCCCCGGGCACGTACACGCCCGCGCGGGCGACCGGCAGGGCCCGCTGGCCGAGGGTCGCCCCGGGGAGGGAGATCCCGAATCCGCCCTCGACCTGGCACCGGTGGAACGCCTCGATCCGCTCCGCCGCCAGCTCGAGGGACCGCCGCAACGCCGCCGGAACGCGCCGCCACGCCGCGTCGATCTCCCGGGGCGGAACGACGAACCCCTTCTTCCCGGGGTCGAACCGGTCGAACCGCCGCGTGTACTCCGCCAGCGCCGCGTCGCCGCCTTCCCGGACCTTCCGGAGAATTTCCCCGACCACCGGGGACACCTTCTCCGCGCCGGCGGAACCGCGACCCTCCGCCCTTCCAAGCGCCTCCCGGAATCCCGCCGTTCCCGACCGGTGCCACCGCATGCGTCCCGCCTCCTATTCCTTCACCCGGGCGATGTCGGCGCCCAGGGAGGACAGCCTGTGTTCCAGCGCCTCGTACCCTCGGTCGAGGTGGTAGATCCGGAGCACCTCGGTCGTCCCCGACGCCGCCAGTCCCGCCAGCACGAGCGAGGCCGAGGCGCGAAGGTCGGTCGCCATGAGCGGCGCCCCGGAAAGCGCCGGGACTCCCTTCACCGCGGCCGTGTTCCCCGAAACGTCGATCCTCGCCCCCATCCGCCGCAGTTCGGCCACGTGCATGAACCGGTTCTCGAAGATCGTCTCGGAAATGATGCTGAACCCGTCGCCCAGGGACATGTAGGCCATGAACTGCGCCTGCACGTCCGTGGGAAACCCGGGATATGGAGCGGTCTTTACGTTCACGGAGCGGATCGGCCCCTCCCTGCGGACGCGCACTCCTCCCGGGACGGGGTCCACGTCGGCCCCGCTTCTCCGGAGCTTTTCGACGACGGCGTTCATCGACGCGGCGTCCGCGCCCAGCGCCGTCACGTCTCCCCCCGTGATCGCGCCGGCCAGGAGCAGCGTCGCCGCCTCGATCCGGTCCGCCATCACCTCGTGGCGCGCCCCGTGGAGGGAACGGACCCCCCGGACCACGATCTCGTCGGTGCCTTCCCCCTCGATGTCGGCCCCCATGGCGCGCAGCAGCCGCGCGAGGTCGCACACCTCGGGTTCCTGCGCCGCGTTCGAAAGGACGGTCGTCCCCTCGGCGAGGGTGGCGGCCATCATCAGGTTCTCCGTCCCCGTGACGGTCTTCATGTCGAAGGTGACGGCGGCGCCCGTGAGGCGATCGGCCGACGCCTCGATGTATCCCTCGGAGAGGGAGGTCCTCGCCCCCATGAGCTCCAGCCCCCGCAGGTGCTGGTCGATCGGGCGGGCGCCGATCGCGCACCCGCCGGGAAGGGAGATCCGGGCCCGTCCATACCGGGCGAGGAGCGGCCCGAGGACCAGGACCGACGCGCGCATCGTCTTCACCAGTTCGTAGGGCGCCTCCGCCTTCCGCGCATCTCCGGGGGTGATCCTCAACACCTCGCGCCCGTCCGCGCCGCCGCCGTCGTGCGTGACCTCCGCGCCGAGGATCCGGAGAAGCTTCGCGAACGTGGCGATGTCCCGCAGCCGCGGGGCCCCGGCGATCTCCACCTTTCCATCGGCGAGCAGCGACGCCGCCATGGCCGGCAGCACGGCGTTTTTCGCGCCGGAGACACGGCAGGACCCTGAAAGCCGCCTCCCTCCCTTGATGACGAAGATGTCCAGTGTCAGCGCTCCCGTTCCGGTTTTTTCCAACCGACGTACCGGTCCCGCCCCGCGAGGTCCGGAAAGACCCCCAGCGGCCGCAGGGAACCGCACGGCAGCGAGGACGCCGCCTCCCCCTGCGAAGCGCCGATCTCGCACCAAAGCTCTCCGCCGGGCGACAGGAGCCCGGCGGCGCCTGCGACCAGGGGCCGCAGGACCGACAGGCCGTCCCGGCCGGCAAGAAGCGCCCCCGGCGGCTCGTGGTCGCGCACCTCGGACGGCAGGAGGGGCCACTCCCCCTCGGCGACATACGGAGGGTTCGAGACCACTACAGCAAAACGGCCCCCGCATTTCAAGGCGGAAAGCAGGTCGCAGCGGATGGGCAGGACGCGGCCCGCCACGCCGTGGCGCACCGCGTTCGCGCGCGCCTTCCGCAGGGCGCCGGGCGAGATGTCGGTTGCCACGACGCGGGCCGCGGGAACCTCCGCGGCGAGGGTCACCGCGATCGCCCCGCTACCGGTCCCAACGTCGAGCGCGAGAGGTCGCGCCACCGGGGAACGGCGAAGGGCGGCCAACGCCCGTTCCGCCAGCCCCTCCGTCTCGGGACGCGGGATGAGCGTGTCGGGGGAGAGCAGGAACTCCCTCCCGAAGAAATCCCAGGCGCCGAGAACGTACTGCAGCGGCTCGCCGGCCGAGCGACGCGCGATCAGCGGGGACAGCCGCACCGAAGCGCCGCCGACGTCATCGTCCATCGAAAGGAAGAGTCGGCTCCGGGGGATCCCGGTGGCGGCGGAGACGAGGATCTCCGCCTCGCCGGGAGCGGCGCCCTTAACGCCTTCCATCTCCCGACGGCAGATCGCGAGGAGTTCCGAGAGGAGCACTTAGTCCACCATTTCATTTGTACGGTAACGTATCGGGGAGACAACACGGAAGGCGGGCGCAATGGGAGGGTCCGGCGGAGTCGCCGCAGGAGGGGGGCGAAGTGAGGTAAAGCGCAGCCGTGCAGGTTCATCGCACGGCGAGCCACGAACGGAGTCCGCCTCCGAGGCGGCGCAGCCTAAGAGGGAGTCCCGGAGACGCGGCGGCTTCCGGGTTCGGATTGGATACGTTACCGTCCTCATGATGGGAAACAATTAGCCGGTCTTGCGGAGCGCCTCGACCTGGGCCTGGGACGTCAGGGCGTCGATGAAGGGGTCGAATCCGCCGTCGAGCACGGTGGAGAGCTGGTGCAGCGTCAGTCCGACCCGGTGGTCGGTCACGCGGTTCTGGGGGAAATTGTAGGTGCGGATCCGTTCGCTCCGGTCCCCCGTCCCCACCTGGGAGCGGCGCAGGTCGGCCCGCTCGGACTGGCGTTTCGCCATCTCGGCGTCGTAGAGGCGCGAGCGGAGGATCTTCAAGGCCTTCGACTTGTTTTTCAACTGCGACTTCTCGTCCTGGCACTGGACGACGAGACCCGTGGGAATGTGCGTGATCCGCACCGCGGAGTCGGTGGTGTTGACGCTCTGCCCCCCCGGCCCGGAGGAGCGGAACACGTCGACCCGGAGGTCGTCGGGCTGGATCTGGACGTCCACCTCTTCCGCCTCGGGCATCACCGCCACGGTCACCGTGGAGGTGTGGATCCGGCCTCCCGCCTCCGTCGCCGGCACACGCTGGACCCGGTGGACGCCGCTTTCGTACTTCAGGCGGCTGTACGCCCCGCGCCCCTCGATCATGGCGATCACTTCCTTGGTCCCCCCCAGCCCCGTCTCGCTGCGGGAGAGGATCTC
>Ga0334722_10001104_pt1 | contig 35308 bp, 33 predicted proteins | sample C3_bottom_MG_FD_207210 | JGI IMG/M metagenome (GOLD analysis project Ga0334722, IMG submission 207210) | Sediment microbial communities from Yellowstone Lake, YNP, Wyoming, USA - C3_bottom | ecosystem: Environmental > Aquatic > Freshwater > Lake > Sediment | place: USA: Wyoming | collected... | reverse complement strand
CTTTGTTGGACAGACCAGATGATATATTAGCGCGGATACATTATGACTCTTGTGGATGTATATACTCATCTTTGTATTATACACTACCGCGGCAAGCCGCGGGGAAAAGCCCTAAATAGATTTTAGATCTTGCCTGGGAAGCAGCTGAAAAGTATCAAAAATAAAATTCTAAAAATTAAAAGGCCTCGCTTCGGGGAAAAGAAAATCTTTCTCCGGAAAAAATCGCTGTGCGTTTCGCAGGGCTCTACCGGTCGATCGCTTTCCACCACGGCACGCTCCACAAAGCGTTCGAAAAGATCGGTATCAGCTATCCGTTTAGCGAAATACCGAAGTGGGAAAAGAAAGTCCTCCGCTTCCTCGGACGGATGCCGGATACTGTTATCGCTGAATGCGCGGGAGTTTCGGTTAACAAGATCCGATATCTTCACGCCAAGCACGACATTCCTCATTACACCCGAGATGTAGCCATAGGGGAAATAAGAAAATAACCTCCAAAAAAGGAAAGATTAAAAAAGACCGGCAAGTCTATAAACTGCCTTTTTTATTTTTTTCCAAAACTTATTTTTCTCTTATTTTCATCAATCCACTCAAACTTTATTTTAAGACAATTTTTCGGCAGAATTTTTTTGACGCGCTCTGACCATTCCACGATGATGATATTTTTCTTGTCGGAAATAATTTCTTCCCAGCCAAGATTCAGCAAATCTTTTTCGTTTATTCTATATGCATCTATGTGATACACGTTCTGAAACTTGAAACCTGAAACTTGAAACTTTTTTTTGTTTTTGCTTTGAGTTACAGGTTGCACGTTGCGAGTTACGCGATATTCTTTCATCACCACGAAAGTTGGGCTCGTGTACGGCCCTTTGACTTTCAACCCTTTGAGCAAGCCTTGCGTAAAAGTAGTTTTGCCGGCGCCCAGCTCACCTTCCAGACAAATCACTTCCCTGCCTTGGAGTTCCATTGCCAAGAGCTCGCCGAGTTTTTGCGTTTGTCTAAAATTTTCCGTGATGTAAGTTTGCATATTTATAATGGTATAGATAATTTAGCAAAAAGAAAAGGGTTTAGCCGACATGTCAGCTAAACCCTTCGTTTTTTATATCGGAAGAACTATGCTTAGTCCTCCCAGCGCCCTTGACGGAAGTCCCTCCTGACTTCCTCCCTTTCCAAGCGCTGCTCGTTCTCTTCTCGGCGCAACTCATCCTCCTTATCGCGCTTGCCGAGCTTGTAATTGTTATCATACAACTCAGCTATATCGTATCCGTTCCGGACGCATTGTCTGACATAGTCATCGTCACGTTTCATGGCTTGTCCGTCAGAGTATGCCTTGTCCGCGACCTCATCTACGACCTCATTGCGGTAGTTACGGCGGTAGTCGCGGCGTTCGTCACGGTCATAAATGATTACTGGAGGAGCGGGCGCAGGAACAAATACCGCCGACCCAGGTCTGTAATACGAATGCTCGGACCTGTAGTAGCGGTGTGGCGCCGGAGTGACAAACGCCGGTAGAGGCGGTAACGGAATCGGAAAGAAGAAAGGAATTGGTGCACCCCCGTTCCCATGCCATACGCGATGGCCCCATTTGCCACCTGCGAACGCCGGAGCAGAAATCGCGCACATCATAACCATCACCACAACTGCAATTACGAACTTCTTCATAATAACACCTCCTATGGATGTTTTGGCTGAAAATCAGCCCTTTCTAAGCTCTTTTTCTTTTATGTTTTCAAGGCACAATCACAACTGTAATAGGTCATTATATCGCAACTTGCCCTTTTTGTCAAGTCTAAATCTGGCTTTATTTGACACATATATTTTAACCTGCTACTTTGTAATACTAATCTAAATCGTCTTTTGACTTCGCTATGAGCCTCGAGCCCAAGGAACAATTTAAGCAATTTTTGGAAAAATCAAAAGATGTTTTGATTTTGATTCCGGAAAATCCCAGCGGCGACGCGGTCGGCAGCGCGTGGGCCCTGTATTTTTTTCTCGAGAAAAAAAATATCACCGCGACCATCGCTTTTTCCAATCATCTGTCGGCCAAATATGACTTTCTGCCCAAGCCGGAAAAGATTCTCACAGAAATTTCCGGCGCGCGGGATTTCGTTTTATCTTTTGATACGACCCACAACAAAATCCGCAATGTTCGCAGCGAGGAAGCGGAAAATAAGTTAAACATATATCTGACACCGGAAAAAGCATCGCTTAATCCGAAGGATTTTTCCTTCATCTTGGCAAAATTCAAATATGATTTGATGATTGTTATCGACAGCCCGGATTTGGAGCGCTTGGGGAAAATTTATGAAAAAAATCCGGATCTGTTTTTTGAAGTGCCGATTATCAACATTGACCACCGCAGCGATAATGATAATTTCGGCCAAATAAATCTGGTCGACATTACCGCCTCGTCGTGCAGTGAAATTTTGAGCATCGCCTTGGACCATGTCGACTATAGCACGGTGGACAAAAATATTGCCGACTGTTTGCTGACAGGCATCATCAGCGCAACAGACAGTTTTCAAAAGAAAAATACCACCCCAAAAGCCTTGTTGGCGGCTGCAACACTTATGGATAAAGGCGCTGACCAGCAATCAATCGTGCGCTGGCTCTATAAAACTCAGCCGTTGCACATTTTGAAATTATGGGGACGCGCCATGGCCAACCTCAATTGGGATGAGCATGCCAAACTCATCTGGACCCAGCTCACAGTCGAAGATTTCGTGCAAAGCCGATCGAACCCGAATGACATGCTGTTGATTTTGGATAAACTGCAGGAAAATTACAGCGAAGGAAAAATTTTTATGGCGCTTTATAATGATACACCAGACTCAACCGTCGCTTTGATAAAATCTGACAACCCCGAATCCTTGAAAAAGATTCATCTGTTTCTCGACGGCACTCTTAAACGCGATGTGATTGAAATAAAACTGGCCTTTGGAAACCTGGTTGAAGCCGGAGAAATGATCTCCAAAAAAATCAAAGAAATCAGCTAATAAAAAGAAATCTATCAGAAAGCCGCATAGCGCGGTTTTTTATTTCTAAAGATATTCGCACCTTGCGAAGTGCGTTTCTAAATTCCAGCTTAGGAGCGTTAAGAAATTTTTACCCCTCTATGGAGCTTGTCGTCTAAAAAATTTTAGCGAGTAAGCTAGGAATTTAGACAGCACGAGCCCGGTGCAGCAGTTTCTTTTTGCCACTTTCTTTGCTGCCAAAGAAAATGGCGTACCATAAAAGTGGCAAATTTCACAAAAATAAAGTAAAATGGGTACATAAAACAAAAACTACTATGATTAAAATACTCAAGAATCAAAAGCAGACTGAGGAAACACAAAAAGAAAAAGATACTGCCAAAGTTCTGACTAAAATGCGCCACCAATCAGAAGAGGAGCAAGCCTCGGCTTTTGCGGCCGCCATCGGCCTTCCCTATGTCGACACTAATCTCGTCCCAATCAGCACTGACAGCATCAAAGTCCTGACTGAAGAAGACGCACGGCAATATAACATTGCTGTTATCCAAAAAAGCGGCAAGAAAGTCACGGTTGTTTCCACTGACCCGACACAAATCAAAACTGCTGATTATCTGAAAAATCTGGTTGAAACAAACGGTTGGGATATAAAAATTTTTGTGATTTCCCAATACAATATGGAGAAGATTTGGGAAAGATACAAAAAAATTGTCTTTACTGATATTCTTTCCCAGCTGAGCGTCAACCTGACCGGTGAAGATCTGAAAAAATTCGATGAATATCTGAAAGATCTGGTGACCTTGAAACAAAGAATCAACGAACTGCCAACGACTCAAGTCCTGAATGTAATTATGGGCGGAGCCTACAAACTCGGCGCCAGCGATATTCACATTGAACCGCAAGAAAAAGAATTCAGACTGCGCTACCGCATTGACGGCGTTTTGCATGACGTCGCTTTTTTGCCTCTGAACGTTTTCAAAACGGTGGTTTCCCGAATAAAAATGATGTCGGGCATGAAACTAAATTTGCGCGACATCGCTCAGGACGGAACATTTGAAGTCAATATCGACGCAAAAAAAATCGCAATCCGTGTTTCCGTGATTCCGGGCAGTTTTGGCGAAAGCATCGTAATGCGTCTTTTGGATCCATCCAGCATCCAAGTCGCCGTGGAAAGCTTGGGACTGCAAGGGCTGGCTTATGAAGAAATTCAAAAACAAATTTCCGCTCCCAACGGCATGATTTTGACGACCGGTCCGACCGGTTCCGGAAAAACTACCACCCTTTATGCTTTCATCAACAAGCTTAATGATCCGGAAACAAAAGTCATCACGATTGAAGATCCAATCGAGTATGAAGTCAAGGGAATTTCTCAAACCCAAATTGAAAAAACTCGCGGCTATACTTTTGCCACCGGACTGCGCGCCATCGTTCGCCAAGATCCGGATGTTATTCTGGTTGGAGAAATCCGCGACGAAGAAACCGCTGACATTGCGGTCAATTCAGCGTTGACCGGACATTTGGTGCTTTCCACTATTCACACTAACAGCGCCGTCGGAACAATTCCGCGCCTCTTGGAGATGGGCGTAAAGCCGTCGTTGATTGCGCCTTCCACAAACGCTTTGATCGGCCAAAGATTGGTGCGAAAATTATGCGATTGCAAGGAGGAATATGAGCCAGCCAAAGAATCCATAGAATCTGTCAAAAAAATATTGTCCATCATCTCGCCCAAGGCCAAAGTTGAGGTGCCGAAAGAAATTACCAAACTCTACCGGCCAAAAGGCTGTCCGAAATGCAACAACCTCGGCTACAAAGGGCGTATCGGCATATTTGAAGTTTTCACCATCAACGAAGAAATTGAAAAACTAATCTTGGATCTGGCCGGAGAAACAGAAATAACCGTAGCCGCATTGGAAGCAGGCATGATTACGATGCTCCAAGACGGAATCTTGAAATCTATCCAAGGCATTACTTCAATTGATGAAGTAAAGCGCGTAACCGGTGAAGGAGATTTTCTGGAAGGCATTTATGAAAGATTGATGTCCCAATCCCTCGGACGCGGCGTTTTGGTCAGTCCGGAAGACTTTGAAAAAGCCAAAGAAAATATCCACGACTTCAAGAAGCTACAGGAAATTGTTTCCACTTCCAAAACAGCCGACATCAATAAAATTATTTTTGCCGCAGCTTCGCTGTTGGGAGTCGGAGACATTCATATTGAACCAGGGTCAGCAGATGTTAAAATCAGATTCCGCATCGACGGCATCCTGCAAACTGTTGTCACCTTCCCACTCAATGAATATCCAAATCTGTTGGGTGAAATAAAACTCCTAAGCGGCGTCAAAACTCAAGTGCGTGAAGGTGTGATCGACAGCCGTTTCTCAATTAAGTTCGATGAGGAAATCAAAGACGTCCGCGAAAGATCGGTGGATGTGCGTGTTTCCATTATTCTTGGCGGGTATGGCGAAACCGTAGTAATGCGTCTTTTGAGCAAAGCCACACAGGAATTGGATATCAATAAAATCGGCATCCGCGAACAAAATAAAGCCAAGATTTTGCACGAGATTGGAAAGCCTAATGGAGTTTTCTTAAACACCGGTCCGACCGGAAGCGGAAAAACGACTACCCTCTATTCAATTTTGAACATCCTCAATAAACCGGAAGTGAAAATCATCACCGTGGAAGATCCGATTGAATATCAAATTGAAGGCCTTTTGCAAACGCCGACCAATGACAAAGAAGGCTATACTTTTTCCACCGCTTTGCGCGCTCTCCTGCGCCAGAATCCGGACATCATGATGATTGGTGAAATCCGCGATAACGAAACCGCGCAAATCGCGGTGCAAGCTGCGCTGACCGGACATTTAGTTTTGTCGACTATCCACACCAACAACGCCGCCGGCGCTGTGCAAAGAATGCTGAATATGGGCGTGTCACCGTCTGACATTGCGTCCAGCGTCAATGCTTTTATGGCGCAACGCTTGGTGCGAAAATTGTGTTCCTGCAAAGAAAAGGTTGCGCTGTCCAAAGAAGAAAAAGAAAAAATTGAAATGGTTGTGAAAACAATTTCGCCCAAAGCCGGCGTGGAAGTTCCAGTCATCGGAGAAATTTACAAGGCAAAGGGTTGTGAAAAATGCAACAACATCGGCTACAAGGGCCGCACCACAGTCAGTGAGGTATTTTTAATTGATAAAGATATCCAGGCACTCATCACCCAAGGCGCTATCACCCCAGAACTGCAAGCCAAAGCCGTCGAAAACGGCATGATCACCATGGCCCAAGACGGTATCCTAAAAGTCCTCGAAGGCGAGACGACAATTGAGGAAGTGGAAAGGGTGACGGACCTTTGATTAGTTGGTAGTTGGTAGTTTGTAGAAAAGTCCCGCTCTTCGCGGGATTTTTTTGTTTTTAAAATATATTCCCGCACTTACGAAATGCCAAGCTACAAATTGAGACTTGTGAGCGTTAAAAAATTCATCCCCCTCTATGGAGCTTGTCGTCCTATGAATTTTAGCGAGCAAGCCGATAATTTGTCTTGGCATGAGTCGTGCGGCCTTTTTCTTTTTTGACACTTTTCTTTTGGGGAAAAGAAAAATGGCGCCATGTGGCAACAAAAAATAGAGCAAGAATAAATTCTTGCCCTTTTCTCTTTCTGTCGGAATTACCGACTATTTTTTTATAGCTTCCCAGCTTTTAAGCTTTCCGTTTCTAAACGTTGCTTTTACGGTTCTCTGGAGAGTGATATCTTCGTCCTTTTTAGTTAGAAGATACGCATTTTCTGGAAAGAAAAACTCACTCCTAAATTTGTTTTCATTGTTATTATTCACATCTTTGGCGCCATTACGCCACCCATAGAGACACATAAAGACTAACAAAAACAAATCAATTGCGTCTCTTAACATATCTTTTACCTCCTTGTGGAAAAAATTGTTAAAGCATTCTGCACTAATCTGCAGGCAAATCCCAGAAGCTAGGCCCCCGGGGAAGGAATCATATCGAGGTATGGCCCAGCCGAAACCAAACCACCCATATCTTGAAAAAAATTCCCTAAATTGATGACAAAAGATAGAAGTCACCAATTGCCTACAGTTTACTGCTAGCCATATACCTGACTACGAGAGCCAAAATCATATGACTTGGTAGCTTAGCATAGCTTTTGTTTTTTGTCAAGTAATGATAAACTAGGGCTAATGCCCTTAATTTTGTAATTTTTAATTTTGTAATTTTTAAATAATTTCTAATTTCTAAATGTTTAAACATTGAAAAATTAAGATTTATTTATAAAATTAAAAATTGGAAATTAAAAATTCCAATGCTAGTAGACTCCTCCGAACAATTTGATGACATAACCGCGCCAACTCAGCCCAAGGCCACGGGCGAGGATTTGAATTTGGATAACACTTTGCGTCCGCAAAATTTTACTGAATATATCGGCCAAGAGAAGGTCAAAAAGAATTTGGATATGCTGATCCAAGCCGCCAAAAAAAGAAAAGAGCCGATTGAACATATTTTGCTCTATGGTCCCGCCGGACTCGGTAAAACTACTTTAGCCAACATCATCGCCAAGGAAATGGGCGTCAACATCAAAACGACTTCCGGTCCGGCCATTGAACGTGTGGGTGATTTTGGATCCATCCTCACCAATCTTTCCGACGGCGATATTCTTTTTATTGATGAAATCCACCGGCTCAACAAATCCATTGAAGAAATTCTCTATCCGGCCATGGAAGATTTTAAACTGGATATCATTATCGGCAAAGGACCTTCGGCGCGAACTATTCAACTCGATCTGCCGAAATTCACTTTGATCGGCGCCACCACCAAACTCGGCGCGCTTTCCAATCCCCTGCGCAATCGTTTCGGCGCCACCTATCGCTTGGAATTCTACCAAAACAAAGAGGTGCAAGACATCGTGAAGCGTTCCAGTAAAATTTTGGGCGTAGATATCCATGAAACCGGCCTCGCAAAAATTGCCAGTTGCGCACGCCAAACTCCCCGTGTCGCTAATCGCCTCTTAAAGCGCGTGCGGGATTTTTCCCAAATCAAAAATCACAAATTTGTGGACAGCGCCGTTGCCGAAGAAGCTCTGGCCATGATTGATATCGACCATATCGGATTGGAACCAGCGGATCGGCACATTCTCCGCACCATCATTGAAAAATTCAACGGCGGACCGGTTGGGCTCGGCACGATTGCCGCGGCCACCAGCGAAGAAGTCAAGACCATTGAAGATGTTTATGAGCCATATCTTCTGCAAATCGGTTTTCTTTCCCGCACTCCGCGCGGACGTATGGCGACTGAACATGCCTATAATCATCTGGGCATAAAATACACTAATAATAACAAATTAATATAAAAACAAATGTTGTCTTTAATCGCCTTGGCTTTTTATGCGCTCATTGTTTTGATGTACACGCTGGCTTCCTTTTTTATTGTGTATCATTTGGTAAAATATTCCATCGCCTCGGAGCTGAAAACTGTCATGTTGATTGTTTTTGTGCTGGTTTCCGCCGGATTGTTATTTTCTAATCTGCTTTTATTTTTTTCCATAAACTGGAACTCTTTGATTAATAATGTAAACTTTTAATTTAATCCTATGTTTAATTTTCGCTCGCTTCATTTCAGGGAACAAAGAGAAGATGAAAATGTCATCGCCGTCATCCATCGCCATTGGTTCAACCTGCTTCAGCATTTTTTTATGATTTTTTTGATGGTTTTGCTTCTGGTCGGCAGCTATGGAACCCTGCCCGCCCTTTTTCCCATCCTGAACGCCCGCGCCTATAATACCTTGTTTACTTTCCTGGAAAGCCTTTTTGCGATGCTGATTTGGATCATATTTTTTATCACTTGGATAGACTATTATTTTGATGTTTGGATAATAACCAGCAAGCGCATCGTCAACATTGAACAGAAAGGGCTGTTTTCCCGAGACATCAGCGAATTAAATTTCGATAAGATTCAGGACATTACCACTGAAGTAACCGGTATGATTCCAACCTTCATGAATTACGGCGACGTGCAGATCCAAACCGCCGCTGAACAGGAAAAATTTTTATTTCGCAAGATTCCCAATCCGTATGAAGTGAAAGATTTGCTGATGAATCTGCAAAAAGGACAACGCCGCGATGAAGCGGAGGAAATCAGAAACATCGTTCATGGTGGAGACGTCTAACTTAGCACAAAAAAAATAAATAACGGGTGAAAAATAAAAATCTTGTCCGCCGCCAGGCGGAAAAAGTCATTCTTACGTTTTTATTTTTACTCTGTTTTCTGGCAAGGTTTTTTGTTTTTGGAAAAAATGCCTCAGCGGAAGATATTACCCTTGTTATATCCGAAGTTTCCGCCGGAATTGGAAGTGCTACTAACGAATTTGTTGAGATTTACAATTATGGAGATGCAGAAATAAATTTACAGGATATTAATCTGAAATTAAAACTGATAAATTCTTCCGGGTCAGCGACACTAAAGACTATCAGCTGGACAAATACCATCATTCCAAGCAAGGGATTTTTTCTTTTTGGAGCTGGGACTGTGAGTGTTGCTTTTGATGCAACCTATGGGGGCACCCTTTTGACCGGCACCGGAGGAGTAATAATTGCGGATGAAAATGATGTAATGTTGGATAAACTCACCTGGACTGGACTAAAAACCAACCAATCCATGGAAAGAATAGGCGGAAACTTGTCTCCAAATAATAATTCGAGCTTTTTCTTGCAAGAAAATCCGAACCCGCAAAATAGCGCCTTCGTAGAACCGCCGCCTGTTCCAGAACCGCCGCCCCCGTCGGAACCAAAAATTTATTCTAAAAATATCCGCATCAACGAGCTTTTTCCGGATCCGACAGAAAGCCCGGAAAAAGATTTTGAATATATCGAATTATACAATTTTGATGCTGCTCCGATTGATCTTTCCGGCTGGGTATTAAAAAACAAAAACGGCCAGGCAGTTTTATCGGGAAACATAGGATCACAGGCCTATTTGTCTTTACAGGGCAAACTTACTTTGCATAATGACGGCGACACCATAACCCTCATTGATCCAAATGGAGAAGAAGTTTTTTCCATAAATTACGCGGAGGAAGATATTTTACCTGGTTATTCTTATAATTTTTCTGATTCCACCTGGAAATGGTCTTCTTTTTTAACGCCGGGAGAAGAAAATAAATTTGATCCGCCACCTGCCCCCGAGCCTGATCCTGAGCCAGCCCCGGAACCAAAAGATTATTCCGACGAAATTTATCTTAGCGAAATATTTCCTTATCCTCCGTCCGGCGGCGAAGAGTTTATTGAGCTGTATAATCCGGCAGAAAAAGATATTGATCTGTCAGATTGGATTTTGCGCGACGCCTCCAAAACCGGAAAGTATATTTTCCCCAAAAACATTTCCATAAAATCACTAGATTATTTGGTTGTTTATAAAAAGGATTTCAAATTTGCCCTGAATAATTCCGGCGCGGAATCGGTCACGCTCTATGATCCAGATGAAAAAATAGTTTCAAAAGTTTCGTATTCTGGCGCTAAAGAAAATTTATCCTATAATTTCAATGGCAAAGATTGGCACTGGAGCAAATTTCTGACACCCGGCGCAAAAAATATTTTTAATAATCCTCCGGCTGCAAAAACAGCAGTTCCAAAAACAGCCTACGTCAATATGTACGCGGATTTTTCTGCCAAGGGTTCCGACAAAGATCACGACAAACTGAAATACACCTGGGATTTTGGCGACGGGCACAAAAGTTATTTGCAAAACACCCGCCATAAATTCACAAAAGCCGGAAAATATACGGTGACTTTGAAAATTTTTGACGGTAGCGAGGATAAAATTCAGACTTTCAAGATTGCGATTGAAAAATTTCCCAAATTATCTGTGAAAATAATCGAGCTCTCGCCCAACCCCAAAGGCAAAGATGCTGACACGGAATTTATCACAATTAGAAATAATTCCAAGAAAAAAATAAATCTGAATGGCTGGAGCATCGCGACCGGCAGTAAAAAATTATACAATCATCCGATCATGCAAGATTTATTTATCAGGCCCGGCAAAGAAATCAAGCTGACACGAGCCTACTCCAAATTTACGCTAAATAATAAGGCTTCTACAGTAGAGCTGCGCTATCCGACCGGTAAAGTCGCTTCAAAATTAAGCTATGCGAGCAAGAAAAATATCATGGAGGATGCAATCTATGCAAGGACTAATTCCGATTGGCAGTGGCAAACGCCGAAAGCTATAATTGCAAAAGCTACGCCTGTAAATATTGTTCCGCAAGTTGAAATTACTTCCGCCAAGGCGGAGCCACAAGCGAAAGAAGACACGAATATCGGAAAATATTCCGAATCGGATTATTGGAAAAATAAACAAGACAATAAAATTATTTTGCTAAGTTACAATTCCGAAATAAAAACTCCATCGATCATCCTCGCCCAATCAGGCCGCATTCGAAGCGCTTTCACTCAGAATCAGCCGACTAAAAAACATTGGGCAGTTGTTTTGCTAGAAAATATCAACACAAGAATAAATATTTTATTTACCCAGCTTATCCTTGCAACATAACAAACGCGAGGAACTCACTACTAATTTTTATTTGACATTATACTATTTCGGTTTTATACTGACCCCTTGTTCTTTTTATCGTCTAAAACCAAGGAGGCATATATGAAAATTTGGAGGCCCATACACTATAAGAGGCAAAGCAAGTGGAAGAAGTTCAACTACGGGAAATTCCCATCGGCCGAAGTGTCCTTGTATCTCATAATAGAAAACACGATAACCTTCTGGGACCGCAAGATAAGAGGAGAATACTATATCGTATTCTCCAAAACAGAAGAAGCCTTCATTAAAAAAGCCTCTTACAATTTCGTTAACCAAGAGGCCTCTCCAGCCATCAAGTTTTTGGACCTAGTGGTTGTTGAGCAATTAGCCAGAAGGACAACTCTTCCGCCATCAACAACCCGTGTGCACAGCAATCCCAACACGCTAATCACGAAGATGACACCCGAAAACTCGCGTCTCTGCCTTCATCGCCGCCGCAGTTAAACAACTCGCTGAAATTTTAAAGCCCCTTTCCTATCTAGGATCGGGGCTTATTTTTTTATACCCACAATCTTGAATCTAAGTGATTAAAATGCTAGACTTGAATTGTATTAAACAATAAATAATCACTAATTTCAAAGATATGTCAGGACATTCACACTGGGCGGGAATCAAGCATAAAAAAGGCCTGAACGACGCAAAAAAAGGCAAAATTTTCACCAAACACGGCAAACTGATTTCCATTGCGGCTCGCGATGGCGGCGGCAATCCAGACGGCAATTTTCAATTGCGCTTGGCGATTGAAAACGCGCGCGCAGAAAATATGCCCAAAGAAAACATTGAACGCGCCATCAAGCGCGGCACCGGCGAACTGGGCGGCGAAGAAATCGTGGAAATTATGTATGAGGCCATGGGACCCAATGGCATTATGATGCTAATCAAAACTGCCACCGACAACCGCAATCGGACAGTCAGCGAAATCAAATCAACGCTGACTAAAAATGGCGGGAAAATGGGCGAGCAAGGCAGCGCTATGTGGAATTTTGAACAAGTCGGCAACATTTATGTGAATGCCGCCGGCAAAGATATTGATGAGGTAGATCTGATTGCTATTGATGCCGGCGCTAAAGACACAAAGTTGGAAGAAAATTCCTTGGTAGTTTTCACTGAACCGAAAGATTTGCAGATGGTACAGGAAAATTTACTGAAGAATGACTTACAGATCCTTGAGTCAGGACTTATTTACATTCCGCGGGCCACAGTGGAACTTGACGCGGAGACCAAGCTTGATTACGAAAAACTTCTTGAAGCGTTGGATGACCAAGACGACGTCCAAGAGATTTACGATAACGTTTCGCAAAAAGAACAATAAACATGAGAGTACTCGGTATTGATCCCGGCACAGCCACGGTCGGCTGGGCCGTCATTGAAGAAAAAAACGGAATTTTGCTTCCGGTGGCTTTTGGACATATTGCAACCAGCAAAGATAAGTCCGAAGAAAACCGTTTAGCCGAGATATCGGCGGACTTGGCCAGTATTATTAAAAAATATAAACCCGAGGAAGCGGCAGTCGAGCAACTTTTCTTTTTTAAGAACCAAAAAACCATCATCCAGATCGGCCAATCTAGAGGCGCCACGCTCTTGACACTCGAGCAAAAAGGTGTTAGGATAGCTAGCTACACACCTTTGCAGGTGAAGCAATCCGTCACCGGCTACGGCAAGGCGGAAAAGAAGCAGGTTCAGCTAATGGTTAAGAATATTTTGAAATTAAAGGCCATCCCCAAGCCGGATGACGCCGCCGATGCGATTGCCATCGCCATCTGCCATTTGAATAGTAGAAAATATAATTTAAATAAAGTTAAATAATATGGAACTAAGCATCAGTCCAATAATTCGTTTTTTTATGGTTGAAGGCGTGCCTTTTGAAACAATAATTCTATTGTTGATGCTGCCCATCATTGCCACTTTTATCGCCTTTTTACGGCAAGTAGTTGGAATTAAAGCTTTCGGTATTTACACTCCGCTTATCATCACGTTCGCTTTCCTGGCGACTAACGGCTTGCGCTATGGCGTGGCGATTTTCTTGGCAGTTCTTCTAATCGGGATGCTGATGCGCTTTATTCTAAAACCATTTCGCCTTTTATATTTGCCACGAGTGGCTATTATGCTTACCGTAGTAGCACTTCTAGTTCTTGTCTTTTTAGCGTTCGGCGGCCAGATGCATCGAACTGGATTGGCAGCTGTTTCAATTTTCCCCATTCTAATCATGATTACACTGGTGGAAAAATTTGTGGCGGTGCAGATTGAAAAAGGCAACAAAACAGCGCTCATCCTGGCGCTCGAAACATTGATTATTTCAATCGTTGGTTTTTATATCGCCAGCTGGAGTTCTCTTATAAGATTAGTCGTGGGTTTCCCATGGCTCATTTTGTTAACCATTCCGATTAATATTTTAATTGGAAAATGGACCGGCTTGCGCATCAGCGAGTATATTCGTTTTAAAGATGTAATTAAAAAACTATAACCACCGCTCGTCATTGCGAGCTTCGCGAAGCAATCTCGTTTGGGTAAACTAAGCCCTGAGATTGCCACGTCGCTGCGGCTCCTCGCAATGACAGATAATTATGTTTGAATTTTTCAAAAATAGCCGAAAACTTTTAGGAATGAACTCGAGAAATCTTGAGTTCATTCGTCCTTTCAATCGCCTTAAAGCTAAAAGATTGGCTGACGATAAATTACTCAGTAAAAGAATTCTTAAAAAAAATGGTGTTGCTGTTCCAAAATTGATAGCCAAGATAAAAAATATCGATGATTTGGAAAATTTTGATTGGCAATCTCTGCCAAGCAGCTTTGCCTTGAAACCCAATCGTGGATTCGGCGGCGAAGGAATCCTCGTTGTTTACGGTAAGAAAAAGAATCGGGATGACGCCTGGATTAAAGCTGATCGCTCGCTTATTACGATTGATGATTTGAAAAGCCATATTCGGAATATTTTGGACGGTTCTTTTTCGCTTTCCAATACTCCGGACATTGCTTTTTTTGAAGAGCGCTTGCAACTGCTAAAACTTTTTAAGCCCTACGCTTACAAAGGCATTCCGGATATTCGCGTCATTGTTTTTAATAAAGTTCCAATCATGGCGATGTTGCGCCTGCCCACCAAAGAATCCGGCGGAAAAGCTAATCTGCAACAAGGAGCCATCGGTGTGGGCATTGACATGGCGACCGGCGTAACCACAACCGCTATTCAAGGAAAGAATAAGTTCATTGAGAAAATTCCCGGCACCCGCCTTTCGACCAGTGGCATCCGCATACCTCATTGGAAGGATATTTTACTCTTAGCTGCAAAAACACAAGAAATTTCCAACTTGGGATTTTTAGGCGTCGATGTTGCGATTGATAAGGATCTTGGTCCGGTCATTCTTGAGCTTAATGCCCGCCCCGGACTTTCTATCCAAGTGGCTAATCTGGCCGGACTCACCGAAAGATTAAAAAGAGTTTCGGGATTAAAGATAAAAACCATTGAAAAAGGCGTGCGCATGGGCATGGATCTTTTCGGCGGAGAAATCGAAGAAGAGGTCGAAGAAATTTCCGGACGGAAGGTTATTGGCACAGTGGAAAAGATAAAACTTATCGGCAAGGATGGCAAAGAAATCGAAGTGGAAGCCAAAATTGACACGGGAGCTGACTGGTCATCACTTGATGATGAGCTGGCTAAAACGCTTGGTTTTGAAAAAACCATCGAGGCGTTCGAAAAATTAAAGATGCCTTATGAACAGCTGAAGGATTTGAGCAAAGAACAGCGCTGGGAAATTTATAAGGATGTTCCTGATATTATTTCGACCATTTCTGTAAAATCTTCTCATGGTTACACTTATCGACCCATGATTCATATTGATTTTATTATGGACAGCATAACCATTCCCACAAAAATAACTCTGGTTAATCGCTCCCATATGCAATACCAAATGATTATTGGAAAAATAAATTTAAAGAAATTTTTAATTGATGTAAATAAGCAGTAAATTTCAACTATGTTATTAATACTCAAAAGTAAAAAAAAGACTGGTCCAAAAATGAAAACTTTTTTGCGATTGATGGACAAAGAATTAGTTAAGGAAAAGACGTCCTATTCTGTTTCGAGTTTTGAGGAAATAGAACTATTTTTAGACAAGGAAAGTATTCGATTGCTAATAGATGGAAAACCGCTTGCAAATTGGAGCGCTATTTACACACGAAAAGTTGGGAAAAACAGAGGTTTAGCGCACATATTAGCACACTTATCGAAAGAGACGGACATTCATTTCATTGACCGATATCATGAACAGACAAAAGATTCGTCCGATGTGGCTAAAGTAATCCAGATGTTTCGTCTAGCTAATGCTGGGATTTCAATTCCAAAAACATATTTTGCAGGGTCATATTCCAAGAAACATTTACGCAGTGCTGTGGCTTATTTAAAGTTGCCGGTAGTCATCAAGGAATGTAACACTTCTCAGGGTTCGGGTGTTTTTTTGGCAAAAAACATGCGCGAACTCGAGAATACTATCACTGAAAGATTCAGCCAAGATGAGAAGAGGGAAATATTTCTTCAGGAATTCATTTCTAATGATTTTGAATATCGGGTCTTGGTAACCGGAAATAAAATTGCAGTAACTGAAAAAAAGACTCGCTCCAAGGCAGAAGAGTTTAGAAATAATGTTCATCTAGGTGCGACGGAAGAATTTATTGATATTTCTAAAGTTAGCTCTCGAATCAAAAAAGAAGCTCTGCTGGCTGCCAAGGTTACGGATATCCAGGTAGCTGGAGTGGATATCGTTGAGCGAAAAGACGGCAGTCCTGTAATATTTGAAGTTAACAGCTGTCCTTCGTTCACGCTTGATAGCAAGGTTTCTCCTGAAATTAAACGATTGGCTGAATATTTAACAACATGCGAAAAAAAGTAGTCATGTATTTTCATAAGCGAAAGCTAGAAAAAGATCCTTTTTCTAGCTTTGGAATAAAAAGGAGTGTTTACCACGCTTTTTTTAAGCGCGGGATGGAACGAGGCTTTGATATGTATATTGCAAGCGGAAAAGAAAATTACGCAGACCCGATGGTATTTAAAAATGTTTACCAATATAATGGCGAGTTTTTTGAACCATGTATTGAAGATGTGAAAATGGATGCGGTTTTTGACCGAAGCGGGGGCATGTCTTTCCCAACTGAAAACATCGGACATAAAGTTTTAAACAATATTCATTTTAAGAAATTATGCAACAATAAAAATGCAACGCATAAAATTATCGGGAACTTTATGCCTAAGAGCGTGCGAGTTGAAAGTACGGATGAACTTTTGAATCAGCTGGCATCTTTTCCCAAATCTTCCCGCGTCGTACTTAAGCCAGCCAAAGGGATGTGTGGGAAAGGGATTATTATCGATTATCCGGAAAAGCTATCCAAAGAAGCTATTGCAAATAATCACGAATATATTTTGCAAGAATTTGTCGATACATCGGCAGGCATTCCAAACATTATTGAGGGGCATCATGATTTGCGCGTAGTAATTGTAAATGGCGAGGTTGTTTTGAGCCATGTCAGAGCGCCGAAAGAAGGCTCGCTCTTAGCTAACGTGGCCCAGGGGGGGTTGATTCAGGAGGTGCCGATTGAAAATCTTCCTGAATTTATTGTCGCGAGAGTGAAAAAAATACAAGCCCGTATTGATGAAAAATTTGGATTCCCTTTGTATTCTATAGACCTAGGCATACAAAATAAAAATGAGCTTTTTGTTTTCGAATTGAATGACCAAATCGGCTTTCCTTCGGAAAAGATGAAAAACTCGAATATTTTCATAGAGAAGACCCTGGATTCTCTTGAACACCTGACCAAACAGTAAGAAAAACGCGAAGAAATTCATAATTAATGTAAGAGCTACTTTATGCTTTTTTTAAAAAACTTTCAGCAAATAACTCTAGAAAATTTTTCTGAAATTGATACGGCAAAAACACGTAAAACTATCGGTGAATTGGTAAAATTTGCTTTGAATGAAAACATTGAGGTGTACCGCGTATTCCCTTCCAAACTAATCTTTATTTTAAAAAGGGGCGTAAAGACTGTTTGGATCCATAAGGCACTGACTTCCAAGGCCAGTCCTATCGGCGTTAATGTGGCTCGCGATAAACAACTGACTAAAGATCTTCTCGAAAAATTAGGCTATCCGGTTGCATCCGGAATAATAATTTCTTCCGAAGAAGAGCTAATAATTGCAAAAAGGACCATTGCCTTCCCGGTCGTAGTAAAACCAGCAAGTTCATCTGAGGGCAGAGGCATAACGATCAATATCAACAGTGAAGCACTGCTTTTGGAATCTTTCCATTCTGCTAAAAAATTTGGAAAACGAGTCATCATTGAAAAATATATTCCTGGTGACTACTATCGCCTCACGTATATCGCTGACGGTTCATTCGCCGCCGTAAAAAATTTACCTGCTTATATAACCGGCAATGGAACGTCAACTGCCAGAGAATTAATCTACAAAGAAAATGTTTCCAATGAAGAGCGCGGAAGGACCCGCAGATTAAAACAAATAGCGGTTTCCGAAAAAACTCGCAGATTTTTAGCGTCCGAAGGATATTCCCTGCACTCAGTTATTCGGGATGGTGAAAAAATTCCACTGTGCTTCGGCGGTTTTGACGGTGGTGAATATATTGATGTCACTGAAACAATTCACCCGGATTTTATAATACAAGCAGGTGAAATATCAGCCATTATTGATCTTCCTATAATTGGAATAGACATAGTCACTACAGATATAACTCGCCCACTGAAAGAAACCGGCGGGGTTATTATTGAAATCAATGGGACATTTCCTGATATTCAAATTCACACAAATCCAACCAAAGGCATATCAAGAAACCTGGCACCTAATTTGATCAACTATCTTTTCAAATAAAAAACAGTGTGTTTTTTATTAGAATAAATCCGAATAAAATAGTATAATTAACGCGTACTATTATACTTGATTCAGAACCTGATTCGTTATAGAATAGTAATTAACCTTATTTGATGATTTTGATTTTTCGCTTAATTTGGCTACTATAAGCCTAAAATAAAAAATAATATCACCCTATGAAACATGTTTTTATCGCTTTTAATGATTTCAAGCGCGCTTCCGGCAAAGACCGCCGAAAAATGCTTTTTAAGTTAGCTCTCTATGTGGCCGGCGCGTTTATTCTTATTGTAGTTGGAACTTTCGCCTACTTCGCTAAGGACCTGCCTAGCGCCGGCGGAGTAAGCAACCGCGTTGTCACAGAGTCCACTAAAATTTATGACCGCACCGGCGATCACTTGCTCTATGATATCCATGGAGAGGAAAAACGAACCCTTATTCCGTTTTCTGGCATGCCTGAAAGCATAAGATACGCGACTATCACCTTGGAGGACCAGAATTTTTATACAAATCATGGGGTTGAAATAACTTCGATAGTTAGAGCCGGCCTTGCCGACCTGTTGCATCGAAGCGCGACGCAAGGAGCTTCAACCATAACCCAACAGCTCGTCAAACAAACCATGCTCACGCCAGAAAAAACCTTTTCCCGTAAAATTAAAGAGGCTATCTTATCCATTGAAATGGCTCAGAAGTTTTCTAAGGATGAAATTTTGGGAATGTATCTGAACCAAATTCCCTATGGATCAAATGCCTACGGAGTCGAGGCGGCAGCGCAAACTTTTTTTGGCAAACATGCTTCGGAACTTACGCTGGATGAATCTGCTCTGCTGGCTGCCTTGCCGCAAGCGCCTTCCTATTATTCTCCATATGGAAATCATACTGATGCTCTGCGTGGCAGACAAGTATACACGCTATCCCAAATGGCAAAACTAGGCTACATCACACAAGAAGAGGCTGACGCCGCTAAACAGATTGACGTTTTGGCCAAAATAAAACCCTCTTCGGAAAACATTGCGGCACCTCATTTTGTGATGTATGTCAAAGAATATTTGGAAAAAACTTATGGCGAACAAATGCTCGAGCAAGGAGGCTTGAAAGTTTACACTACTCTTGATTGGGACAAACAACAGCTCGCCGAACAAGCGGTTCGGGATGGCGCTGCCGCTGATCTTAAATATGGCGCCAATAACGCTTCTCTCGTGGCAATGGACCCGAAAACCGGACAAATTATCGCGATGGTCGGTTCGAAAGATTATTTTGGCACACCTTCTCCGGCCGGCTGCATTCCTGGCAAGACTTGTAAGTTCGAAGGCAATTTCAACGTGGCTACGGCATTGCGCCAGCCCGGTTCATCTTTCAAGCCCTATGTTTATCTGACTGCATTCAAAAAAGGCTACACTCCGGAAACACAGCTCTGGGATGTGGACACGAATTTTTCCACAGATGACGGCAAAACCTATGACCCAAAAAATTATGACGGAAAAAATCATGGCCTTTTGCATATGAAAGATGCCTTGGCAATGTCCCTCAATGTTCCGGCTGTCGAAACTGAATATCTGGCCGGGGTTCAAAATTCGATCACAACCGCTAAATCACTCGGTATCACAACGCTGAGCAAGCCAGCTGATTATGGCCTTTCTTTGGTTCTTGGCGGCGGCGAAGTGACCTTGCTTGATCATGTAAGTGCTTATGGCTCCTTGGCCACCGGTGGAATCCACCATGGCAAAACGGCCATACTAAAAATTCTTGATTCTTCCGGAAAAACGCTGGAGGAATATAAAGACAATCCCGGCGATAGGGTTATCGACGAAAAATATGTCGGCATGCTGGATTATATTATGTCCACTAATTCTTTGCGCGCTCCGGTTTTTGGCACAAACAACCCGCTTAGCTTTTCTGATCGTCCGGTAGCGGCAAAGACCGGAACGACCAATAATTGGCGCGATGGTTGGACAATTGGTTTCACGCCTTCCGTTGTCGCCGGTGTTTGGGCGGGCAATAATGACAACTCCACCATGGCTCAAGGGGCGGATGGAATCTTTACCGCCGCGCCGATTTGGAGAAAATTCATGGATAGTATTTTGAAAAATTACACTGTCGAGCAGTTTCCAAAATATGAGAAAGAAGACGCCGGCAAACCGATTCTCAATGGCGAGCTGGATCCCAGCAACAAAATTGACGTCTGCGAAATAAGCAAGGGTAATTATTGCCTAGCTACTGATGCTTGCCCGGACAATACACGGGACAAAAAAGAATTCGCTGAGGCGCACAGCATTTTGTATTACGTCAATAAAGACGATCCGCGCGGCGATTATCCCAAAAATCCAAGCGATGATCCACAATTTAAAAACTGGGAAAAAGCTGTACAAAAATATGTGTCCGATAACAAAGATTACAAAGGCAAGGATTCCGCTCCAACCGAAGATTGCAAAGCTAGCGATTTCGACAACATTGAGCCTTCAGTTAGCATTGATTCTCCGAGCGATGGAGACACTATCACCTCTCCTTCGTTTGGCATAAAAGTTTCCGCTGACTCATCGGCCTTTAACATTAAAAAAATAACTCTGTATGTCGGCGGCAGCCAAGTGTCCTCAAAGAGTGATTCGTCCTTGAGCTATACCTATTCCGTTCCGGCAGCTAAATATTCTTCGGATCTGGAAATAAAAGCCGTTGCCGAAGATGAGCAAGGCAATTCAAAAAGCGCGAGCATTACAGTCACAACCAATATCCCGCCAGCCATATAATGCACCGTTAATAAAAACCCCCTGAAATATTCAGGGGGTTTTTATTTTACTTTTATTCCTTCTATTGTTCCTTCGCCTAGCTCTTTGTTCATTTTCCGCACCACTTTATTTTTTTGCAGCCACAGTTCATTTTTCCAATTTGAGCTGTCCGATTTAACAAAAATGGTTTTGTTTTTATAATAATCCGGCACAAGCTTTTCAATTCCCACGTTGCCAAATTCTTCCTTGATGACTTTTTTGAAAACAAAAAAAACCGTCTGGTCATCCAGCGCCTTGGGCTGGAATATGTCCTTTTTAGCCAGGTAATTTTTGAGAAGCTTCATGACTCCTATCTCTGCTTCAAATAATTAAAGATGCTGCGCGCGGCGATGGCGCCTTCGGCTGCAGCGGTGATGACTTGGCGGAATTTGTCCGAGCCGTCCGTGATATCGCCGGCTGCCCACACGCCCTCCAGAGAGGTCGAGCAATCAGATTTTATTTTGATATAACTTTTTTCATCCACTTCTAAACTTAAGTCTTTCGCAAAATCGATATTTGGATCAGAGCCGGCTTCAATGAATACTCCGTCTAAAATAATCTCCGCAGACCCGTTGTGCTCTTTATCTAGCTTTATTTTTTCTACTTTTTCCTGCCCCACTATCTCAATCACATTGCTGCTATAAATAACTTCGATTTTTGAGTTTCCCGCGATGCGTTTTTGCCAAAACGGTTCGCAGCGCAACTCTTCTTTGCGATATATGAGATAAACTTTTTGCGCAATCTCAGCCAGAAATAATGCGGCTCCCGCTGCGCTATCGCTGCCACCGATAACAGCCACGCTTTTGTTTTTATAAAAAAATCCATCGCAAGTTGCGCAATAGGAAATGCCTTTACCTAAAAATTCTTCTTCACCCTTTATGTTTAACTTTTTTCTTTTTGTGCCGGTCGCCAGCAAAATTGTCTTGGTTTTTACTTTTTCCCCGTTCACCAAATCTAAATTAAACTCGTTGTTTTCTTTTTCGATTTTTCTCACTAATGTCGGCAAAATTTCCACGCCATATTTTTCCGCATGATGTCCCAATTTTTGGGAAAAATCAACACCGGTCACATCTTCAATGCCGGGATAGTTATCAATCAGATGCGTTTCAGAAATTTGTCCGCCTAAAAGGCTCCCGATCACAATATGTGTAATGCCATAACGCGAAGCGTAAATCGAAGCAGCCAAGCCGGCTGGTCCCGCTCCAATAATCGTTAAGTCGTACATATTTTTCTCTTCCATTTATTTGTCTTTAAATTTAAAATAGCCTATACGGCTATTTTTATTATACCAAGCTTTTTTCTGTATCAGAAATTTTCGCTATGCGCTCTCTCATAAAAACCGCGCAATAGGGTTTTCTCAATTAGATGCCCCTCGATCATTTTCCGGATTTCTTTTTTTGTCAGCGTTGGGTCTTCCGGCAACACAATATCGATAGCATATAATTTGAAAAGGTAGGCGTGCGTGCCGGCCGGCGGACACGGACCACCGTAGCCTGGCTTGCCGAAATCAGTCTTCCCTTCCATTGCTCCTTCCGGCTTTTCTCCTTTTTTAATTTCTTGCGCTTCAGGTTTTATATTCCAAACCAGCCAGTGCGTCCAATCACCGCTTGGCGCATCCGGATCGCTTACAATTAGAACCAAACTCTTGGTTTTTTTCGGCACATCTAAAATCTCCAGTGGCGGACTTACGTTTTCTTCGTCACAAGTAAATTTCCTTGGAATATTATACCCGTTTTTGAAGGCTGGACTTTTTAATTGCATAGGCTTTTGCTAGTATATTTAATACTCTTTTTAGCCTACTATATTGCATTTGTCCCCCTCTTAAGCGCCTGATTCAGAAAACTAACTTTTAATCGGCATAACAATGTACACGCAATCCTCCAACACTTCTCCGGTTTTTTCATTTATTTCTTTAATAGCGACCGGTGAAGAAGCACTGTTGCATAAAAGAGCGACCTTGGAAGTGTTAACCGTATTTATTCCGTCTAACAGATATTTTGAGTTAAAAACTATCTCCTGTGATAATCCTGTGATGTCTAAATTGAGTTCTGAGGAGTTTTCACCGATTTCTACACTCCTTGCTTCAACAAGGGTTTTGTTTGTGTCTGCATCGATTTTGAGCACCACTTCACTGGTTTTACCGTTAGAAAATATACTCGCTATTTTAATCGCTCCTTGAATAAGGTTTTTTTCTCCCACAATCCTCGTTTTAAATTCCGATGGCATAATGTGCTTATATTCAGGATACTTACCGTTAATAAGGCGCGAAACGATGCTTGTTCCGTCAATCTCAAAAAAAGCCTGCCCCTCTTCAAAGGCGATTTTCACATTACTTTCAGTATCGGTCGAAATGATTCGCGCCAGTTCTACGAGTGTATTAGCGGGAATAATCAAGTTATTTCTTTTGCTTAGGAAAATCTGGTAATCCTCCTTAATATTTTCTTCAGCCAGCTCTAATTTGCTTTCGATTAGCCGAAAACTGTCAGTAGCAGCAAAAAGAATCTCTTTTTCTTTTAAAATAAGATTGACTCCTGTTAGTTCCTGCCGGGTTTCATTAAAAGCCACACAGGTCACGACTTTAGAAATTATATTTTTCAGTTTTAAGCTGGGAATATTTAATATAAAATTAGTGCTTTTTTTAGGTAATAATGGGAAGTCATCAGCTGACAACCCTTTTATTGTAGCCTTAGCTGATCCGCTTTTAATTTTTAAATTTTGCTCAACAACCTCAAGTGTAATGTTTTCTCCTTGCGGCAAGTTATTAACAAAATTACTAATTAATTTAGCGGGAATAGTTATTTTCCCTTCTTTTTCGATTTTTGCCCCGACTTGCACAGATACCCCTATCTCCAGATTTGTAGCGGAAAACTTCAACCCCCCCTTTTCTGTTTCAAATAAAATATTATTTAAAATTGGCAAAGTACTTTGCTTAGACACTATTCTTTCAGAATTAAAAATAGCTTTTTTAAAATTATCTTGGGTGCAGGTTAGTTTCATAATATTAATATAATAATCTATTAAATATATTTATGAGTTATTGTTTATTATATAGCAAGATGTTTTTTGTGGGTATGTTTATTTAGAGGCTTGGTATAAACAAATTCTATGTAAATAAATAGGGGGTAACTATTAAAAAAGAATATGGGCAGGTTTAGGATAATGAGTTAATTTTGAGAGGTGGTTCGGAGAAGCACAGGTAATTAGAAGACAAGAGAGGGTCTATCCACAGGATTAATAAGGGAGTAATTAACCGCTTATCCACAAGTTGTCAAATGATCGTGTATAACTGTTCTTTTAATAGGGCGATTTCCTCAATAAGTTTTTCATTGTATTCTAATTCTTTGGAAATTTTATCATAAGCATGGATAGCGGTGGTGTGGTCGCGGCCACCTAACTTTTCCCCAATTCCAGGATAGGAGTATTGAAGTTCGCTTCGCATAAGATACATTGCGATTTGCCTTGGCTTGGCAACCTCCTTTTTCCTGTTTTTAACGATCAAATCGTCAGAATTAATGTCATAAAAAGCGGAAACAACACTTATTATGTGTTTATGGGTGATACCCTTCTTTTTTCCACTGGAAATAAGCTCGGATAGAAGAGAGGAGACATATTCCACGGTGGGCTCTTTATTGCTCAACTGAGCCGAAACGGTTACACGATTAAGCGCGCCCTCAAGCTCCCGGATGTTATTAGTGATGTTTTGAGCAATAAAGCCTAGGGCCTCTGCTGAAATCGCAAGATTTTCGTCGGCCGCTTTTTTGCTTAAAATAGCCATTCTTGTCTCAAAATCAGGCTTAGAGACATCAGCTATCATACCGCCTTCAAATCTGGACCTAAGCCTCTCTTCAAGCGTTGGAATGGCCTTGGGAGCGCGGTCGCTGCTAAGCACAATCTGCTTGTTTAATTGGTATAAGTAGTTAAAGATATGAAAAAATTCTTCCTGGGTTTTTTCCTTTCCTGACAAAAACTGCACATCGTCGATGATTAAAAGGTCAATTTTTTGGTAATGCTCCTTAAATTCATTGATTTTTTGGGTCCGAATGGAGTCAATAAGCTCGTTTGTGAAGCGCTCAGAGGTGATGTATTTAACTTTTCTGGACGGGTCATGTTTAAGGATTTCATTGCCGATTGACTGCAAAAGATGAGTTTTTCCAAGTCCAACCCCGCCATAAATAAACAAAGGGTTATAAATACGGCCTAAATTTTGTGAAACGGCATAACAAGCGGCTCGGGCCAGCTCATTGCTGCTGCCTACAATGAAATTTTCAAAAGTATATTTAGGGTTAAGATTGTTTTCTTGGCTTATCTGAAGCGTTTTTTCAACAGCAAGTCTTGCGGGAACCATTTTTTTAGGAGGAAGAACCGCATCAATCGAATGTTCTTTTGGGCCGTTTTCCTGACCGGTCCCAATGGCGCAAGAAACTTCTTTGATGTCACTCTGAATGTTTCGGAGCGCTCTTAGGATATATAGATTATACTTGTTTTCAAGCCATTCTTTGGCAAATCCATTAGGCACGCCGATGATGATCCGGCTGTCTTTATTCGACAGAATAGACGTGTTTTTGAACCACGTAATAAAGTTAGCTTTTGAAATAGAAAGCTCGATTTCCCCCAAAGCAGCCCGCCAAAGCTCCTCGTTAGTCATAGTATGAAAGGAATTAAGAATAAGAAGTATCGTAAGTTAAAGTATATCACGTGAGAATCCGGATGTCTAAGTAAAAACGGGGATAAGGATGTTGATAAGCTGTGTCTAGAATAATGCTCGCCGTTTATTATTGTATATTACGAAAACTTAAGTTACGCAAGGGGCTTTGATTTTCTAGGCGCTTTGCCGCAAGAGCCTTTTTCACATAAAAAGGACATTTAATTGACTTTAACTAAGATAATTGATAAACTTTGAAGTAGTTAAAATCAGCTAAATAAAGGTAATTTATAAACTTGCCTGCCGGCAGGCAAGCATTCAAAATTATGAGTCAAACATACCAACCATCTAGTACGAGAAGAAAAAATCGGCACGGGTTTCGTAAGAGAAATGAAACCGCGACTGGGCAGGCGGTCTTAAAAAGAAGGCGGACCAAAGGGAGAAAACGACTCACCTCGGTTTAATTAAATAAGCCTGAAAAAATGCTTCCTTTCAAAAATCGCTTGACTAGAAAAAAAGACCATGAGAAGGTTCAGCGGCTTGGAAATTTTATCTCTTTAGATAATGTCGCAATAAAAACCTTAGCAAACGAACTAAAAGAGACGAGAATAGGAATTGTTGTCGGGCTTAAATATTCAAAAAAAGCCGTCGAAAGGAATCAGGTGAAAAGAATAATTCGGGAAGCCATCCAGCCGGAGCTCAAAAACATAAAAAAGGGCGTAGACATCGTTGTTATGGCGCGAAAAAGGGAGGAAGAAAAAACAAAAAGTATAAATTTCAAGAAAAATATTCTCGAAGCCTTGGCAAAAGGGCAATTATTAATAAATGAAAAAGAAGAAAAATCTTCAATCGAAACAAAATAATGGCATTTTTATTTCACTCAGCTATCTATCAACCCATATATAATTTATTAATTTTTATATACAATATAGTTCCCGATTTTGGAATGGCCATTGTAATAGTGACCATATTCATAAAGTTTCTTTTGATACCGCTAAGCAAAAAACAGATTGAGTCGCAAAAAAAGATGCAGGAATTGCAGCCCAAAATAAAAGAAATTCAAGCTAAACATAAAGATAATAAAGAGAAACAAAGCCGGGCTATGATGGAGTTGTATAAAGAAAGCAAGTCCAACCCGCTATCGGGCTGTCTGCCGATGGTGGCCCAACTAGTTTTTTTAATTGCTATTTATAGGGTTTTATTTAATATTTCGCAAGCCGGGTTAATTGCCAATGCGAGTGATCTGTATCCATTTATTCATAATCCGGGACAAATCAATAAAATGTTTCTCGGTACGGTTGATCTTTCTTCCGCAATCAACCTCGCGAATATTACCGTAAGCAGCTTGCCGCATATAATTCTCGTTATTTTAGCGGCGGGGGCGCAGTTCATTCAAACAAAAATGTTGATGGCAAAGCAGCCGGTCAAAACAACCAAGCAAGGAGAAGCGGACTTTTCACAAATAATGACAAAACAGATGTTGTTTCTCGGACCGCTCCTGACATTGTTTATAGGAATCAAATTTCCAGCCGGCTTGGCGCTATATTGGTTGGTTTCTACCGGGTTCATGATCATGCAACAGCGGTACATGGAAAAGAAAGAGAAAGGCTTAGCGACAAAATAAAACGCCAGACTAACAGATAAATTTAAATATATGGAAAATCAAGAAAGTAGTTTAGAAAAAATAATTGAAACGACGGTGAAAGAGTTGTTGAGCAAAATGGGCTTTTCTTCTGCCATTGAAGTTGTGCGAGAAACTGAAGACGAAAAAGAAAGCATAGTTTGCAATATCAAAACGGAGGAATCTAATTTTTTAATCGGGCAATATGGTGTGAATCTGCAATCATTGCAGCACATTGCCAGAGTTCTGGTGAGAAAAAAGACGGATGATAGAGCCAATTTTGTGCTGGATGTTAATTTTTATCGAAAAGAAAAAAATGCATCCATTATCAGTTTAGCAAAAAATATTGCGGAGCAGGTGAATAGCGAAAAGAGAGCGGTTGTTCTGCGGCCGATGTCGCCTTATGAAAGAAGGCTGGTGCATATGGAGCTTTCAAAAAATTCAACTGTAATAACGGAAAGCGTAGGCGAGGGCGAAGATAGGAAGGTTGTGGTCAAGCCGGCGAATACAGTATAAATTTTTATAATTTTTAATTTTATAATTTTGTAAATAAATATTAATTTTTAATGTTTAAACATTTAGAAATTAGAAAATTATTTACAAATTAAGAATTGGAAATTAAAAATGCCAACATGGTTATTGCCAGAAAAATAGCCTATAACGTAGTCGTAAGCAGTGTTTCAAAGGTGCTATCTACGATACTTGCCTTGGTTTCTATCGGGTTTATCACCCGGTATTTAGGTAAAGAGGGGTTTGGAAATTACGCCACGGTGTTGGCGTTTTTATCTTTTTTTGCGGCAATCGCCGATCTTGGCCTCTACTATATTGCTACGCGGGAAATTTCGCGTGAAGGCGCTGACGAAGAAAAAATCCTTGGCAATATTTTCTCGATCAGACTGATTTCCAGCTTGGCCATGTTTGTCATTTCTCCAATTATAGTTTTATTTTTTTCATATCCGCTAGAGGTCAAAGAAGGTATAGTTATCGCGGCGGCCTCTTTCTTATTTTCTTCTGGCTACCAAATCCTTAATGGTGTTTTTCAAAAAAATTTAGCAATGGATAAAGTCGCAATCGGCGAGTTGATTGGAAAAATCATTCAAGTCGTTGTGGTTATTCTGGCAGTTAAACTAAGGCTGGGGTTCAGCTGGATAATCTTTTCCTTGTTGCTGAACATGATTGCCAGCTTCCTTATTATTTATTTTTTCGCCAAAAAATATGTGCGCTTGCATTTACGTTTCGATTTTGGTTATTGGAAAATTTTTTTAAAAGAATCTATGCCGATGGGAATCGCCACTATCGTAACCTTCGTGTATTTTAAGATGGATACCATCCTGCTTTCGGTGATGAAAAGCAGTGCTGATGTGGGTATATATAATGCCGCTTATAAAGTTTTGGAAAACATTACTTTTTTCCCGGCCATGATTGCCGGACTGGTTATGCCAATCATGGCGCACAGCGTCTTTACGAACAGAAAAAGGTTTGTAGAAATATCTGACAAAACTTTCAAAGTTTTTGTTGTGCTGGTCGTTCCCTTGGTAGTTGGAACATTGTTCTTGGCAGATGATGTCATTAAGCTGATTGGCGGGGCTGGATTTGCTGAATCGGGTTCGGTCCTCCGAATTTTGGTTTTCGCGCTGGCCTTTATTTTCTTCGGTCAATTTTTTAACACGATCCTAATAATCGGCAACCTGCAAAAAAGATTGATGTGGGCGCTGGGGTTTGCGGCCGCGGTCAACGTCGTATTGAATCTAATTTTTATTCCGCGATTTTCTTATGTCGCGGCCGCGTATACATCCGTGATCACAGAATTTTTGGTGGTGGTGGTAACGGCCTATATGGTAGCTAAAAAAGTAAAGTATGTTCCTTCAAGCGAGAAATTAGCAAGAATCATGTCGGCGGGCGTTCTGATGGCAATTTTTTTGTATATTTTTAGAGAGCTTAACTTCTTTGTTTTAGCGCTGGCAAGCGCTGCAATGTATTTTATATTTTTATGGCTCTTTAAGGCAATTGAAACTTCCGAAATAACCAGTTTAATTAGTAAAAAAGGCGTGCAGGAATATGAAGAGCTTCCCTAAGGTTTTCATTATAATTCTCAACTATAACGGCAAGGATGTCATTAAAAAATGCTTATCTAGCGTTTTTAAAATAGACTATCCAAATTTTGAAGTTATTTTTGTGGACAATAACTCCGTTGACGGATCGTTAGAAATAGCTAAATCCAATTTTTCTAAAGCTATTTTCATCAAAAACGGAGAAAATCTGGGTTTTTCAGCGGGCAACAATGTCGGCATAAGATATGCCTTGGAGAGAATAGCCGAATATATTCTGATCCTGAATAACGACACGGAAGTGGAAAGGGATTTTTTGGGAAAACTGATTGCGGTAGCAGAAAAGGATAAAAAAATAGGTTTGCTTAGCCCAGTAATTTTCGATGGCCACAGCCGACAAATATGGTTTTCAGGCGGAAAGATTAAGTGGTCCAGAATGAAGACCTTGCACCTAAAGAAAGTGAAAACCGAGGATTATTATAAATCCGACTTTGTAACGGGTTGCGCGATGCTCGCTAGCGCAAAAGTTTTCAAAGAGATTGGGCTTTTTGATGAAGACTATTTCCTGTATTGGGAAGACGCTGATTTTAGTTTTCGAACTAAGAAAGCTGGGTTTAGAAATATTGTCGTGTCATCGAGCTGGGTATATCATTACGAGGTCAGTGAAAAAAACAAACAATCCAAGGTCTATTGGTTGGTAATTTCCGGACTTATTTTTTTTAAAAAAAATACAGCTTTTTGGCTGAAACCCTGGTTGAGTATTTATGTAATTGCCAGAAAACTCAAAAACTGGCAAGATGTGCAATTTAAAAAAAGCGAATTGGCGCCCATTGTGCAAAAAGCCTATAAAGACTTCAAATTGCTGAAATAAGATGCAAAATTCTAAAAAATTATCCGTCATCATAGTGAACTATAGGAGCGAGGGCTATCTGAAGAGATGCATCGCTTCTATTTATAATCAAGCCAGCCAAAATGAAACAGAAATTATTGTCGTGAACAATGATGAAAAAGAAGAACTGGACAATATCAGTAAAGAATTTCCGGAAATTAATATTGTAAATCTTAGGAAAAATGTTGGATTTGGAGCGGCCAATAATATTGGTGTCAAAAAAGCCCAAAGCAGCCACCTTTTGTTTTTAAATCCTGATACGGAAATTATAAAAATCGATATTGCTGAAGTTACGCGTAAAATGGATGATGATCCGACTGCTGGCATAATCGGCGTTAAAATAATTGATGCAGGAGGTGGCCTGCAGGAATGGGCCGTTGGATTTTCCGAAGTCAATTTGTTAGATCTGATAAGGAATAATGTCGGGTTGGCAAAAAAGTTTATGAGCGCTGGCGAATCGGCAAAAGAAATTTTTTGGGTTAGTGGAGCAGCATTCTTTATGCCAAAAAAATTATTTTGGGAAGTCGGCGGGTTTGATGAAAAGTATTTTCTCTACTATGAAGATGTCGATTTGTGCAAAGCTGTCCGAAAGGCCGGCAAAAAAATTAGGCATATGCCCGAAGTTGTCGTCAAACATATCGGTGGCGGAAGCCATGCGGACGAAGCCAGGCAGAAAGCAGACTTCTATGTTTCGCAGGAGTATTATTTCCAAAAACATTTTGGACCGGTGCAAGCTAAGCTGGTCAAGATTCTAAGAAAAATATTTGTATAAACATGTATAAGCTGTTGCTTCTCATTGCTTTTTATTTGCCTTTCCAGCTCGCCCTAAATCCGGTTAACGGAGTTGATTTGGCATCAATCCGGGTTTTGATTTTAGCCTTGTTTTGTATATGGTTAGCGCAAGGATTAAAAAATAAAAAAATAACAATAGGAAATAATTTACAAACTTGGCTAATCAATTCTTTTTTATTTTTGAATCTATTCTCGATTATTGCGGCAAAAAATACTGATTGGTCAGCGCGAAAATTGCTATTTTTGTTTTCTATTTTTCCGGTTTATTTCGTAGCCAGCTATTTAATTTCAACCCAGAAAAGAATGATGCAAATTATCAGGACGCTGGTTTTTAGCGGCGCAATTGTGGCTGGAATCGGAATAGTGCAATTTGCGGCGCAATTTATCGTTGGGTTCCAACAAGCATATGTTTTTTGGGCGAAACACGTCATTGTTCCATTTTTAGGCCAAAGTTTCGGAGAAGAGGTTTTGAAGAATCCAAGCTGGCTGGTCAATATTGCCGGGAAAACCTATTTACGGGCTACCTCTCTCTTCCCTGATCCACACATGTTTTCTTTTTATCTGGGCCTGCTTGCGCCGCTGGCCTTAGGCCTAGCGCTAAGCAGCAAAAAGCAAAAGATCCTGCCATTTTTATTTTTTACAATTATTTTAGCAGCTGACCTGTTAACTTTTTCAAGGGGCGGCTATGTCGGTTTATTTGCGGGCCTAGTGTTTGCCGGAACTTTTTTCTGGAAAAAAATCAGGTCGAGATATAGAGGCATTATGATGGCGGCAGGGGTGCTGATATTGGCCGTCATGCTCATTCCTTCGCCTGTCTCACAAAGATTTCTGTCGAGTTTTAATCTCAAAGAAGGCTCAAATCAAGGTCGGCTGGCGATGTGGGCCAAGGCGAGCGATGTTACCATAGGGCATCCGCTAATTGGAGTAGGTATCGGCAATTATCCATTGGAAGTGGTCCCAACTGCCTCATATCGCGATCCGATTTACGCGCATAACACCTATTTGGACATCGCGGCAGAAACCGGAATTTTAAACGCGCTCATATGGATTGGAATTTTGGCTGTTGCTACGGCAGGTTTTTGGAAAAAAGCTCAAGAAAATATACTATTTTTCTTTCTTACGATGAGTCTTGTTATCTTTAGCGCACACTCTGTGGTCGAAACGGCGCTCTATTCGCCCGTTGTGCTGACGCTTCTTTTGATATTGATCAGTCTGAATAAAAATATAAAAAATGAAAAAACTAGTTAATCTAAAAAACTTTATTTATTTATCCCTAGTTGCAACGCCCCTATATATGGTCAGGTTTTCTGTTTTCGGAATTCCTGAAAATGTCTTTGAGCTAATGACAATTGTTTCGATAGCATTGTTTTTTATCGAAACCAGGAGCTCTAGAATTGAGCTGGGTGAGTACAGAAGATATTTTGTGCCTATCGGACTGATAATCGGCGGATTAATCATCTCAACCATTACTAATGGCTCGTACGCCGTCGGATTTGGCATAATAAAAAGTTGGTTTATTGTTCCTATGGTTTTTGCGTTTATTTCTGCGGCTCTATTAAAAAGTGAAAACAGCCTAAAAACTATTTATATTTCAGCTTTTTTGGTGGCTTGCGCATCTTTGGTTTATCTTTTTCTAGGAAAGCTGACATATGACGGCAGGCTGCAAGGTTTTTATAACTCTCCAAATTACTTAGCTATGTTTTTAACCCCGCCTATCATAATAGGCCTGAGTATGTTTTCCGAAAATAAAAAATACTACATCGTCTCGCTTGCAAGTATGGCTGTGGCATTATATTTTACTTTTTCCTATGCCGCATGGATTGCGGTGGCTATTGCGCTTATCATGACGTTATTTTTACGGAAGAAAAAATGGCTGACGCAAGGTAAAATGCTTGTAGCAATGCTGGTTATTCTAATTGCAGTCTTTTTGCAAGGCGGAACAACTAAAATGAATAGTCTGCTGCACAAAGAAGGACGATCTTCCTTGGCCTCCAGAATAATGATATGGTCGGCAGCCGGAAAAATTATCACAGATAATCCCGTGATAGGTATCGGACCGGGAAATTTTCAAAATAAATATTTGGAATATCAGAAATATTTTCCACCCTATCTTGAGTGGGCAGTACCTGAACCGCACAATCTGGTTTTAGCTTTTTGGCTGCAAGCAGGGATGCTGGGGCTAGCCGGATTTGTGTCCCTTTTGTTTTTGTGGTTTAGAGATCTGCGGAACAAAAAAGAACGAAACATTTTGATCATATGCGCCTCAGCGATGGTGTGCATCATCGCGCAAGGCCTTTTTGACACGACCTATTTCAAAAACGACTTGGCGGTCGTGTTTTGGCTTATTTTCTTTGCCGCAATAAAAAATCACTCCGAGATTAGCGCGGAGTGATTTTAAGTTTCAGTTAAGAAAAAAAACTAAAGTGACATCTTATAAAGCTTGCCATCAATCTTATTTATAAAAAACAAGCTGCTTTCATCGGAATTTAAGAATAAATTCGCCGCGTCATAAGCGGTATTTATTTTTGCTAAATCAATGATTCGCGATTTTTCTCCAGTGGCGATATCTACTTTCCAAAAAGTGTCGCTGGTGTTGAATTTATTGTTGATATAATCATTGGGCAGGATTGTGCCGTCAGGAATCGATCCAGGCAGGGCGTAGTAGATGATTTTGTTGGTCTTTGACCAAACACATTTTGAAGCCAACGTCGGGATGCCTAAGTTTTTATATTCTCCGCCTAGGCTGTTAGCAATACCTAGCTGCAGCTTTGATCCCCCCTGTTTATCTACGCTGCTTTCGAGAAGATTGTTGCCGTCCATGCTCCATAAGTAGTCAGTCCCAAATTTTCCCTTGGATATGTCTTTTCTTTCTCCGCCCAAAACGGGAGCTGATTGCATCAGTGTTTCCGTAAAGGAATCGGGCTTATTCCAAAAAGAAACTAGTCCGGTTTTTGGAATCGGAGCGATGCTTATGTCTCGTAAGGAAATATCCGTTATTTTTTTCCAATTCGAGCCATCCGGATCAGCGACATTAAGCGTCCTCTCCTTCGTTTTTGCATCAAAATATTTATAAAATATTTTATTATCCTGTGCCCACACAACATTATCAAGATTGTTTTTCAATTGAACGCCTTTGTTTTGCGAATAGTCATAAAAGAAAAATTTGGGGTGATCGGTCGCGGCTGAAAATTCGGAAATAACCTTCGCTTTGTCTGGTGACCAGGCAATGTCGGATAAGTCAATCAATTCTTTGTCGGAAAGAACTTTTTTATTAGTTCCGTCCAGGTCCATCTGGTAAGCCTTGCCGGTTGATTTAGAATAGTATTTTATGGAATTTCCATCTGCGGAGAGGATGGGCGCCAAAACGGCTTCATCCGAAACTGAGACTATCTGTGAATCTTTCGCCGCCGGCGCAACGGCAGGAACATCTGTTTGAGTGTTGTCAGCCGGGGCGCTTTTTTCAGCCGGCGCTTTTTTGAAAGACAAGGCATAAATTCCCCAAAACAATAGGATTACGGCTAGGGCGATTGAAGAGGATAAAAAAATTCTTTTTGGTATTGACATAAAGTAAATATTATTTTTTAGACTAGTGGCATCCGCAGCTTGCTCCTACGCTGGCATGGAGATGATAGGCGGTGCCATCATGCTGGGTAGTATAATTTGCGCCACAAGCCTTAGCTGTAGATTCAATTGTGTCTAGAGTCGCGGTGCTGTGAGTGGAAAAGTCTACGGCGTGAGATCCATCCGTGCACTTATTGCCATAATGACAAGAAGTTTTAGCATGATAACAACAATTTGATTGGCCTTCAGAACCGCATTGGACAGAATATTTTAAATAGCAGCTAACTCCGCCATTGCCATCAGATATGGAAGATATTTCGGCTGTGTTGCCGAGTTTGCTTCCCATACAATTTAACATAGTTTGCAATTCAGGAGAAGCGTCTCCGCATTGCGAAGTGACTTGGCACTTCATACTAAAACAAGTTCCCGCTCCTGTGGCAGGCGTGGCCGCGGCAGTCGTCGTTGTAGTTGGTGTAGTGGTAGTTGTTGTTCCTCCCCCCGCAATACTGCAATTCAATAAATTAGGGTTGATTTCATACAATATCAAATAGGAGGATAGAGCTAAAACAAGTCCGATAA
>Ga0334722_10001103_pt1 | contig 35314 bp, 30 predicted proteins | sample C3_bottom_MG_FD_207210 | JGI IMG/M metagenome (GOLD analysis project Ga0334722, IMG submission 207210) | Sediment microbial communities from Yellowstone Lake, YNP, Wyoming, USA - C3_bottom | ecosystem: Environmental > Aquatic > Freshwater > Lake > Sediment | place: USA: Wyoming | collected... | reverse complement strand
GCCGGCCGCGATGGCGTGGACCTGGGTGGCCGCAGGTTGTTTGAGGCCCAGGGGGTTGCACTCGTCGCACAGCGCGACGTCGATCGCGACCGGCCGACCGCAGCGGACGCAGCCGTGCGTCGGTTCGGGCCTGGCGCTAAGGGACGCAGGAGCGGTCATGGGCCCGACGATGGTGCCACGAACCCGGCTGCAGGGCCGACCAAGGGCCCGATGCGGGCGCCACGAACCGGTCAGCGACCGGCGGTCGCCACGAGCCTGTCCACGTCCGCCGTCGTCCGGGCGGTGAGGGTCACCTCATCTGCGCCGGCGGCCGACCAGAGGGCCGCCGTCTCGGGCCGGGCCTCGATCCAGGGACTGCTCGCCAGCGCATCAACGCCCGTGCGGCCGCCCCCGAACCCGACGACGATCCGGACGTCTCCCCGGGCGCGGCCCGCGGCCGCAAGGGCATCCAAGTACCGATCACGCAGCTTCTCGTAGGTATCCCACTCGGCCGCCCAGCCATCCGCGGCCCGGGCCGCGAGGCGAACGCCGGCCGGCGTGCTCGCCCCCACGAGGATCCGGGGCAGTGGTTCCGGCCGCGGAAACGCGACCGCGTCCGTGAGCGGGTAGAACGGACTCGGTCGCGTCACGGGCCCGCCGGTCCACAGGGCCCGGATCACTGCGATCGCTTCCTCCAGGCGGGCGGCGCGCTCCGACGCTTCCGGGAAGTCGATCCCGTAGGCCACGTGTTCCCTCGGGTGCCCGCCGATCCCGATGCCGAGCGTCAGCCGGCCGCCGCTTATGGCCTGCACCGTTCCGGCCATCCGGGCGAGGACCGCCGGGTGCCGGTTTGTGACGTTCGAGATGAACGAGCCGATGCCGATCCGGCGGGTCGTGGCTGCGGCCGCCGCGAGGATCGTCCACTGCTCCAGCACCGGGACGGTCCGGTCGCCCTTTCCGATGAAGTGGTCCCAGCTCCAGACACCCGCGTAACCGGCCTTGTCCAGGCGCCGGGCGCTCTCGAGCCACCAGGCAGCGTCAGCCCCGATCGAGCCGAGGGTGACCCCGATGCGCAGGGACCTGTTGGTCACGACGGGCTTCGCCGTATGTCGGCGTGGGGCGACGACTCGACGAAACGGCGGCATCGGTGGATGGGGTCGGCCGGCATCTCAGCCTGGGTCTGCTACAGCCCGGTTTCGAACAGCCGGATGTCCTCGGGGCTGATCGCGTGGCCGTCGCCCCGGGTCGGACCGAGCGCGTCGCTTGCGCCGAGGGCATCAAGATCGGCCGGGAACCGCCCGATGAGATCGAGCACGACCTTCTGGATCCGCTCGGCGTTCTGGGCGAACACCTCCAGGACGCTCATCGCGTCAACCGCCTCGGTGCCCTCGTGAACACCGGCGTCGTAGTCCGTGATCAGCGAGATGTTCACGACCGCCATCCCCAGCTCGCGGCACAGCCACGCCTCGGGATACTGGGTCATGTTGATGACCTCCCAGCCGGCATCGGAGAACCACTTCGACTCCGACTTCGTCGAGAAGCGGGGACCCTCGATGACCACCACCGTGCCGCGCTCGTGGACCTCGATGCCGTGCTCCCGGATCGTCTGGATCGCGAGCTCTCGCAGGACCGGGTCGTACGTTGCGGCAGACGAGAGATGCGTCACGATCGGGCCGTCGTAAAAGGTGTGCGGCCGCTGGCCGGAGGTGCGGTCAACGAACTGGTCGCACACCACGAAATCGCCCGGTTTGACCTCCAGCGCCAGGGATCCGGCGGCACACGGCGAGATGACGGCCTTGACGCCCAGCGAGCGCATCGCCCAGACGTTGGCGCGATAGTTGATCCGGTGCGGCGGGATCGTGTGGCGGCGCCCGTGGCGCGGGAGAAACGCGACCTTCCGGCCACCGACCGATGCCAGGAAGAACGAGTCCGAGGGCGCCCCGTACGGCGTGTCCACCTTGACCTCGCGGACATCGTCCAGGAGCGAGTAGAAGCCGGACCCGCCGAAGACGCCGATCTCTGCCTGCTCCGCCACGCGAAGGTCCTCCGGCTGCCCCCGGCATCGGCACCGATGCGGGCCGAATGACACGCCGGGACGAGGGCCGATTGTAGTCGCGCGCCGGGCACGGGCTGGTCTACGATCCCCGGATGTCGTCCCCGTCGAGCGACTGCCGCACAACCCGGGCGTCCCTTGAGCTGGCCGACTGGCGGCGGCAGGTGGCAGCCCTGTACGAGCACGTCCGTGACCGAGCCACGGATCCGGTCGCGGCGTGGAACCACTGGCGCGCGGTCCGCGACGACCTCTACCGACACCACCCGCAGTCGCCCGTGCCCGCCACTGCGCGGGCCGCATTCCGGGGGTTGTACTGGCCGTACGAGCCGGGCCTCCGCTTCGAGGTCGTCGTCGATACGAAGCCGGGCGAGGACGGGCCGGACGGAACCACATTCACGCCACGACCGGCGCCTGCGCTGAACCTCCCGATGAGCACGGGCGAGGCGCTCGATTTCACCCGGATCGGCGAGATCGCCGTCCCGTTCCCCGGTGGAACGCGAACGCTCGGCCTGTTCTGGATCGCCGGCTACGCGGGCGGGCTCTTCCTTCCGTTTCGCGACGCCACGAACGGGACCGCCACCTACGGGGCCGGCCGATACCTGCTCGATACCGCAAAGGGGGCCGACCTCGGCGGCGACCCGGCGAAGGGTACGGTGATCCTCGACTTCAACTTCGCGTTCCAGCCGTCGTGCGCCTTCGATCCCCAGTGGTCGTGCCCGCTCGCGCCTGCCGAAAATCGGCTGGATGTCCCGATCGAGGCGGGCGAGCGGATCGCGTAATGGTCGGGAACCCAGGGGGAGAACCACGGCCTCGTGGGCCGGCACACCCACGGCCTCGAGGGCCGGCTCCGGCGCCGCAGCGGGTGAGCCTCTACCATCGCGCGGTGCCTCCCGGACTTCCACCACCCGTCCGCCTGCCCGAGCGCATCCGCGCCTTCCTCGAACGACCGCATGTTGCCTCTGTCGGCACCACTGGGGCCGACGGGACGCCCCACCAGGCGATCGCCTGGTACCGCCTCGAGCGCGACGGGAGGATCCTCCTCAATAGCCGCTCCCCGCGGCGCTGGCCGGCCGACCTGCTACGCGACGGCCGCGTCTCTCTCGCGGTCCTCGACGGCGCCGATCCGATGCGCTGGGTGGGCATGGCCGGGGTCGTCGAAACCGTGATCGACGACGTCGAAGCCGCCCGCGACGACATCTGCGCGCTGGCCGTCCGCTACGACGACGCGGACCCCGCGACCCTGGCCGCGTTCCGGACGCAGCCACGGATCTCGTTCCGGGTGCGGATCACGGCGGCCCACGATCACCTGGGTGACGCATGACAAGTCCTGGCGCATGACGAGCACGGACGACGCTCCGGGCGAAGCGCCCCGGATCGGAACAGGGGCGAGCACCGACCCGGCGCCGGGGAACGCGGTCGGGGCAAGGCCCGCCCCCGTCCGCTTCGGCGCCCAGCTCTGGTCGCAGGCCACGAGCTGGCCCGACTTCCGCGATGCCGCCCTCGCTGCCGAGGCTGCCGGCTGGGATTCCGTCTGGACCTGGGACCACCTGCTCGCGATCTTCGGGCCGTGGGAGCAGCCGATTCTCGAGGGCTGGCTGGCCATGGCCGCCCTTGGGCCAATCACGCACCGCGTCCGCCTCGGGCTGATGGTCGGCGCCAACACGTTCCGTAACCCCGGGCTCACCGCGAAGGTGGCCACCACGCTCGACCAGGTGTCGGACGGCCGAGCCGTGCTGGGCATCGGCGGCGCCTGGTTCGAACGGGAGCACGACGCGTTCGGGATCGACTTCGGCGCCCGGGTCGGTGAGCGCCTCGATCGGCTCGACGAGGCGGTCATGCTCCTTCGGCGCCTCCTCGACGGCGAGCGTGTGACGCACGAGGGCCGGTTCTACACGTTCCATGACGCGCTGTGCGAGCCCCGACCGATCCAGGCGCACATGCCCATCCTGGTCGGCGGCTCCGGGCCCACGAAGACCCTCAGGACGGTCGCACTTCGAGCCGACGCCTGGAACACGTCCGGCCACCTGGACGAGGTCCGCGAGAAGCTGGCGAACCTGGATCGCCACTGCAACGAGGTCGGGCGCGATCGATCCGAGATCGAGTTGACGGTGAGCTTCCCGATCATCCTGCGCGACCGGTGGGCCGACGCGGAATCCGCCTGGGCTGAGCGGATGGCCCACAACGGCGCGACAAATGCGGGGCCGGTGCCCCACCTCCTGGGATCGCCGGCCGAGGCCGCCGAGGCCATCCGGCCGTTCGTTGAGCTCGGCTTCAGGACGATCATCGTCCGCCTCCCGGACCCCCACGATCGCGAGACCATCGACCGGATTGGCGAAGTCCGGGCGCTCCTCCCGGGGGGCTGATGGCCATGGACGCCGGCATGCGGGTCGTCGAGCTCGCCGGCGGTGTCGGCGGGGCAAGGCTCGCGCACGGCTTGCAGGCGCTGCTGGGGCAGAACCTCACCGTCGTCGTCAACACCGGCGACGACCTCGAGCGTCACGGTCTGCTGGTCTGCCCGGACCACGACACGGTGATGTACGCGCTGGCCGGCGTCGACAACCGCGAGTTGGGCTGGGGGATCGCGGGCGAGACGTTCGCGAACGCCGAGATGCTCGCCCGGTACGGCGAGGAGACCTGGTTCAGGCTCGGCGATCGCGACCTCGCGACGCACATCGTCCGGACCCGGCGGATTCGATCTGGTGAGCGCCTCACCCAGGTGGCGGCGCACCTCCAGGCTCCGTTGGGAGTCTCGGCCCGGATCCTCCCGATGTCGGACGAACCCGTCCGGACCCAGGTCCGGACCGACGAGGGCTGGCTCGACTTCCAGACCTATTTCGTTCGCCGTCACCAGGAGCCCGAGGTCCGCGAGATCCGGCACGACGGGCTGGACGGCGCGCGTGCCACGCCCGAGGTCGTCGCGGCGTTCGCGGGAGCCGACGCGATCGTGGTCGCCCCGTCCAACCCGTTCCTGTCGGTCGGGCCCATCCTTGCGGTGCCGGGCATCCGGGGGGCGATCGACGAAGCGCGGGATCGGGGCGTCAGGGTCGCGGCGATTTCCGGCATCGTCGGCGGGCGGGCGCTCAAGGGCCCGGCGGATCGCATCCTGACCTCGCTCGGCCACGAGCCGAGCGCGCTCGGGGTGGCCCGGCTCTACGCCGACGTGGCCGACCTGTTCGTGATCGACGAGGTCGATGCCGCATTCGCGCCAAGGATCCGCGAGCTCGGGCTCGAGGTCCTGGTCACGGACACGATCATGGCCGACGACGCGGGCCGGGCTCGCCTCGCCGGGACGGTGCTGGAGGCCCTTGCGGCGCGCCGGCGCTAGGATCGAGGACGTGACCCTCCCCGCCGACCTGAGCCGAACCTGGGCGCTGGTGCCGTTGCGTGGCCTGAAAGACGCCAAGACACGACTTCGATCGGCCCTCGACGCGGAGCAGCGCCTCGCGCTCGTTCGTGACATGGCGACCCGCACGCTTACCGCGACGCGGGACGCGCGGCTGCTCGCCGGAACCGTCCTCGTGACTGCGGACCCGGACGCGGCCGCGCTGGCCGAAACGTTCGGGGCGCGGACGATCGTCCAGCGCCTGCCCGGGCTCAACGCCGCGCTGCGCGAGGCCCGTGCGGCCGCGGTGGGGGCCGGCGCCAGCGCCATCCTCGTGCTCCCGATCGATCTGCCGGCCGTCTCCGCCGAGGCGATCAACGCCGTCCTGACGGTCGCCGAGAGCGTCGGGGCGGGCGGGCCGATCGTCCTGGCGATCCCGGACCGGCATGGGACGGGGACGAACGCCCTGGTCGTGTCGCCTCCGGTCGCGATCGAACCAGCGTTCGGGGAAGGCAGCTTCGCGGCGCACCAGGCTGCGGCCGCAACCGCCGGGGCGACGTTCGTCCGCCTGGAGGGTCCCCTGACGCTCGACGTCGACACGGGAGCGGATCTCCTCGCAGCGATCGCCCCGGACGCAGACGGACGCGATGCCGCCTGAGCCGCATCCGGTCAAGCCGGTGATACCCGGCCCATCGGTCGTGGTCATCGCCCTGCTCGGGGTGCCCGAGGTTGCGGCCGGCGATGATCTGGCGGGCCTCCTCTTGTCGTCGCTCGAGGCTACGCCCGGGGCACTGCCCCTTCAACTCGGCGACGTGCTCGTCGTCACCCAGAAGGTCGTCTCGAAGGCGGAAGGCGCGATCGTCGACCTCGATACCGTCGAGCCGCGCCCGGAAGCCGTCGCGTTCGGCGCGGCATGGGACCGGGACCCCCGCCAGCTCGAAGTAGTCCTTCGGGAAGCCAGTCGCATCGTGCGCATGGCCAACGGCGTGGTCATCACAGAGACGCCCCACGGCTTCATCTGTGCCAATGGCGGTGTCGACGCGAGCAACGTCGGCCCGGGAAGCGGGGGTGTCGTCACGCTTCTGCCGCGGGATCCGGACGCCTCCGCGGCCCGCATCCGCGCGGCGATCCGCGCCCGCCACGGCGTGGATGTGCCGGTGGTCATCTCCGACTCGTTTGGTCGCCCGTGGCGCTGGGGCATCGTGGACGTGGCGATCGGCGTCTCGGGACTGCAGCCCATCGAGGATCTGCGCGGTTCGCCGGACCGTGACGGCCGGGTCATGCGCTCGACCATTCGGGCCGTGGCCGACGAGCTGGCTTCGGCCGCGGAGCTGGCCCTCGGCAAGACGGCCGGGCGGCCGGCGGCGCTCGTCCGGGGCGCGGCGTTCACGCGCGGCGAGGGCACCATCGCTGACTCGCTCATGCCCGCCTCGTTCGATCTCTTCCGCTGACGATGAAGTTCGGTCTTCAGATCAGCTCCTTCACCTGGCCCGGCGGGCCTGCACAAATCGCCCCGACCCTCGCCCGCGTCGTGCGTGCCGCGGACGATGCCGGCTTTGACTCGATCTGGGTCATGGACCACTTCTTCCAGATCCGGATGGTCGGCCGGCCCGAGGAGCCGATGCTCGACGGGATGACCGCGCTCGGCTGGATCGCGGCCCACACTGAGCGGGCGCGGATCGGGCTGATGGTCGGCGGGGTCCACTACCGCCAGCCCGGCCTCTGGATCAAGGCGACGACCACGCTCGACGTCCTCTCCGGCGGCCGCGCGTGGTTCGGGGTCGGGGCAGCCTGGAACCAGGAGGAATCGCAGGCGCTCGGGTTTGCCTTCCCGCCGTTGGGCATCCGCTTCCAGATGCTCGAGGACACGCTCCGGATGGCCCACGCGATGTGGTCCGGCGAGCGCGGCTCCGGGGAGGACTTCCAGGGCAGGCACGTCCACGCGACGCGCCTCCTGAACTCGCCGCAGGCGCTGAGCCAGCCACGGAGCCCGGGCCGGCCGCGGATCCCGATCATGATCGGCGGCGGCGGCGAGCGGAAGACTCTCCGCCTCGTTGCCCAGTACGGCGACGCGTGCAATGTCTTCGGTGGACCCGAGCGGATCCACCACAAGTTCGAGGTCCTGCGGCGCCACTGCGAGGACCTCCGGCGACCGTTCGATGAGATCGAACGGACGACTCTCCAGGGCGTCCACGTCGACCCGAGCGGCGCCGACGGCGCGGAGACTCCCGCCCAGGTGACCGACCGATTCGCCGAACTGGGCGACGCCGGGGCCCAGCACGTCCTGTTCAGCGTCCGCGACGTCTGGCGGACGGACAAGCTGGAGCTCCTCGGACGGACACTCCTGACCGATTTGCGAGCCCGGTGAGCTGCGGAACCTGTGAGCCGCGAGCCTGTGAGCCGCGAGCCTGTGAGCCGCGGCGGCCTCGAGGGATGGCCTCGACGGGCCCGAGAGCGCGGCGGCACGCAGCTGGGGGGGCCGCACGTTCCGCAAACCCTTGTTCACCGCCGTGACGGCTGCATGGTCATCCCACGCACAACGAGCAAGCCCAAGGGTCCGATCCCGGGGCGAACTGCCCGACTCGGCGCGGATCGGCGGGTCTCTGCGCAGGCCGGAAGGCCAATTGCGCTCGGGATCGGCGGCCGCGGCGCAGCGAAGCGCCGGAAACGCCCGCCCATCTCTGCGAAACTCGGTCCAATCGATGCCTGCTGTGCTCACCGCGTCCATGCAGCCGTCACGGACAGGCGGAAGCCGGGGTCCGGGCGGCGGCGTCGGGCGGCGTCGGGCGGCGCGGGGCGACGCAGCGCCGGCACCAATACCTCCGGGGAGTATCCAGTCGTGATACATTTGCGTCAATGAGCAAACAGCAACCGGCCAACGAGGTCGGGGTGTCCATCGGGAGGTCGGCCGATCCAGGATTCGGCGGGCTTCCAATCGACTTCTCCGCCGCTGCCTCCGCCGACACCTCCGTCACGGCCACCGACACCACTCCCACCTCCCCGTTCGGGGGGCTCTCCATCTCCTTCGCCCCCGACGCCCCCACGACGACCCCGGCGGCCGGCGGCCCCGTCTCGATCTCCGACCGACCTGGCCGCACGGAATCCAAGCTCGTCATCGTCGGGTCCGGCCCGGCCGGCCTGACAGCAGCGATCTACGCCGCCCGGGCGAATCTCGAGCCCATCGTCATCGCCGGATCAGCGCCCGGCGGCCAGCTGATGCTGACCAGCGACGTCGAGAACTACCCGGGCTTCCCGGACGGCATCCAGGGCCCCGACCTGATGGCCGCCTTCCGCAGCCAGGCCGAGCGGTTCGGGACCCACATCGTGGACGTCGACGTCGACCGCGTGGACTTGTCGGCGAGGCCCTTCCGCCTCTGGGCCCGCGGAACGGAGTACCGAGCCCAGTCGGTCATCGTCGCGACCGGTGCCTCGGCCATGTGGCTCGGCCTGGACAGCGAGACGCGCCTGCGCGGGCGCGGCGTTTCCGCCTGCGCCACCTGCGATGGCTTCTTCTTCAAGGACCGCGAGATCGCGGTGGTGGGCGGCGGCGACACCGCCTTCGAAGAGGCCACCTACCTGACCCGGTTCGCGACGAAGGTGCACATGCTCCATCGGCGCGACGAGTTCCGGGCCAGCCGGATCATGGTTGAACGCGCCCGCGCGCACCCGAAGATCGAGATCCACACGAACACCGCGATCGAGGAGGTCCTCGGCGACGCCAAGGTGAGCGCACTCGCCCTCCGGGACACGGAGACCGGCAAGACCCGAACGATGCCGATCGAGGGCCTGTTCATCGCGATCGGCCACCAGCCCAACACCGCGGCCTTCCGCGACTGGCTCGAGGTGGACGCCAAGGGTTATCTGGTCGTGAAGGACGAAACGAACTCGAGGATCGAGGGCGTGTTCATCGCCGGCGACGTCCACGATCATCGGTACCGCCAGGCCGTGACCGCTGCCGGGGACGGCTGCCGGGCGGCGATGGACGCCGAGCGCTGGCTGGAGGCGCAGGGCATCACCGAGGCGAACACGCTGTCGGCGTGGTGACGCACCGACCCGGGGACCGGCGATGACCTTCCGCGGGCCCATGGGGATGGGCGCACCCGACCGTGCCTTCAAGCCCGTGCCGCGTGAACGCCGCGGCCGCACGCTCGCCCGCATCGTGGCGTTCTTCCGGCCCTACCGCCTCCAGGTCGGCGTCGTCACCCTCGCGATCCTCCTGACGAGCGGCCTCGGCCTGATCAACCCGATCCTCCTGAAGCTGCTCATCGACGACGCGATTCCCCGCCTCGACTTCGGGCGGCTCAACCTGTATGTCGGGCTGATGATCGTCCTGCCGATCATCTCGGGCCTGATCGGGCTCGGGCAGGGCTACCTCAACAACGTCATCGGCCAGAACGTGATGCAGGACCTCCGCGGCGCCCTGTACGCCCACCTCCAGCGGATGCCGCTGCGGTTCTTCACCGAGACCAAGACCGGCGAGATCCAGAGCCGCCTGGCGAACGACGTCGGCGGCGTCCAGGGGGTGGTCACGGACACGGCGTCGTCGCTGACCTCGAACCTCGCGGTCGCCATCAGCACGGTGATCGCCATGATCATCATCGACTGGCGCCTCACGGCGCTGTCGCTGGGTCTGCTCCCCTTCTTCATGTACCTGACCTACCGCGTGGGTCGCGTCCGGCGCGAGGTCAGCGGCGAGACCCAGAAATCGCTGGCCGAGCTGTCCGCAGTCACGGAGGAGACGCTGTCCGTTTCGGGGATCCTGCTGTCGAAGACCTTCGGCCAGCAGGCGGCCGCGGTGAAGCGGTTCGTTGGGCTCAACCGGCGCCTCGCCGCCCTCCAGATCCGCCAGGCCATGGTAGGCCGCTGGTTCTTCATGATCGTCGGCACGATCTTCAGCATCACCCCGGCGTTTGTGTACTGGCTGGCCGGCTGGCTGGCGATCAACGGCGACCCGAGTGCACCGACGATCGGCGACATCGTCGCCTTCACGACGCTCCAGTCACGCCTCTTCTTCCCGCTTGGCCAGTTGCTCAGCGTCCAGGTCGAGATCCAGGGCGCGCTGGCGCTGTTCGACCGGATCTTCGAATACCTCGAGATGGACCCGGAGATCACCGATGCGCCCGACGCGGTCGCGCTCGATCCGGCAACCGTCCGCGGGGGGGTCAGGTTTCGAGACGTCGCCTTCCGATACCCGGCCGGTGCACCCGCCCCTGCGGCAGTCTCGCCAACCGCGAGTGACGGACCGGATCCGGCTGCACCGGTGCCCGAAAGGGAACCTGAATCGCCTGCCGGCCCGATTGAGCCGGGCCTCGCTTTCGGGATCGAGGGCATCGATTTCGAGGCGGCGCCGGGCGAGCTCGTCGCGCTCGTGGGCCCGTCCGGTTCGGGCAAGACGACCACAACCTACCTTCTGCCGCGGCTCTACGACGTCGACGCCGGGGCCATCGAGATTGACGGGGTCGATATCCGGCACCTGACCCTCGCCTCGCTGGGCTCGGTCATCGGGTTCGTGACCCAGGAGACGTACCTGTTTCACGCGAGCGTCCGGGACAACCTCATCTACGCGAAACCCGAGGCAAGCCAGGAAGAGCTGGAGACCGCGGCCCGCGCGGCCGCGATCCACGAACGGATCGCGGAACTTCCCGAGGGCTACGACACCATCGTCGGCGAGCGCGGCTACAAGCTGTCAGGCGGCGAGAAGCAGCGGATCGCGATCGCGCGGGTGCTCCTGAAGGACCCGCGGATCCTCATCCTCGACGAGGCGACCTCCGCCCTCGATACCGTGAGCGAACGGCTCATCCAGGCCGCCCTCGAGCGGCTCGAGCGCGGCCGAACCACGATCGCCATCGCCCACCGCCTGTCCACGATCCTCCGGGCGAACCGGATCCTCGTCTACGACGGCGGCCGCATCGTGGAGCGCGGCACCCACGCCGAGCTCCTCGCGACCGGCGGCCTGTACGCCCGGCTCTACCACGAGCAGTTCGAAGCACCGGCTGACAACCCTGTCAATTCAACGGCAGTCTTGGCCCCCGCAGAGTAGGATCGCGCGGCCCTGTTCCGACTTGGTCCCGAGACGAGGTCTTTGCACCCCGATGACGACCATCCGCACGGCGACGCTCATCCACCGGCGAGGCATGCGCTTCGAGACGACGACCGGGTCGGGCCGTTCCCTGGTGTGGGGTGACGCGTCGGCAGAGGGCGAGCTCAGTCCCATGGAAACGGTTACCGTCGCGCTCGGCGCGTGCAGCGCGATGGATGTCGTCTCGATCGCGGCGAAGAAGCGCCAGCGGATCGAGCGGTACACCGTCCACGTTCGTGGCGAGCAGCGCGATGAATACCCGCAGGTCCTGACCAGGATCGACGTGACCCACGAGGTCGAGGGGCCGCGGGTGGAGGAGGCGGCCATCCGTCGCTGCATCGAGCTCTCGGCGACGAAGTACTGCCCGGTGAACGCGATGCTCTCGGCGGGCGCCACGGAGGTTCATCACCGGTACATCGTTCGCAAGACCGGCCCCGGCGCCTTCGAGGCCGCGGGCGAGGTGGTAGTGACCGGTCCCTACCGACGCCCGGATGTGGTGGCCTGACGACGTCGGGTGCATGACTATGCAGGTGTGTGTATAGTCATGCGGTGATGGTAGTGAGTGGTAGCGCCGGAGTCCGAGTAGGGATCGTCGGCGCGACCGGCTATGTCGGCGGCGAGCTGATCCGGCTCCTGACAGCGCATCCGGCGGTGCGCCTCGTCGGGCTGACGGGCCGAGATCGCCATGGGGACCCCGTCGGGAGCGTGCACCCGCACCTCTCCGGGACGGGGCTGGTCCTCGAAAGCGAGCTGAGCGGGGACGTCGATGCGGTCTTCCTGGCGTTACCGCACGGGACGGCGGCTGAACGCGTTCCGGAACTGCTGGATCGAGGGATCACGGTCATTGACCAAGGGCCCGACTTCCGCCTGCGCGAGGCCGCCGACTATCCGCGCTGGTACGCCTTCGAGCACCCGCACCCTGAGTTGCTGGGTCGCGCCGTGTATGGGCTGCCGGAGCTCCACCGTGCGGAGCTCCTTGCCGCGGGGACGGCGCGAGCGACGGGGACCCCTGCGCTCGTTGGTTCGCCTGGTTGCTATCCGACCGCGACCTTGCTCGCCCTGGCGCCGCTGGCCCGCGCCGGGCTCACCGCCGACGTCGTCGTCGATGCCAAGAGCGGCGTGAGCGGCGCCGGCCGCGAAGCGAAGGCAGAGATGCTCTTCGCCGAGGTCAACGAGAGCGTCCGCGCCTATGGCGTGTTCTCGCATCGGCACACGGCGGAGATGGAGCAGGAGCTCGACCGGCTCAGCGCGAGCGCAGGCGGGGCCGCGGGGGCGCGCGGGCTCGATTTCCTGCCGCATCTCATCCCGATGACGCGCGGCATCCTGGCCTCCTGCCACGTCCGGCCAACGCGGCCGGTCTCGCAGGCCGAGCTGGACGCGCTGTACGCCGAGGCGTACGACGAGGAGCCGTTCGTGACCGTGGTCGACGCGCCACCTTCGACGGGGCATGTCCTCGGCAGCAACCACGCCCGCGTCTTCGTTCGCTCGGACGCGCGGACCGGGCGGGTCATCGCGATCGGCGTCATCGACAACCTCGTGAAGGGCGCCGCGGGCCAGGGTGTCCAGGCGTTCAATCTCGTGTTCGGGCTGCCGGAGACGGCGGGGCTCGAAGCGCTGCCGCTCGCCCCTTAGTGCGAGACCCCGGACCGATGACGATCGAGATCGACGTCCGCTCCGCCGTTCCGTCGGCGCTGCCGGCGGCGGAGCGGCGCGCCCGCCTTCCCGGAGGGTTCCTCGCGGGCGGACTAGCCGCCGGGATCAAGGCGAGCGGCCGGCCGGATCTCGCGCTGATCGTGGCGAGCGGCGGACCGGCGGCTGCGGCCGCGGTCTTCACCCCGAACGCGTTCGCGGCTGCGCCCGTTCGACTGTCACGGGCCGCGCTCGCGGCGTCGGCCGGCTGGGCGCGGGCGATCGTGTCGACCAGCGGCTGCGCGAACGCGGCCACGGGACTCGCGGGCGACGCGGACCAGGCGCGAGTCGGGGAGCTGGTCGCCGGCGCCTTTGGGATCGACGAGACCGAGGTGCTGCATCTCTCCACGGGGGTCATCGGGACGCGGCTGCCGCTCGATCGGGTCGCCGCCGGCATCGACGCGCTCGCCCCGGAGATCGCGGCCACGGACGACGGGCTGGAGGCCGCCGCCGTCGCGCTCCGGACCACGGACACGCGGACCAAGGCCGCCACGGTTTCGGTGGCTCTCCCCGGTCCGGACGGAGCGCTCCACGAGGTGATCGTCACGGGAATCGCGAAGGGCGTCGGGATGATCCACCCGCGGATGGCCACGATGCTCTCGGTCGTGCTGACCGACGCCACGGCAGCGCCCGATCTCCTGGCCTCGATCCTCCGCCCCGCCGCGGCGCGAACGTGGGATCAGCTTTCCGTGGACGGCGACACCAGCACCAACGACACGGTCTTCCTCCTCGCGTCGGGTGCGTCGGGCGCGTCCCCGGTCGGTGTGGGCACGACGGCCGCGTCCGCGCTCGCCGCCGCCGTCGAGGCGGTCGCCCGGGACCTCGCCCGACAGCAGGCCGCGGACGGAGAGGGCGCCACCTGTCTCCTCACCTGCCAAGTCTCCGGCGCAGCGGACGATGCCGATGCCCGCGCGGTCGCGCGGGCCGTGATCTCCAGCAGCCTGGTCAAGGCCGCGGCGCACGGCAAGGACCCCAATTGGGGGCGCATCGCTGGCGCGGCCGGCAACGCCCGGCTGGCGGACCCACCCGTGCTCGCGGCAGCCGGCATGCCCCCCGAAAAGGCCTTCATGCGAGGCGGAACGCCAGTTTCGCTCGATCCGGCGCGCCTCCGGATCGCGATCGCCGGGCACCTCGTCTTCGACGGCGCGGCCGGTGGTCCAGAGGCGTTCGATCGGGCCGCTGCCCGCGCGGCCATGCAGGGGGATGAGATCACGATCCGCCTTGACCTCGGCCTGGGGGCCGGCGCGGGCGAGGCCTTCGGCTGCGACCTCACCGAGGCCTACGTCGTGGAGAACTCGGAGTACACGACGTGAGCGAGACGGTCGTCGTGAAGCTAGGCGGCACGACGATCGCCGACCAGGCGCATGTCCTGTCCGAGGTCGCCTCGCTCGCCCGCCGGCGCCCGGTGATCCTCGTCCACGGGGGCGGCAAGCGGATCACTGAGTGGCTCGAGCGAATGGGCGTCGCGTCGCAGTTCCGGGGCGGGCTCCGCGTGACGGATGCCGCCTCGCTCGAGGTGGCCGCCGCGGTTCTGCGGGGCGTCATCAACAGCGAGCTCGTTGCCGGACTGCGCGTGCTCGGGGTCGATGCGGTCGGCCTGTCCGGCGTCGATGGCGGCATGCTCATCGCGGAACGGATCGAGGAGCTCGGCTTCGTCGCGCGTGTCGTCGGGCTTCGGCGCGACCTCCTCGACGCGCTCATGGTCGCGGACCAGGTGCCGGTGGTCGCGCCACTTGCCCGCGACGAGCACGGGATCGTCTGCAATGTCAACGCGGACGACGTCGCGGCCGGGATCGCGGCGGGAATCGGAGCGCGGCAGCTCGTCCTCATGACCGACGTGGACGGCGTTCGCGACGCATCGGGCCGCAAGCTCGACACCCTCACCGCGGCCGAGGCGGAAACGCTGATCGAAGCCGGGGTCATTGCCGGCGGGATGGTCCCGAAGATCAGGGCAGCTCTCGGAGCCCTCGTGTGGGAGGACACGGAGGCGATCATCGCCGACGGGTCGGTCGTGGGGACTCTCGGTCGCGCCCTCGACGACCCGACGTTCGGGACGCGCTTGACGGCCTCGCGGCCGGCTCGCGCCGGTGCGGCGTGAAGACGTCCATGCTCTCCGGGGCACCGCCCGCCGCGAAGCTCGACCGGCAGCGAGCGATGCGCGAGATCATCGCGCGGGAGTCGATCGCGAGCCAGCACGACCTGGCCGAGCGTCTCGCAGCGCGCGGCTTCGCCGTGACCCAGGCCACCGTCTCGCGCGACATCGCCGAGCTCGGCGTGGCCAAGGCGTGGCGCGGCAACCGACACGTCTACGTCCTCGTCGACGATCTCCCGCGCTCCCAGATTGACTCGAACGAGCGCCTCCGGCGGATCCTGTCGGACATTCCCGTCCGGGTCGCCCGGAGTGGGCTGATCCTCGTCATCACGGGCAGCCCCGGCACGGCGGCCGTCATCGCCCAGGCGATCGACGAGTCGTCTCTGGCCGACCAGGTCGGGACGGTCGCGGGCGACAACACGCTCCTCGTGCTTTTTGCGGACGAAGCCGCCCTCGAGCGGTGGCGCGCCCACTTCAGTGCGTTGCAGTCCCCGCTCGGCTCAGCAGGACGCGATCTCGAAGCCGGCCGGGCGGCCGAGGGCAAACCCGGAATGGAGGAATCTCGATGAAGAAGGTCGTCCTCGCCTACTCGGGCGGGCTGGACACGTCCGTCGCCGTGGCGTGGCTCCGGGAGCAGTTCGACGTCGAGGTCGTGACGCTCACGGTCGACGTCGGTGGCGGCTCACTCCGGCCGGGCGTCGAGCGCCGTGCCATGTCCGCCGGGGCGTCGCGAGCGTACGTCGTCGACGCGCGAGAACGCTTCGTAACCGACTTCGTGTGGCCGCACCTCCAGGCGAATGCGCTGTACCAGGGCGCCTACCCGTTGGCGACTGCCCTGGCGCGCCCGCTGATTGCCCAGCTCCTCGTCGAGGTCGCCCAGAAGGAGGGCGCCGACGCGGTCGCCCACGGCTGCACGGGCAAGGGCAACGACCAGGTGCGCTTCGATGTCGCCGTCCATGCGCTCGATCCGGGGCTGAGCGTCGTCGCGCCGATGCGGGTGGGGATGGGCCTGACCCGGGACCAGGAGATCGACTACGCCGCCGAGCGCGGGATCGAGATCCCGATCACGAAGGCGTCGCCCTACTCGATCGACGTCAACCTGTGGGGCCGATCCGTCGAGACGGGCGTGCTCGAGGATCCCTGGGTGAGCCCGCCGGCCGACGCCTATGAATGGACCGTGGACCCTGCGACGGCGCCGGCCGCGGCTGAGGTGCTCATCGGGTTCGAGGGCGGGGTCCCGGTCTCGCTCGACGGGGTCGTCCTCGATCCGGTGGCGCTGGTGGAGGGGCTGCATGCATTGGGTGGCCCGCACGGCGTCGGGCGCGTCGACCACGTGGAGGACCGGCTCGTCGGCATCAAGAGCCGCGAGATCTACGAGGCGCCCGCGGCCACGATCCTCCACGCCGCGCATCGCGCGCTGGAGGGCCTGACCCTGTCCAAGGACACCTTGCGGTTTAACCGGCTCGTCGCGAACGAGCACGCCCAGCTGACGTACGATGGACTATGGTTCTCCGCGTTGCACCGCGATTTGCGGGGATATGTGGCGTCGTCGCAGCGGGTGGTGTCCGGCGAGGTGCGGATCCGGCTCGATCACGGATCGGCCGTCGTGGCCGGGCGCCGGTCGCCCCTCTCCCTCTACGACCGCAGTCTCGCCACCTACGACGAGGGAGACGCGTTCGACCACGCCTCGGCTGTCGGGTTCATCGAGATCTTCGGGTTGCCGTTGCGCGTGGAGGCTGCGCGGCACGGAGCCGTCGGGAAGCACCACGGCGCGGCGTGGGCGTGGACGCCGCCGCTGCTGGAGACCCTCCCAACGACCGTCAAAGACCCGGCGGGCGCCGCAGCGAGTTGACGTCGCCGACCTTCGCCGCGGGCTGGCGTCGCCCGGCCTTCGTCGGGCGCCGGCCCTCGCCGGGCCGAGGCCTTCGCTGGGCGGCCGCCTTCTCCGAGCCAGGGCCTGGGCCGGGCTGCCGCCTTCGCCGGGCCAGGGCCTGCGCCGGGCCGCTGCTCTTGCCCGGCCGCTGCTCTCGTATGCGTGACTTCCCCGCCGTGACCGCCCCTCTCCGAAGTGATGCGCATCGCCGTCATACGAAGCCGCCGCTGCGCCCGCTCATTCAGCCGCGGAAACCCGGCCCGCGAGCTTCTGCTCTCGTATGCGTGACTTCCCGCGCCGTGGCCACCTCTCCCCGAAGTGATGCGTGTCGCCGTCATACAAAGCCGCCGCTGCGCCTGCCAATTCGAGCCGTGGCGCCCGCTGGTCGAGCGGCGGATAACCGGCCGGCAAGCCGCGAGTGAGCGAAGGGTCGTACCTTGCGACCCATGAGCGGATGGAATCGCGCGGAGGACCTGGACGCCCTGGAGGAGATCGGCGCCCATGTGATCGGCGCGACCGTCCTCCGTGCTCGCCTGGGGCTCGGGATGTCGCAGCGGCAGCTCGCCTGGCGCGTGGGCCTCGCCCAATCCACGATTTCGCGCGTCGAGCGAGGAACCCTGCGAGGGATTGGCTTCAAGCGGCTCTCGGCGATCGTGGCGGTCCTCAGCAACGGCCGCGACATTCGGTTCGCTGAGGGCCCGAGAGCGCCTCAGCGACGCCTTCCGGGGCAGGAGGTGTCGATGGCCGCCAACGACCTGCCGCCGACCTCCCCTTTCTTATGACGCCGATCCGCATCACTCCGCGGCGGGCGCCAACTCCGCGTTCGTATGACGCCGATCCGCATCACTCCGCGGAAGGCGCCAACTCCGCGTTCGTATGACGCCGATCCGCATCACTCCGCGGAAGGCGCCAACTCCGCGTTCGTATGACGCCGATCCGCATCACTCCGCGGCGGGCGCCAACTCCGCGTTCGTATGACGCCGATCCGCATCACTCCGCGGCGGGCGCCAACTCCGCGTTCGTATGACGCCGATCCGCATCACTCCGCGGAAGGGCGGGCCAGCCTGCCGAACGGCGAATACGAGCGCGGGCCGCGTCGCGACCCGCCCGGCCGTTTGACTTCCCCTTCGTATGACGCCGATCCGCATCACTCCGCGGAAGGGCGGGCCTGCCTGCCGAACCACGCATACGAGAGCGGGCCGCCGCGCGAGCCGACGGGGCCTGGGCGCCGTGCGAGCTGACCGGCCTGGCGCGACGAGAGGGCTGACCGGTCTGGCGCGACGAGAGGGCTGACCGGTCTGGCGCGACGAGAGGGCTGACGCCTCAGCCTTGCCCCACCACGGCTCGCGAGGCCTCCGCCCGGAGGTGCGCATAGCCGGGCTTGACGACCTCGTTGATGAGCTCCAGCCGCTCATCGAACGGGGCGAAGGCCGACTTCATGGTATTGATCGTCAACCACTCCATCTCGCCCAGACCGATTCCGAAGGCCTCGTCCAACGCCGCGAACTCGGAGGACAACGACACTCCGGACATGAGCCGATTGTCCGTATTGAGCGTCACCCGGAAGCGGAGACGCCGCAGGAGATCGATCGGGTGCTCGGCCACTGACGCCGCCGCCCCGGAGTGGACGTTCGAGGTCGGGCACATCTCCAGCGGTACCCGCCGGTCGCGGACGAACGCCGCCAGCCGCCCAAGGCGCACCGTCCCGTCGGGTTCCACCGTGATGTCATCGACAATGCGGACGCCGTGCCCCAGGCGCTCGGCGCCGCAGAACTGGAGCGCTTCCCAGATCGACGGCAGCCCGAAGGACTCGCCGGCGTGAATCGTGATGTGGAAGTTCTCGTGGCGGATTCGGTCGAAGGCTTCGAGATGGCGCGTGGGGCGGAAGCCGGCCTCGGGACCGGCGATGTCGAAGCCCACCACGCCCGCATCCCGCCAGCGGATCGCCGCCTCGGCGACCTCGACCGACCGCGCGGCGTGGCGCATCGCGGTAACCAGGACCTTCATCGTGATCGGATGGCCGACCTCCTCCGCCCGGGCGGCCCCGATCCGAAACCCCTCGAGATTGGCCTCAATGACCTCATCGAGCGTCAGCCCCCGCTCCGTGGACAGCTCCGGGGCGTACCGGACCTCCGCGTACGCGACACCGTCGGCGGCGAGGTCCTCGGCGCACTCGGCGGCCACCCGGATGATCGCGTCGCGCTCCTGCAGCACGCCAACGGTGTGGACGAACGTCTCGAGGTAGAGCTCGAGCGACTTGCGGTCGGCGCCTCGGCGAATCCAGGCGGCCAGGTCGTCTGGGTCCGTCGTCGGCAGACCGCGGTAACCAAACTCCGCGGCCAGGTCCACGATCGTCGACGGGCGCAGCCCGCCGTCGAGGTGGTCATGGAGGAGCGCCTTGGGCGCTCGACGGATCGTCTTGAGAGTGAGCACGGGCGTCCTCCGGCCGCATTTCGGCGGATCGTACCGCGGGTGCGCTAGGGGCCGAGGCGCCGCCGAGCTGCTTCGAGCGCCGCCCGGACGCGCGCGGGTGCCGTTCCGCCGACGACGTTGGATGCCGCCAGGGCGCCCTGAACGGACGCTGCCGCGCGAACGAGGGCCCCGGCGCCCGGGTCGCCGAGGAGAGCCGCGGCGGCGGCGTCATCGGCGCCACCAAGCGCGGCGGCCACCTCTTCGTCGGAGACCGAATCGAGCGCGACGCCTCGCGCCTCCGCCGACGCAACCAGCGAGCCCACGACGTGGTGGGCACTTCGGAACGCGACCCCCCGGCGGACGAGGGCGTCGGCGACGGCGGTTGCGGTCGTATGGCCGTCGGATGCCGCGGCCCGCATCCGTGCGCGGTCGATGACAAGGGTTTCGAGGAGCCCGCTCATCACCCCGAGCGAGCCTTCGAGCACCGCGACGGCATCGAACAAAGGCGCCTTGTCCTCCTGGAGATCGCGCTGGTACGCGAGCGGCAGGCCCTTGAGGACCCCGAGCATGGTTGTCAGTGCTCCGATCGTCCGCGCCGCGCGCCCGCGCACGAGCTCGGCGGGATCCGGGTTCCGCTTGTTGGGCATCATCGAGCTGCCGGTCGAGAAGGCGTCGGCGACGCGGACGAAGCCGAAGGCGGGGTTAGACCACCAGGTGATCTCCTCGGCCAGGCGCGAGAGGTGGACCATCGCCAGGGCGACGGCGGCGAGCACTTCGACCACGAAGTCGCGATCCGAGACCGCGTCCATCGAGTTCGCGGTCACGCCGTCGAAACCAAGTTCGGCGGCCGTCGCGTCGCGGTCGAGCGGGTAGCCGGCGCCGGCGAGGGCTCCCGAACCGAGCGGCGAGACATTGAGCCGGCGCCGCGCGTCGGCAAACCGGCCCCGGTCGCGCTCCAGCATCTCGACGTATGCGAGCAGGTGATGCGCCAGCAGGATCGGCTGGGCCGGCTGGATGTGGGTCGTACCCGGCAGGATCGCTTCGCCATCGCGTTCGGCCAGCCCGACGAGGGCCCGTTCCATGGCGACGATCGCGGCCTCGACTCGGTCGATGGCCCGGCGTGTCCAGAGGCGCAGGTCGGTGGCGACCTGGTCGTTGCGCGATCGCCCGGTGTGGAGCTTGCGAGCGACGGGCCCGATCCGAGCCTCCAGCGCGGCCTCGAGGTTGAGGTGCACATCTTCAAGCGCCGGGTCCCAAGCGATCCGGCCCGCCTCGACCTCACCCGCCAGGGCCTGCAGCGCGACGACGAGCGCCTCGACCTCGGACGGGTCGAGAACGCCTGCGCGGCCCAGGCCGTGGACGTGGGCGATGGAGCCCTCGATGTCGTCCGCCGCAAGGGCGGCATCGACCTCGACCGAGCGTGTGAAGTCGACAACTCGTGGATCCGTTTTGCCCGAGAAGCGTCCGCCCCAGCGCTGCATGGCACCTCCGGGTCGGATCGTACCGTGCGCAGGGCCCCGACAGGTCAGCTCGGGTCCATCGTCCAGCGCCACCTCATCGAGGCGGCCAGTCTGCCGCCAGCCGGGAGGCGCGCGAGACCGGTCCCGCGAACGCCCGCGGCGGCGAGGTTCGCGGCATTCGGCCAGGCGGTCATCGGCTCGACACAGATCCCACCTTCCGGGGTGTGGACGTGCACTGCGCAGACACGCCGCGAGAATTCGATGCGAAGCGTGACGGGCGCGACCCGGAGCGTGGCCGGCGACGACGGCCGAAGGTAGGAGTGATCGAGCCGCCGATCGCCCAGCGGTCGGGACGACCCCAGGTCCGTGACTGCGTCCAGCGGCAGACGACGTCCGGTCGCCACCAGATCCGAACGTGTTTCCAGGACCTCCGCGGCGTCGAGGAGGACGGCGTCGGTCGTCGCGTCGCCGCGACGGAACCAGGGATGCCAGCCCAGGGCGACCGGTGCCGGACGGTCCGCGCTGATCCACGCGTCGCATCGGATCCGGTCCGGCCACACGCGGATGCGCTGGCCGGCCCAGCCGCGGAACGGCCAGCCGAGGTCGCCGAGAGCGATGCGCAGCGTGACCGAGCGGGCATTCGACGCCACGACTGTCCACGGGCGGTCGAGCACCAGCCCGTGCATCGCATGAGGACCCTGGTCGGCGACGAACCGGTGCGGCCCACCCACGCCGGAGATGGGGCCGACGCCGGAGCCCGGACCCCCGAAGCTCGCCCCTTCGAGCCTCCCGACCCATGGCGCCATGAGGTACGAACCCCAAAGGCGCGAGTCCCCTCCGGGATCCCGGGCTGCGACGAGCAGCTCGTGGCCCCCGATTCGGGCACTCGTGAGGCGCCCTCCGCGCTCCGGATCAACACCCACGACCACGTGCCCGGCTCTCAGGTCCATCTCGAAAGTATCGCGATCGGGCCGCGACTGGGTGGGTCGCCCCATCGAGTCGTTTCGTGTCGACCCGTCGGGCCGGTCTAGAGCTGCTTCACGAGGCAGCCGCTGGAACGGAACCGCCAGCTGCGCCCACCGGGCCGTCTCCCGCCCGATGCGTCGGCGACGCGGCGCGGAGTTCCTCCGCAGCCTGCTCTGCATCGAGGTCGCGCTGGGTCTCCGCAAGGAGCTCGTAGCCAACCATGAACTTGCGGACGTTGGAGCGCAGCAACGGCGGCAGGAAGTGTGCGTGGAGCTGCCAATGGTCCGTCGGTTCCTTCCCGAAGGGCGCCTGGTGCCAGCCCATCGAGTACGGGAACGAGAGCCCGAAGAGATTGTCGTACCGGGTCAACAGGCGGATGAGGATGTCCGACAGGCTGTCTCGCTGCGGCGAGGACACGTCGGGAAGCCGGCTGACGGGGTGACGCGCCACGAGCAGTGTCTCGTAGGGCCACGCGGCCCAGAACGGCACGATCACGAGCCAATCACTGTTCGCCTCTACGACCCGCGGACCACCGGCCTCCTGACCGACGTAGTCGAGGAGCATTCGTCGACCTGCATCGCCGAGGTACCTGTGTTGCGCCCCGTCCTCCTTGGCCGCCTCGCGAGGTAGTGCCGAGCCCGCCCAGACCTGCCCGTGGGGATGCGGGTTGGATGCGCCCATGATCTGCCCGCGGTTCTCGAAGATCTGGACCCAGCGGTAGCGGCGGCCGAGCTCTGCCGTCTCATCGGCCCAGACATCTACCACGCGCCGGACGGCGTCGAGGGGCATCCGGGCCAGCGTCAGGTCGTGTCGCGGGCTGAAGCACAGGACGTGGCAGGCGCCCTCCTCGCCTTCAGCCCGTAGGAGGCCTGCTTCGATCCGTTCGGTGCTCGTGCCCGGACGTAGGGCTGAGAAGTCATTGGTGAACAGGAAGGTCGAGTCGTAGGAGGGATTTCGCTCGCCGTTGGCTCGGACGTTGCCCGGGCAGAGGTAACACTGCGCATCGAAGGTCGGCAGGGCATCCCCGCCGGCGGTTTCGCGACGGCCCTGCCAGGGCCGCTGCGTGCGGCCCGCCGAGACGAGCACCCACTCGTCGAGCAACGGGTTGAACCGGCGATGCGGCTCACCGCTCAAGCGGCCGAAGTCCGGCAGGACGCTCGCCCGACGCGATCCGCTCATCGAGTCGCCGAGGCGCCGCCCGGATCCGGCGTCGATGTGCCTGCACCTGCCACAGGACCGGCCTCCACGACCACGAGCTCACGGACCTGGCGGGCAAGCTCCGCCCTCGCTTCCGGGTCCAGTCCCTCGTCCGTGATCAGCACGTCCGCCTGGTCGAGGCGTGCGATCGAGCTGATCCCGATCACGCCCCATTTCGTGTGGTCGGCGACCACGGCAAGCCGGCGACCCGCCTCCACGAGGGCCTGGTTCGTCTCCGCCTCGAGGAGGTTCGGGGTGGTGAACCCGGAATGGGGATCCATGCCGTGAACCCCCATGAATACGAGGTCGACGTGGATCGTGCGGAGTGCCGCCACCGCGAACGGGCCGACGAGCGCGTCGCTCGGCGTCCGCACGCCGCCCGTGACGATGATGGTCTGGTCCGATCGCCCAAGGCGGTACAGGACGTCGGCGACGGGAACCGAGTTCGTGACCACGGTCAGACCCTCGATGTCGGTCAAACGGCGAGCCAGGGCGTAGGTCGTCGTGCCGGCCGACAGGGCGATCGCCATGCCCGGCGTGACAAGGTCGGCGGCGGCGGCGGCGATCGCTGCTTTTTCAGCGAGCTGCAGCTCCGACTTGACAACGAAACCTGGCTCGAAGAGGGAGCTTCCGCTGGTCACAGTCGCGCCGCCGTGGACCTTCTCGAGGAGACCCTGCTGGTGCAGGAAGTCGAGATCCCGCCTGACGGTCATGTCGGAGACGCCAAGATTCCGGGCCAACTCGGCAACCCGTACGGCGCCGTCCTCCCGGATCCGCTCCAGGATGTGGGTCTGACGTTGACGAGCGAGCACTGTCGAACACGACCTCTGGCGCCGGGCCTTGGCTGGTGGTGGTAGGTTCGCGCAAGTTCGCCCAAAAGTCAACGCAGAAGCCGAGCAAATCCGTGCGATTCTGCGATTCTTGCTTGACATGTCGCCCCCTCGTACCTGACACTCTGTGCGGTCATGTCGGTTTGTGTGCGTCCATGCCGACCCATGGCGACCACATATGGAGGAGAGCCGTCGATGGCAAATCTCATACTGTCGCGCGGGCCAGGAGACCTGGCCGATTCGCGCACCCCCCGCCGGCATACGCCGGCTCGGATTCTTGTCCTCGGGACGACCCTGCTGTTGATCGCCACGGCATGTGGCGGCGGCGCGTCCCAGGCACCGGCAACCGAGGCCCCGACCGCAGCGCCTGGAGCGACCGCCGCCCCAGCGACAGCGGCTCCGGCCCTGGGCGACGTCACGATCGGATCCAACTATTCCGACCAGGTCCCGAAGGACGCCTTCGCGGCCATGCTCAACTACTGCGCCGGGCAGACGACGGCGACGCCGAAGATCAATACGGTCGAGCACGGCGCCTTCCAGGACAGCCTGAACTCGTACCTCCAGGGCACGCCAGACGACGTGTTCACCTGGTTCGCCGGCTTCCGGATGCGGTTCTTCGCCGCCCAGGGCCTCGCGACGGATATCTCCGACGTGTGGGCGACGGCCGGGAGCAACTACTCCGACGCGTTCAAGCAGGCGTCCACCGGTGATGACGGGAAGCAGTACTTCATCCCGATGTACAACTACCCGTGGGTCATCATCTACCGCAAGAGCCTGTTCACGGACAAGGGCTATGCGGTCCCGACCACGTTCGCGGAGTTCAAGACCCTCGCCGCCAAGATCCAGGCTGACGGGCTCGTCCCGCTCGCCTTCGCCGACAAGGACGGCTGGCCGGCGATGGGCACCTTCGATATCCTTAACATGCGCCAGAACGGCTACAAGTTCCACGTCGACCTGATGGCCGGCAAGGAGAAGTGGACTGACTCGCGCGTGAAGGATGTCTTCAACCTGTGGAAGGAACTGCTTCCCTTCACCCAGCCGAACGCCCTCGGGCGGACCTGGCAGGAGGGTGCCCAGTCGATGATCAACAAGGAAGCCGCGATGTACTTCCTTGGGACCTTCGCGGGCGAGCAGGCGTCCGACCCGGCCATCCACGACGACCTCGACTTCTTCCCGTTCCCGGTCCTCGGGAACTCGTGGGACAGCGAGCTCGCGATCGACGCGCCGATCGACGGTCTGATGCTGAGCAAGGCTCCCAAGAACGCCGAGGGTGCCAAGGCGCTTCTCGCGTGCGTGGCGACGGGCCCGGCCCAGCTCGAGTTCCTCAAGTCCAGCCCGAACAACGTCGCGGCCGCCAAGGACGCCGACACCAGCAGCTACTCGCCATTCCAGAAGAAGATGGCCGAGATCATCGGCAAGTCCGGTGCGATCGCCCAGTTCCTGGACCGCGATACCCGGCCGGACTTCGCCGGCGGCAACGGCATGCAGGGCTTCCTGCAGACCTTCCTCAACGATCCCAGTCAGGATCTCGACGCCTTCCTCGGAACAGTCCAGTCCTTCTACGACTCTCTGCCTCCTCAGTGAGTCGGTGAGGTCTCTCGAGTCCCGTGACTGATCCAGCCATTCGCGGGCTCAATGAACCGGCGGCGCCCACCGGGCGCCGCCGGTTCGGCATCCTGCCGCCTTCGGGCGCTCGGCGCCGGTTCAGCCTGCTGACTCGGCGGGACAAGCTGGTCCTCGGACTCATGGTCGGAATCCCGACCTTCCTGCACGTCTTCTTCATCTGGCTCCCGACAGTCGCGTCGGGCGTCCTGTCCTTTACCTCGTGGAACGGCATCGGACTGGACAAGATCAAATTCATCGGGTTCAAGAACTACTCGGACCTGTTCACAGGGATTTACCAGCCCTTCTGGCCGGCGATCCAGCACAACGTCATCTGGCTCGGCGTCTTCCTGCTCATCGCGACGCCGATCGGGATGTTTTTCGCTGTGCTTCTCGACAAGGAGATACGGGGAACGCGCATTTACCAGAGCGCGATCTACCTGCCGGTCGTGCTGTCGCTGGCGATCGTCGGGTTCATCTGGCAGCTGATCTACTCGCCGGACGAAGGCTTCATCAACAGCGTCCTGGGGACCGCCGGCACCGCGCAGGCCGTCGACTGGGTCGGCAATCGGAAGATCAACCTGTGGGCCATCCTGGTCGCCGCGAGCTGGCGCCACATCGGCTACATCATGGTGCTCTACCTGGCCGGCCTGAAGTCGGTGGACCCAAGCCTTCGTGAGGCCGCCTCGATCGATGGCGCGAGTGAGCGGCAGACGTTCTTCCGGGTCGTCTTCCCGGTGCTCCGCCCGATCAACATCGTGGTCCTCGTGATTACCGTGATCGAGTCGCTCCGTGCCTTCGACCTCGTCTTCATCACGAACCGTGGCCTCAACGGCCTCGAGCTGCTGTCCGTTCTGGTCACGAACAACATCATCGGCGAGGCGAGTCGCGTGGGATTCGGGTCGGCGCTGGCCATGGTCCTCCTCGTCATCTCCGTCGGCCCGATCATCCTGTACCTGACCCGCTCGCTCCGGGAGGAGGCGGCGTGACGGCACCGGCCATCACGAGGCCCGTCGAGGCCGTCAGGACTCGATCCAGGCGCGGCCTGCGCCCTGGGCGGATCCTCCTCCACGGCTTCCTGATCCTGACCAGCCTTATCTGGCTCTTCCCGATCGGTTGGGCGGCGTACACGGCGCTGCGCCCATATGGCGACACGGCGAAGCTCGGCTACGTTTCGATCGGCGGGAGCTACGGATTCCAGAACTTCATCGATGCCTGGACGAGGGTGGACATCCCGAAGTTCTTTGCCAACACCTTGATCATCGTCGTGCCGGCCGTCGTCCTGACCTTGTTCCTCGCCTCGATGGTTGCCTTCGCGGTCTCGCGCTACAGCTGGCGCTTCAACCTCGGCCTATTGATGCTGTTCACGGCCGGCAACCTGCTCCCCCAGCAGGTCGTCATCACGCCGCTGTACCGGATGTACCTCGCCCTGCCCCTGCCCAAGCTGGTGAGCGACAACGGCGTCTTCTACGACCAGTACTTCGGGATCATGATGATCCACATCGCCTTCCAGCTGGGCTTCTGCACGTTCGTCCTCAGCAACTACATGAAGACCATCCCGAAAGAGCTCAACGAGGCCGCCGTGGTCGACGGGGCGGGTGTCTTCCGGACGTTCTGGGACGTCATCCTGCCGCTCTGCCGGCCGCCCCTGGCCGCCCTTGCGACACTCCAGTTCACGTGGATCTACAACGACTTCTTCTGGGCCTTGATCCTCATGTTCACGGGCGACAAGCGCCCGATCACCTCGGCCCTGAACGGTCTCAAGGGCCAGTTCTTCACCGATAACAACCTCGTCGCGGCGGGCTCGATCATCGTGGCGCTGCCGACTCTCATCGTCTTCTTCGTCCTGCAGAAGCAGTTCATCCGCGGGCTGACCCTCGGCTCGACGAAGGGCTGAGCGATCGACCGATGGGGGTAAGTGAGCCCTGGGCCGACCCGGGCCTCATCGCCCGTGGCCGGTTGCCAATGCATGCGGTCCCGCACCGGGATCGAGTCAGCCTCGACGGCCGCTGGCGGTTCCAGTTGCTCGAACGGCCGGACGCGCCGGTCGGTGATACCTGGGGCAAGGCCGATGTCCCCGGCTGCTGGACGATGCAGGACACCTGGGACCGGCCGATCTACACGAACGTCCAGATGCCGTTCCCCGGACTCCCTCCGTCGCCCCCGGCGGCCAACCCGACAGGCGTGTACGAGCGGTCGTTTGAGGTGCCCGCGGCCTGGGCGGGACGGCGCGCGGTCCTGTCGATCGGCGCGGCCGAGAGCGTCGTCATGGTGATGCTGAATGGGGTCGACGTCGGGCTCAGCAAGGACTCCCATCTTGCCGCGGAGTTCGATCTGACGGACCACCTCCGACCCGGCTCGAACGACCTTCGTCTCACGGTCGTCAAGTGGTCCGACGCCACGTTCATCGAGGATCAGGACCAGTGGTGGCACGGCGGGATCACCCGATCGGTCACGCTCTTCTCCACGCAGCCGACCCATGTCGCGGATTTCGTGGTGCGAGCGAGCCTCGAATCGGATGCCCGGACGGGCGGACTCGACATCGAGGTCGTGGTCGCCTGGGCCAACGCCGTTCCGCAGCCCGGGTGGCGTGTGCGTTCGGAGCTGACCGGCCCTGGACTCGCGACGCCAAGCTCGCTCGAGGCCGAGGTGGGGGCGGCGCCCCCGCCCGGTCGACGGTCGCATGCCGGGTGGTTCAGTGGCCCGCCCCGTCGTGGCGAGCTCGACGTGCTCAGCGCAGGCGCCGCGGGAATCGAGCTCGGGGCCGAGGAGGCGGCGGCGCGTGACGAGACCCGCCGGCGCAATCATGCGGTCGCCGGCCTCGCCAGGATGGCTCTCACGGTGCCGGGTGTCACGCCCTGGTCCTCGGAGGTGCCAGCACGCTATCTCCTCAAGATCGCCCTCATCGATCCATCAGGGCGGACGACCGAGAGCGTCGACACCTGGACCGGCTTTCGAACGGTGCGGATCGACGGCAACGAGCTGCGAATCAACGGGCGGGCGGTCCTGATCCGCGGCGTCAATCGCCATGACTTCGACCCGGCGACCGGCCGGGTCATGGGCTACGAGGACATGCGAGCGGATCTCCTCGCCATGAAGCGCTTCGGCTTCAATACGGTCCGGACCTCGCATTATCCGAACGATCCCCGCTTCCTCGACCTGACCGATGAGCTGGGCCTCTACGTGATCGACGAGGCCGACATCGAGTCCCACGCGTTCTGGGGCTCGCTGTGCAATGACGGTCGCTATCTGCCGGCCTGGGTCGATCGAGTGTCTCGAATGGTCCTGCGGGACCGCAATCACGCATCGATCATCGCCTGGTCCCTGGGCAATGAGTCCGGCTATGGCGCCAACCACGACGCGGCGGCCGCATGGGTCCGCCGTATGGATCCGTCGCGCCCCCTCCACTACGAGGGCGCCATCCGATTCGACTGGACCGCGGGCGAGCGGGTGACCGACATCATCTGCCCGATGTATCCGTCGATTGATTCGCTGGTTGCCCATGCCCGGTCCGGCGGGCAGCGCGGGCCCCTGATCATGTGTGAGTACTCCCACGCGATGGGCAACAGCAACGGAACGCTCGCCGAGTACTGGGACGCGATCGAGGCGACGCCCGGGCTCCAGGGTGGCTGCCTCTGGGAGTGGCGAGACCATGGACTGAACCAGCGGCTGCCGGATGGGACGGTACGGTCCGCGTATGGCGGAGACTTCGGGGACGAGCCCAACGACGGCAACTTCTGCCTCGATGGGATCACCTTCCCGGACCGGGGCCCGAAGCCGGCCCTGTGGGAGCACCGGGCGCTGGCGCTGCCGGTTCGTGTGCGGGCGACCGATGAGACCCTCGAGGCCGGCATCGTCGAGCTCGACAACCGGGCCGACTTCCGGACGCTCGACTGGCTGACCTCGACGTGGGAACTTGCCGACGAGGTCGGCGTTCGTGCGTCAGGAGCCCTCATCATGCCGCCGGTACCCCCCGGCGAGGTCGCGCGCGTCTCGCTTGTCGGCTGGGTTCGGTCGGCGGCCGACGAGCCGCGCGACAGGTGGCTGACCCTCGCGTTCAGCCTGGCAGCCGACGAGCCCTGGGCGGCGGCCGAGGCGAGCGTCGGGGAAGCGCAGATCCAGCTCACGACGGCACCCCCGCGGTCGTCGGCGCCGCTCTCCCCGATCGACCCGGCTCTTGTCGGCGGTGACGGGTTGCTGCACCTGCCTGGGCTAGCCGCGATGCCGCAGCTGTCCGTGTGGCGTGCGCCGACGGACAACGATCGGATCGGTGGCCTTGCTGACGCCTGGAACTCCTGGGGCATCGAACACCTCGAGCACCGTCTGCACGAGGTGACCGCGGATGGCGACGAGCTGATCGTCCGACGGGCCTGGCGAACCGGCACCGGGCTCGACGTGTCGCACGTGCAGCGGATCGCCTGCCTCGCCGATGGGGCGATACGGGTCACCGAGACGGTGGACATCCCGCCGGAGCTGGCCGACCTCGGGCGGGTCGGCACCGTGCTCGAACTCGACGCCGGCCATGAATCGGTGACCTGGTTCGGACGAGGGCCGGTCGAGACCTACCCAGACCGCCGGCGTGCGGGGACGATTGGCCGCTGGGAGTCAACCGTCGATGCGCTGCACGTTCCCTACATTCGCCCGCAGGAGAACGGGGGACGCGCCGACGTGCGCTGGCTCGAGCTTCGACGCCCGGCGGGCGACGGGTTGCGACTCGAGCTCGCCCGGCCGAGCCAGGTGTCCGTCAGCCACTTCACGGCGTCCGATCTCGCTGCGGCGACCCATCGCGAGGACCTCGTCCGCCGACGCGAGATCATCGTCCATCTCGACGCTGCACACCGCGGCCTCGGCACCGCGAGCTGTGGGCCGGACACGCTGGCCCGATACCTCGTGCCCACGGGCCCGCACACGTGGACATGGACGATCCGTCCGCTCGGGACGCCCGGCTGATGCCGGCAACCTGGCACGAGACCGCGCGCGAGCTGCACCTTCATAACGGGCAGGTGAGCCTCGTCCTCGGTCTTCTCGACAACGGCTGGCTCGGCCAGCTCCATGTCGGCGCCCCGCTCGACCCGGGCGCGTCCCACCGGCACCTCGGCCCGGTGGACTTCCGCGGGTTCTCGAACCGGGTTGACGAGCCGATCGGCCTCGTCCTCCCGGTCCCCGGTGTCGGCGACTTCCGGGTACCGGCCCTCGTGATCGAGAGTCCGGACGGGTCCACGGTCCTCGACCTCGTCTACGTGGGTCATCGGGTCATGGCCGGCAAGCCGGCGATCGAGGGCCTGCCGTCGACCTATGTCGAGGAGGCGTCGGAGGCGACGACCGTCGAGATCGACCTCGCGGATGGTGTCGCCGGCCTCCGGGCCACCGTCACGCTCACGATCTTCGAGGACCGCCCAATCATCGCCCGTTCGATGCGGCTCACCAATACCGGGACGGGCCGGCTGGTCGTCCGCACGTCCATGAGCGCGTCCGTGGACCTGCCGAGCGGGCCCTGGGAGCTCCTCGCCTTCAGCGGTGCCTGGGCGCGAGAGCGGCACCCGCATCGCGCGGCGATCCTGCCGGGTCGGCGCTCGGTCGGCAGCCTGCGCGGCGCGACCGGCCACCAGCAGGATCCGTCGCTGTTCCTGCTCCGTCCTGGAACCGACGAGGTACACGGCGAGGGGTTCGCGTTGTCGCTGGTGTACTCCGGAAACTTCCTCGGCGAAGTCGAGAGTGGTCCGCGCGGATCCACCCGGGCCCGGATCGGCCTGCACCCGGACGGGTTCGCCTGGACGCTCGAGCCCGGCGATACCTTCACCACGCCCGAGGCGATCCTCGCCTGGTCCGACGCGGGAGTCGGGGGGTTGAGCGACGCCCTGCACGCCCTCTACCGGGATCGCCTGGCCCGCGGCACGTGGCGGGACAGGCCGCGTCCGGTGCTGCTCAACAGCTGGGAGGGTGTCTACTTCGACTTCGACCACGCGCGTCTGATCGAGATGGCCCGGGCATCCGCCGACCTCGGGATCGAGCTGTTCGTCCTCGACGACGGGTGGTTCGGCGAGCGCGACACCGATACGACCTCGCTCGGCGACTGGACGGTGAATCGTCGCAAGCTTTCCGGCGGCCTCGCGCCCCTCGCCGCAGAGATCGAGGGCCTCGGCCTGTCCTTCGGACTGTGGATCGAGCCCGAGATGGTCAGTGCCCGCAGCCGGCTGTTCGAGGCGCATCCCGACTGGGCGATCGGAGTTCCGGGGCGGCCCCGGACCGAGAGCCGCCAGCAGCTGGTCCTGGACCTGTCCCGGCCGGAGGTCGTGGATCACCTCGAGGCGGCCATCGCCGAGGTCCTCGCGGGCGCATCGATCAGCTACGTCAAGTGGGACATGAATCGCAACATCACCGAGCCCTACGCCGGGGCCCTGCCGCCGGACCGGCAGGGCGAGTTCTTCCACCGCTACATGCTCGGCACCTACGAGTTGTGGCGACGCCTGACTACGCGCTTCCCAGCCATCCTGTGGGAGTCGTGCGCGGGCGGCGGGGGGCGGTTCGACCCTGGGATGCTCGCCTACGCCCCGCAGGCCTGGACGAGCGACGACACCGACGCCATCGAGCGCCTGGCGATCCAGTGGGGAGCCTCGCACGTGTACCCCCTGAGCATGATGGGCGCCCACGTCTCGGCCGTGCCCAACCACCAGGTCGGGCGGGTGACGCCGCTGGCGACGAGGGCGGCGGTCGCGTTCTTCGGGGTCTTCGGGTACGAGCTGGACCCGCGGCGCCTGTCAGAGTTGGAGCGCGCCGAGATCCGGGCACAGGTCGCCTTCTACCAGAAGCACCGGGAGGTCTTCCAGCGCGGCCGGTTCCTCCGGCTCCGGAGTCCGCTCGGAAGCGACGACGCGGCGTGGATGGTCGTGTCCTCGGATCGAACGGAGGCGATCGTCGCCCACGTTCGCATCCTCGAGCGGCCCGTCCAGCCGCCGGACCGACTCCAACTCCGCGGCCTCGATCCCCTGCGGACCTACCGAGTAGAGCGGTTCCCGCGCGCGGACCGGCCCGCCTCGTCCCTCGTGGTCGCGCGGGGCGGGGACGAGCTCATCGGCGTCGGTCTCGCGCTCGAGCCGGACGACGCCGGCGCCGGCCATCAGCGCGGCGACTTCAGCGCGCGGATCTGGGTTCTGACCGCTTCCTGAACCCGGTGCGGTTCAAGCCTGGGGGCCCGGCACGAACCCGGCTCCGTCCGTCGCGTCCACCACGAACACCGTCGGTTCGAGGCCGGTGCGATTCTTGTACCCGCGCTCGACCGCGGCGCGGAGCGAATCCACGCGACCGCGTTCCACGAGATTCACCGTGCAGCCGCCGAACCCGGCCCCGGTAAGCCGCGCGGCGACGACGCCGGGCGTCGCGGTCGCTATCTCGACGAGGGTATCGAGGGCCTCGGAAGACACCTCGAAGCGATCCCGCAGCGACGCATGCGATTCCGCGAACAACCGCCCAATGGAGTCGAAGTCGCCGGTCGCGAGGGCGGCCTCCGCCCGGATCACCCGGTCGTTCTCCGTGATCACGTGCAGCGCCCGGGCGAAGGCGACCTCGTCCATCTCGTCGCGATGGAGCTCGAGCATGCGGACTGTCACGTCGCGGAGGGCGGTAACTCCGTCCTCGCGGGCAGCGATCGCCGCGACCGCGCGGGTACATTCGGCGCGCCGCGAGTTGTAGGCCGAGGCCTCGAGCCGCCGGGGGCTGCCCGAATGGCAGACGACGAGTTCCAGCTCCGCGGGGATCGGCACGGGATGCCAGGCCAGCGACCGGCAGTCGAGGTGGAGTGCATGACCGGCTCGGCCCATCGTTACCGCGAACTGGTCCATCAGCCCGCACATGACGCCGACGTACTCGTTCTCGGCGCGCTGGGCCGTCCGGGCGAGCGACATCGGTTCGAGCGCCGGCGGGCGCCCCCCCGATAACGCCCAGGCGCTCGCGAGCTCGATCGCCGCGGACGACGAGAGGCCGGCGCCTACCGGGATCGTCGAGGTAAGCACGCCGCGGAACCCGAGGGTCGAGGCGCCGGTCGCCTGGAGCGCCCAGGCCGTGCCTGCGACGTAGTCGAGCCAGGTTCCCCGCCTGGGTCCGATGTCGTCGAGGTCGAAGGTGCCGAGCTCGCCGGTCCTGGCAACCTTGAGTACCACATGTCGGTCGTCGGTCGGCGTGAAGGCGATCTCGATCGCGAGGCTCACGGCCGCCGGAAGGACGAGGCCCTCGTTGTAGTCCGTGTGCTCGCCGATGAGGTTGACGCGCGCGGGCGCTCGAACGACAACGGGCTCAGGCATCGCTCGATCCTACCGTGCGGGGCGATCGCGAGCGTCGCTGCCGGGCGATGCCGTCCACGCCCCGGCCCACGAAGTCGTCCGCTCCTGCGCGCTGGATGGCGACGCATGTTGGCCCATCAGACTAGGCCAATCGCGGTATCATCCGCCGATGCAGTCCACCGGTCGGCTGAACTGGGCCCTCTTCCTCGCCCTCGGGTTCATGTGGGGCACCTCGTACCTGTTCATCAAGATCGGTGTCGAGACGCTGCCGACCTTCACTCTCGTCGCCACGCGGCTCGGAATCGGGCTGATCTTCCTGGCGTCGGTCGTGGCCATTGCCCGTGAGCCGCTCCCCCGGAACCCGAGGATCTACGGCCACCTGTTCGTGATGGCCGTGGTCAACGTGGCAATCCCGTTCGCTTTGATCACCACTGCCGAGCAGTCGGTGGACTCGGCGCTCGCGGCAATTCTCAACGGCGCCGTGCCCCTGTTCGTGATCGTGATCGCGGCCCTCTTCCTGCACGACGAACCGATCACCGTGAATCGGCTCGTGGGTCTCGGCGTCGGGTACGCGGGCGTCATCATCCTGGTCGGGCGGAGCCTGGGTACCGGCGGTGAGAGCAGCTTCGGTGGGGAGCTGGCGCTGATCGGCTCGACCGCGTCCTACGGCGTGGGTGCGGTGTACGCGCGACACAACGTTCGTGGCCTGCGGCCGATGATCCCCGCTCTGTTCCAGGTGACCTTCGGGTTCCTCATCACCGGCGTGATCGCCCTCGTCACGGAGAACCCCTTCGCGGTCGAGTGGAGCGGGCGATCCGTGTTCGCGGTTGTCTGGCTCGGCCTCCTCGGCTCCGGGCTCGCCTACCTGTGTTTCTTCCGCATCCTCCAGGCGTGGGGCGCGACGCGCACCTCGATGGTCGCCTACCTGCTCCCGGTCGTCGGTATCGTGGCCGGGGCGGTGGTCCTCGGGGAGGTCGTGGACGCGGGAGTCCTGGCCGGCACAGCGTTGGTGATCGGCGGCGTTGCCCTGGTGAACAGCCCGTTCGGACGGCGTCGCCTGTTCGGAAGGGGGACCGCCCCGGCGGCGGGTGCGAGCCTGGCGGCTGCGAGGCCCAGCGGCGAGGCGGCGAGCGCGAGCCCCGCGTCGGCGGGTGCGGGCTCCGCGTCGGCGGGCGCGGGCTCCGCGGAGCAGTCCACCTCGACCGATTGAAAGGTCGCGCTCCCGGCGCCTCGATCCCGCCAGTTACTCTCCACGAGAGTGTTAGTTGTGTGTGAGCTCCCGACGTGACTGAGCCCGGGTCCCAGAGTCGGCGGGCTGAGCACGAGGCGCGACCTCCGAAGCATTCCAGGTTGAGCGCAGCGGCCTGGACTTGCGCCTACCACTCCTCCAGGGAGTATCTGGGGTAAACGGCCCGCGGCGGACGGGGCGGCGGCGGCCGCGGGGGAAGCCGGCCGCACAGCCGAGGGGGACGCCGGCCGCACGA
>Ga0334722_10001102_pt1 | contig 35317 bp, 39 predicted proteins | sample C3_bottom_MG_FD_207210 | JGI IMG/M metagenome (GOLD analysis project Ga0334722, IMG submission 207210) | Sediment microbial communities from Yellowstone Lake, YNP, Wyoming, USA - C3_bottom | ecosystem: Environmental > Aquatic > Freshwater > Lake > Sediment | place: USA: Wyoming | collected... | reverse complement strand
ACCATTACATTTGACGAAGTCGTCATATGTGGCGATATCAGCCTTGATAAATTTTTTCTCAAAATCAGTGTGTATCGTTCCTGCCGCTTGCGGTGCCGCCCAACCTTTTTGTATAGTCCAGGCGCGTGCTTCAAGCGTACCGGCAGTTAAAAAAGATATAAGACCAAGAATTTTATATGATTCTTTAATAAGACGATTTAATCCTGTGTCGGATAATTTGTATTGATCTAAATATTCCTTTTGTTCGGTAGGGGAAAGGGCAAGGATATCATTTTCTAATTTTGCATTAAAATATAACCAGTTGCCTACAGAGGGAATTGCCTCAATCTGTTTTTTTGTTTCTTCCTGTTTTTCCAACTGCGACTCAGATACATTAAAGGCGTAAATTACCGGCTTAATTGTCAATAAGTTCAACTCACGGATAAGTAATTTTTCCTCATCGGTAAATGAAATATTTCTCGCGGGGATGCCTTTGTTCATTTCCTCTTTTAATTTTTTTATGAGTTCCCATCGCAAAAGCTCATCTTTTTCCGCATTCATACGAGGTTCTTTTTGCTTACTTAATGTTTCAAGATCAGCAAGAATTAATTCTGCATCTATTGTCTCGATGTCGCTTTTCGGATCAACTTTATTAGCAACATGGATAACATTTCCGTCTTCAAAAAGCCGGACAACGTGGACTATTGCGGACACTTCTCGGATATGAGAAAGAAATTTATTTCCCAACCCTTCTCCTTCAGAGGCGCCTTTTACAATACCTGCAATATCGTAAAATTCCACGACTGCAGGCACGAGTTTTTCAGTTTTTACAATCTTTGCAAGCACCGGCAAACGTTCATCAGGTACCTCCACAATGCCCACGTTGGGTTCTATGGTACAAAAGGGATAATTTGCCGCATCAGCCACTTGCTTCTTCAGAAGGGCATTAAACAGAGTACTTTTACCTACGTTGGGAAGACCTACGATACCTATTGATAATTTCATGATGATTATTATATCAGCTCCGGGCCTTGAAAAAGCTTTACTTTAAAGATAAAGACAGTTTCTTATTTTATAAAACATTGCTAATTAGCTCTAAACTGACTATAATGGCGACGTATGATCGTTATAACAAACATTACTTTATGGTTGCGGAAAGCTTAACAAAGAGTTTTCAACCCGATATTGCTGCAAACTGGCAGCAAATAATGAGGAATGATTTTCCCATGGATCGTGGATTAACAACTTTAAGTAAAACAGCTGGTACGAGCTATTTAAGTTATCGGGGATTTGGTCCGGCCCTCCGCAGGGAAATGCTGCAAATGCAGGATCATGATATTTGGATTGATGTGGGAGGAGGGGAGCTTTTTGCCCAGACAGATTTTCTAACAAGATCATTCTCGCAGGGACATGCAACAATTGCCGGGGTCGTGTCTGTTGTTGATCCGGATACAGACAACTTCAGACAGCATCATGTCATGTTGAGTCAAGAATTTCCGGAGAGGTTTTTTTATATGTCGGGGCGGCGGATAGAGGATATACCAAAAGAAGAATTACCTCCTGCTCGTATTGTTTCTGATCTTTTTGGAGCATTGAGTTTTACCGAACATGTGGATATAACTCTTCAAAGAGAACTTGATGCTTTGAAAGTTGGCGGGCTTTTGGTTGCACGTCTTCAAAAAGCATACATAAGAGATCGAAGTGGTAAAAGATTTGGTATCAAACGATATGCAGAAGCAGTGCAGGGGGCTGAAACATTAATGTATGGATGGTATACCCTGGTAATGCGAAAAACCGATGAGGAGATCGTTGTTCCGCCTCTTGAGCTTGTTAATTTTATCTCCGGTCATAACGTCCCCAACCCAAAAAATCTCGATCCTAAGTATCTTTTTTGTCAAAGGCATTATGTGCTTGAGTGAGTGAGAAAAACAGAGGGACTTGCTGATTATTTTCTTCCTTTTGGTTCGGCCCATGATTGGATGATTCTACCGTCATCAAGCGTTATTTCCATTTTGCTGTTGGCGTAACTACGAAATGATCCCTGTACCGACATGCAGGGTGTAGTGACTTGAGTAGTTTTGCTTTTTTCAATCATAAATTTTTCATACGGATCTCCCCATAAAACAACATACATAGGTATATTGCCTGCCATTTGTACAACGGGGTTATGAAGTTTTGCTCCGGGAAATGGAGCTATGTTACTTTTATTTTTAGGAGAAATAATATCACCCTCATATAATATCTCGGTATCGATTATGCACTCCTGGGCAGTGATTTTACTGGGAAAATTTTGCTCAGGTGTCTTACAGCTGGTCAGTCCTATAATTCCAAGAAAACTAATACCGATCAATCCAAACGTAATAATATTCATGAGAGCTCGCTCTTTTAATAACTTAAGTTGTGATTTGGGAAGACGCTCAGCCATTTTTAATTATATATTATTATAGGTTATATTTCAATTTTGTAAATTTTTGGTATAATATATTTATGTTTCAAATCTGTATTACCACTTTAGACTCACGCATGAACCTCGCCAAAGACGGGGTTAATACGTGCGGCTGTGGTAGTTGCAGAAAAGGATAACAGCAAAAAGCAATTACAACAGCCAGCCAAAAAAAGGCTGGCTTTTTTAGTAATATGAAAAGTATCAGACAATATTTAACACAAAATAGTTCAAAGACAATCTGGCGGTATTTCGCCTTTACTTTTTTTGTAAATCTGCATTTTTTTTCAGCAGTTTTGGTGCCGATTTACACAAACTGGGCACATATCAGCAAATTTCAGATTTTGACTCTGCAGTCATGGTTTATGTTGTGGATTTTTATTCTTGAGGTTCCCACAGGAGTGATTGCCGATTATTTCGGGCGAAAATATTCCCTTGCCCTGGGAGCATTGGTTGTGGCATTTGGCGCTTTAATTTATGGTAGCTTTCCTTCATTCCCCGTTTTTCTACTGGGAGAATTTTTATTTGCTGCAGCTTTTTCCCTTATGTCAGGAGCCGATGACGCACTTTTATATGACGCATTAAAAGAAGAGGGAAGGGAAGGGGAAATAAAAAATCTTGCAGGAAAAGCTCATGCGATGCAACTAACAGCTATGTTGATATCGGCGCCAATCGGAGGATTTATGGCGTATGTTTTCGGTGTGAATTCGCCTATGTTGTTTTGCGCAGTACCTTTTTTCATAGCGGCACTTATTGCTTGGACTATAAAAGAGCCCCAAATTAAAGAAAAAGTATCGGAGAGCAGAAGATATTTAACTATTGTAAAGGAGGGATTAAGTTTTTTTTATCATCACAAAACTCTTCGTTTATTGGCACTTGACGCTATAGTAGTGGCGGCCGGGGCGTATTTTGTTATCTGGTTATATCAGCCTTTACTGCAGTCGTTGTCTGTTCCGATTGTGTATTTCGGTTTATTTCATATGATTATGGCACTTTCTGAAATAATTATTGCCTCCTATTTTGTCAAACTTGAAAAATTGTTCGGAGGGGCAAAGCGTTTTTTACGCTTTGCAGCTCTGATTACCAGTATCATGTTTTTTGTGGTTGCACTATTTCCCAATGTTTTTACCGTGCTTGCCTTTGTGGTTTTAGCCGGAGGGTTTGGATTGACACGGCTTGAGCTTATGACTGCCTATATGAACAGATTGATTCCATCGGCCCAAAGGGCGACTATTTTATCATCCATCTCAATGTTCCGCCGTTTTGCATTGGTATTTTTAAATCCCGTGGTGGGTTTTATTGCAGACAAATCTCTGGGTTGGGCATTACTTTTTGTAGGGATATTTCCTTTACTGATATTTTTCTTTTCTCCTTTAAAGAAGGAAATGTTTGATTAGAAATAGGTGTCATTCCCGCGCAGGCGGGAATCCATACTACAATTTCAACTGTAGTTATTTTAGACTAGATCCCTGGCCTTCGCCGAGGATGACGGAAGAATATCGATCAATTTCAGATATAGATTCTTTATTCCTTCTCCCGTGTGAACCGATATACAGAAAGGTGAAAAAGAACCATATTTTTTAACTGTTTGGGTCAAGACTTCTTTATTAGATTGATCAATTTTATTAAACACAAAGATTTGAGGTTTGTTGTGAAGTTTCAGACCCGCAAGGATTTCCAAAACCACCTGTATTTTCTCATCCATCTTCGGATCAGTTATATCAATGACGTGAAGGAGTAAATCTGCATGGATGGATTCCATAAGTGTTGATTTAAATGCCTCAATCAGATCAGGAGGAAGATTTTTAATAAATCCGATGGTGTCTGAAATGACAATTTCCCGACTATGTGCACGGTCATACATTTTACCGACCGAGCTGTCAAGAGTGGCAAATAAAATATTTGCCTCAAGCTTTTTTTTACCGGTCAATAGGTTAAAAAGCGACGTTTTACCTGCATTGGTATAACCTACTATTGAGACTGTCGGTAAGCCCAAATCATGTCTTCTTTGTACTTGGGTAAGCCGTCCTTTCTCCATTTCTTTTAATTTATCCTGCACTTCTTTCATTTCATTGCGCCAATGGCGCTTCATAAGTTCCACATTTGTTTCGCCTAGTCCTTTGGTCCCGACTCCGCCTCCTTGTTGGGAAAAACTTTCCCCAAGTCCGTAGATTCGTGGTCCCATATGGCGCATGCGGGCAAGTTTTATTTGTAGTTTTGCCTCAGAAGATGATGCATGATTGAGAAATATATGAAGTATCAGATCAACACGGTCCCAGACCTCAATATCGGGATTATGCGGCCAACAAAGTTGTTGGATATGATAAAGCTGAGTAGGGTTGACGATGGCATTGATGACAATGACGTCAATTTTTTTTGCCTCAACCATTTGAGCGATTTCCTCAGCCTTTCCTGACCCAATATAAGTGCCTCCATGGGGATGGCTGCGTCTTTGAATGACGTCCACCACATCAGCTCCGCCATACGTATCTACAAGACTTTTCAACTCATCCAGATCTTCCTGGGCTTCGTAGGTACTATGTGTCGGAGGAACAACGCTTACTAAAATAAATTTTTGTTTTGGCCGTTGCATAGAACCTTATTATACACCAGGAGCTTATTTATTAAAATAATCCACCAGGAAGAAATCGATGCCTGCTCCAGCAGCAGCTTGTTCATCTGCAAACAAGTCTCCAATCATCAGATAATCTTTTTTATTTTCTTTCGGGTCATAAATAAGATCAAATCCCTGCGGATCGGGTTTTACGAAGTCCACAGAATCACGTGTCATAATTTTTTGAAATCTGTCTTTTAGTCCTTCTTTTTCAAGAAGTTCTTCAATGGTTTTGGGCATTTGATTTGACCAGAGGAAATAGTTGTATTGTTTCTCAGTTTTAATAAACTGGGTAAGTTCAGGATTTATGGTATAACCTGATAAATGCGATAGCTCATATCCTTGAATAAAGGTATTGATAATATCTCTTGCTTTGGCGCCGTGGCGCCTGATGGCTTCATTTGTTAGGCGAAATGATGTTTTTGGACCGTATGGAATCTCGACACTTAAAGGTTTATCAAATGAAGCAACCAAATCCCAAATATCTCTTCGAAAAGTGGTCCAGTCCATATGTAATTTAGCAATCGTTCCGTCCAGATCAAAAATAAGATATTTTTTTGGGTGTTGGGAAAGATACATTTTTAAATCCATATTATTTAGTTTTAAACGGTTTACCGTGGCCAGGAATAATAATATCAGACATGGTAATCAATTTTCTACGTTCATTTTCCAGTTTTCCTTGATCTACTGCAAACATATCTTTATGTTTGATAATATCTTCCGTGTTAGATTCCTGTATTTCATTTACGCTCCACCAGAACATATCTCCGGCCAAAAGAATATTTCCATCTTTTGTTTTCACCAGAAGACAGGAATCGCTTTCAGTATGTCCGCCGGCTTTGACAATTAAAACATCTTTTCCGAAAAAATTTTCGTCATGTCGGCCTTCCTTTACACCTTTATACCAAGTGTCTGCAGTTACTACTGGCGCATGGGGGAATATGCCTGCAAGCAGCGTATGATCAAGGTGTAGATGGGAAATAAACACATGGGTAATATCAGAAACCGTCAGACCTTTTTCTTTAAGTGCCTGTGTCAACATGTCTTGATCAACTCCCGGATCAAACACAATTTTATTATTATCGGATTCAATCAAAACGGAGGTCGGGAAGTGAGTGATATCAGACGTTTTAAAATCGCTTGCTTGACCTTCAATGAGAATATGAATGGTGGTCATATTTATATGATAAGCAATATTAATCCCAATATAGCAGTAACAACTGCGATAAGCTTCATTTTAGTCAATTTATCTTTAAATAACCAGGCGACAAGTACCGTATAAACAGCGTTAGATGAAGAATTTATTACATTTACATAACCTAAATTAGGAGCATGAACCTCTGATGTTAGAAGAAAATAGTAAAAAAACGTAACCGATACACCGACTCCCAGTAAAGTTAACAGATTATCTTTAGTGGCTTGGAATATTGCTGTTTTCCGGTGAATGAGATAATCGATAATTGAAAAAAGAGCCACGAACAACTGCGACCAAAAAAGAAGCACGGTGCTGGGTACTCCGCCGTTTATAATCGCTTTATTTGTCAGGCGTAGCGCCCCGAAAAGAAAAAAAGCTATAAATGAAAGTACTACCCATGAATAATTTGCCCTGTTAACTTTTTTGCCGCGAGAAATTGACACAAAAGCAGTTGAGGCAAGAGTAATAAGAATGGCAATAAACTTAATCGGGCTTAGGGTCGAGTTAAATAAAAACACTGCGGCAATGCTGGTGAACACCGCGTAACTTTTCTGGATAATCAAGCTATATCCGGCGTTGGGAGCCTTTTGGATAGCTATATAGGAAACAACAGCTCCTATATAACTCAGGAAAAAGGCATTAAGCAGCATGGCGCCCATAAGAGGCAAGGGAGGGAAAAGATTATTGTGTTGGATGAGATTTAGGATAAGAAACAGTATGCTGGGAATGGAGAAATTAGCAATGTTGGAGAAACGGTAGTTTATCTTATTTATGGTAGCCTTCCGTAAAATAAGATAATAGATTATTGAAGCGCAAAACATGACAAAACTCGTTATTTGCCAGCTCATGAGTATTTTTCACTCCTTTCCCAGATGAAGTCAAAAAGTCCCTCCATGAGCTCTTTCACAAATTTATCCTTGATTGTTATGACAATATAATCATTTTTCTCGTCAAAACTGATTATCGTTACGACATCTCCGGCAATACGCAAAGCATGTACATCATCCATTCCTTTCGGAGTCAGACGGATTTCTTTAAGGAGATTTTTATCAGTTTTCATAATGGGGGCAAACACATCTTTGTTCGCGAAATTAACCATTTGCTCAATGGCTACACCTGCCTTTATCCGTCTGCGGGCAAATTCATTCACCCAGGCAACATGCTCTTTGTCTTTAAAATAAGGATAATCCAAGCGGTATCGCTCCTTAATGATTTTATCTTCCTGTATAGCGGCGTTTAAACTGACATCCATAGAGTCTCTTACTGCCTGTACGCCTTTTTCTACTTTAATAAAAGTAGAGCGTTTATGTTCGTTGTCTTTTAGCAATTTATTTACAAAATCATTTAAGAGCCCTTCTTCTTTTTCAAGCTCGTGTTTCTTCACATTCATAAGCTCTTTTAATACTTCAGGGGAACATGCAGTATGAGTAGTGCCACGGACACGGGGGATCGTCATCAGGAGGCCTTTTTCAACCAATGTGTCTACTGCGCGGTAACAGGATGATTTGTCCATATGTAAAATACGTGCAATTTCAGCAGCTGTTTTTTCTTTATGTTTCAAAAAAGCCAGGTAAATGGCTGATTCATTTGTGGTTAGACCGATCTGTTGTAGTATGTTTTGCATAATATTAGTTGAATTATATTCAACTTATATGATTATATATGATAAATACAAGATTGTCAAGAAGATAATATTAGTAGTATCATATACTACTTTATGTGAATTCCCGCACTCCCGAAGTCCGGTAATGCGGGTCTAAGACAGTGTGGGGATATATATCATATTCATTTATAGCTTTCTGCACTGTTTGAAATATACCGGCATGATCCTGAGGTTGTACACCAAATCCTGCTAATATTTGTTGATCAGTATCTTTGAAGGGTTTATAGCGGAATTCATGATCATCCACAGCAGACAAAGGGCTTGTCAGGAGCTGGATTTCCGGGCTTTGATCCTCATCAAGAAATGCTATCGGGTTTTCAGTCTGTCCCGTTGCCAAAGCAAAGGGTTGTAGTACATAATCTCCTCGTTTTTTTGTATAAACTCCGTTTTTATACTCTGTTTTCCGTGAAAGTCCAAATGCACAGTTTCCCGTCGTAAATACTCCCAATCTATACCATTCAGTGAATCCGTTTTTCGTATCGGTATCAGTTAATTCAGACGATCTGAAAATCCGTTCTCTTTTGCCGTTTCGGATAATATATACCGTCTTTTTTCTGTAATGAGACAATCTGTTTCTCATTTCAAAATACTGTGAAATCAGCTGCTGCATTTTGTCATCTTCCTTGATCCATCCCGCCTCAACAAAACGATCATACAGGGACGTTGCCGGTTCGTCTTTTGCTGCAAACATTCTCCACTTTTGCATAGCGGTTAATGCATGCACAAGGGAATCTTTTCCGCCGATTTGAGGATAGCGATGGAGGATGACTTGTTCAAGCATCAAAAGACCAGCGGAGGCCATATTTGTCTCAATTGCAACATTCGGATACGATCCTGCATAGATACTTTGCGGGTTACTATGAATTTTCCCCTCAGCTATTTCTGTCTGTCCCTGCACCATCTTTGGAATAACTTTATCTTTTAATGCACGAAGGTAATGCACATTCCACTCTCGTTGTGTCTGCATCTCTCTGATAGTTGGGATGTGGTCGATACCAATGGTTGTCAAAATAGAAGCAAGATTGTGCGCCCTTGGAAAAAGAAATAAATAAGGGGATTTATTTTCCCTTAATTCGTTAAAAGTATCGATAAGAGCTCCGTATCCGGCTATGAATGCTCCTGCAGTTTCCGGGTTTTTGGTAAGGATTGTCGATGCGGCCTCGGCTGTGTGAATTTTACCGGTGGCCTGGTGTAAGGCGATATCTGCGACTTTTTGCTCAATATTAGAGTGGATCATATTTACAATTAGTTGAAAATACTAATACTAATAATTTAATCCTATAATACACTAATAAGGCTGAAATGTCAATACTATAAGATATTAGTAGTAGCAAGTGCTACTAAAAACTTATCACCTCGAAGTGACAAGTTTTAAGGTATAATTATCTCGCATGAAAAAAGATATATCAGCACATATTGACAATGTATTGCATCATCTTTATATCAATCCTTTAGAAAAGTGTAACTTAGCTTGTAAAATTTGTTACACAAAAAAAACAAGCCCTATTTTAATGGAAAAAGAAATACTGGCATTCATAGAAAGATACAACAAAGAAATCGAAGTAAAAGTTATCACGTTTTGCGGGGGAGAGGTATTTACGCTTTCTTATTTTCCTCACTTAATAAATGCATTGACTAAAAGAGGAATATTTATTCAAGTTATTACGAATGGCACTGTGGATAAATTAGATCAGTTAAAGGATCCAAATAAAATAAGTCTCATCGTTTCCCTTGATGGATTGGAGCAGTATCATGATTTAAACCGCGGTAAGGGGAACTTTAAGAAAAGCACTGCATTTTTATCAAAAGCCAAAGCTATGGGATTTCATACAGAAATTTTTTCGATAGTAACTAAACAAAATTTAAAACAGATTGAAGATTTTGAAAAAGAAATATATACATTATTTGGAAACATCGATACTACGTATCATCCAAGGAAACCAATGGCGTACTTGAACGTGCATCCTGTTTCCAACATTGAAGGAGCAGTAGAAGGATTTGACTTTTTGGACAAAAAAGAATTGGTAAAATTAATGCTAACCAAAAAAACATTTCCGCCCAAAGACTTAGGATGTTATCAGATATCGCTTGTTTCAGACGGTACTGTTTATGGGTGTTGTGAAGGGTTTGAGGCTTTGGGAAGGGTAAACGATCCAATATCACAGCTAATTTCAAAATTAAAAAGTAAGATAAAAGGTCCGTGTTTGGGATGCAGTCAGCCAGGATTTTTATGTGGGATTAAGGATATTATTGAAAGCATTTAAGTCATTCGTGGATACGCTTTTTTTGCGGCTTCACCCCGTAGGGGACCCCAAGCCATTGCAAAAAAACCATATCCACTTATTTATAATTATTTTATGAAAAATCTAAAACCAGTTTTTATTCGCGAGGAAATTATTAAAAGTATTAGGGCATTTTTTTATGCAAAAAACTTTCATGAGGTTTTAGTCCCGGTTTTAAATGATACCGTTCCTTTAGAACCAAATCTTCATCCATTTTCAACATCATGGCAAACAAACGACGGAGATAAAACACTCTATCTTTCTATGTCTCCTGAGCGGGGATTGAAGAGGATGTTGGGAATGGGTATGGGAAATTGTTTTGCACTGGGAAAATCGTTTCGCAACCTAGAAAGTGCGGGGTCACAGCATATTCCCGAGTTTCTTATGCTTGAGTGGTATAGAGAGAATGCTGATTATTTACAAATAATGAAGGACGCAGAAGAGCTCGTTATGTCGGTCCAGAATGCATTGCTGGAAAAGCAATTATCAACGGTAACATTTCCCCATATTTGGAAACAAGCGTCGCTTCAGACTTTGTTTGAAAAATATGTTGGTGATTATAAAAAAATAATAAACGACGAGCAATATTTGTTTCAAATTGCAGAAAAAAAAGGCTACAAAATTGAAGAAAGTTCGGGGAGGGAAGTATTTGACCAATTATTTGTAAATGAAATTGAAAGCAAACTTCCCCTTGAACCATTTTTCTTGGTTGATTTTCCAAGTAAGATTTCACCTTTATGTAAACCACAAAAAGATAAGTCGTATTTAGTAGAGCGTTTTGAACTATACATTAACGGAGTTGAAATAGGAAATGGAAATACGGAATATACTGATGAAAAAGTAGTACGAAAATCGTTTGAAAGGGAAAAAGGAAGTGGGGAAAAACAACCGGTTGATGAAAAGTTTCTGAAAGCATTAAAATCTATGCAAAACAAATCATATGCAGGAATAGGACTTGGAGTTGATCGGTTGGCCATGCTTTTTGCAGGGGTAGACGATATCTCTCTTGTTGAACCGCTTATTTTTTAGTACATTTAAAGAATGTACCATATCACCCTGGGCGCATGGTATCCGCGCACTACACTTCATCTGACGGAAGTATATAATCTGTTTCACGATGGCACTTCGCATTTGGCTTTGGAAAAAGACAAACTTAGAGGATATCATAAAGCACTTCGCCTAAAATTCCTCACCCGTCAGACTGATTATTTTGAATATATTCATACAGGTACGGAAGATGGAATTGACATAAAATATTATGAGGATGGGTTGTATACGATAGGAATAACCGCCCATACGGTGCAGGAGGGGGCAACAAAGATAGAAGAGTATATGGATCATGTTTTTAATCCGGCCTTAGGTTATATTTTTTCCCTTGGCGCACCTACGCCAAAAGTGCTTGCAAATTTTCCCATAAAACATCCAATTGTAGTAAGTATGAGTATTGTTTCATGGAAGCATTTTTCCTATGACAAAGATCTGTATGGTGAAGTGTATAGTCAGATTGAGTCTCAAGGCATCACGGTTTACAAAACACCTACCCATATTTTCATTATTGAATCGCAATCATCCACTCAGTCGGTGAAAGAGCTTATTGAAATGCAGATTTTTTTCCGTGAATTCAAAGACCAGCTCAATCGCTATTTAAACATTCACCGTATTATTTGGGAAGAAATATCATCCATCAAAGAAAAAAAACAAGTTTCAGCCACTGAAGTAGGAATGCTTCGTAGCAAGTTGGATGGGTATCAGAAAACCATCGATCTTATTACCAATCGGATTAATCAGATGAGTGCCTATATAATCACTCGTTCAAAAATAGCAAAAGCAACTCATGTTGAAGCACATCTGAACAATCTATTCCAATACAAATTTGAATCTCTTGAAGATACTCACACATATATTAAAGAGATCTGGAAAATGACACGAGATTATGTTGCGTCAGCCATTGCCATGATTGTAGAAATCCAAAACCAAAGTACACAGTTGAGTATTCAGTCGCTCCAACTTATCACCCTGGCAAACGTAATTGCGACACTTTTGACAAAGATGGCACTGGATAAAATACCGGGAGTTACTCAGCAGGGAATTGTATATATAGTGTTTATCATCTTAGCCGCATGGATAATCAATATTTTAGTGGTTCAGATCTTCAGGAGGGTCAAATACAGTTTGAAGTTTCCCTCACACACACAGATACAGTAAATAATGTATACTGGATACTCCTATGAAAAAAAATATTTCTGTATTTAGTTGGGATTTAACTGTTGACTTGCAGGGTGGACGGATAGAGGAGCTTTCATATAAAGAAACACTCATCCTTGGTGTGTTCCAGCGTGTAGACGGAAAAGTCGGTAGTACTCATGTGTGTACACCGAATTATCACTCCGAAGGCACAAAAGAGTATGGGTTACCTATACATGGTGCGCCTCGTAATGTTGTGTGGGAGGTTAAAACCGATGACAGTGCATATTTATCTGTTTATTGCAATATTCCCGCAACCGATCTGTACAAAGCTGATCTATATGTGGAGCAGATATTTGAATTGACTAAGGATTCTTTTAAGCAGACAGTAATTGTTGAAAATACTAAAGGAGAAACTGTTCCCGTAAACATTGCCATACATGATTATTGGGCAACTCCCGGAGGATGGCGAGGGACAAAGGTAAACGGCATTTATATTGAATCTGAAGTGATAAAAGACGGTCAATGTAAAGCAAGGAAAAGCAATACGATCGTATTTCCTGATAAAAGAAAGTTTAAATTAAAGCTTCAGGATTTTTCTGACTTAAGATTGTGGAGCGCCCGAAACGGAAAAAATGAACTAAATGAAGACTTTGTCTGCATAGAACCAATTATGACGTTGGGAAAAAACTACTTTGGCAGCAAACAAAGCATGCTCAAAGAGGGAAAGGCACTTGGAGCCTCACAGGAGATACTTGTAGCATAATTTGCTATAATATAGTCTAGGTATGAATAAAAACAAGCCACAACTTCTCGAATATCTTAAGTCTTTGAACTTCATGTCTGTTGCAACATATAACAAACATTTGTGGGCAGCATCGGTATATTACGTGGTGGACAAAGATTTCAATCTGTATTTTATAAGTCAACCTGACACGGAACATTGCCAAGACATTCTGAAAAACAGTGAAGTTGCCTGTACTATTGCCGATTCAAGACAAAAAGTTACGGCCAAAAAAATCGGAGTACAACTTTACGGCACCGCAAAACAATTAACCGCGATTGAAAAACTTAAATGGATGTTGGCTTTTTGGAATAGGATGAATCCGGGAGTTGCCTCAGTAATCAATCTGAAAAATATCCAAAATAAAGTAATAAAATCGCGCGCCTATCAAATTACCCCTAAAAAAATAAAATGGTTTAACGAAGAACTATTTGGTCCGGAAGGCGTTGAAATATTTGAGTTTTAACATATTTTTTTCTCCATGAAACGATATATTTTTTTAATCTTACTTTTTCTTACCGGAGCAGGTATAGTGGATTCCGGATATCTGACATGGGAGCATTATTCAGGCGTTATACCACCCTGTACTATCAACCATTTCCTTCCCATCGTCTTTGATTGCGGTAAAGTATTAAAAAGTTCTTATTCTTTATTGTTTGGAGTACCCTTGGCGCTTTTAGGATTTATCCATTACACGATTTTATCCTTTGTCATAGCTTTAGCAATAATTACTAACAGAAAATTGTTTTGGTTTTGGACACTTATTGAAGCAACTTTTGGATTTCTTGCTTCAATTTATTTTATGTATCTTCAGCTAATTGTCATTAAATCACTTTGCTATTACTGTACTATGTCGGCCCTTATAAGTTTTATTCTGTTTATTCTTGCCTTTTTTTGGCTGGAAAAAGAAAGAAAAACAGTTTTTATTTACAGTATCGGATTATTGTATCGTTTGATTCTTAAACCTATTTTCTTTCTTATAAACCCTGAAGTGGTACATGAAGTTATGGTTTCAAGAGGGGAGTTTATGGGAAAAACTCCATTAAAGAATCTTTTTAGTTTCTTTTTGAACTATAACAGCAGCATGCTGCAACAGAAAGTTGCGAACATAGATTTTGATTCACCCATCGGATTGTCCGCAGGGTTTGATTATGAAGCAAAACTTACCCAGATTTTACCTCAAATGGGTTTTGGTTTTGAGTCAGTGGGAACTGTTACTAATATGGCCTATGAAGGTAATCCAAGGCCCCGGCTTGGCAGGTTGCCCAAATCCCGATCTCTTATGGTCAACAAGGGGTTTAAGAGTATTGGAGCGAAAGGAATAATCAAAAAGTTAGAGCCTTTTCATTTTAGTTTTCCGGTTGGAATAAGCATTGGCCGCACAAACGGAATTAAAGATATGACTCAGAAACAAAGCGTTGAAGATGTGATTACATCATTTACCTTATTTGAAAAATCAAAAGTCAAACATTCATATTATGAATTAAATATCAGCTGTCCGAATCTGTATGGAAACATCAGCTTTTATCCGAAAGAAAACCTGCATGAATTATTAACAGAAGTTGAAAAACTTAAAATTAAACGCCCTATTTTTATTAAAATGCCCATCAACAATTCAGATAAAGAAATACTTGAAATGCTTGAAACTATTACAAAATTCAGTATTAAAGGTGTTATTTTTGGCAATCTACAGAAGGATAGAAAAGATCCAAGTCTTTACCCGGATGAGGTTAAAAAATTCCAGGTTGGTAATTTCAGCGGTAAGCCATGTGAAGAGCGCTCCAATGAACTCATAGCACTTGCCTATAAAAAATACGGTAAAAAGCTTGTTATAATAGGCTGCGGAGGAGTTTTCAGCGCAAGGGATGCCTATAAAAAAATCAAACTTGGAGCTTCGTTGGTAGAACTTATCACCGGTATGATTTATCAAGGTCCGCAACTGATAAGTCAAATAAATCTGGAACTGGAGGATATGCTGAAACAGGATGGGTATAAGAATATAGCTGACGCCATTGGAGTTGAGAACGTGTGAGTATTTTTTTATACACGCTTCCGGTTAACCGCAAAAGTGCGAAGTAAATCTACTGCGCTTGTGATAGAGAAAAGCGCAACCCAAACATCGCACAGATTAGTTACTTTTCCTTCTTTTCTATCCCAATCATTCGGGAAAGTTATCGTTGCGGTAATGCTCATAGGTAATTTAGATGCATTTATACACGCATCCTGCGCACATTGATTTATTGAAATAGGATGGCGATAAAACTGCTTTTGTACATATGCTGGCCACATACGTTCCAGCTCATTTTGTAATATAAGAATTTGTTGTACTGCTTCCTGCAAAGTGTTAAACCCGTAAAAAGTTCTTGGATATGTAATAGGCACTCCATCCGGCCGATAATACTCTTGATCGTATTGGAATTTATGGGAAGAAAAACTGCCCAGATGTTTAAAGAGTCTGTCGTTTGCCAATTCTCCTGCCGCATTTGATAAATACACAAGTCTCACTACATCTTTTAAGGTATCAAGGTCCAAATATCTGTCAGGATCTATGTCATTAAAAGGTTTGATAATATGAGCATGGGGAATTTTGATTGTTTGGGTGCCATATCTGTAGGCGTAATCCACCTGTGCAAGATCAGGTTGTACGTATCCTACATGCATAGAAGTAGTTCCGCCTGCCTCATGGATTGAGCCAATATACCTTTGAGCTTCATCTAAAAATTCCCTATCCTGAGCAAGTGAGACCCAGTCTGCAACGACAACATCCGCAGGATGACCGTTATTTCTTTTTTTCCTCATTACCCATAAAACATCGCTTCCCTGAGGGTGGTATGGAAGGGTGGGAGGGAGGGAAACAAGCATGTGTCTTCCGGCCTCAACGGGAGTTGCGCCCAATTTGATACGTTGAAGAATTGAAGGTAAGATATCCCCATAAGGATTGTCCAATGTCGGTTGGTGAGTACCACTGTAACCTATAACTTCATATACGGGTATCCGTGCTTCAGCAAGTGGTATAGCCATGGTGATAGAGCCCCATTATAGCAAATACATATAAAATATACATAAAGATAGATACGTAAATTATTCATACTCCTGTTATCATGAATATATGCGCCACAGCGATTCTTTTAAAAGTTTTGACAAAACAGAAATCTACTATGATACGTGGAAAGTGGATCGTAAAATACCCACTTTTTTATTTTTGCACGGTATGGGAGGAGATTTAACTGCTTGGAATAAGGAGCGCACTATTTTATTTAATAAAGGATATGGATCGATAGCCGTAGATTTACGCGGACATGGATTGTCAGGTAGGCCGCAGGAACACGATGCTTATAAACTTGACGCGTTTGCAAAAGACATTGAATTGTTAATAAAAAAGCAATTCAAAATTCCGCCGGTTGTCATAGGTCATTGTTTTGGGGGAATGGCGGCCATGTTGCTTATTGCCGATCATCCGCATATTGCAAAAGCCCTCATACTTATTGATACAAATTATAAATCTCCTTTTTACAGCGAGTTATTTTTAAAACATGCTTCCCTGATACAATTACTTCATCTTTTTATGCGTTTTGCGCCAAGTAATCATATAAGAGGTCATATTGATTTCGGTAAGTTCCAAAATACCGCAGATTATGACATGTCCCGGATTGTTTCAGACATTGCACATGTTTCTCTTAAAAGTTATCTGAACATTGTTGATAATGTCCTGACCTATAATGGGCAAGATTTATTAAAAAAGATCCGTATACCCACCCTCATTATTGAAGGATTAAATGACAGTGTTTTTCCGCCAAAAGTTGCCCAAGAACTGCATCGTCGCATTATTACCTCCCATTTAAAATTTATCCCCGGTGCTAACCACATATTGGTTCTTAACAACCCAAAAGATTTATGTGATTCTATCAATACTTTTGCTCAGCAAATATGAATCAAAAACAAGCGCTCGACATTCTCAAACTCGGTCACAATGTTTTTTTAACAGGGGCGGCGGGTGCCGGAAAGACATTTTTACTCAATCAATACATTGCTTATTTAAATAAACACAATGTGAAAATGGGGATTACCGCCTCAACAGGGATTGCCGCAACGCACATGAATGGTGTTACCATTGACTCATGGAGCGGTTTGGGAATGAGGATGTCTTTAACTGAAGCAGATATCAACGAGCTCCAAAATAAATTGCATCTTAAACTGCGGCTTCTCGGAGCAAAGGTACTTATTATTGATGAAGTTTCCATGATACATGCGGGTAAGCTCGATCTTATTGATAAGATCTGCCGTGTATTTCGAGGAAATAATCTTCCCTTTGGCGGTATTCAGGTAATTTTCTGTGGTGACTTTTTTCAGCTACCGCCGGTGGGGGAGGGAGAAAATGGTGATGATTATATATTTAAATCTCACATATGGAATAATATGGATTTACGGATTTGTTATCTGGAAAAAGCGCACCGTCAAAAGGAGGAAGACTATTTGCAGATTCTTAATGCGATAAGAGCCAATCATGTTCCGGACACAACATTGCAGATTCTTATTAAAAGAATAGGTCATCCCATACATTCTTCAATTACTATTCCTAAACTATATACTCACAATGTTGACGTGGATTTGATTAACGCAGAGGAACTTGAAAAAATCAATGAAAAACCGCATGTGTATGAAATGCAGTCAAAAGGGATGATTAATCTTATTGAATCCATGAAAAAAGCATGCCTTGCGCCGGAAAAATTAATACTCAAAAAGCATGTGATAGTTATGTTTGTCCGCAACAACGTAAAGGCAGGATTTGTAAACGGGACCTTAGGAAAAATAATCGGTTTTGATCGGAGCAATAATCCTGTTGTGGAACTATTTTCAAAAAGAAAAATTACCGTTTATCCCATGTCGTGGAATATTACGGAAAATAATGTGGTAAGAGCAGAAATTACTCAGGTTCCGCTTCGCTTAGCTTGGGCTATAACAGTCCATAAAAGTCAGGGAATGACGCTTGATGCTGCCGAAGTTGATCTTTCGAAAGCCTTTGTAACCGGTATGGGGTATGTGGCTTTGTCAAGGGTCAAATCTTTATCGGGTTTACGGCTTTTGGGATTAAATAAAATGGCTTTGCAGGTAAATTCGGAGATAGTAGAGCTGGATAAGTGGTTGAGATTAAAATCACAGGAGGAAGTTGAAAAACTTCATCAGCTTGGTTGGCTTAAACGGTTCATGCAAAAAAGAAGGTTTATGTACAAAATTACATCGTAAACTTTATTATTTCTCCTTTTACTAAAAGCGGGACAAAATCAAACCGGTCAAGATCAAGACACAAATCAAAGTCCTCCTGCGGAAAGTCCGGCATATTGGGATCAAAATACCAGGAAATACTGGGGTAGGCCCGGATTATTTTTCTTATTTCCTGAATGCTTTTTGGATGATTATGTGTCAGTTGACCTTCAAGATAGTCGGCATAAATTTCATCTTCCGTTCCTGGGTCCATAGCCACTATGGAAACGTGCTCGGGATTTTTATTTTTTATGTAGTGCGCAATTGCGGTTGCGGTAACAAAACTCCCGAAAATTATTTCCGTTGCACCGTTTGCATTAACTATGCCCTGAGTGCCGCGGCTTGAACGGTGGACTACTTTTCTTCCTGACAGGGGAAGGGGAGTAGTGAGAACTTCATGGGGAGAGTTGCCCAAATCATATTCGGGAAATTTTATTCCCCGCTCTTCACCTAACAAAATATAGTCAGGATTTTTTTCTTTTAAATATAGCCCGTTCTCTTTTGTTGCAACGGGAATAACTGCGGAAACATTTTTATCCAATAAATAAGCATCAACTGTTGCTGCACGGAAAACATCAATAATTACCGTGGTTCCTTTAGCTTGCTTTGCGCCCTCAATATCAAACAGTTTCTGGATATGCATGAAATATTATTGTAGCATGTTATTGTCGTTCATAACGGGCGGCTTGAGAAGTGTAGAGAGTGGCATATTTGCCTTTTTGTTTCATAAGGTACTCATGAGTTCCGTCTTCAATGATTGTACCTTTGTCCAAAACCACTATCCGGGCTGCGTCTTTGATGGTAGAGAATCTGTGTGAGATAAAGATAACCGTATTTTCTTTTGTTTCTTTGTTAAGCCGGTCAAATATCTCCATTTCAGCCTTTGCGTCCACGTGAGATGTGGGTTCATCAAGAATCATGATAGGGCCTTTTTTAAGATATGCTTTGGCAATTGCCAACTGTTGCCACTGACCGCCTGAAAGATCAACTCCGTCTTTATACTGAGGCCCTAACTGTTGTTCCAGAGTACGGGGAAAATCTTTTACAAAGTTCCACGCATTGGACAATTTAAGGGCATGAATATATTCCTCATCCGGCAGTTTTTTGCCTGCGGCCATTTCGAGATTCTGACGTATAGTAAAAGCAAATTTACCAAACGACTGGAATAACGTGGAATAGAGCAGGAACAATATATGTTCGGGAATATCTTTAATATTCACATCATTAATAAAAATAGTTCCTTCTTCAGGATCGTACATGCGCATAAGAAGTTTGACCATGGTGGTTTTTCCCGCTCCGTTTTCTCCGATGATTGCGATATTTTGTCCATAAGGAATGGAAAAAGAAATATTTTTCAACACTTTCTTATCGGCTGAGTTAGGGTAGGAAAAGGAGACATTTTTAAAAGTGATTACCGGGTGTTTTAATTGACTTATAAGACTGAGTTGCCTTTCTTTGGATAATACGGGAAAATTAATAGTGCTTTTTAGATCGTAAAATTGTACTGCATCTTGTATAAAGCCGTGATCTGCAATAAGTTGGCCAACGCAGGTCATAAGGGAGGCGAGGTTGCCTGAAAAAATGAAAACATTAATGTAGAGAAGTACAAAAATTCCCGTGGAGATCTGCTTTGTCATGAGCTGATTTGCGGTAACAAGAAGGAAAACAAAAATTGAGATAACGGGAAGAAGTTCCACAAACGAAAGTACAATCCAGCTGGTTTTGAAAACTTTCAACTGTTTATTGGTAAATTGTCGGTACAGGGTGAGGATTTGCTGTTTAAAAAACCCAAATGAGTGAAATAATTTTATTTCAGGCAAAGTATCTCTGCTGCAAATCACTCCCTGAAGCGTCTCAAATTTTTTGCGCGTATCGGAGTCTGACCGGTAAATAAGAAAAGTAGCTTGTCCAAAACGGCTGCGGACAATAATGGGAATAATGTGTGCCACTACGACAAAAAGCGCCACAAGAGGAGACCCGAATAAAAAAATCGCGATGGTGACTCCGAACTGGACCAGTTTCTGTATTAGGTCAATAAATGATTGAAGATAGTATTTGAACTGCAGCTGGAAACGGTTCAACGTGCGCCAGATAAGATCATTTTTAGTCGGATTTTCATAGGTAGGCAGATCAAGAGTAGATAACTTATTGACAAAGTCCTGATTGTTGTAGAGAGCTAAGCGAACATCTAATATATTCCAAACATACTCTCTGAATTTGTCTAAAAGCGTTGCGGCTATTTCGTATATAAAGCGGATTATTATGACGCTTATAAGAGTAAGACCGAAAAATTTTTTCGAGCCGCTTGCGATATCAATAATTACGGTGTAGAAAAAAATATAAAGAGTATTAGATAGCCCGATAATGGTTTGAAGGGTAATGAACAAAACAAGAAGCGGTTTGGCGGCTTTTAAACTGCGGGACAAAACAAATTTAATGGAAGAAATTATCTCCATAATTTATTGTAACAAAAAAGGAGAATCTTTCCCTTAATAGAAAAAAACACAGTTTTTTAGTAAAATAGAGCAATATGTCGCTCTATATTGAACAGATGGACCATTCATTATTTGATGGTGACAATATGAGAGGTCCGTTTAACGATCTGACAAGATCGCGAGTAGTTGCACAGGTATTGGGTCCGAATATGCAGGATTGTGTTGCACAGGCGGTACACGGAAAGGCAGATCTTATTGATGAACTATTTTTTCAAGCAAAGCAATTGGGATATCCCGATCCATATAAACTGTTTTCATGGATAAGTTTATTTATGGCACGCGGAGATGGTAATTGCGCGAATTATTTTACCTGGGCAGGACTTCTGATGGAAGGCAATAGTCAGGCTTTTAGTGCTGCGCGTGGTATTTTATACCAAACACTTGATCAATATGACACTAAACAACCAATTCATTCGGAGCTAGATGATATTCTGGCTCATTGTCCCTTTACTACTCATTTTAGTGCTCAAAGAATACCGTCTGTTTCCTGGAGAAAAAGGGAAAGCACTTTTATTCTTGACTGGCCGGGAAGCCTACGGGGTACGGTTGGCCATGCACCAAAGTTTGTGGTTTTATAAACAGCCTATAAAAAGGGTAGGGCAAACAAGGCTACGCCGGCGCCGAATATACTGCCTCCGATGACATCCGTTGTCCAATGTTCCCCCAATGAAACACGGCTAATAAGCATCAGAAAGGTAAAAATACCCATGGCTGCTATAGCTATATATTTCTGGTTTTTACTTAATTTTTTCGAGGCGGATATGATAAACCAGATAACAACAGTAAGAAATAAAATACGAAGCGAGTGGCCTGATGGGTAAGATGAACCGGGCTGCACATAGGAGCTGGGGAAATTAAAGTATAAGTTATAGCGGAAAAAAAGGTGAGGGGGCCCGGGGTGATGGAGGAATGTTTTGCCGAAAACCTCTATAACATGTGCGCCCAGGAAAAAGAAAAAAGTAGTGAATACACTGAAAATCTTCTTTCGAAGTAATAGTATGACAAGAAGTGATGTTGCCGTTACTTCGAAACTACCGATAAGACTTAAGGAAGAAAAAAACGGATCAAAGCGCAGGGGCAAATGGTTTTGAAGTCTAACCGTGGTATTAAAATCAAAAGAATCCAATGCGTGGGATTTGACTATGAAGGAAAAAATATAAAAAAAGAGAAGTAGAATACCTCCACCAAACATGAGCAACAAATCTCTCTTCTTATTTTTTAGGATTTTCATATACAGATATATATTTTATCCTAAAAATTATCCATAAACCGGGAGATTTATTCCAAATCTTTTTTTAATTGTTCAAACTCTTTTTTATTGATCTCACCCTTTGCGTAGCGTTCCATAATTATGTCAACATATTTATTACTTTCTGTTTTTTCTTTTTCCTGTCCTTCTTTTCCTTCATCTCCCATATGGGCAACCAACTTGACAAGCAAAATGATAATAATTACCCAAAAAATAATGGAAAATAACATAGACGGAAATCCCCACCAATTGTATCCCCATGTTCCGTAATAATGCATTATATATTCACCTCCTTTATGTTTTTATGATAGCAGCTTTTTCTGAAAAACTTCTGAATTTTACTTATGATAGAATAAGGTTAATATGCTTAATATTATTGGGTTATGCGGAAGTTTGCGGAAAGAGTCTTACAACAGAAAACTTTTAATGACTGTTCAGAATTTACTGTCCGGTAAAGTCAAGTTTGAGATTATTGAGATAGGGGATCTTCCGTTATTCAATCAGGATATCGAACTTAATCCGCCTGAGGCGGTAGTATCATTCCGAAAGAAAGTAGGAAGTGCCGATGGTATTTTGTTTGCAACTCCCGAATACAATTACTCTGTTTCTGCCGCGCTGAAAAACGCAATTGAGTGGGGCTCCCGGCCATATGGAAATGCGGTATTGAATACAAAACCCGCAGCTGTAATAGGCGCATCAACGGGTATGCTGGGTACATCAAGAGCACAGTATCATCTGCGTCAAATATGTGTCCAGGTAAATATATACATGATGAACGGGCCTGAAGTAATGGTTCCGTTTGCGGCAAAAAAATTTGATGAAGCAGGAAAGCTCATTGATGAGGCGACAATGGAAAAGCTTCGTTTATTTTCCTCGGCTTTTATTGAATGGGTTGAAAAGATGAAGTAAATTATTCTTTCCGTGATTTTTTATTGCATATAAAAGAATAAGAAAAGCAGCAAGTTTCAATGCCATCCACTGAAACAAGTTAATATGAACCCAACCCAAATAGGGAAGAGCCATACTTGGAGTATCGCCAAACCATGAATCAAATACGATCTTTCCAAAAATCATATCCCATTGCATAAGGCAAAATACGGCCAAATATATGAGGATGTATTTTGATCCACCCACAACAAAGGCTACAATGCCGGGGATAATAAACGGCAAGACAATAAGAAGTTCAACGCCGATCACTTTCCACTCCCAGTTTTTATATATTTGTTGTTTGTCGATGGAAAAATAAGACAGAGAACTTTTTTTCTGAAAGACAAGGCGGTTAAACATACCATCAACTACCGCAAGAGAGGCAATATAAAAAACAGAAACGAGAATAAATATTAAAAGTTTACGCTTCATTAGTGAAGCATTAATCGTAACAAACTTAATTTATTGTTACAATTGATTTTATACTGTAATATTTGTTTTGGTTAATGGAATAGATAAAATAATTTTTATTATGTCAGCGCAAATTAAATTTGTATATTTTGATATCGGCGGGGTGGCGATTCTCGACTTCAGTGGCACTAATAAATGGGAAAAACTGCAGGAGGAATTAGGGATCCCACCAGAGCGGAGTAAGGAGTTTAGGGAATTTTGGAAAATATACGGAAAAGAAATTTGTTTAGATCGGGATATAGAATCATTACTTCCTCTTATCAAATCTCAGTTCGGAGTCAAACTTCCTCAGCAATACTCACTTTTAAAAAACGGCTTTGTAAACCGTTTTGAAATTAATCATTCAATAGGACCCGTCATAAAAGAAATACATAAAAGTTGTCGGGTTGGATTATTGACAAACATGTATCTGAACATGTTTGAAGCGATTAAGGAAAAAGACATTTTGCCAAGTGTTTCATGGGATGTTATTGTGGATTCCAGCAAAGTGAAATTGGAAAAACCCGATCCGAAAATTTACATTCTAGCTGAGCAATTATCCCGATGCCACGGCAAAGAGATTTTGTTTGTTGAAAACACTCCAAAGCACATTGAAGCAGCTTCACAGTTTAATTGGAAAACATTTTTATACGATCCGACACACTCAGAAGAATCAAGTCAAAAATTAGCACAGTATTTTTCTTCTTTAATTAAGCAGAGTTAATTTTTTATCACCTCAGAGGTGATAAATATTATTCTTGAAGATTAAAAAAAGATTAAATGTTTGGTAGAATAATTATATGGGAATAAAAACTCTTGTAACTGCTGATGATTTTGGTTTCAGTACAAATATTAATCGAGCCATTATTGATGCCTATAAAAAAGGCAGAGTAACTGAGCTTTCTTTAATGATTGATTCATATGGGACAGACGAAGCTGTTACCTTGATAAGAGAGAAGAATATTAAAGATGTTGGTTTGCACTTTTCTCTTTGTCGACTAACTCGGGATGGAAAAATAATAAAAGGAAAGGAATATGATTATGTGTTAGCAAATTGGACAAAGGAACAGTTACAAACAGCCTTTAACGAAGAGATTGATTTATTTGTAAAAAAGGTTGGTTTCATTCCCAAGCATGTTATTGGACATAAACAAATAGCACTTCATCCAAAATTACTTTTTCACGTTGCAGATTATTGTGTAAAAAATAATTGTTATGCAAGGGCAAATGTAAAACATAAAACACTCCAAAATGTAAGCATTCCAGAAGGTTTAAAGCTGGGTAGAGTTGCCGACCAAATATTCACATTTCAATATGGTTCACCTGAAGAGATGCGCGCATTGTATAAAGCCGAAATTGAATCTGCAAAAAAACAGGGTTCTTTTAAAACGGCTGAATTTGTATTTCACCCAGGATATGCGAGTGATTTTGAAATTCCGTTGACCTCATTTATTCAAGAAAGAAAAGATGATATTAATTTTCTTTTATCTGACGAATTCATGAAATTGATTAATGAGGAGAATTTAGTCTTAACACCATCTTCACAGATATAATAGGCAGTTTTGCTATACTTGGATGTAACGTATGTATATTGGCATTGATATTGGGGGTAGTTCAACTCGCATAGCAGTAAGTTTATCTATTGATGATCCTCAACCGTACAATAAACATATATTCCCAACACATAATGAGTTTGAATCAAATTATCAGATCATAAAGGAATATATAAAAAAAATCCAACAACCAATTAAAGGAATAGGCTTAGGTATAGCCGGATCAGTCACAAAGGACAAGTCGATGCTCATGCGCACATTTAATGTGCCTCAATTTCTCAACAAGCCATTAGTACGAGATTTATCGCAAGACTTTCATTGCAATGTATATCTGGAAAATGATGGTATTGCCTCCTGTTTTGCTGAAGGATTGTATACTGCCCATAGACAAAAAGATTTCGCATATATTACATGGGGGACAGGCATAGCGGTTATCTCGATGAAACATCTTAATAAAATACCTCAGGTTATAAAACTTGACAGAAATATTTATTACCATCACTGGGAGGAGGATTTTGGTGGAAAGGGTTTGGAAAAGAAATTTCATAACAAGGCGGAGAATCTTTCTGATATTGAATGGATGGAGACATTCAATTTACTGGATCGAAAATTGACAACCTTTCTTCAGCAATATAAGACAGACTTAGTTGTTTTTGGTGGGGGTATTGCACAAAAAAAATGGCAGCAAATTTGGGGGTCATTGAAAAACCTATCGAAAAAGACTGGAGTAACGTTTGATTTAACATCACTCGGAGGCGATAATGCAGGATTGTATGGCGCATTTGCCCTCATAAAACAGGCAAATATGAGTATTTTTTAGTAAAATGGTACCTAATGATTAAACTTATTGTGCTGGATGTCGATGGGGTAGTGAAGGGTTTTAAGGAAGGTGTTAATTCTCCTTATCCGAGTGAAAAAGTTGCCAGTTATTTGAAAAAAATACACGATAAAGGCATTCCTATTTGTCTGTGTACGGGAAAAGCATCGTTTGCTACACGAAAAATCGTAGAAAGGATTGGACTCAATAATCAGCATATCACTGACGGAGGAGCTGTGGTTTTTGACCCATTAGATGACAAAGTATTAGAAAGTAAAATCATAGCCCAAGAAGTTATATCATCACTTCTTACAAAGGCCCAGGGAAAAAAAGTATTATGGGAGCTATATACGCTTCACAAAAAATATATTGAGAATGATTTTCCTCTGGATATTATTGAGAACCCAAAACTCATGCCCTACACAATGGTTAATGATCTGCGGCCACTTGCCATTTCTGAAAAAATGACCAAAATTGAGATAAAATATTTACCCGATATGGAAGAATATTTAAAACAAATTTTTGAACCGCATAAAGATAAACTTGATATTCAATGGACTCATATTCCTTCTCTAATGCCTATGAAAATTGTTATTGTGACGGCAAAAGGAGTAAGTAAACACGCAGCAGTTGCTGATTTGATTAAATTCTATAAAGTGACTTTGTCAGAAGTATTGGCAGTTGGGGACACTATGATGGATTGGGGGTTTATGGACGGGTGCGGATATGTGGCCACTATGGGGAACGCTAATGCCGAAATGAAAGAACTCATTACCGGTCATGGAGGGTTTATCGGAGGTCATGTTGATAATGACGGTCTGATTGATATTTTAGAACATTATAAAAGGATACTGTTTTTGCATAAGAGATTCAAAATGCTATAATGATTCAAATGAAGGGTCCAACCAATTTCCAGAGAGCATTTCGTAAATCCTTATTTTTGATATTTATCATCCCATCGTTCATTGTTGTACCAATATTAGTCTTGATTATTGGAAATATTTTTTACCAGAAATATTTTTATTATGTTTCTGCAGAAAAAGGAAAACAATTATTAGTTTCATGTCAAGTTGATCAAGTGGAAATTGGTGGAGAAGGTTGTATGGAAGATTTTATGAAATTGCGATTAAAGAATGGCCAGGTAAAAGGAATTAATTGGGAAGAATACTCATCTTTTTTTCAGCCAGCAGATAGTAATAAATCAATAATAGAAAATTACTCAAAGTTGGATACTTATTTACAGGAATTTGCAAACAAATGCGGGACAAAAATAAAATTCGCTACTTATATTTGCTAAAACCCGGCTATATTCATTTGTATTTGGGTATTTTGGAATAAATTGTGGGTGACCGACGGGAGTTGAACCCGCAACATTCGCCTCCACAGGGCGACGCTCTAACCAGGTTGAGCTACGGTCACCAGTACAACTTCAACAACTCCATATTTTACCATTAAAATACTCCAATCTGTGGTATAAAATAGATGTAACTCTATGACTATTATCAAGACTGTTTCTTCAAATAACAAGACAATAATCATCAAACTTGGGTTCGTAGTGGGCCTTATATTTCTTGGTTTGGTGTCCTATGTTATAGCCTCAGGCAAACTAAAAACAAGCGGCGGTAAAGTCCTCGGTAAAAAAACACAGATTGAAGTTCCTGTTACCAACAATATTCCCGATAATTTATTTCAAAAAGCTCAAGACACCATGACTGATGTAAAGAATAATGCCTATCAACTAGCTCATTCAACGGCTATTGTTGTGGGGGATATAGCGACCCAATCTGCCCAAACAGTCAAAGAGTTCATAGTTGATAATACGGTGGGAAGCGCCGTAAAACAGCTGGATAGTTTACCGCCTGATGTAAAAGAAAAAATAAAAGAAAATATTTGTAAATAAAGCCATTTGAAATTTATACATTAGTTTGCTATGCTTTTTAAACTATGGAAATAAAATATTTAGGTCACTCATCATTTTTTATCAAAGCAAAAGAAACCAAAATCGTCCTTGACCCCTACGATCCCAAGATGGTCGGGTTTAAATTTCCCCGAGTTGAGGCTGATATTATCACCGTGTCTCACGATCATAAAGATCATAATGCGACTTCAGAGGTCGGAGGCACCCCCACTGTCTTTACCTGGCCGGGGCAGTTTGAGAAAATGGGAGTTAGGATTTGGGGCTACCGGACATTCCACGACAAGGTTGAGGGTAAAGAACGAGGAGAGAACGTTATGTATAAATTTGAATCAGAAGGAGTTTCTCTTTTGCATTGCGGAGACTTGGGAGTGATTCCCGCAGACGCTTTTTTAGATGAAATCGGGGAAGTAGATGTTCTTCTTGTACCGGTTGGCAATAAATATACCATTGATGCCGCTGAGGCGGTTGAACTTATTAAAAAAGTAGAGCCATCCATTGTAATACCCATGCATTTCGGTGCCCCTGGTTTGGCAATTGAAGGATTGGCCCCTCTTGAGGACTTCTTAAAGAAAATGGGTGTTGAAAATCCTATACCTCTTGACAAACTAATTGTTAAAAAAGAAGGATTGGCAGATGATACAAAGGTGGTTGTGTTAAAAGCTTTCTAAATTTATGTCTATTGCCCACGACGCGTTAAAAGTACCACCGCAGGATATTGAAGCGGAAAAATCCGTACTTGGAGCAATTCTTATTGATTCCTCAGCAATAAATACAGTAGCGGAAACATTGCGTGAAGAACATTTTTACCGGAGGGAAAATCAGATAATTTACGGAGCTTCCTTGCGGCTTTTTGAAAAACAGCAACCCATTGATGTGGTTACTTTGAAAAACGAGCTGCAGCATGAGGGGAAATTAAAAGACGTCGGAGGATCTCCTTATTTATCAGATCTTATAAATAGCGTACCGACATCCGCGTACGTTGAACATTACGCAGCTATAATCAAGAGCTTATTTGTAAAACGTAAGCTTATCGAGCTTGGCAGCCGAACTATTGAAAAAGCGTTTGATGAAAAGGGCGATGCTCAAAAACTATTAGACAATGCGGAAAGTGAGATATTTGCTCTTGCTCAACAACATACTCATCGTGATTTTATTGAATTGAAAGAAATTTTGGCTACCAGTTTTGAGCGGTTGGAAGAGTTTATGAAAAGCGGAGGAAAACTTCGTGGAGTTCCAACATCATATCCTGACTTGGATAATAAACTTGCAGGACTTCAAGATTCAAACCTTATTGTTTTGGCAGCGCGGCCAGGTATCGGTAAAACAACTTTTGCTTTGAATATTGCGTCAAACGCTGCACTGAAATCCAAAATACCTGTTGGGTTTTTTTCTCTTGAAATGAGTAAGGAAGAGTTGGTCGATCGTCTTCTAGTCGGGCAGGCGGATATTGATGCATGGCGCTTGAAAACGGGAAAGTTGTCGGATGATGACTATAAACGTTTAACTGAGGCTATGGGAGACCTGTCTGAGGCCCCCATTTACATAGACGATACTCCCGGTGCATCAATTCTTGAAATGCGTACCAAGGCAAGGAAGCTTAAAGTTGAACATGATGTAAAACTCATTGTTGTGGACTACTTACAGTTGGCGGATGCGGGGCGCAGATTTGATTCGCGCGTACAGGAAGTATCGTTTGTTTCCCAAGGGCTTAAAAATCTAGCACGTGAGCTGCACATACCGGTTCTTGCACTTTCGCAACTTAACCGCATGGTGGAACAGCGTGGCACCAAAAAACCCCAGCTGGCAGATCTTCGTGAATCAGGAGCCATAGAGCAAGATGCAGATGTTGTCATGTTTTTATACCATGAAGATGACACTGAAGATCTTCTGGACCAAAGCAAAAGAATCATCAAACTTTCCATTGCCAAACACCGCAACGGCCCCACAGGAGAGATTGATCTCATGTTCCGGGGAGACCGCGTGAAATTCTATTCTGTTGAAAAGGCAATTTAAGCGTATAATATCTACTTAGTTATCAATTAATTTTTTATGTATGGTACGAATAGCAGTAAAAGTGGCCAAGGGTCCTAAAGAAATCAAACCACAAAAAACATCTGTATGGATTTGCATGTGTGGATTGTCAAAAAGCCAACCGTTTTGTGATTCATCACACAAAAAAACATTGGATGAAAAAGACGATAAACTTTATGTTTATGATCCTGCAACCGGCAAACGATCTGAAGAAGATGGCGAAATGGAAGAGAGCGGTTGTTGCGGTGGTGGATGTTGTGAAGATAAAGGACACAAATCGAACTGACTTTTAAAATTAAGACCTTTTTGTTTACTTTTTGTGAACAGAAGGTCTTTTTTTGTTATAGGGTATATATGCTAAAAGGATTATTTTTGTGATGAGCCACCCGGTAAGCCCCCCGACAAGGGTGTCCGCAATAAAATGACAACCCAAATATATACGTGAATACGAGACAACAAGTGCAATAAAGTAATAAAAATATGTTCGCTTGGGGTCAAAAAAAGCCAAGGTCGCGGCAGCGGCAAATGCGGTTGCGGCATGAGTTGAGGGGAATGAGAAGTCAGTCGGGCAGGATAAGGCAGAAAAAATCGGTCGCGGTCGCATAAAGATATTTTTCAGGATTCCATTCACCAGCATATAAACCGTTGCAAAACTTCCGATAAAATAAGAAATGAATTTATGGTTGCGATGCTCTTCATAAATGACTAAGAGGATGAGCGCAATTATCCACCAGACTATCGCACCACCCATGAATGAAAAAAAGGCAAAAAAACCGTTAAAAAAATGATTATGCGGAATAAAAACAGAAAGCGTGTGAGTAATTGAAGAATCAAGCGATAACAAATAAGACATGGTATTAATTATACAGATACGTATTATGAATACCTTTCAAAATTACTTCTTTTTTTGCCATGCTTTTAATGGGGTAATAGTAGGAAACAAACCTACTTTGAGGAAGCTGTTTTTGGATTGCCGAAATCACCTTTTCAATAAGCCAAGGGGAAATATACAGATAAAAAGTCAAATCATTGTGATAGGTGGCAGTCATTCCAGGGATCCCGACAGCGCGCAGCTCCGACGGGTTTTTAGTCGGGCGAGCACTGGCGGGAAAAGAATGACTGACAGAATCTATCACAAGCGAAGCGTAACTAATTTTAAACATATCGCCCCAGACTATTTTTACATGTTTTCTATTTGGATGAAGCATCCAATTAAGATAAAGAACAATAATAAGTACTGGATTTATTTCAAGAGCAATAAATTTGGTGTTTAATTTTTTCTGTAATGATTCATATGCCGCCTCAAACACAACCACTCCGTCTCCTGCTCCCAGATCAATTATCGTTTGGTTATTTTTTAAACTCAGTCCTTTTAAAATGAACGACTTATCTTTCATATTCGAAGGATAATAGGGGATAGGGGAAAATCGGGGGAACGCAAAAAGAATAATAATAAAAAGTATGAAAGCGCTGATTATCACCAATATAAACAAATAAATCATGGGTGGGCGAAGAGGGAGTCGAACCCTCACGAGATTGCTCTCATAGGTTTTTGAGACCTACGCGTCTGCCATTCCGCCACTCGCCCAAATATACTTTAATTTTCAAATAATCACTGGTCTGCTCCTTCACTTCGTTCAGGCTCAAAGGTTGATTTCAGTTGAGCCCTTCACTTCGTTCAGGCTCAAAGGTTGATTTCAGTTGAGCCCTTCACTTCGTTCAGGCTCAAAGGTTGATTTCAGTTGAGCCCTTCACTTCGTTCAGGACTAACTCGTTGTAAGCCTCACTTCGTATCGGCAACAACGAGTTAAGCATTCCGCCGCTTGCCCAGTTACTGCTACTTACTCAAAATCAATACAATTCAATCCCAAATTATAACAAACTTTCACCCTCTCTTCATTCTTATTCCTTAAATAGACAGAGGTTTTATTTTGAAAAAATTAATTTGATACATTTAAGTATTCATTCTACATATTAAATGTATATTGACTCCTTATGAGTTTAAGATACAATCTTATAAAGGATAATTATTATGGATCATAACCAATATACCTGTGGATTTATTTTAACAGGTATATAGCCCATTAAAGGCCCCCGGAAATCGGGGGATTTTTTTTGAGTTTTTTTTAGCAATATGTCTGAGCAAGTAAATAAATTCGCAGGTTTACAAAATTCTGTTGAATCTTTAAGAACAAATGGCTCTGTCCCTCTTCTTTTTGTCAGCAGCAATTCCATAAAGAACCGTTTATTTGAAGCAGCTCATTCCGGAAAACCATACGCTTTAATTGAAAATAAAGATGATATATTTTTCAGTGAGGATAGTATAAAACAGCTTGTTGAAACGACCTACGGAAGACCCTTGAATTATTCAAGTCTTATGGCTGAGGGAAAGGCTATTTCAACAGCAGAAATTATTAAACAAAAAATTGAAGGGCAGTTTACTGTAATTACAGCAGATTCAGTATTGCTTATACCGAATGAAGACGGAACGGGGTATGAACCTTTTAACAGAGACGGAGACATGTTTAATCAAGCAATGCTTGATCGGATAACAGCTGCCGGAGAGGTGATATATGGAGGAGCAGTTTCAGTGGCAAATGAAACAGGAGGAGCTTATTCAATACAAACATATGCAAAATACCCTATTGGAAGGGCACCAAAACAGTTACCTTTTTCATTCGATGAGTTACAGGAGATATATGAAGAAAGCGATACTGCCAGACCTATTGAGGTGGGATTTTTAAAACCTAAATTAAATGGGGAACGTGAACGGATAGATTTTGCCTTTACTCCTGTTAAACAATTCCGGCCCGAGAAAGCTGAAGAAGCCTTTGATTTTTTATCGGGAGTAGAAGCAGAATCATTAAAAACACTTGAGAATGCCTCAGATCTTAACAGAACAATTGCCCCCCTTATTCAGGATGCAATCAGCACACATCCTTTTAATACATTTAAATATGTACTTCCAGAAACAAATTTACGTGACCCGGACAGTCATTTCAGAGAAGGGGATGGTTTAAAACAAGGAGGAGATTGTACTTTTTTCACGGACCATCTTATCAGGGAATTAGATACGAGAACAATTCCTTTATCTGCACATGTTGTATCATTTGATTCTCATAAATACGGTGTTGCCGAAGCACATATGGGCGTTGCCGTTGAGCAAAATAATTTATTGGCCCTTATGGATGGAGGTATGTCAATTCCACATCCGGTGATATATTCCCGTGACCGAGCAATTATGCCTCAACCGTATTTAGATGGCAGAAAGCAAGTGTTCATACATTCAGATGATGCTGGACAATTGTCGCTTGTACAATTGAAAAAAAACGGAGCAGACCATGTGTTATATGCGGCATTGTCTAAAAATAATGGTTATGCGACCAGAGATAAATTTCTTGATTTGGTAGCTAGGGTTGAGCCATTAACGGTTAAAGCAAGAAATTGGGCTCTTGCGTTTGAAGCATATGACCGGAACGGTATAAAAAAAGAATTTTTTGTCATTGATAGACAAGGAAAAGTAACGGTAAAGATAGGAGATACAGGTCAACAAGAATTTCAAATTACGGAACATACTAATGAATTAGAGCCGTTACTTGCATATTTCGGAGTTACATTGGTAGAACTGCAAAAAGCATATGAAAATTGGATTAAAATAACAACGGTATAAAACCCATGAAAGGAATATTAAAAAACAAAGGGTCATTCGGCAAAAAATTAATTTACTACAAATATATTGCCTGCAAAAAGAAAAGTAATGATTATTTTATCTTTTTTCATGGGTCATTCGGCTCTTCATGCAATAGTGAAAAATATGACTTGATTGCAAAAAAAATCCTTAACTTTAAGTTAGGAAACGTTTTCTTATACGAAACATCTAGGAATGTATATACTCATGAGTCAAAACTACCATACAGTGAATATAAAAAAGTATTTGGAAATAAGTCTTATAGACAGGAACTTGAAGATGTGACGACTGTCTTCCACTTTTTTTTTAATAAAATAGTAAAGAATAATAAGAAAGCAAAACTGCATTTCATTGGATTTTCACTTGGCGGAATTCAAAGTTTATATTTACTACCCGTCTACAGCGTTTATGTAAAGAGTGTTTTTCTTTTTGGTTCAGGGAAGACCATAAACAGTAGTGATACATATAAAGGTTATCCGGCATATGAATCAATTCTTAAAAATTTAAATCAATTTGCGGGTAGTGTAGTGATAATACAAGGTACCAAAGACAGTGTAGTTTCAGAAAAAGAAGCGGAGATTTTATTTAATGCTGCAATGAAGGCAGAGATTGTATTCAGAATTAAACTTAAAGGAGTAGACCATTCATTTCGGACTTTGAACGGTAAACAGGAAGCTGTAAAAATTACTCAAAGTATTTTTAACATAATTAATTTTGTTCATGCAGAGAATTAACGGACTTGTTATTTTATGTCGTTTTTTATTCTACTACCCGTTACTCCCTGTTGATTGAAGTATTTTGCAGTTTTTTGTTTGGAGTAGGGGATTTCGGCTGGGGAGGTAAGTTCTTCAAAAGAAAGCGCACAGACTCTCATACCGGGGTATAGCGCAACCGGAATTTGAGCAAGATTTGAAAGTTCAAGTACTATTCTGCCTTTCATACCGGGGTGAACTAGGGCCGCGGTTGAATGCACGATGATTCCGAGACGCCCGATGGATGAGCGACCTTCTAAACGTCCAGCAATATTGTCGGGAAGCTCTAACCACTCCATAGTTGAGGCAAGCGCAAATTTACCCGGCTGAAGGATGAATGGTTTTCCTTCAGGAACAATAATTTTTTCTGTTGCCTTCATAACATCTTCCATATGTTTGATGTCAAAATAGGGTATTTGAGTATGTTCAAACACTTCAAACTCATTATTGAGCCGCAAGTCAATTGCACAGGCAGAAAGCGCTTCATCAAAATTGGGGAGAGGGTTGATTACGATATGTTTTGATGCGAGGGCTTTTTTAATATCGCGGTCTGACAGGATCATAATGATTAATTATAACTTATTTTGGATGATTTCTACCACCTTTTTGTGTATTTGTTCTTTTGATTGCATAACTCCGTTTTCAACGCAATCGATTTTAAACCAATGTTTATATTTTTTTGCAAGTTCAAGATACATGTTTTCTGAGGCGATTCGGTGATTAAGATCTTTTTCGGCAATATCCTGTTTTTGCCCTTTTAAGTAACTGCGTGCATCTTTGGTTTGAGTAAGTTCAAGACCAACTTTCCAGGGAACATACAGATAAATGACTAAATTTTCTTTGGGTACTTTGTGCACTTTGTATTCCAGAGCATATATCCATTTTAAAAATTCTCCTCGCTCTTTTTCATCCTTGAATTTTGCCCCCTGATGGGCCATGCTTGAGGTAGTATAGCGGTTGGCTATAATGAATCCACCCCGGGCAAGAAAATCATCAATTTCTTTTTTAATTGATGCACGGTCTAAAGCATA
>Ga0334722_10001101_pt1 | contig 35319 bp, 31 predicted proteins | sample C3_bottom_MG_FD_207210 | JGI IMG/M metagenome (GOLD analysis project Ga0334722, IMG submission 207210) | Sediment microbial communities from Yellowstone Lake, YNP, Wyoming, USA - C3_bottom | ecosystem: Environmental > Aquatic > Freshwater > Lake > Sediment | place: USA: Wyoming | collected... | reverse complement strand
CTCCTCCTGCGCGAGGTGCCCCGTGCGAAGCCGCTGGAAGTTGACGCGCGCCTCGGAGCAGATCATCCGCATCGCCAGCTCCTGGCGGCTCATCTCGAGGGAGAAGATCGCGACGGGCAGCTTCTGCTTGGTCGCGGCGCTCACCGCGATGTTGAGGCAGAGCGAGGTCTTCCCCATCCCCGGACGGGCCGCCACGACGATCATGTTGGACCGCTGGAACCCCGCGGTGACCTGGTCCAGGTCCCGGAACCCGGACGCGACGCCGGTGATCCGCTCTTTCCGCTCGTACGCTTCCTCGATCTCCTTCATCGCCTCGCGGGCCATCTCGCCCATCACGTAGTAGGAGGGCTTGATCTTCTCCTCGGCGATGGCGAAGATCGCCTGCTCGGTCCGGTCGAGGAAGACGTCGATGTCGGCGACGCCCTGGTAGGCGGTGGTGGAGATCTCCTGCGCCGCGGCGATCGTCTTGCGGAGGATCGACTTCTCCTTCACGATGCGCGCGTAGTGCACGACGTTGTCGGAGATGGGGACGGAGGTGACGATCTCGGAGAGGTAGGCGAGCCCGCCGACCTGCTGTTCGGCGTTCCGGTCCTTCAGGGACGCGGACAGGGTGAGCTGGTCGATGGGGCGCCCGCGGTCGTAGAGGTCGACCATCGCCTCATAGAGGATCCGGTGGGCCCCCTGGTAGAAATCCCCCGGGCGCAGGACCTCCATCACGCCGTTGATCAGGTCGTTGTTCAGCAGGACCGACGCGAGGACGGCCTGCTCGGCATGGAGGTCGTGGGGAGGAACCCGGAGGGAGGCGTCGTTGCCGCCCGGCGTCGTGCCGCGATTCTCGTCCATCGACGCCCCCCGTCCGGAGTGGGTTTGGTGATGCGGTGTGCGCGGCAGGTTACGCTTCCGGCACCACGCTGACGGAGATCTCGGGGAAAACGTCCGCCGCCACCCGGATCTTCACCTTGTAGTCGCCCACCTGCTTGATCGGGTCGGCGAGCTGGATCGCCTTGCGGTCGACGGTTATGCCGGCCTTCGCGAGCGCCTCCGCGATATCCCGGGAGGTGATGGCGCCGAACAGCTTCCCCTCCTCCCCCGCTTTCGCGGGGAGGGTGAGCGCGACGGCGGACAGCGTCGCCGCCGTAGCCTCGGCGGCCTTCATGGTCTTCTTCGCCCGCGCCTCGATCGTCCGCCGGTCGTGATCGAGGGTCTTCATGTTCCGCATGTTCGCAAGGACCGCCAGCTGCCGCGGGATCAGGAAGTTCCGCCCGTACCCGTCCTTGACCTTGACGATTTCGCCCGCCTTGCCCAGCTTTTCCACGTTTTCGCGCAGGATGATCTTCATCGGGCGCTCCTACCGGACCTGGGTGGCGGTGAACGGGATCAGGGCGAGGATCCGCGCCTTCTTGATCTCCACCGTCAGCTTCCGCTGGTGCTTCGCGCAGTTCCCCGTGATGCGGCGGGGGACGATCTTCCCCCGCTCGGAGACGAACTGCTTGATCATGTACGCGTTCTTGTAGTCGATCGCGAGCTCTTTCTCGGCGCAGAAGCGGCAGAACTTCTTGCGGACGTACCGCTTCTTCCCTCCTCCGGCCGGGCCGCGATGGTCGTCGCGCCGGGGACCGGAGGACGACGGGCGGGGCTTGTACGGGGTGCTCATCGGGTGTTACCTCCTTGGAATCCGGATCGTATTTTTGTCAGAACGGGATATCGTCGTCTTGCGATTCGGGCGCCGGAGCCGACGGTGCGGATCCTTCGGCCGACGCGCCGCGCGGGCCGCCGAGGAACTGGACGTTGTCCGCCACGACCTCGATCTTGCTCCGCTTCACGCCGTCGGTCTCCCAGCTGCGTTGCCGCAGGCGCCCCTCGACCAGCACGGGCCGCCCCTTGGAAAGGTACTCGGCGCAGTTCTCGCCCGTCTTCCCGAACACCGAGATGTCGAAGAAGGAGACCTCCTCCTTGACCTCGTTGTTCGACTTGTAGCGGCGGTTCACCGCGATGCTGAAGCTGGTCACGGCCACCCCGGAAGGCAGAAAGCGCGTCTCGGGATCCCGCACGAGGTTGCCGGCGAGGATGACTCGGTTGAAGGTGACCATCGGATCCCTCCCTGCCCGTCAGGCTTCCGCGGGTGCCGCGGGCGCCTGGGGCGTTTCGGGTGCGGGCGTTTCAGGTGCGGGCGTACCGGAGTCCGCGGGCGCGTCTGCCGGGGGGGGTGCGGCCGCCTCGACCTTCGGCTTGAGCTCCGCGGTGTGCAAGGTGGTCAGGTGGCGGAGGATTCCCTCGGAGATCTTGATGTTGCGCTCCACCTCCTCGACGACGCCGCGGGTCCCGGTGTAGAGGAGGAAGGTGTAGAAGGCGTTGGATCTCTTCCGGATCGGGTAAGCGAGCTTGCGATTTCCCCAGTCGTCGATCTTGAGCACCTCGCCCTTGTAGGCGGCGACGATCCCGGAGAGCTTTACTAGGAACTCTTTCCTCGCGTCCTCCGGGAGTTCGGGGTCGAACAGGATGGCGGTTTCATACCTCGTCGGTGTCATCTTGCGATCTTGCCTCCTTTCGGCTGATCGAGCCCCCGGACGATGCGCCGGGAGCAAGGAGTATGTTTCCCCCCGGGGAGTCCGGCGGGGCCTTGCACTGCCTGCTATCCTCGCGCGCCTTCGCGTTCCAGCGCGTCATGGCCTTGTCGAAACCGAGCCGGACGATGTCGGCGAACGCCTCGCCGGCGGCGGCGACCGCCGCGTCGAACGCCCCCCGGAGCTCGGGAGCCGGGGGGGTCAGGACGTAGTCGGCCGGGTCGACCCCCGCGGGAGGCCGCCCGATCCCCACGCGGATCCGGAGAAAATCGGCGGTCCCGAGACGTTCCTTGAGGGAGCGCAGTCCGTTGTGGCCCCCCGTCCCACCGCCGCGCTTTAACCGCACCGCGCCGGCCGGCAGATCGAGGTCGTCGTGGAGGACCACCAGATCGCCCGGGCCGTCGGCGTGCTTCCGGTAGAGCGGAGCCACCGCGTCGCCGGACAGGTTCATGAACGTCGCCGGCTTGGCGAGGACGACCCGCCGCCCATCGATCTCGCCGGTTCCCAGCGAAGCCGCGCCGGCCGTGCGCCACCGTGCGCCCAGCGATTCGGCGATCCGGTCGATCGCCAGGAACCCCGCGTTGTGGAGCGTCGAGGCGTACCGGCGCCCCGGGTTCCCCAGTCCGACGATGAGTCGCGTAAAACGCTACTCCTTCTTCTTCGCTTCCTTTTCCGGCTTCTCTTCCTTCGCTCCGGCCTCGGCCACGCTTGCGCCCTCGGCCCCTTCCGCCGCCGCCTCGACCGCCACCGGCGCCACCTCGGCCTTCGGCGTGTGGACGGCCGCCAGGGTCATCCGGAGATCCTTCTCGGTCGGGACGACACCCTCGGGGAACCGGACGTCCGCAAGGTGAAGCGAATCGCCGATCCCGAGGGAGGTTACGTCGAGCTCGAGATACTCGGGAACCTGGTCGGGCGTGCATTCGACCTCGAGGCTGCGGGTGACCACATCGAGGAGTCCACCCATCTCGATGCCGACCGCCTTCCCCTTGATCCGCAGGGGGACCTCGACGCGGAACTTCCGGCCGAGCGCCACCTCGTAGAAATCGACGTGGGTGACCCGGCCGGTCAGGGGATGGGTCTGGGTCTCTTTCAGGACCGCGTACGAATCTTTCCCGTCGGCCCCGTCCTGCACGGTCATCTTGACGATCACCGTCCCGCGGCGGGCCGTGTCGAGGAACTTTTCGAGGGGCTTGCGCTGGAACTCGATCGACCGGGTCTCGAGCCCCTTTCCGTAGATGACCCCGGGGATCTTCCCCTCGATGCGCCGCTTCCGGTTGATCTCTTTCCCCGTGTACTGGCGGCGGTCCGCCGTCAACTCCATCATCGCCATCTTCTCTCTCCTCTTATACGAACAGCGAGCTGACCGAATCCTGGAAATGGATCCTCTTGATGGCCTCGCCCAGCAGGGGCGCGACCGTGAGGACGTGAAGCTTCCCGCACGCCGCCTTGGGACCCAGGGGAATCGTGTTGGTCACCACGAGTTCCTCGATCTCCGATTTCTCGAGCCGCTCGATGGCCGAGCCCGACAGGACCGCGTGGGTGGCGCAGGCGTAGATATGCTTCGCCCCCTTGCGGCGCAGGGCGTCGGCGGACTGCGCGAGCGTCCCGGCCGTGTCCACCATGTCGTCGAGCAGGATCGCCGTCTTCCCGTCGACCTCCCCGATGATGTTCAGCACCTCGGCCACGTTGGGCGCCAGCCGGCGCTTGTCGATGATGGCAAGGGAGGCGGAAAGGCGCTTGGCGAATGCGCGCGCCCGCTCGACGCCCCCGGCGTCCGGGGAGACGATCACGATGTCGTTCCCGTACTTCGCCTTGATGTAGTCGAGCATCACCGGCGCCGAGTAAAGGTGGTCCACCGGGATGTTGAAGAATCCCTGGATCTGTCCCGCGTGAAGGTCCATCGTCAGCAGCCGGGAGACGCCCGCCGCGGTCAGGAGGTCGGCCACAAGCTTCGCCGTGATGGGGGCCCGGGGGAGGACCTTCCGGTCCTGCCGCGCGTAGCCGTAATACGGGAGCACCGCCGTCACCCGCTTCGCCGAGGCGCGCTTGAGGCCGTCCATCAGGATCAGCATCTCCATCAGGTGGTCGTTCACCGGGGGACAGGTGGGCTGGATGATGAAAACATCCACGCCGCGGACGTTGTCCCGGATCTCGACGTTCACCTCGCCGTCGCTGAACCGCTTGATGACCGCGGACCCCAGCGGGATGCAGAGGTACGCGCAGATCTCCTTCGCGAGATCCGGGTTCGCGTTCCCGGTGAAAATCTTCAGTCGCGTCACGCAACTCCCCTGTATCCGGAGGAAACTTCGCTGAAAAGAATGGATGTTATCCCAAACAGGGAGGGATTGGCAAGCCCTATTCGACCGCCCTGTTCGACCGCGCCCCCGGGGTCCGGCCCCCCGGCGTGGCTGGGAGGGAAGGGGTCGAACCTTCATCTGGGGCTTCAAAGGCCCCGGTCCTGCCGTTAGACGACCTCCCAGCGCACCCGCGATTTTAGCGGGCGGCCGCGACCCCGTCAAGGACGACGCCGGTTCCCCGCTCGTACGCCCCGACCACGGCGTCCTCGATCATCCGCCGGGTCTCGTTGTTCAGGGGGTGCGCGATGTCCCGGTACGTGCCGTCCTTCGTCTTCTTGCTCGGCATGGCGACGAACAGGCCGGCGCTCCCCTGAATGACCTTGAGGTCGCGGACGACGAAGCAGTCGTCGAAGATGATCGTGGCGTACCCTTTCAGCTTCTCGTTGTCCGACACCGGAAAGACCTTCACCTCGGTGATCCGCATCGTGGCATCCTCCCCTTCCCCGGCAGGTGTTAGACGCTTCTCGCGACGAAGACCCGTCGCCCGTTTCCCCCGTCGGCGCACGCCGACAATTTCCCCCGCCCCTCCCGCGCCGCGCCTTCCGACGTGAAGAGGCCGAACACCGCCGATCCGCTCCCGGACAGCCCCGCCGCCGCCGCTCCCGCGGACACCAGTTCCCGCCGGATCGCCGCGATCTCCGGATGCGAGGGCCCCCACGCCGCCTCGAAATCGTTCCGGACGACGGCCGCCACGTCCGAAAACGTCCGGAACGACGGGACGTAGCCACGGGGAGGCGGGTCGCCCGGTTCGCGCCCGAGCCGCGCGTACCCCTCCCGCGTCGAAAGCCCGAAGGCGGGGCGCACGATGACCGCGTGAAACGGGACGTTCCACGGGAGGAGGGTGAGCCGCTCGCCGAACCCCTCCACGAGCGCCGCGCCGCCCGGCAGGAAGAACGGGACGTCCGCCCCCACGCGGACCGCCATCGCCAGCAATGCTTCGGGGGGAGGCTGCTTCCCGGTCAGGGCGATCAGCCCTTTCAGCGCCGCCGCCGCGTCGGAACTCCCCCCCCCCAGCCCCGACTCGGCGGGGATCGCCTTCCGGATCCGGATCCGCACTCCGGCGGGGGTCCCCGCCCACGCGAGGAAGAGGGCGGCGGCCTTGTGGCAGCTGTTCGCGGCGTCGGTCGGGACCCCCGGCGCGTCGCACTCCACGAAGATCCCCGCGGGAGCCTCCTCGACGGTCACCTCGTCGTACAGGGAGACCGGCACCATGACGGAGCGGATGTGATGGTACCCGTCGGGGCGTTTCCCGAACACCTGCAGGGAGAGATTCAACTTGGCCGGAGCGAGGAAGGAGACGGCGGAAGCCATCAAGGAGAACCTTTTCAAACGCTGTTTTCAAATCAAGGTATATGCATTGGAAATCCTTGTCAAGAGTAGTGTCGGTTGTTGTAGTGTCGGTTGTGGGCAGGGGACACACCTTCCCGCAGTGGGAGGACACACCTTCTCTGTATCCCGGATTTACACCAGGTATGTCCCCCCCTGGCAGGAATGTCCCCTGAAAGCGCCTGCGCCTTGCAAGTACCTTTTTCTGCCGTACGCTACGTCGTAAAGATCCCTCAGTGGCTGGTGGCGGCGGAACGGGTGAAGGTGAAGCCCGCTTTCGGGTCGACGTCGACCGCCACACGGTCCCCTTCGGAGAACTCTCCCTCGAGGATGCGCATCGCGAGGGCGTCCTCGATCCGTTTCTGCAGGGCGCGCCGCAGGGGCCTGGCGCCGTAGGCGGGGTCGTAACCGATCTCCGCGATCCGGACCTTCGCCGCCGGAGTGAGGTCGATCGCGATCTTCCTGTCCGCGAGCCGGCCGTTTAGTTCCCGCACCATGATGTCCACGATCCGGGAGAGCTCCTCCTTCCCGAGGGCGTGGAACAGGACGATCTCGTCGAGCCGGTTCAGGAACTCGGGCCGGAAGCCGCGGCGAAGCTCCTCCATCACCCGGTCGCGGATCACCTCTTCCCCCTTCCCCACGAGCTCCTGGATCCAGTGGGAGCCCACGTTGGAGGTGAGGATGACCACGGCGTTGCGGAAGTCCACGGTCCGGCCCTGCCCGTCGGTCAATCGCCCGTCCTCGAGGACCTGCAGCAGGATGTTGAAGACGTCGGGGTGCGCCTTCTCGACCTCGTCGAACAGGATCACCGCGTACGGCTTGCGGCGGATCGCCTCGGTGAGGGCCCCTCCCTCCTCGTATCCCACGTACCCCGGCGGCGCGCCGATCATCCGGGAGACCGAATGTTTCTCCATGTACTCGGACATGTCGAGGCGCACCATGGCGGCCTCGTCGTCGAACAGGAACTGCGCGAGGGCCCGCGCGAGCTCCGTCTTTCCGACGCCGGTCGGCCCGAGGAAGAGAAACGACCCGATGGGGCGGCGGGGATCCTTCAGCCCCGAGCGGGCGCGCCGCACGGCGTTGGACACGAGCCCGACCGCCTCCTCCTGGCCCACCACCCTGGCGGAGATGCGCTCCTCCATCTTGAGGAGTTTATGAACCTCCCCCTCGACCAGCCGGGATACGGGAATCCCGGTCCACCGGGAGACGATCTGCGCCACGTCTTCCTCGTCCACCTCCTCCTTGAGAAGGCGGCCCTTCGAGCGCTCCGCCGCCCGCGAGGCCTCCTCGACCTGCTTGCGCAGGGCAGGGAGGACGCCGTACTTCAGCTGTGACGCCTTCTCGAGGTTCCCTTCCCGCTCCGCCCGCTGCATCTCCTGGAGGGTCTGCTCGATCCGCTCCTTGACCGCCCGGTTCCCGGTGATCTCCCGCTTCTCCGCCTCCCACCGCCCGCGCAACGCGGCGATCATCGTGACAAGCTCCGACAGCTCCGACTCGATTCCCGAACGCCGCTCCCGCGACGCCGGGTCGGTCTCCTTCAGCAGCGCCTGCCGCTCGATCTCGAGCTGGGTCTTGCGCCGCTCCACCTCGTCGATCTCCGTGGGGACGGAGTCGATCTCGATCTTCAGTCCCGACGCCGCCTCGTCGACCAGGTCGATCGCCTTGTCGGGGAGGAACCGGTCGGAGATGTACCGGTGCGACAGCGTGGCCGCGGCGATCAGCGCGGAGTCCTTGATCCGTACGCCGTGGTGCACCTCGTAGCGGCCCTTCAGCCCCCGGAGGATGGCGATCGTGTCCTCGACGGACGGTTCGTTCACCTGCACCGGCTGGAACCGCCGCTCGAGCGCCGCGTCCTTCTCGACGTACTTCCGGTACTCGTCGAGGGTGGTCGCCCCGACGCACCGCAGTTCGCCCCGGGCCAGCGCGGGCTTCAGCATGTTGGAGGCGTCCATCGCCCCTTCCGCCTTCCCGGCCCCCACGAGCGTGTGCAACTCGTCGATGAAGAGGATCACCCTCCCCTCCGCCGCGGCGATCTCCTTCAGGACCGCCTTCAGCCGGTCCTCGAACTCCCCGCGGTACTTCGCGCCGGCGATGAGCGCCCCGAGGTCGAGGGCGAGCACCCGCTTCTCCTTCAGCCCCTCCGGGACGTCCCCCGTCACCACCCGCTGGGCGAGCCCTTCCACGATCGCGGTCTTCCCCACGCCGGGTTCGCCGATGAGGACGGGGTTGTTCTTCGTACGGCGGGAGAGGACCTGGATCACGCGGCGGATCTCGTCGTCCCGCCCGATCACCGGGTCGAGCTTTTCGCGCCGGGCCGCGTCGGTCAGGTCACGGCAATATTTATCGAGGGCCTGGTACTTCGCCTCGGGGTTCTCGTCCGTGATCCGCTGCGTCCCCCGGATGGCGGTCAGCGCGGAGAGGAGCGCCTCCCGCGTCAACCCGTTCTTCCGCAGGAGGTCGGCCACGTTCCCCGGTTCCGAGGAGAAGGCGAGGAGAAAGTGCTCGGCGGAGAGGTACTCGTCCTTGAAGGCGTCCGCCTCGGAAAGGGCGCGCTGGAAGAGCGGCTCGAGCCGGGGGGAGAGCCCGCGGGAGACCGCTCCCGAGACCTTCGGAAGAGATGCGAGAAGCCCCTCGGCCTGCGGCAGAAGCCTTTGCAGGGGAACCCCGGCCCGTGCGAGCAGCTCCGACGCGACACCGCCCTCCTGCCGGAGGAAGGAGAGGAAGAGGTGCTCTCCATCCACCTCGGCGTGGCCGCGCTCCGAGGCCAGCCGGACGGCGTCCTGCAGGGCCTCCTGCGATTTCACGGTCAACTTGTCGAGGGAGATCATCGTCGCCTCCACGGACGGAAGGTTGTCGACGTAAGAACGGGGGCGCCCGCGGCACACGGCGGACGCCCCCCGGTGAGCGTTTTCCCTACTTGTTTTTCACCGTGAGGAGGATGCGGGCGTCGCCCCGCTCCACCAGGAAGAGGATCGTCTTGTCGGACTGGAACTTCTTCACTAACTTCGCGAACTCGGCCGCGTTGGTGATCGGGTTCCGCGTGTTCTGGCGCAGGATCGCCCGGAGGATATCCCCCTCGTTGAACCCGGCGTCCTCCGCCGGACTGCCGTCCTCCACCCCGGTCACCACCACGCCCTTCGTGTTCTCGATGTTGAGCCGCTGCGCGATCTCCGGGGTGATGTCCTGGACCGTGAGCCCGAGATTCTTCGGGAGGTCGTGCCCCACGGCCGGCTTCCCGGGCTCCCCCTCCATCTCGGCGATCGTCACCGCGAGGGCCATCTCTTTCCCCTCCCGGAGCAGGCGCACGTTCACGGTCTTCCCCGGCTTCGTCGAGGCCACGGCCTGCGGCAACTCGTGCTCGTCCTTGATCTCCTTCCCGTTGAACCCCACGATCACGTCGCCGGAGCGGATCCCCGCCTTCTCCGCCGGTCCGCCCGAGGTCACGTCGGACACCAGCGCCCCGTGCCGGCCGGATAGCCCGAGGTTCTCGGCCGCCTCGGGGGAGAGCGGCTGGATGTAGACCCCGAGCCACCCGCGCGTCACCTTCCCCTTGTCCTTCAACTGGTCGAGGACCGACTTGGCGAGCTGGATCGGCGTGGCGAACCCGATTCCCTGCCCGCCCTGGATGATCGCCGTGTTGATCCCGACGACCTCGCCCTTCAGGTTGAAGAGGGGCCCGCCCGAATTCCCCGGGTTGATCGAGGCGTCGGTCTGGATGAAGTCGTCGTACGGCCCGGACCCGATGATCCGCCCCTTCGCGCTGACGATCCCCGCCGTCACCGTGTGGCCCAGCCCGAACGGGTTGCCGATCGCGACGACCCACTCGCCCACGTCGAGCCGGTCGGAGTCGCCCAGCGCCACGTAGGTGAGCTTCTTCTTCGCGTCGATCTTGATCAACGCGATGTCGATCTTCGGATCGCTCCCGATCACCTTCGCCTTGAACTCCTCCTTGTCGAGGAGGGTGACCGTCACTTCGTCGGCCTTCTCCACCACGTGGTTGTTCGTGAGGATGTAGCCGTCGGGGGAGACGATGAACCCGGAACCGAGCGACTTGCGTTTCTGCTCCTTCGGCATGCGCCCGAAGAAGTTGTTGAAGAACTCGTCGAACGGATCTTGCGGACCGAACGGATTGCGCATCCGGGGGCGGTTGAGCTTCACCATCTGGGTGGTGGAGATGTTCACCACCGCCGGGGAGACCTCCTTGAAGAGCTGCGGGATGTCCACGGGAACCATCCGCAGCCCCGCCGCCGCCGGGACCACCGCCGGCTTCTCCTTGTCGCCCCACAAGGCCCGGGCGATCGGCGAGAAGTTGAACCCCGCGGACAGTGCGATCCCGGAGATTACCGCCGCGAGAACGAGGACAACCACCCTGCTTTTGCGGATCACCGTTGATTTCCTTCCTTTCCGCGCCCGGCGGGGGGCGCGTTGATCATGGCCATGTATCCCATCCGGAGGTGGTACAGCCCCTCCCGTAGAACCTCTTCCTCTTCCTTCGTCAGGTTCCCCTTCGTCTTCTCCTGCAGGATCCCGAGGAGGTCGATGGCGTCCTTCGCCGCCGGCAGGTCGACCGGAGGGCGTTCCCCGTCGGGCCCCTGGAGCATGCCGAGACCGACCATCGCTCCCATCTGCAGGGATTGCACGAGATCGAGGAACCGGGGGACCCCAAGCGTCGAAGGGGGTCTCCCTGCACCGCCTTTCTCACTTCGTACATCCGCCGGGGGAGAAAAACCTCCGCCAGCCGATGGCGGTGAACCCGAACCGGCGTCAGAGGGCATGCCCTCCGAAGCCCCTACCGGTGGTACTTCCGGTGTTTGGGGCGAAGGAGGGGGCGTAGGCGCCTCTTCCCGACCCCTCCGGTCGATCACCTTGAATCCCTTGTCTTCCCGCTCTTCCGGCATCAGACGGGCACCTTCTGCGTGATGACGACCGGCTCCCCGTCGACCTCCTCGACGTGGAAGTGGTCGGACTCTTTCCACTTCAGCGTGACGGGCACCTTGACCTTCTCGTCGATCCCGCGTTTCAGGAACCGCGCGCCGTACTTGACGGAGAACCCCGCGCGGGCCAGGGCGGCGACGGCCGCGTCGGAGACGACCAGCGTCTTCCCGTGGGCGGCCATCCTCTTCCGGATGGTGTCGATGTACAGCTCGGCGATCCGCCGGACCTCGTCGAAGGAGAGAGGCGTGAAGACGATGACGTCGTCGAGGCGATTGATGAACTCCGGCGTGAACCGGTTCTCGGCCGCCTTCAGCACCGCCTTGCGGACCGGCTCGAAATCGACCGACCCCGACCCGAACCCCATCGGCCGGGTGAGCTTCGACAGCTCCTCCGCCCCGAGATTGCTCGTCATGATGATGATCGTGTCGGAGAAGTAGACCTTCTTCCCGCGCCCGTCGGTCAGCCACCCCTCGTCGAACGCCTGGAGAAAGAGGTTGTGGACGTAGGTGTCGGCCTTCTCGATCTCGTCGAGCAGGACGACGGAGTACGGGTTGTCCTTCACCTGGTTCGTCAGGATCCCCCCGCGTTCGGACCCGACGATCCCGCGCGGCATCCCGATCAACTTGTCGACCGCGAGCGCGCCGTCGCGGTATTCGGACATGTCCACGCGGATCATCTGCCGTTCGTCGCCGAAGAGGTACTCCGCCAGCGCCCTGGCCATCTCCGTCTTGCCGACGCCCGTGGGGCCGAGGAAGAGCAGCACGCCGTCCGGCCGGTAGATGTTCGCCTTGAGGGGGCCCTTGTTCATCCGCAGCGACCTGGCCACCGAGGCGATCGCCTCCCTCTGTCCCACCAGCCGGCGGGAGATCCGCTCCTCGAAGTTCTGGAACCGTTCTCCAACGTCCCGGAGGAGGATGTCCGGCGGGTTCTTCGTCTCGGTCGAGATCACCTCGAGGACGTCCATCGCCTTGACGGTCTTCTCCGCCTCCCCCCGGATCTCGACGCGCACGCATGCCGTGTCGAGCCAGTTGATCACCTTGTCGGGCAGGCGCAGGGAGCGGGCGTACCGGTCGGCCATGGAGAGGGCGAAGTCGATCGCCTCGTCCTGGATCTCCACCCCGTAGTTCGCCTCGAGGCGGGGCTTGAGGCCCATGAGGATCTCGCGCGTCTCCTCGATGGTCGGCTCCCCGATCTTCACCACCCGGAACCGCCGGGAGAGCGCCTCGTCCTCCTGGAGGATCTCCTTGTACTCCGTGGCCGTCGTGGCGCCGATCATCTGGACCTCGCCCCGGGCCAGGGCCGACTTGAAGATGTTCGCCGCGTCGGAAGGGACGCCCATGGCGGAGCCCGCGCCGACCAGGGTGTGCGCCTCGTCGATGAAGAGGATGAGGTTCTTCCGCTCCCTGACCTCGGCGATCACCTTCTCGATCCGGTCCTCGAACATCCCGCGGAAGACGGTCCCCGCCACGACCGTATTCATCTGGAGGTTGACGACGTGGTGCCCCCGGAGCCGCTCCGGCACCCGGTGCGGCTCGTACTCGAGACGCATCGCGAGCCCCTCGACCACGGCGGTCTTCCCGACCCCCGGGTCCCCGAGGATCATCACCGAGTTGGACCGGTCCTTGTGGCAGAGGTATTCGAGGATCCGGTCGATCTCCGCGTCCCGCCCGATGATCGGGGGGATTTTCCCTTCCCGGGCGAGGAGGTTCAGGTTGACGGCGAAGGCCCGAAGGTTCGCCGGAAGCTCGTACCGCTTGCGGAACTCCTCGACCTTCTCCTCCCGGGTCCGAAGCTGTGAGGCGAACCGGGAGAGCGCGACGGCCGGGTCGACGCCGTAATTCTTGAGGATCCGCGCCGGGATGGAGTGGACCTCGTGGAAAATGCCGAGGAACAGGTCGGAGGCGTCGATCTGGGCGCGGCGGTTCCGCTGCGCCGTCTCCCACGCGACCCGGAAGACCTGCTTCGTCGCCGGGGGGACCTTCAACCCGACCCCCAGGTACTGCCGGGAGATGTTCAGGTGCTCGGCGAGGGAGAAGAGGACGGCCTCGACGTTCAGCCCGATCGCCGCCATCAACTCCTGGAACATCGTCTTCTCCTGGTCGGCGAAGGCGATGAACAGGTGCTCGAGACCGAGATAGTAGTGATGCCGGCGCTGCGACTCCTCGATCGAGGCGTTCAGCATCCGGTGGCCGGACTCGGAGAGCTTTTCCCTGTAGAACGAGATTTCCATCATCGGAGGGTGTGCCCCCGCATCGCCATCAGGCGTTCGATCCGCTTCTCCACCGGCGGGTGGGTGCTGAACAAACTGGTCAACCCTCCGCCGGTCAGCGGGCTCATGATGAACATGTGGGCCGTCGCGGGAGACGCCTGCATCGGCACCTGCTGCGACCAGCTCGAGATCTTTCCAAGGGCCCGCGCGAGCGCCTCGGGCTTCCCGCAGAAGCGCGCCCCGGTCTCGTCGGCCAGGTATTCCCGCGAGCGCGAGACGGCCATCTGCACCATCATCGCCCCCAGCGGAGCGAGGATCGACATCACGAGGAGCTGCAGCATCCCGCCCCCCTCGCGGTCGTCCCGCCCGCCGCCGAAGATCGCGGCGAAGCGCGCCATGTTGGCCAGCATCATGATCGCCCCCGCCAGGGTGGCCGCCACGGTGCCGATGAGAATGTCCCGGTTCTTCACGTGGGCCATCTCATGGGCCAGCACCCCTTCGAGCTCCTCCGGCGAAAGTACCCGCAGGATCCCCTCGGTCGCCGCCACCGCCGCATGGGCCGGGTCGCGCCCCGTCGCAAAGGCGTTGGGCGACTCCTCGGGGAGGATGTAGACCTTCGGCATCGGCACCCCGGCCGCGAGCGCAAGCCGGCGGACCGTCCCGTGGAGCTGCGGCGACTCGGCTTCCGTCACCTCCCGCGCGCTGTACATCCGCAGGACGATCTTGTCGGAAAACCAGTAGGAACCGACGTTCATCACGACCGCCAGCCCGAAGGCGAACACCATTCCGGACTGTCCCCCGATCGCCTTTCCCACGAGCACGAACAGGACCGTGAGGACCGCGAGCAGAAGCGTCGTTTTCAGCGTGTTGCCCATGTTTCCCCCATCCCTCCCCTATGGCATAGAGATTCCATTATAGCCGTTTCAGTTCCAATGCCCCCGGGGATCCTTCTCCTCGAATCCCGCGATGCGATCCACCAGCCGGAGGAACTCCTCCGGCAGCGAAGATGGGACGACTACCTGGAGGACGACGTACTGGTCTCCCCGTTCCGCCGTGCCGGGGGTCGGGACACCTCTTCCCTTGAGGCGCAGCTTCCTGCCGCTGGAGGAGCCGGGGGGGATCGTCACGGTGACCGGTCCGTCGATGGTCGGCACCTCGATCTTCGCCCCCTTGACCGCCTCCGAGAAGCGGATCGGGGCCTCGAGGAGGATGTCGTTCCCTTCGCGGCGGAAGTACGGATGCGCCAGCATCCGCAGCTCGACCTGCAGGTCGCCGCTTTCCCCCGGAGCCGCCCGTTCCTCCCCCTTCGAAGGGACGCGGATCGTGGCGCCGTCCCTCGCTCCCGCGGGGACCCGGACCTTGACGCGCTCCTCGGATTCGGTCACCCCGCGTCCATAGCAAACCGGGCACCCCCGCCGCCCGGCGCGGCCGGTTCCCCCGCACTGCCCGCACACGCGGGGTCGAGGATACCGGATCTCGCGGACCGCCCCCCGGACCATGTCGAGGAAGTCGACGGAAATCTCGACCCGGATATCGCTCCCCCGGCCGGGATGGGAGGAGCGCGCGCCCCCGCCGCGAAGCATGTCGCCGAAAAGATCCCCGAGGTCGAACGACTCCGCCCGGAACCCCCCGGGGGCGTGTCCCGCGCCGCCGAACGGTCCGGCGCCACGGAAACCGCCCGCGAATCCCCCCTGACGGATCGCGTCGTACTCTTCCCGCTTCTTCCGGTCGCTCAGGACCTCGTGGGCCTCGTTCGCATCCTTGAAGCGCGACTCGGCCGCCTTGTCGCCGGGATTGACGTCCGGGTGGTGCTTCTTCGCCAGCCGCCGGAACGCCTTCCGGATCTCCTCCGGCGAGGCGCCTTCCGGGACCCCCAGGATTTTGTAATAGTCCTTCTTCGGGTCCATCAGCCCCTCTCCGCGGCGTCGCCGGCCCCCCCGGGGCGAACCCCGGGGGAAACCCGGCCGATGCGCGGCGTCACTTCACGGCGACGCTGATCTGCTTCGGCTTCGCCTGCTCCCGCTTCCCGAGGCGCACCTCGAGGATGCCGTCCTTCATCTCGGCGCGGACCTTTTCGGCGTCCACGGAGCCCGGCAGCGAGAAGGACCGGTGGAAGGCGCCGTAGGTGCGCTCCACCCGGTGGTAATTCTCTTCCTTGACCTCCCGCTCGAACTTCCGCTCCCCGTGCAGCGTCAGTACGCCGTTCTCGACCTCGACGTGGATCTGGTCCTTCGCAAGGCCCGGGACCTCGGCCTTGACGATGATCTCGTCGCCGGTCTCGAAGATGTCCACGGCGGGAGACCACGTCCCGACCCCCGGCTGCTCGCCGCGATACAGAGGCGACCCGAAGGTCTCCTCGAACACCCGGTTCATCCGGTTCTGCAGCGACGACAACTCCTTCATCGGGTCCCAAAACCGCACGATCGCCATGGTCCTCCTCCTCTTCCCCGCCGCCGGCTGGCCGCCGCGACGGGTCGCGTTGATTGATGCCCCGCCTACTTCTTCGCGGGATCCTCGTACTCCGCGTCGACGACGTCGCCCTCGGGAGCCTTCGCCTCCCCGGGAGCGCTTCCCCCCGCGGCCGCCCCGTCGCCTTGCGCGGAAGACGCCTGCTTGTACATGTGCTCCGCGAGGGCGTGGGACTCGTGGATCAGCTTCTCGGCCGCGGCCTTGAGCACGGCCTCGTCCTCCGACTTCAAGGCCTCCTTCGCCTCCGCGAGCGCGGCCTCCACCTTGGCCGCCGTCTCCGCCGGGACCTTGTCCCGGTGCTCTTTCAACGTCTTCTCCGTGTTGTACGCCAGCGAATCGAGGTGGTTCCGCGCCTCGATCGCCGCCTTCCGCTTCCGGTCTTCCTCCGCGTGCGACTCGGCCTCCTTCACCATCTTGTCGATGTCGTTCTTGTCGAGCCCGGTCGACGCGGTGATCGTGATCTTCTGCTCCTTCTGCGTCCCCTTGTCCTTCGCGTTCACGTGGAGGATCCCGTTCGCGTCGATGTCGAAGGTCACCTCGACCTGCGGGACGCCGCGCGGCGCCGCGGGGATCCCGTCGAGGTGGAACCGCCCGAGCGTCCGGTTGTCCCCGGCCATCTCGCGCTCCCCCTGGAGGACGTGGATCTCCACGCTCGGCTGGCCGTCCGACGCCGTGGTGAAGACCTCGCTCTTGCGCACGGGGATCGTCGTGTTCCGCTCGATCAGCTTCGTCATCACGCCGCCCAGCGTCTCGATCCCCAGCGACAGCGGGGTCACGTCGAGGAGGAGCAGGTCCTTCACCGTCCCGCCGAGCACGCCCGCCTGCACCGCCGCGCCCGCCGCGACGACCTCGTCGGGGTTGACGCCCTGGTGCGGATCCTTGCCGAAGAACGCCTTCACCATCTCAACGACCTTCGGGATGCGGGTCGAGCCGCCCACGAGGACGACCTCGTCGATCTTGCCGACGGGAACGCCCGCGTCGCGCACCGCCATTTCGCACGGCTTCAGCGTGCGGTCGAGGATGTCCTGGACCATCTGCTCGTACTTCGCCCGGGAAAGCTTCAGCTGCAGGTGCTTCGGCCCCGCCGCGTCCGCGGTGATGAACGGCAGGCTGATCTCGGTCTCCATCGTCGAGGAGAGCTCGATCTTGGCCTTCTCCGCCCCTTCCTTCAGCCGCTGGAGAACGGTGCGATCCTTCGAAAGATCGATCCCCTGGTCCTTCTTGAACTCGGCGATGATCCATTCGATCAGCCGCTGGTCGATGTTGTCGCCGCCAAGGTGCGTGTCCCCGTTCGTCGACTTCACCTCGACCACGTTGTCCCCCACTTCGAGGATGGAGATGTCGAAGGTGCCGCCGCCGAAGTCGAAGACGGCGATCAGCTCGTTCTTCTTCCGGTCGAGGCCGTACGCGAGCGCCGCCGCCGTGGGCTCGTTGATGATCCGGAGCACCTCGAGGCCGGCGATCGTCCCGGCGTCCTTGGTCGCCTGCCGCTGGGAGTCATTGAAGTAGGCGGGAACGGTGATGACCGCCTGCTTCACCTCCTCGCCGAGGTACGTCTCCGCCGCCTTCTTGAGCTTCCCGATGATCATCGCGGAGACCTGCTGCGGAGTGTACTCCTTCCCCCCGGCCTGGACCCGCGCCTCCTGGCTCTGCCCCTTGATGATCTTGTACGGCACGAACCGGACCTCCTCGCCCACCTCGTCGTACCGGCGCCCCATGAACCGCTTGATGGAGAAGACGGTGTTCTCCGGGTTCAGCACCGCCTGGCGCTTCGCCACCTGGCCGACCAGGATCTGGCCGTCCTTGCCGAATCCGACCACCGACGGCGTGAGCCGGCCCCCCTCCTCGTTGATGAGCACCTTCGGCTCGCTCCCCTCCATCACCGCCACGACGGAGTTCGTCGTCCCCAGGTCGATCCCGATGATCTTCGCCATCTTCGTTGCTCCTTCCCCGTATTTTTTCCGGTCAATCGACTTCCAGCGTCGTGGTTCCACGAACCTTGCCGTCAGAAATCAAACAAGTCCCATGCCAAACGCTCCTGAAACGATATATATCTACAACTATCCGTTTTCATAAGATAAATATTTCCGGAAGGATCCCTTGCCGAAGGGGAAGCACGGAGGAAGTGCGCCAGTAAGGCACAGTTGAGGCGGCATTCCATGCCATTATGGCGTATGGGCGGTCAGTCGATCCCGAACTCCTTGACCTTGCGGTGGAGGGTGCGCAGGCCGATGCCCAGGAGCTTCGCCGCGAGGGTCTTGTTCCCCGCGGTCTGGACGAGGGCGGCGCGGATGGCGTCCCGCTCCATCTCGCCGAGGGTGCGGGAGGCGGGCAGGGGAATCGGTTCGGCGGCCGTCGGGGGGAGGACCGCCTGCGTCACCTCGGGGGGGAGGTCGCCGGGCCCGATCGCCTCCCCCTGCGCGACGAGGGTCGCGGTCTCCAGGGCGTTGCGCAGCTGGCGGACGTTCCCGGGCCACCGGTACGCGAGCAGGCTTTTCAGCGCCGCGGGGGAAAGCCGCTTGGGGGGAAGCCCGTTCTCTTTCCCGATCCGCGCCAGGAAGTGGTCGCACAGCTTCGGGATGTCCTCGCGGCGTTCCCGCAGCGGCGGGACGACGATGTTGAACACGTTCAGCCGGTAGTAGAGGTCTTCGCGGAACGCCTTCGCCTCCACCCGTCCTTTCAGATCCTGGTTCGTCGCCGCGATGATCCGCACGTCCGCGAGGATCACCTGCGATCCGCCGACCCGCATGACCTCCTTCTGCTCGATGGCGCGAAGGAGCTTCGACTGGATCGCCGGAGACACGTCACCGACCTCGTCGAGGAAGAGCGTCCCCCCCTCGGCGTTCTCGAACTTCCCCGCCCGGGAGGCGGTCGCCCCCGTGAACGCCCCCTTCTCGTGCCCGAAGAGCTCGGACTCGAGGAGCGTCTCCGGGATCGCGGCGCAGTTGAGCGGCAGGAAGGGCCGGTCGGCGCGGGGGCTCAGGCTGTGGACCCCCCGGGCAACCAGTTCCTTCCCCGTGCCGCTTTCCCCGGTGATCAGGACGTTCATCCGGGTCGGAGCGACCAGGCGGATCTTCCGCAGGACCTCATCCATCGCGCGGGAGGATCCGACGATCCCCTCGATCCCGAGAGGGCGGCCGGCCTCCTCGCGGAGCCGCTCGATCTCCCGGCGCATCCCGCGCTCCTTGAGCGCCTTGAAGACGGCGGCCCGCAGACGGGGAATCTCCACGGGCTTGAGGAGAAAATCCGACGCGCCGGCGCGAACCGCCTCGACCGCCCCCTCGACGGTTCCATATGCCGTCAGGATGACCACCGGGACGTCCGGGATCTTCTTCGTGACGTGACGGAGCACCTCGAGGCCGGTCAGGCCGGGCATCCGCAGATCGGTGACGACGACGTCCCCCCCCTCGGCTTCGACGCGCGCCAACCCTTCCCGCGGGTCGGCGAAGGGGAACACGTCGAACCCGTCGCGGCGCAGCGCGGCGACGACGCTCTGGAGGCTGTCGGCGTCGTCGTCGAAGATGAAGACGCGATCCTTCTCTCTCATTGGCGCCCCCCCTCGGGCAACGCCAGCGGCAGGCGGCCGGGAAACATCGCCCGGAACTGCTCCTCGAACAGGAGCGCGACGGTCATCGTGGTCCCTTGCCCCTCCCGGCTGCGGACGTAGACCGCGCCGCCGTGCTGGCGCACGATCTGGCGGACGATGGGGAGCCCCAGGCCGCTGCCGTTCTTCCTTGTGGTGAAGAAGAGGCGGAAGATATTGCGGCGGTCGGAAGGCGAAATCCCCCGGCCGTTGTCGCGGATCCGCACGAAGGGCCGCCCCGCGCGCACACCGGTGGTCACGCGGATCACCTTCTCCTCCTTCTCCACCGCTTCCTGGGCGTTCAGCAGGAGGTTGAGCAGCGCCTGCTTCAACAGTTTCTCGTCGGCCAGGACCGGCAGGGGCGTGGGGTGGAGCTTCGTCTTGAGGGTGATTCCCCGGTACGCGAGCTCCGTCTCGAGAAACCGGAGCGTCTCCGACACGATCCGGTTGAGGTCGACCAGGGCAAGTTCCATCGCCGGGGGCCGGGCGAAGCGCAGGAAGCCGGAGAGCGTGTCGTTCAGCCGCTGCGTGACCTTGAGGTTGGCGCGGGCAAGGGAGAGGAGGTCCCCCTTCTGCGGAACGCCCTCCTCCGGAAGCTCGGAGAGCAGCTCCTCGAGGAGCTGGCCGTTGATGTAGAGGGAGTTCAGCGGGTTGCGGATCTCGTGGGCCAGGCCCGCCGCAACGGCGCCCAGGTCCGCGAGCTTATTACGGGTTCTCGTAGCCGGCACGAGGACGATTCTACATCAAAAAATCCCTGCTACTGAAATTCCACGGTCAGGAGGGGAGCTCTCCCCACCACGCCATCGTCGAGTTCCACCAGGCCGGATGCCCCGGGGATGAGATCAAGGAGAAAGCGGAGCTGCAGGTTGCGCACCCCCCGGCGCTGGGCTTCGACCATCAGCGAAGTGACATCGATCCGGACGAAATTATTGATGTCCGAGGGAAAGATATTGAACGGCGAGCGTGTCAACAGGGGAGCCGAGTTGAAATCCGCGCTGGTCAAGCCCGTGACGGGAAACGGAACCAGGTCCAGAAGCGTCGGCACGGACGAGGAGAAACTGACGTTGTTCACGAAGACCTCGATATCCGCGGAAACGATCACGGCGCTCAGGGGAACCACCCCCCCCCCGTTGGATCCGTCGAGGGGGAAATCGAGAAACGCCCTGAATTCGGTCCCTCCGAGATCGATGCCGTACAGAACGTTCCTCGCAACATTTGCCTGCGAGAAGGTGAACGTGGCGGGAGCGGTGAGCCCGATGTCTCCGTCGACCGGCTGGTCGCTCAACGTCTGGATGACGACGGTGGTGGTCCCGCCCCCCCCGCAGCCGCCAAGGAACAACGCGAGGACGCCCACGAGCCCCAGTATCCCGATTTTCCGCATCGCCGCTTCCCCCGTGTTCGCCGTTTTCCGGTTCGTGATAATTTGACGCTTCACGAGAGGAAAGAATTCACCTTCGCCGCCGGATGCCCGCCTCCCCCCCTACCCGCCGGCCTGCTATAATCGACCCGAAACCATTACCCGAACAGGAGAGGCGGACCGTTGTCCCGGAACCTCGACCCGGGGGAACCCACGGGTTTTCCCTGGAAAAAACTGCTGCTGGTCGTTTTCATCGCGGGGCTGTGCTTCGTCCTCGGGGCGGGGGTCGGGATCGCCCTGCTGTCGAAATTCGGGGATTTCCCGGCGATCGAGTCGGCGGCGGCGTACCGGCCCAGCGTCACCTCGAAGATCTTCGACCGGAACAACCACGTCGTCGGCGAGATCTACCTCGAGAAGCGGAACGTCGTCCCCTTCAAGACGATCCCCCCGCACGTCGTCAACGCCTTCCTCGCGGCCGAGGACGCGAACTTCTTCCAGCACAAAGGCGTGGACTATTTCGCCATCGTTCGCGCGATCGTGAAGGACGTCCTTTCCGGCGGGTTCGCGCAGGGAGCCAGCACCATCACCCAGCAGACGGTCAAGTCCCTCTTCCTCACCCCGGAAAAGAGCGTCGGACGCAAGTTGAAGGAGTTGATCCTCGCCTACCGGATCGAGAAGAAACTCTCCAAGGAGGAGATCCTCTACCTGTACCTGAACCAGATCTACCTCGGGGACGGGGCGTACGGGGTCGAGGCGGCGGCGCAGACCTACTTCTCGAGGGGGGTCTCCTCCCTCACGGTCGCCGAAGGGGCGCTCCTCGCGGGGCTGGCCCAGGCGCCCTCCCGCTACTCGCCGCGGGGCCACATCGACAAGGCGAAGGCTCGCCAGCGGTACGTGCTGCGGCGGATGGCGGAGGTCGGATTCCTCGACAAGGACGCGGCGGAGAGGGCGTACGGGGCGCGCCTGGCGCTGGCGCCCCCCTCCACCTTCCGGTCGAAAGCCGCGTACTTTCTCGAGTACGTCCGCAACTACCTCCAGGAGAAGTACGGCACGGATGCGATGTACCGTAGCGAGTTCAAGATCTACACGACGATCGACGGGAGGCTGCAGGAGGCGGCGTACGACGCCGTGACGCAGGGCGTTCGACGGATGGAGGAGGCGAACAACTACCACGGGCTCCAGGGAGCGTTGCTGTGCATGGACCCCGGCACAGGCGGGGTCCTCGCGATGGTGGGCGGCGTCGACTTCGCCGCGTCGCAGTTCAACCGGGCGCTCCAGGCGAGGCGGCAGCCGGGCTCGGCCTTCAAGCCGATCGTCTACAGCGCCGCCCTCGACAAGGGGAAGACGCTGGTCTCCACGGTCGACGACTCGCCGATCGAGTTCTCGAAGAGCGAGACGGAGATGTGGAAGCCGAAGAATTACGACGGGACGTTCCTCGGCCCCATCCCGCTGCTCGAGGCGCTGGCCAAATCCCGCAACCTGGCGACCGTCCGGCTGCTGAACGAGATCGGCGTGGACACCGCGATCCGGATGGCGCGGGACCTCGGCATCCAGTCGCCCATCGAGCGGAACCTCTCCATCGCCCTCGGGTCGTCCGGCGTGACGCCCCTCGAGATGGTCACCGCCTACTCGACCTTCGCCGCCGGCGGACAGCGGCCGACGCCGTTCTTCATCCGGGAGGTGCAGGACGCGCAGGGGCACGTGCTGGAGCGGGCCGAACCGAAGGTCGTACCGGCGATCGCCCCGGAAACCGCCTACCTCACGATCCGGTTGATGCAGGAGGTCCTGCGCACGGGGACCGGCGCCTCGGCCGCAATGCTCTCCCCGAACCTCGCCGGGAAGACGGGAACGACGAACGAGAACACGGACGCCTGGTTCATCGGCGGGTCGCCGGACCTGATCGCGGGGGTGTGGGTGGGGTTCGACACACCGACGTCGCTGGGGGGGCGCCAGACGGCGGCCTCGGTGGCGCTGCCGATCTGGACGTACTTCTTCGGGCGGGCGCTCACCCACGTCCCGGACCGGGAGTTCCCCGCCCCCGCGGGGATCACCTTCGCCCGCGTCGACCCGGCGACGGGAAAGGCCCTCCCGCCGGGAAGCGGCGAGGGGATGATGCTCCCCTTCAAGTTGGGCACGGTGCCGGAGACCGGCGGCCCCGCCGGGAAACCGGCGTCCCCGCGGCGGGGGGCGGGGGACGACCTCCTGTGATTGCTACGGGGTGTCGGCATTATTCGACGCCGCGGCCGATGGATGGGTGGGGTGGGATCACCGCTGGGCGATCACGACCATCCGCTCCGCGCCGGATGTGAAGGGGGCGCCGTCGAGGGAACCGTGGACGGCCGTCACGCGCATCCCTGCGCGGCAAAGCATATTCGTCAATTCCTCTTCCGAGTAGATCCGGACGTCGAAGGCGGAAGAGATGCGGATCCCGTCCGACCGCGTGAGTGTGTGCTCCGCTCGGGCGCGCCGGGTGGTCCGGTCGAAGCGGACGCGCATGGACAGCCTTCCCGAGGGTACCGTCATCGTCTTCTCCATGTCCTCCTCGCCCGAGAGCCCCTTCTGGGCGTTCCGCAGGTCGAGCAGAAAAACCCCGCTCTCCTTCAGGCTGCGCGCCACGTTCACGAGCACACTCTGGTTTTCCTCGTCGTCGAAATAGCCGAAGGAGGTGAAGAGGGAGAGACACGCGTCGAACGCCTCCGGGCGGACGAACGTTCGCATATCCTCTCGCACCCAATGGACGCGAGCCCCCTCCCGGTTGGCGCGCTCCCTCGCAAGGCCCAGCATCTTTTCGGAAAGGTCCACCCCGGTGACACGGTATCCCCGGAGGGAAAGCGGAATGGCGTGCCGTCCACGGCCGCATCCGAGGTCCACCAGCGACGCCCCCGGAGACAACAGCAGGAGCCTCACCATCTGTGAAACTTCCTCCTCGGGATCACGCTCCAGCGGACCGAACAGATCCGGGTACCGCTCGTCGAAGATCGTCTCGTACCAGGGCCGGGGCAACGGCACACCCCCCTTCGGGACAAAAGCCGCCGCAGGCGAAAAACCGCCGCGGCATGATGTAGCGGGCAAGCGACCCCTCCATGGTAGCACCCGTCGCAGTGGGAGGACACACCTTCCCGCAGTGGGGGACACACCTTCCCTGCATCCCGGGTTTACACCAAGTATGTCCCCCCTGGATCAGGTATGTCCCCCCTGGCAGGAATGCCCCCCCGAAAGGTAAATCGGAGTTCACGTCCCGTCCCGGAGCCGGTCGGCGAACTCCCGCGGGAGCCCCGCATCGAGCACTTTCCGGCGGGCCGCCTCGACGTCGTACGGCACGCGGATCCAGGTCGCCTTTCCGTCGATGGTGTCGAACAGGAGGAAGGAGGCGTCCCGGTCGCGGTCCCTCGGCTGCCCGACGCTCCCCGGGTTGAGGAGCGCCCGCTCTCCCGGCAGAAGACGGAACTCCTTCGCGGGAACAGGCTCTACCCTGCCGTCCCCCCGCCGGACGAACCCGCCCGCCAGGTGGGTGTGTCCGAAGAAGATCGGCCCTGTCGCCACGGACGCGAAGAGGGTCGAAAGCTCCTGGGCCGCGTGGTCGATGGAGTCGACGTACCGGCCCGGTTCGCTGGGGGCTCCATGGACGAGCAGCGCGCCTCCCTCGATGAAACGCTGGACGGGAAGGCGGAAAAGGTAGTCGCGTCCCTCCGGGGAGATCCGCTCCCGCGACCAGAGGGCCGCCTTCCGCGCCGCGGCGTGGAAGCTCCGGCCCGTGGCGCGGCCGCACGCCACGGCGTCGTGGTTCCCGGAAACGCCCGCCGCCGCGTTCGCCATCGCCCAACGGATGCACTCTTCCGGTTGGGCGTTGTACCCGACGAGGTCCCCGAGGTGGTAGATCCGATCCGGCCCGCGACGGGTGAGCTCCGCCCCCACCGCCGCGAGGGCGTCGAAGTTGGCGTGGATGTCCGAGAGGATGGCTACGATCAAGCGCTGACTGCCGCGGCTCTCCCCAGTCCGGGCGGAAGCGCCCGGACGGTCCGTTTCCTGGCCGAATATTCCCGGACGAGGTCCATGAAGATGTCGAGCTCGTACCGCCGGTCGGCCCGCGTCCCGTCGAAGTAGAAGACCCGGACTGGCAGGCCGTCGCAATCGCGCGAGAGGCGCGGGTAGATCGCTTCCGATACGATCCCGTTCATGCAGGAGAACGGGTTGATGTCCAGCACTCCGTCGGCCCCCTTCCGGTGCAGGTAGACCGTCTTCGCCACCGAGAGGAGCATCTCACCCAGCGTTCCTTCGGGAACGAGGTACGGCCGCGCGAGGTCGAGCACGTCGCGGATGTCGTCGGCCTCCTCGTAGCCCCGGAAGTCGTCGCCGAAGACGGAGTAAAGTTCCCGCTCGTCCTTGTGCTGGAAGTGCCACTTCAGGCGCGCGCCGAACATCTCGAAGGTCAGGTGCCTCCGGAAGCGCTTCAGCAGGTGGAGGTGGGCGGCGTTGGTGTACCATAGCCATTCGCTGACGTCGGAGATCCAGCACTCGCCCCCCGCCTCCTCGACCTTGCGCACGACGTCGTCGTTGCTGAACGTGTTGAGCCTGCAGAAGATCTCCCCCACGACGCCGATGAGCGGGCGGGGATCCGAGAAGTCGGCCGGGACGTCGCGCAGCATCCTCCGGCCGCGGATGAGGGATTCCTTGAGGCGAGCCATCCGTTCCTTCGGGGTCTTCCCGCGGGATTCGACCGTGGCGCAGAGGTCGGACAGCGCCGCCTGGTACGCGACGTCGGACGCCCCCTTTTCCACTTCGTAGGGCCGGATCCGAAGGAGGAGTTTCGTGAGCAACTCGCCGCCGATCATCGCCCTCCACGCCGTGCGAAGCAGCTCGTCGGCATGCTCGCCCACCCCGCTGTACCCGTCCTCGCACGTCGGGGAGACGACCGTGACGCCGTCGAACCCCATCTCCTTCAAGACCCCCTTGATGTAGGGGCCGTACTGGCCGAACCGGCACGGTCCGTCCGATGTCGGCATGAAGATCGCCATCCGGTCCGCGGCGATCTCGCCCCGCACGAGGAGTTTCAGCGCGTCCCCCAGCGTCACCTTGAGGGGAAGGCACTCCTCGCCGGAGGAGTGACGCCCCCCGAGGACCATCGTCTCCTCGTCGGAGGGCGGCATCGACCTCGCGTCGATCCCCACGGAGCGGAACGCGGCGGCGATGACGCGGACCCCGGCCTCCGACATCGCGGGGAAGTAGACCGTCTTCCCGGACAGCGGCGAACCGCTCACTGCTGCGCCCATGGGCGGAGTACCCCCTTGCTGTCGAGATAGGCCTCGCACCGCGTCACGTACCCGGCGTCGTTGCCGTGGCCATCGAACTGCAGCGTCAGGTACGGGGATCCGGACGCCCTCGTGATGAAGTGTCGCACGAAGGAGTCGGGGCCGCACTTGAAATTCGTGATGTAGATCATGTGGAATTTCGGACGGTTCCGGCACCATTTTCCCGCGGCGATGATCTTGCGTCCGTAATTCCAGAACATGTTGTCGTTCACGTCGCGGATGTCGATGTCGTCGACGGGAAGGAAATCGATCGGGATCACGTTGCCGCCGTACTGGTCCCGAAGCTTCGCAGGGATGTTCAGGTTCACGTCCCGGTCGTAGAGGTTGTACGGGCGCCCCAACAGGACGATGGCGTCCGCCCCCTCCTTCTCGATCCGCTCGATCGCCTCCGCCCCCGCGACCTGGAGGAAGTTGCCGAGTTTCGCCTGCTCGCGGTACCCGTCGCGGATCCCCTCCCGGATCTCCTTCCGGGAGACGCCCAGCGGCCCGAAGCAGTCGAACAGGTCCTCCACGATGTACTTCTCGCCGTCGCGGAACCGGACGGTGGGCGAGAGCAGCTTCTGCCGCAGCTCCTTTTCCCACTTGGGGACGGCGGCCACGACGAACGGCAGCGTCTGCCCCCAGGGGCAGAATTGGGACGCCGTGTGGGTGTGGATCGTCTCCGAGTTGATCACGTTCGGCAGGAAGAGGAAGTCGACACCGGAGTCCAGCAGCGCTCCCACGTGCCCGTGGGCCACCTGGATCGGGTAGCACGGCTCGGCGACGGTCCGCTCGAACCCCTCGCGGGCGATCGCCTTGTCGGTGCGCGGGGACACCTTGACGCCGAACCCCATCCGCGTGAGGACCCCCTTCCAGAAGGGGAACCGCTCGTGGAAATACATCGCCCGGGGGAACCCCACGGTCCCGCGCGCGCCGCTCGCAGGGGTCTCCGCGACGAGCCGGTCGAGCCACTCGATCCTGCGCGCCACCAGGTCGTCGATCACCGGTTTCGTGCCGGTGCGGGCGGCCTTGCGGTACTTCTCGGAGCACTTGTCGCCCCAGTAGGTGCGGCTGTCGCCGATCCGGATCTCCTGCATGTCGCAGTAGTTGCTGCACCCCTTGCAGACGAACTCCCGCCGCTTGTAGTCGACCTTCGAGAGGTCGAAGCCGCGGAACGTCGTGGCCTCCTTCGTCGCCCGGACCTTGTCCCGGGCGAGCAGCGCCATCCCGATCGCCCCGATCACCCCGTTGTGCGGAGGAACGATGATCTTGCGGCCCAGCACCTGCGAGAAGGCGGCGGCCACCGCGTCGTTGTACGCCGTCCCCCCCTGGAAGTAGATCGTCTCGCCGATCTTCCGGCCGCGCACCACGCGGTTGAGGTAATTCATGACGACCGAGTACGCGAGGCCCGCCACGAGGTCGTGCTTCCGGACGCCACGGTAGAGGTAGTTGTTCAGGTCCTGCTCCATGAAGACGGTGCACCGCTCCCCCATGCGGACCGGGGCCTTCGAGGAGAGGGCGAGCTCCGCGAACTCTCCCTTGATCCGGATCCCGAGCCGCTCCGCCTGCTCTTCGAGGAACGACCCGGTCCCGGCGGCGCACGCGTCGTTCATCGCGAAATCGGTGACCACGCCGTTTTCGAGGCCGATGAACTTGGAATCCTGCCCGCCGATCTCGAAGATCGTATCGACCGACGCGTCGAAATAGCGCCGGCTGATGAAGGTGGAGCCGGTCTTGTGGGCCGTGATCTCGTCCTGGACCGTGTCGGCGCCGACCAGCTCGCCGATCAGCTCCCGGCCGGATCCGGTGGTCCCCACGCCGCGGATCGAGATCGTGTCGCCGAACTCGTCCCGCAGTTCCTTCAATCCGTCGGTCACCACCTGCACGGGACGCCCCTGCGTTCCGACGTAGATCTCCTTGAGGAGGTTGCCGTCCCAGTCCGTCACCGCGAAGTTCGTGGAGACCGACCCGATGTCGATGCCGAGGAAGACCTCGGGCCGTCCTTCGGGCTTCGGGGGAGGCTGGACGCGGTCGCGCAGGAAGACGACGTTCTCCGTCGTGAGGGACGGCCACGAAGGGAACGCGCGCTCCTCCGCCTCCTCGCCGGCCGGTCCCCCGGCGATCACCGGCGCCTCTCCCTTCGCCCTCTCCGAAGAGGCGACGGCGGCCCCGAGGGCGCCCATGTGCGCGAAGCCGCGGGGTACGACGACGTCGTCCGCCGAAAAACCGAAGGCGTCCCGGATCGCGCGGACGACCCCGGAGTTTTCGAACAGCCCTCCGACAAGCGCGATCTTCGGGACGGGATCCTTCCCCTTGTTGATGCTGCTCTTGAAGTTGCGCGCCACGGCGTCGCACAGTCCCTTGAGGATCTCCTCCGGGGAGTACCCTTTCTGCTGCGCGTGGATCATGTCGCTCTTGGCGAACACGGAGCATCGGCCCGCGATCCGGGCGCTGCTGGCGGCGTGGGCGACCATCTCGCCGACCTGCTCCACCTGCAGCTTCATCCGGTGGGCCTGCTGGTCGATGAACGACCCCGTGCCCGCCGCGCAGTCGCCGTTCGTGTCGTAATCCTTGACGGTGAGGAGACCCGCGTCGCCGGACGCATCGAGACGGATCACCTTGGCGTTCTCCCCGCCCATCTCGAAGATCGTGCGGACCTCCGGATGCGTGACCGTGATGGCCTTGACGAGGCAGCGGAAGTCGTTCTCATACCTCGCCCCGATGAGCGGCGCGAGCTGCCGCCCGCTCCGCCCGGTGACCGCGATCGCCCGCACGTTTCCCCCGCCGAGGACCGCGAGCCACCGGCGCAGCCGCTCCGGGACCTTCCGCACCGGATCGCCGAGGAGGCGGTCGTACGACAGGTTGTACCCCTTTCCCGCGCCGGGGAGCGCCACGGCCTTCGGATCGAGGAACGTTCCGCGCAACTCCTCGGAGAGGTCCGTCGAACCTTCCGGCAGAAACACGGAAAACTTCATGCTGATCGAGCCGACGTCGATGCCCAGGAACAAGTCGTCTCTCCTCCCTTGGGAAAAATGGGGATCAATGTGAACATCGCATACAATGGTCGTGCCGGGGCGGCGATCACTGACAAATCGGTGGGTTACGATACCCCCGACACGGCGTCGAGGGCCCGACTCTGCCCGATCGGATAACCGCTTATCCGATCGGACATCTCGCTGTCGTCCTTGGAATTCCGTTGCGCGGCGGGGTATAGTATTGAAAGGTCATCGCGGAGGGCCGGGAACGGCCTGCGCCAAAGGATCGATGACTCCGAAAGAGGTGCCCATGTTCGGTATCGGCTTCCAAGAGATGCTCATCATCCTGGTCGTGGTCCTCATCTTCTTCGGCCCGAAGCGGCTTCCGGACCTGGCCAAGAGCCTCGGCAAGGGGATCGCGGAGTTCAAGAAGGCGTCCGAGGAGGTCCGCAAGGGGATCGAGGACGCGGTGAAGGAAGAGGCCGTAGCGGAGACGCCGAAGCCCCCGGAGGACCTTTCCTCGTACGGGAAGGCTCCGGGGACGGAGAGCGCTCCCGCAACGGAGGAAGCGCTGAAGGCCGAACCCGTGCCTGGACCCGTCCCGGAAGCGGTCGCTCCGACAGGAACCGGCGAAACGACGCCGTTCGCCGCTCCGAAGGACCCCGCTCCTCCGCCGACGGAAGCCGCAACCGCGGCGTCGCCGGTCCCGCCGCCCCGGCAGGGGTGACGCCGGTTGTCGACGAACGCCGGGGAAATCCGCCAGCCGCTCACCGAGCATCTCGACGAACTCCGACGCCGCCTCATCCGGGCGCTGATCGCCCTCGGGATCGGCACCGGCCTCTGCTACAATTTCGCGGAGCGGATCTACGCCACGCTTCTATCCCCCCTCACCGCCAACCTCCCGGCGGATTCGCACCTGATCTTCACCGAACTGACGGAGGCGTTCCTCACCTATTTCAAGATGGCCCTGTGGGGGGGATTCGTGCTCGCGTCCCCGGTCATCTTCTACCAGGCGTGGCGGTTCGTGAGTCCCGGGCTGTACCTGAAGGAGCGAAAACTTTTCCTCGTTTTCGCCGCATGGTCCACCTTCGGCTTCCTCGCGGGGATGGCGTTTGCCTACTTCGTGGCGATCCCGGCGATCCTCTCCTTCTTCCTTTCGTTCGGCCGGTCGGTCGTGGTCCCGATGCCGTCGATGCGGGATTCGCTCTCTCTCGTCCTGCGCCTCCTGCTGATCTTCGGCGTCATGTTCGAACTTCCCCTGGTGCTCTTCCTCGCTGGGCGCGGCGGGATCCTGACGCCGGCGTTCCTGCGGAAATGGCGCAAGGGCGCCGTCCTCGGGGCATTCCTCCTGGCCGCCGTGCTGACGCCGCCTGACGCGGTGTCCCAGATCATGGTCGCCTTCCCGCTGTACGCCCTGTTCGAGATCGGGATCGTGTTGTGCGCCCTCGGGGTACGCCGGCGTACCTCGAACCTCCCGGGATCCCCCGCTTGAGTCCCGCGGGGAAATTGCCTATAGTTCGGGATGAGGCGCGACGTCGCGCAACCCCATCTTCCGGAGGCTCGGGATGATCATCGAGTGCCAGACATGCCACGCGCGGTTCCGCCTCGACGAGTCCAGGATCACGGGAAGGGGCGCGCGCGTGAAGTGCCGGAAATGCGGGGACAGCATCGTCGTCCTCAAGGACAGCGCTCCCGCCCCTCCGGCGCCGGGCGGGGACGGTTTCTTCGACCTCGGATCCGCGGTGCGGGATTCCGTCTTCGAGAGTCCCGGCTCCCAACCTCCGGTGGGGAACCTGATCCCCTTCCCTGCTCCGTCCCGCCCGGCGGAAGCCTTCGCTGCGGGATCCTCCTCCACCGCCCCGGAAGCGGAGGAGGCGGTAAGGGACGAGGTCGATCTGGCCTTCGACCGGTTCCTCTCCGGCGCGGAAGCGCCTTCCCGGATCCTCGGGGAAACGGAGGCGGAGAGTCCCGTCCCCACGGAGGCGAGCGTGCCGGTGGCGCGTGGGGCTTCCGGCGTGCAGGCGCCCCGTCCGGAGCTGGACCTCGGCGCGTTGACCCTCGACCTCGGGCCCGAGGAAAAACTGGATCTTCCTCCTGCCGCGGAGCCGGGGACGCCGTTCGGAGAAATGCCCGCCGCCGGTCCGGCCGCCGAGTTCCGTGGCGAAGGGGGATTCCTGATCAGCGATTCGGACACCATCGATTTCCTGCAGGAGAAACCTCTCGACGCGGGGTCGGGGGCTTCCCCGGGGGTCGGCGATATCTCCCTGGAGATCTCGTCCACGCCGGTCAACGAAACGAGTTCCTTCCTGCGTGAACCCGACGCGTCCCCGCCGCCGCGCGAGGATCGGGATTCCCCGACCCCGGGGGGGATGTTCCTCGAGGGGAACGTCACCCCGCCGCCGACGCCCGCCCTCGAAGTCCCGCCCTACCGGGAGGCGGAACCTGCCCCCGCCCCCCCCGCGGAGTCCCCGGTGCGCCGTGGCTCCCCGGCGCCGGATCCGTCGCGCCCACGGTCTTCCGCCGGGCCCGCCGTGGCCGCGGTGCTGGCGGTCCTCCTCGCGGCCGGCGGCTACCTCGGCCTCACGACGTCGGGGAGGAAGACGCTTGAAGGAGCGGTCCCGGGCATCGCAGCGCTATGGGGGGGAAAACCGGCGGCGCCCGCGGCGCCGAAGTACGACCTTCGGAACGTGATCGGTTATTACGAGAGCGGCGCCTCCTCCCCGAGGATCCTGGTGATCAAGGGTCAGGTGGCCAATCTCTCCACGGTGGAGAAGAGCGGCATCCGGGTCCACGCCGCGCTGCTGGACAACACCGACGCCGTCCTGGTGGAGCAGGCGGTTTACGCGGGCAACACGCTGTCGGGAGAAGCGATCCGGAAGGGGGACCGGGACACCATGTCGAAGGCCTTGGGGAACCGGTTCGGGGAAGGGTTGGCGAACATGCACGTCGCCCCCGGCAAGGCCATCCCGTTCATGGTGATGTTCTTCGATGCCCCGGCGAACATCGACAGCTACAAGCTGGAGGCGAAGGACGGCGAGTAATCAACGGCCGGGGGCGGGAACCCGCCCCCGCGCGCTATTTCTTTCCGCCGTCTCCCTTGGTCGGGGTGACGTCCACCTCGTCCTTCTCTTTCATCGACTTCTTGAAGTTCCGGATCCCTTCCCCGATCCCGGAACCGATCTGCGGAAGCCGACCGGCCCCGAACAGCAACACCACGATCACGAGGATGATGAGAAGCTCCGGAAGACCGAGTCCGAACATGCCCCCTCCTTCGAAAAACACGCGTTGGGTCGTTTACCTACCAGTGTACTCCGGATCGTCGCGGGTTGTCCGCTACTTTTCGCGGATCGTCTCGTCGACCGCCACCCCGAAGTGCCGGCCCGCGCGCTCCTCCATGAGCAGCACCTCGTCCCCGGCGGAAATCCGGGCGATCGACGTCGTGGCGCCCCCCGGTCCCACGAGACGGATCGTCTCGGCGTTCTGCAGAACGATCGAGTGCTCGTTCCCGGAAGGGCCGACGGCGCGGACCAGCACCAGCGGACGGCGCTCCACCTTCACCCGGCCGACCCACGCCGCCTCTCCCCCTCCGGAGTCGTCCACGAGGAGCACTCCCGAACCGGCGACCAGCTCGGAAAGATAGGCGGTGCGCCCTCCGGGGACGCGGCAGTAGGAGTGGACCGCGCCGGCGTTGACGCGGAACGGGCGTGGAAGGACATACGGGTTCGGGACGTTCTCGGCGCACACGAGGAACATCCCCGCGCTCCCGTTGCCGATCAGCATCCCGCGGCTCCCCTCGATCCAGGTACACGTGTCCACGCAGACACGGTCGCCCATCCCGAGAGGGAGGACCTCGACCACCCGCGCGGGAACCAGCGAAACGTCCTCCGTCTTCGCCCGGGCCGCGGCGGCAAGCGTACGCATTTCCGCGGGATCCCGGCCATCGAGGACCAGCCCGTAGACCCCTTTTTCAAGAACACCCCGGTAAAGCGAGACATCGGCGGGCGTCCGGGCCACGACCAGGATCCTGCGCCCCCAGGCCACAAGGTTCTCGAGGGGGATGATCTCCCGGTCCCGCGGGTAGACGACCCACGCCGCGTCCGGGGAGGAGCCGGCGACCCGCGCTTCGTCTTCCTTCCCCTCCATCCGGGTCACCCGGAAGTCGGTCCCCTCGCGCAGGTCCCCCTCGGCGCACGCCGTCACGACGCGCCCCAGTTCCCGGGCGGACGAGGCGCGACCGTCCGGCACCCAAAGCGCCTCCACCCCCGATTCGATGGCGGCGACGGCCGTTTCCTTGTCCCAGGGGACGACCCGGGCGAGCAGCCGGGGAAAGCTCATGAGGGTTTCGCCTTGAGGATCCCGACCGCCTCGCGGACGGTGGCGCCGCCGTGGACGATCGAAACGATGGCGCGCACCATGGACGCCGGGGAGCGGTGCTGGAAGACGTTCCTGCCGATCGACGCCCCCGCTCCGCCGGCGGCGATCGCGTCGTGGACCATCCGGAGGACCTCCTCGTCGCTCGCCATCTTCTCCCCCCCCGCGATCACCACGGAAGATGCGCACCCCGCCGTAACCTCGCTGAACGTCTCGGGGGAGCCCGTGTACGGGACTTTAACGATATCGGCTCCCATTTCCGCTCCCACCCGCGCGGCGTGGCGGACGTATCGGACGTCGTACTCGTTTCGGATCTTCGGCCCGCGCGTGTAGATCATGGCGAGGAGCGGCATCCCCCAGCGCTGGCAGGAGCTCGATACGGAGCCGAAGTCGCGCAGCATCTGCGCCTCGTCCTCGGCGCCCAGGTTCACGTGGATGGAGACCGCGTCCGCCCCCATCTGAAGGGCGTCCTCGACGGTGGCCACCAGAACCTTCCGGTTGGAGTCGGGGGCGAGGGTGGTGCTTGCGGAGAGGTGGAGGATGAGGCCGAGGTCTTTCCCGTAGCCGCGATGACCGAACATGGCGGCCCCCCGGTGAACGATCGCCGCGTTGGCCCCCCCCTCCGCGATGAGGTTCGCCGCCGGGGGGATCTGGATCAGTCCGGGGATCGGGCCGACGGTCACACCGTGGTCCATCGGAACGAGCACGGTCCTGTGGGTGTTCCGGTCCATGATCCGCTCCAGGCGGATCTTCTTTCCGATCATCGGGCGTGCGCCTCCGGCCCGGGGGTCCCCGCGGGCGGCTCCCCTACTTGAACGCGCCGCGAACCTTGAGGAGTTCGTTCAGATAGGTCAGGTTGTCGGCGAATTTCACCGCTTCCTCGTACTTCACCTTCCCGGCGGCCACCATGTCCGCCAGCGTCCAGTCGATCGACACCAGTTCGTCGACGTTGGCCTGCATCATCCCCCGCAACTGGTGGGCCTTCCCCTCCCGGATGGCGTTGCGGACCCGGAGGGAGGTCGCCATCTTTTCCCACGCGAGCACGCGCCCCGGACCGTTGGCGCGCTTGAGCAGGCGCTGGGAGAAGACGAGGAGCAGCGACTCGGCCAACTGCGCGCGGACCTGCGGCTGCTGGTTCGACGGGAAGGAATCCACGATCCGGTCCACGGCGGTCGTGGCGTTCAAGGAGTGGAGCGTCCCCAGGACCAGGTGTCCCGTCTCGGCGGCGGTAAGGGCGATCGAGATGCTCTCGTAGTCGCGCAGCTCCCCGATCACGATGACGTCCGGGTTCTGCCGGAAGATGTGCCGAAGACCGTCCGCGAAGGAGAGGGTGTCGGTCCCCACCTCCCTCTGGTTCACGTTGGAGTTCTTGTGCCGGTGGGTGAACTCGACGGGATCCTCGATCGTGATGATGTTGGACCGCCGCTCCCGGTTGATCGAGTCGACGAGCCACGCAAGGGTGGTCGACTTCCCGTGGCCGTTCGGGCCGGTGACGAGGATCAGCCCCTGGTTTCTCAGGCCGAAGTCGCGAAGGAAGTCCGGGATCCCGAGCTCCGCCGACGACGGGACGCTCTCCGAAACGTGCCGCGCGGTGAAGGCGATCGAGTTGCGCTGGCGGTACAGGTTGCACCGGAAGCGGCCGACGCCGTGCAGGGAGAACGCGAAGTCGAGTTCGAGATTTTCCTGGAAGAAGCGGCGCTGCTCCTGCGTGAGGATCGCGTAGATCATCCGCTCGACCTCCGCGGGCTTGAGGACCGGGAGGTTCAGCCGGCGGATCTCGTTGTCGACACGGATCGACGGGATCGCCCCCGCGGACAGGTGCAGGTCCTGCCCCTTCCACGAGAGGAGCACCGTGAGCATCGAGGCGAGGGTGTTCTCCACCCGG
>Ga0334722_10001100_pt1 | contig 35323 bp, 23 predicted proteins | sample C3_bottom_MG_FD_207210 | JGI IMG/M metagenome (GOLD analysis project Ga0334722, IMG submission 207210) | Sediment microbial communities from Yellowstone Lake, YNP, Wyoming, USA - C3_bottom | ecosystem: Environmental > Aquatic > Freshwater > Lake > Sediment | place: USA: Wyoming | collected... | reverse complement strand
TGGGCGGACAACCGCAACGGTCAATGGGATATCTACCTGGATACGCCCGATACTATCGCGCCGACCGCGGCCGTGAAAGCGCCGGCCTTGGCCTCGAATCAGTCTAAGACGACGACGTTCAAAGTGTCATGGTCCGGTGTCGACCCGGCGCCGTCATCCGGCATCGTCTCATATGACGTGCGCTATAAGATCGGCGCCGGCGGTTCCTGGAAGACCTGGAAGACCGGCGTCGCCTCAACCTCGGCCAACCTCAGCGGCGCGGGCGGTAAGACCTACTTTTTTAAGGCCAGGGCGAAGGACGGCGAAGGCAATGTCGGCTCCTGGTCGGATGAAGCCAAGACCATCGTCCCTTACGATCAGGGAAAACGTATCTTAAGGCGGCGTGGATTCAACGGCGTATTCGCGAGCGCGGCCTCGAATTTCTATAGGGGCACCGTCCGGTATTCGACAAAACGAAACGATTACATGATCTACCGGTTCTCCGGTAACAGCTTTAGCTTTATCTCGACCAAAGGCAAGAACCGGTCCAGGTTTAAAGTCATTGTCGACGGAGCGAATAAAGGGACATTCGACAGTCGCGCTTCAAAAACTAAATACCGTCAAGCCGTCTATTCGACGGCCCTGGCGGGGGCGGGACCGCACCGGGTGAAGATCGTTAATCTGGCGACCGCCGGTCGGAATCGTTTAGATATCGACGGTCTAGCCGTCGGAAACTAAGGTGTGCTAAACTAGCCGCCATTAGCATTGAAAGGGGATTTAAGATGTTAGGTCTAGGGGTGCCGGAGCTACTTGTTATTTTGATCATAGCCGTTTTGATATTCGGGCCGAAACGCCTCCCGGAGCTTGGCCAAAATCTGGGCAAGGCTATCCGCGAATTCAAGAAGAGCGCCGATGAGCTTAAGAACGATGTCACCAATTCTACGGGTTTGGACGAAAAAGGCCGGCAAGAGTTGAAAGACGCTCTCAGCCTGGAAGATGTCCGCAAGGATATCGAGGACGTGGGCAAAAACCTTCAGCAATCTATCTCTCTGGAGGAGCCGAAGCCGGAAGTGAAGCCGGAAGTGAAGCCGGAATCGACTAAGGAAGAAGTTAAATCGTAAGTCCGATTGTTTCCATTGTCGGTAAATCCGACAGCGGCAAGACAACCTTGATAGAAAAACTCGTGCCCGAACTGACCGGCCGCGGCTATGTTGTCGGGACGGTCAAGCATGACGCCCACAGTTTCGATATCGACCATCCCGGCAAAGACAGTTGGCGCCACCAGCAATCCGGCGCCGCGGTCTCTATTATCTCCTCGCCGGAAAAAGCGGCGATAGTCAAGCATGTCGAAAGAGAGTTGACCCTTGATGAACTCGCGGCGGCTTATCTGACAGACGTCGATATCATCTTAACGGAAGGTTTTAAACGGGAGTCTAAGCCTAAGGTAGAGGTTCTGGCGGACGGCGACAGCGAACTTATCAGCCCCCCCGGCGAGGTGTTTCTGGTTGCCGCTTCAACCGCTGCGGATATCGGCCGGCCCAAGGTCGGCCGGGACGATATCGGCGCCGTGGCCGATGCGATCGAATCGAAGTTTCTAAAAGAGCCCGCCGGGGCCTTCGGGGTCTCGCTGGTTGTCGACGGCAAACCTATCGCTTTAAACGGTATCATGAAGGCGATGGTCTCCAACACGATCGCCGGGTTGATTACGAGCCTGAAAGGCGTGGACAATCCCGATAAAGTGGAAGTCCGGTTGTGGGGACGGCGCGGCATGAAGTAGGCGGGATTGCCAAAGACGCAGCTCCGTGCTATGATGTTCGGACTTTAAAAGCAAGGGGCGGTCAAAGTTTGAGTAAGCCGATGAGAACCGACAGACGCAACAGGATTATGTTAATAGCGATAGGGGCCGTCATGATGACGGCTTTATTTATGGGCACGGCCGGGGCGGTGGCGACCCAAAAGAACATCAACCCGCAAGTCCGTCTCCGGGCGCCGCGCTTCGCCAGCCGGGCTGTCCCCGGCGATACGTTTATGGTGCGATGGGAAGGGCCGAGAGTGATGCTCGGGCCGTCCGCCGTCCGCTTTCACGTTCTCTATCGGGAACAAAACGACGGTTCGTTTAGGCCCTTGCCGGCTCTGGGGTCGGAAGTGACCACAGCTACAAGCGCGCGATTCGCCGGCGAGCCCGGTCAGGTATACATCTTTAAAGTCAGTGCGGAAGACGGCCGCGGGCATATCGGGGCGCCGGCCCGGGCCCGCACGATAGTCCCTGTCGATGACGGAGCTTCGCCGTACGCGCGGTACACCGGCAGTTGGACCGCCCAAAGCGGCGATGGTTTTTATCGCCTCGGCGAGCATCAAAGCAATGAGACCGGCGCTGTTTTCACTTACGATTTCGACGGTCGCCGGGTCTGGCTGATCGGGGCCAAAGGGCCCGATAGGGGCCGGGCCTTAGTTTTTCTCGACGGTCTGGCCTACGGGACTATCGATATGTACGCGCCCACAGCCCGTCCCAGGCGGGTTTTATGGTCGTCGCCAACAGTCAAACCAATCAGCTCTATCAAACGGCATCAGCTGAAAGTCGTCGTCGCCGGGACGTCCGGGCGGCCGCTCGTCGGGATAGACGCTCTTGCCCGCCTTAAATAAAGCCGCCGCCTGTTTGGGCCTGTTTCTTCTGCTCTTCATGCGCCCGGTCACGGCCTCGGCCCAACCCCGCGCCCGCGACAGGGTCACGGCCTCGGCCCAAGACACCGAACTGATAGTCAAGGTCCGAGATCGCGCGAGTCGGCTGCCGGTGGAAGCGCTAAGGGCTGCCGGCGCCGAGACGGGCGCGTCGATGCGGTCCGACAGCCGGTTTAAGCTTGTCAGAGTTCATTCCCCGCGGCAAACCGCGGTCCTTATGCGAGAGCTGGCAGCCGACCCGGAAATCGAATACGTCGAGGCCAATCAAACAGCCGCGGCCTTGTTCACGCCGAACGATCCATATTTCATTAACGGCGCCCAATGGAATCTACGGCAAGTAAAAGCGCCCGCCGCCTGGGATATCGATCCCGGCGCCGGCGACGGGGTGATAGTGGCGGTCCTCGACACAGGCGTCGCCTATGAGGATTACAACGACGGCATGCAGACTTATAGCCGGATGCCGGACTTGTCGGCGACGACGTTTGTGCCCGGCTGGGACTGTGTCAGCGAGGACGATCACCCGAACGACGATAACGGCCATGGCACCCATGTCGCCGGAGTGATAGCACAGACGACCAATAACGGTTACGGCGCCGCCGGTCTGGCTTTCGGGGCCAGGATAATGCCGGTCAAGGTATTGAATAAATATGGTTTCGGGGACTCGTTTAATGTGGCGGAAGGTATTCGCTGGGCCGCCGACCACGGCGCTAAAGTCATCAATTTAAGCTTAGGTTTCGACAGGCCCTCGCTCGCGGTTAAAGAAGCCGTTGATTATGCCAGGAATGTGAAGAAGGTCACCCTGATCGCGGCGGCCGGCAATGACGCGGAGAACCCCCGGTATGCCGGGGGATTGATGTATCCGGCCCGCTATTCTTCCGTCATCAGCGTCGGCGCGACCCGCTACGGCAAAAAGAGGGCCGCCTATTCGCAATACGGTTCGGCTTTGGATATCATGGCGCCCGGCGGCGAGATGGGCCTGGGGCTGGATATGAATTCCGATGGGTATCCCGACGGTATCGTCCAGGAAACGATCGGCGGCTTTTATTGGGCCGAAGGCACGTCTTTAGCGGCTCCGCACGTGGCCGCGGCCGCGGCCATGGTTATTGCCGGCGGCGTTACCAGGCCGGCCGGCGTCTACAGGGCTTTGACGCGCGGCGCCACCGACTTGGGCCGCAAAGGTCGCGATACCAGGTATGGGTACGGATTACTTAATGTGGCCGCCGCCTTGCGCCGGCAGCCTGTAAATTAAAGGGAAACGTTTCATGTCTAGCCCTTAGTAGACTAGGGTATATAACCCCCGGGCTAATTGTTGGAGAAGGCCTGGCAGGGAGAGATTTGAAGCGCAAACACCTTAGGCTGCTGTCGATATTGTTTTTCGTGTTGCCGGTCGTTGTTTACGGGACGGCAGGCGAGGCGCGACCCGGCCCGATACCCGATAAAACAGGCCGGGTCCCGGGCGAGTATATCGTCAAATTCAAGTCGTTTGCGAGCACGGAGCAAGTCAGGGATTTTGCCGGCGGCGTCGGCGGCCAGGTCATCCGCAAACTGCTAAATCCCCGCACTTGGTTGTTCAAGTTCGACGTCAATGAAAAAGCGCCGAAATTGCTGGTTAGGCTGAAGGCCGACCCGAACGTCGTCTACGCGGAACCGAACGGCTATGTATCGGCGACGGCCGTCGAGCACTTAGACAGGCTCCTAATACCGAACGATCCTTTATACAGCCGGCAATGGAATCTTCGCCAGATCAATACCGGCAAGGCCTGGGAGACGACGCACGGGCGGGGCGCCGTCGTCGCTATTGTCGATACCGGTGTCGCGTACGAGAATTACAACGACGGCGCCACCCGATACCGGCGTATCTCCGATTTGGCCAATACTCGTTTTGTCGCCGGTTACGATTTTGTCAACAACGACACGCATCCGAACGACGACAATCAGCACGGGACGCATGTAGCCGGAACTATCGCCCAGTCGACCAATAACGGGCTCGGAGTGGCGGGGATTGCGTTTGAGGCCTCTATCATGCCGGTGAAAGTCCTGGATTCCGGGGGTTTCGGGACGTTTGACGATGTCGCCGACGGCGTCCGATGGGCCGCTGACCATGGCGCGCATATCATCAACCTAAGTCTTGGTTCCTCCAGTCCGTCGAGTGTCATGCACGACGCGGTCGACTATGCCCGCAACACCAAGAATGTGGTCGTCATCGCGGCGGCCGGCAATGGCGGTAACGGCCAACTTGGATATCCGGCGGCTTACTCGTCAGTCGTTTCAGTGGCTGCGACCGACTATAACAAGGCTCTGACCTGGTATTCGCAGTACGGCGCCGGCTTGGACATATCCGCGCCGGGCGGCGACACGGGCGCCGACGCGAACAACGACGGCTACCCGGACGGCATCTTGCAGCAGACCATTGAAGAGAACAATCCCGCCCGGGCCTCCTATCAATATTTTCAAGGCACGTCGATGGCGACCCCGCATGTGGTCGGAGTGGCGGCCTTGATCCGGTCCCGGGGGATAACCAACGCGTCTGAAATAACCAACGCTCTCAAGTTGAGCGCCGTCGATCTGGGCGCCCCCGGTTACGATACCCGATTTGGTTACGGGCTGTTGAATGCTTATCGGGCGGTGCGCTACCGGCGGATGGTGACACCGGCCATCACCTATCCGACAGCCGGCGCCGCGCCGGCCGGCGGCAGTAGCATCACTATACGGTGGAATCGACGGCGGGCCAACAAGCTGCGCTATCAACTCAGCTATACACCTAACTACAGCGCCGCCGGCGCCTACTCCGATGGTTTCGAATCCGGCGCCGTCTCAACAGATTACAGCCAGGGCGGCAACGCCGGCTGGGCCGCGACATCGGTCGCTTCATCCGGCGGCGCCTATTCAGCCGCATCGGGAGATATCTCCGACTCCCAATCATCCGAGCTGAGTCTCTCCAAGGTATTTTCAGCCGCGGCGACCGTTAGTTTCGACTATCTGGTCAGTTCCGAACAGGGCTATGACTATTTCGATTTCTACATCGACGATGTGCGGCAGTTCCATGTGTCGGGTGCGTCCGGCTGGGTGGCCGGCGCTTATCCGGTGACGGCCGGAGAGCATACCTTCAGGTGGGCGTATTCGAAGGACTATTCGGTCAGCGACGGTTCGGATAGCGCTTTTATCGACAATATTTCACTGCCGAACGTCAACCAAGCCGACTGGACCCGGATCGTCCGGATGACGAGGGCCGGCGCCTCATCGTATGTTTGGACTGTACCGAATGTCCCCGGGAGCGACTACCGCTTAAGGATCAGGGCGTACAACGGGGCGTACGGCGATTGGGCGTATAGTCCGGGGGTTTTCACGGTTAATTAGAAGCGCGGCCGAAAACCCCGTCTGCGGCGTTTTCCTCGCCCTCGGTTCGGTCACGTAATCGCACATACGCTCCCTCGCCTCGGGCTTCGTCAGCCTTGCATCCGGGGCTTTGGGCCGCGTTCTCCAATTTTGACCGGCCTGAGGGGTTTTCGGCCGGACTTTTAGAAGAGCGGCATTATGCCCTAATAGAGGAGAGGGTTGGCGCCGATATTACAGTAGGCGCCGGCGAAAATAGCTTTTACGCGAAATGTCATTCCCGCCCCGGATGTTCCTCCGGGACAGGCTCCAGCGGGAATCCGGTCAAGAGGCTGGTTGTTTAAGTCGCTTATTTAGTCTATATTAAGAGATTGGCTTGCGCACAGCCTCTTTTTTCCAGCTATATTAGTCGCAGCATCATTCGCAGCCGGGTACGTTGTCGAGAGGTCCGAAAAGTGTTAAAAGCGCGGTTCTTCTTTGGTTTGATCTTAGGGGTTGCTATTCTCCTTCTGTCTTCTCCGCAGGCGTGGGCCGTTTGCGGTTCGGTGGTTATAGATCCGGGCCACGGCGGTTGGGACAGCGGCGCTGTCGGTCCGACCGGGTTCGCTGAAAAAACCGCCAACCTCGATATCGGTCTGCGCGTCCGCGATCTGCTGGCTAAAGCCGGCTACCATGTCATCGTAACCCGCACGACCGATCTCTCGCCAAACACTCCGGCCCAAGACCTGGACGGCGACGGCAACAATAATCACGACGTCGGCGACGATCTCCAAGCGCGCGTCGATATGGCCAACAAAGCCAAAGCGAAAGTCTTTGTCTCCATTCATAACAACTCCTTCGGCGCGTCCGCCCGGGGCACCGAGACTTACTATTGGAACGGGGCGAGTTCGGAGTCGGACAGCGCCAGATTGGCGCGATTCATCCAGGAAGAAGTCAAAGCCGAAGCCGGCTTGGCGGACCGGGGGGTCAAGAGCGCCAGTTTCTATGTTTTAAGACGCACGGATATGCCGGCCGCTCTCGTGGAGGGCGCTTTCATCAGCAATCCAGCCGAGGAAGCCCTTCTTAAAAGCCCAAGTTTTCGCCAGAAAATCGCCCAAGGCGTCTATAACGGCATCCGGCGTTTTGCCGGTCCGACCGGCCCCGGCCCGGACGAGATAAGCTTCAAGCTTAAACCTCACACCAGGCGCAGGGTCAACCTAAACGCCTATTTTTGCGATCAAGCCGTCGGTCAGCGAGTGACGGCCAGTCTGCCGATAACGGCTGAACGGGCGATGTATTTTAACTCTAACGGTATCAGCGGCGGTTCGAGCAGCCGGGGAGCGCGATCGCCGGGCCGGGTCTGGTATCTGGCCGAAGGCTTCACAGGGCCCGGCTTCGACACCTGGGTCCTGCTGGCCAACCCGGCGGCCAAAACTACCGTGGCCAGGTTGGCGTATTATGCCGACGGTGCGGTTATCGCCGGCGGCACGGTAGAACTTCCTCCATATAGCCGGCGAAGCGTCCATGTTAATACCACTTTGCCCGGCCGGTCCTTCGCTACGAAGGTGACGGCAGCCGGTCCGATAGTCGTGGAGCGCTCCATTTACTTCAATTCCGGCGGCCTCACCGGCGGCCACTCATCTATCGGCGCGCAAAAACCGGCGGCCTCCTGGTATTTTGCCGAGGGGCGGACGGGACCGCAATCCGACACTTGGTTGCTGCTTTTCAATCCCGGCGCCTGGCCGGCGCATGTGCAAATAAACTATATGACGCCCGCCGGAGAAGTCGCGGCGCCGCCGCTGGATATTCCGGCCCACAGCCGGCAGTCGGTCCGCGTCAACGATCAATTGCCCGATTCGGACGTGTCGGCGATAATTCTTTCAGATGTAAAAATCGTGGCTGAGCGGTCGGTCTACTTTAGTCGCGGCGGCACATCGGGCGGACACAATTCCCTGGGCGCGGTCGATCCGGCCAGAACCTGGTACTTTGCCGATGGGTCGACTAAGAGCGGCTACGAGGAGTTCTTGGCTGTGCAGAACCCCAATGAGGCGCCCGCGACGATCTCTGTCGACTACGTTGCGTCGAGCGGAAGCCTGACCTCGGCGGTGAAAATCATACCCGGGCGGACGCGGCTGACAATAAACGTCGGCGACGCGGCGGAGGCCGGCGCCGGCAAGAACATCGGCTTGCGGCTGGCCGCGGATTTGCCGGTCGTAGCTGAAAGGTCTATATATTTTAATACAGGGATGTATAAAGGCGGCAGCGACGCGCTGGGTTCGACATCGCCGTCGAAGCGCTGGTTGTTTGCCGAAGGGGTTACCGGCGACGGGTATGCCACATCGTTGCTGTTAACAAATACAAACGATAGCGCAGCTAAAGTGAAGGTCAGGTTTTTTAAAGAATGAAAAAGATACTCTTAGGTGCGGCTGTGCTGATAGGGGCGGCGTTTTTTTTGGCGCTGCCGGTCCCGCAGGCAATCCCGGCGGCTGAAGAGACCTATACGTTCAACGGGCGGGGCACGGCCCACGGGGTTGGTCTGGATATGGCCGGCGTCGAGGGCCTGGCCGATAAGAACACGGGTTATGAAGATATATTAAAAACCTACTTTACCGGTGTCACCCTCGCCGGCGGCCGCGAGGGCGAGGAGATGCGCGTCGGCATCCTCAACGCCACTGAGCTGCAATTTACGGCGGACAGCGGCTATACCGTATACGCCGACAATTCCGGAGCGGGCACTCACGTGGCCCGCGACGTCATAACCCACGTCACTTACGAGAGCGGCAACTACGTAACCCGAATCGACGGCGCCGGTTCCTGGAACCTTCCCGGCTTCACGCGTTTGCAGGCCGATGCCGGCGGCCGCTTAAAAATATTGAACAACGCCAGGCGGTACCGCGGACACATCGAAGCGAGGCGGTCGTCGACAGGTTTGCTATGGGCGATAGAAGTCACAAATATCGAAGATTACGTCAAAGGGATCGCTGAAGAGCCGGACAGCTGGCCCCCGGAAGCACAGAGGACATTGGCGACGGCGGCGCGCACCTACGGTCTTAACAAGAAACTTTACAGCACCCGGTGGGACAGCGAGAATTTCGATATCGACGCCACACTGGGCAGCCAATATTATCTAGGATACGATGCCGAGAGGCCTGCCCTTGTCCAGGCTGTTGCCGATACCAGGGGCAAGGTTGTAATGTACGGCGATAAGGTCATCGTCGCCGCTTACCACGGCAATAGCGGCGGCCATACCGAAGACATCGAGAACGTCTGGGGCACAGCCATCCCATATTTGCGAGGCGTGCCGTCGCCCTGGGGCTACGTTTATAGATGGGAAGCGAAGCTGACAAAGAAAGAGATGGAAACAAAGATAAATCGCGGATTTCAGGGTCTGGGGCAATCGACCGGGACTCTCTATTCGATCGATCTGAGCGATAAGACCGCCAGCGGCAGGGTCCACATGATAAAAATAACGGGCAGCTACGGCACGAGGACGCTATTGGCCTATGAGGTTTTAGCCGGCTGGCTGGGCCTGAAAAGCGCTCTAGTGGACAGTATGTCCCAAACCGGAACCGATGAGTGGGACGAATCCATCCTTCTGGCCAACCCCAACAGTCAAACAGTCGATGTCAAGTTGACCTTTATCTTTCCCGACAGGCGCGCCAAGGTTGTCAGGCGGCGTATCGCCCCGGTGAGCCGGAAAACGCTGAGCGTCGATAATCTGGTGCGGGGCGGACCGGTATCGGTCAAGGTGGAGGCGAACCCGTCGATAGTGGCGGAGCGCACCGTCTATTTCGCTCACGGCGGCGACGGCGGCGGCCACAATTCGATCGGTGCTCGCTCGCCTTCGCGCCGATGGTATTTTGCCGAAGGCAAGACCGGCCCGGATTACGACACCTATCTCTTGATAATGAACCCAAGGTCGGCCCCGACTGTCGTGACCGCGACATTCATGCCCGGCGGCGGCCGGATGGTTGAGAAGAAGATACGCGTGGCGGCGCTTTCCCGGCAGTCGCTAAAAGTCGATGATCTGCCGGGCCTGGTTTCAGCTTCGACGCCGGCGGTTGTTACCTCGCCGGCGCCGGTCGTGGTCGAGCGCTCGACGTATGTTAACCACGGCGGGGTGATCGGCGGGGATGCTTCCATCGGTTCGACGGTTCTCTCCAAAGCCTGGTATTTCGCCGAGGGTTTTACCGGCCCCGGATTTGAAGCGCGTCTCTCCGTCTTCAACCCCTCGGCCGCCGCGACGACGGCTACAGTGGCGTTGAACAAGACCAACGGCGACACGGTGGTTAGAACAGTGACGATCGGGGCCCGCTCGCGCCGAACCATCAATTTAAACAACTTGCTGTCAGGGAAGGAGTTCGGCATTACCTTGACCGCGGCGACCGGGGTCGTCGCCGCCCGGACGACCTATTTTAATTCGGGCGGAAGAAGCGGCGTGCACGGCAGCATCGGTTCCCCGCGGGCCGGCAGGAATTGGTATTTTGCCGAAGGGTCCACCGGGTCCGGTTTTGACGAGTTTCTGACCGTGCTGAATACCGGCGACAGTACGGCCGATCTCACAGTCCGATATTTTGCCGAGGGGGGCGGGGTGACCACGACCAGGCTCCACTCCGTCGGGCCCGGCTGCAGAAAAACGATCACGGTGGGCGACATTAATGAGCTGGGGACGGGACATCTCGTCGGGGCGCGGATATCTTCCGATCAACCGATCGTGGCTGAGAGAGTCATGTATTTTTCTTATTCAGGCAATAACGGGCAAAGCATCTGGACCGGCGGCCATGCCTCGATCGCCGCCGCCGCTCCATCCAGGCGCTGGTTCTTCGCTGAGGGAAACACACAATAATCCACGATAGGTTTTCTGCCAATAGGGAAATGAATACCGATATGAGGATCCTGGGTGCAAACGAGAGAAGATAAGCTCCGTCGCCGTAAAACCAGGACCAGGCGAGCGTTTGTCGCCGCGGTGATGCTGACCCTGATCACGGGGGTCGCTTTCGGGTGGTGGGTGAGCGCGGTCCCGTCAGATGGCGCGGGCATTCTTTCTCGTATCGACCCCGGCATCTTGAGCGAAGAGAAAGTCTACGGCGACCCGGTCAACATTCTCTTGCTGGGCAGCGATTCCCGCCACGGCGAAGCGGCGAGAAGCGATACGCTCATTTTTATGCGGGTCGATTTTAATCGGAACCGGGTTTATTTGATGTCCATTCCCCGGGACACAAGAGTTTATATTCCCGGCCGGGGCCGGGATAAGATCAACGCGGCCTATGCTTACGGGAAGACCTCGCTGGCCGGCCGCACCGTGAAAAGTTTTCTAAACGTCGATTTGCATCACTACGTCGAGGTCGACTTTCGCGGCTTCAAGAAACTGGTCGATACCCTGGGAGGTATCGACATCACTGTCGACAAAGGCATCAACGACCGGACGCGCGAATACCGGATGTTCATCCCCAAAGGCGCCCAGCACATGAATGGTGAAACCGCTCTGAATTACGTCCGGTACCGTCACGGCGACTCCGATTTCGATCGGGCGGACCGGCAACAGAATTTTTTGCGGGCGCTGGCGGCTAACATACTTAAAGTCAAATCCATTTTCAAGCTGCCGACAATAATCAGGATCTTCGATGAGAATATCGGCACGGACATGACCAGGAGGCAGATGCTCTCTTTGGGAGGTTTCCTGCGGCAACTGCCAAAAGGCCGGATAGAGACTATCACTCTGCCCGGGCGGGGGACCATGATCGGCGGTATCAGTTATGTCGAGCCCGACCTCAATGCCCTAAGCGCGATACTCGAAGCGGTCGAAGCCGGCCGCTCCCTGGAGAAAATGAAGTCATCGAGGCAATCTGGTAAGATGACCCCATGGGGGAAGAACCGATGAAAGGCTTAATACTCAGCGGCGGGACCGGCAGCCGGTTGCGCCCGATAACGCATACCAGCGCCAAGCAGCTGGTGCCGGTGGCCAATAAGCCTGTCTTGTTTTATGCCATCGAAGCGATGAAGCAGGCAGGCATAACTGATATCGGCATAGTCGTCGGCGAGACACAAGACGAGATAATGGCGGCTGTGGGGGACGGGAGCGCTTGGGGGATAAGGATAACGTATATCCCTCAAGAAGCGCCGCTCGGCCTGGCCCATGCCGTCAAGATATCCAAGCCTTTCCTGGGCGACGAAAACTTCGTCATGTTCTTAGGTGATAACCTTATCAAGAACGGCATCGTGTCGTTGGTAAAAGAATTTGCCAGCCGCCGGCCGAATGCGCAGATATTGCTGGCGAAAGTAAAAGATCCGGAGAGGTTCGGAGTGGCCGAGCTAAACGGCGGCCGGGTCGTCAGGCTGACGGAAAAGCCGAAGGAGCCGCTGAGCGACCTGGCACTGGTCGGGGTCTACATGTTCGATCGGAACATCTGGGAGGCGGTCGCCAACATCAAGCCGTCCCGGCGCAACGAGCTGGAAATCACCGACGCCATTCAATACCTGATAGAGAAAGGCCTGACGGTCGAGCCGCATATAATCGACGGTTGGTGGAAGGATACCGGCAAGCTGGAGGATATGCTGGAAGCCAACCGCATAATCCTGGAGACGATGGAGTCGCGCAACGAGGGAGAAGTTGACGAAGCGTCGCAGATAGACGGCTGTGTCGTCGTTGAAAAAGGGGCGCGCATCGCCAATAGCCATATACGGGGCCCGGCCATAATCGGCGAAAACAGTCAAATAATAGACTCGTTCATCGGGCCTTTCACATCGATATATTATGATGTCATCGTCGAGCAGAGCGAGATAGAGCATAGCATTATCCTGGAAAAGAGCAGCGTGATCGGCATATGCCGTCTCGAAGACAGCTTGATCGGCAAGAACGTTGTGGTGGAAAAGACGGATAAGAAACCTAAAGCGTACCGGTTGATGCTGGGCGATAACAGCCGGGTGGGAGTGTTCTAAAGAGGGTGGAGTGAGGAGGGAAGAGTGAGGAGTGAGAGTAGCGGGGGGAATCAATAGATGATTGACGGTGTAAAGACGAAAGACTTGAAGGTTATTCCGGACGAGCGGGGCTTCTTGATGGAGATGCTCCGCAGCGACGATGAGATATTCGAACGGTTCGGGCAGATCTACATGACTTGCTGCTATGCGGACGTGGTCAAAGGCTGGCATTATCATCGCCGGCAGACCGATTTTTTTATCTGTGTCCGGGGGACGGCCAAGGTCGTTTTATACGACGGTCGCGAGGGCTCTGCGACTCACGGCGAGATAAACGAATTCTTCCTGGGAGAAAGAAAGCAGTTTGTTCTTAAGATACCGCCCCTGGTCATGCACGGGTTTAAAGCTGTAGGCGGCGAGCCGGCTTTTATCATTAACTGCCCGACCGAGCTATTCGATTACGCGGAACCCGATGAATACCGGTTGCCGTGGGACACCGACGATATTCCGTATGACTGGGATATAAAGATGGGATAAGTAACCCCTCATTCCTGCCCCGTATCAAGTACGGGGTAAACTCCAGCAGGGATCTAAGCAGGAACGATAAGGAGATAAATGCGACAAATAATGGTAACCGGCGGGTCGGGCTTTATCGGCAGCAATTTTATCCGCTATGTTCTAAAAAAATATCCGCACTACGGTATCGTCAATTATGACAAGTTGACCTATGCCGGCAATCCGGACAACTTAAAAGGCCTCGAGAGTTCGCCGAATTACGACTTTGTCCATGCCGACATTGACGATATGGACAAAGCCGTCTATGTTATGCGGGGCTGCGACGCGGTTATAAACTTCGCCGCTGAAAGCCACGTCGATCGTTCGATAAAATCGGCGCGGGAATTTATGATGACGAACGTCGTCGGCACCCAGACATTGCTGGAGGCCGCGCGGGTGGTCGTCCCTTCAAGATTTATCCATATCTCGACCGATGAGGTCTATGGGAGCCGGAATAAGGGTTCGTTCGGCGAAAAAGATCCTTTGGCGCCGAGCAGCCCATATTCGGCCAGCAAGGCTTCTTCCGATCTCGTCTGCCTTTCCTATATGACGACCTACGGGATGCCGATCATCATCACCCGCAGCTCGAATAATTTCGGGCCTTACCAGTACCCGGAGAAACTCATTCCTTTGCTGATAACCAACGCTATCGACGACAACCCCTTGCCGATCTACGGCGACGGTAAGAATATCAGGGACTGGATTTTCGTCGAGGATAACTGTGCCGGTATCGACGCGGTCCTCCACCGGGGCGATGTCGGCAAGATATATAATATCGGCGGCGGCATGGAAGTTGAAAATATTGCCATTGCTCTTAAAATACTAAAGATCGTGGATAAACCGGAGTCGCTGATAACTCATGTGCCGGACAGGCTCGGTCACGATCGCCGGTATTCGATCGATTCCGGCCGGGCCGCCAAGTTGGGTTGGGCGCCGGAAAAAGGTTTTGACGAAGCGTTGAAGACGACGGTCGATTGGTACAAAACCAATGAGTCCTGGTGGCGAAAGTTAAAGCAGGAGGGGGTCGCTTAAGTGAAGTCTAAACGGCGGGTCATTGTCGCGGTCTCCGCGGTCGTTGTTATTTTAGGGGTGGTCTTCGGCATCTTCTATTCCGGCCTTTTCAACGCGCCTCCGCCTAAACCGAAAAAACCAAAGGTCGCGGTTCGTCCTAAAAAGCCCAAACACAAGAAAGATAAGACTATCTGCCCCTTTGATGGAAAGGCCGGCGACGTCCAGGCAACCAGGCCTCTGGCGATCATGGTCGAGAATCTCTCGACTATCCGGCCGCAGGCCGGTCTCGGCAGCGCCTGCGTCGTCGTTGAGGGCCTGGCGGAAGGCGGCATCACCAGGTTCATGTTGGTCTTTGGCCTTCACGGCGCCGATAACATCGGACCGGTCCGGAGCGCGCGGGTGCACTTCGCGGCCCTGGCCAGCGGTTGGAACGCGATATACGGGCACGTCGGCGGCTCTATCTATGCCATGAAAGCGATCCGTAATTGGGGCATCAACGACTGGGACCAGATGGGCCATTCCGATGCTTATACTCGCGTCGGCTGGACAAAGGCGCCGCATAATGTCTTCACATCTACGTCGCGGCTGCGTGAAGCGGCTGCCAAGTTCAAAGATGGCGGCGATATTTTCGACCGCGGTTTTAAGTTCAAGGCGGCGCCGCCGATGGAGGCGCGGCCGGAAGGGTTGAAGAAGGTTACAATCGACTTCTCTTCATCCGAATATCGTGTGGAATACCAGTACGATCGCCAATCGAACACCTATAAAAGGTTCAACGGCGGCCAACCGCATACGGACGCCAACAGCAAGCTCCAGTTGGCGCCGACGAATATCGTGGTTTTGCGTGCTTCCACCAACGACATTCCCGGCGGCAGCGGTGTCTTGGATATAAACATGGAAGGGACCGGCAACCTGACGGTCTTCCGCGACGGCCAGGTCGTTGAGGGCACTTGGGAAAGGCTGACGCACGACTCGCCGCTGAAATTAAAAAACAGTAACGGCAACGGCATTCGCTTGTCGCCGGGCCAGACCTGGATCGAAATAGTCAGGCCCACGACCGCCGTCACCATCCAATAGCGAGTGATACGGATGAAAATCATAATCACCGGGGCCGATGGCCAGCTGGGCACGGAACTTCAAGGGGCGCTCGAAGGCCATCGTCTCTATCCGGCGGATATCGAAGAGTTCGATATCACCGATTTTGAAGCGGTGAAGGCCAAGGTCACCGGGTTCGGACCCGACTTGATCATCCACGCCGCCGCTTATACCGATGTCGACGGCGCCGAGCTCAATCCCGATATCGCTTTCAAGGTCAACGCGGTCGGCACGCAAAACCTTACTATCGCCGCCCGGGCCGTCGGCGCGATTATTTTGTATGTCAGCACCGATTTTGTTTTTGACGGGGCTAAGGGCGCTCCGTATAACGAATTTGACGACGTAAATCCGTTAAGTGTTTACGGGCGCTCCAAGCTGGCCGGCGAGAGGTATGTCCAATCGCTGACCAACAATTATTATATCTGCCGGACGGCCTGGCTCTATGGCCGACACGGGCACAATTTTGTCAAGACTATGCTCAAGTTGGGCGAAGAGGGCAAGACCGTCCGTGTCGTGGACGATCAAATAGGCAGCCCGACAAACGCCGCCGATTTAGCGGCCAAGCTGGCTGAAATCGCCTTGAGCGGCCGGTTTGGGGTTTATCATACAACCAATGCCGGCGAGGTATCGTGGTACGGTTTCGCCGGGAAGATATTCGAGTTGGCCGGGATGGATGTCGACCTGCGGCCGATCGATAGCGGACATTTAGAGCGCCCCGCGCCCAGGCCGGCCAATTCCGTCCTGCGCCACCTGAGCCTGGAGCTTCAGGGCCTGGAGCCGATGCGCCCCTGGGACCAAGCTCTGGCGGATTATTTTAAGGAATGAGCGGGGCGGATGATCGAACAATTTAAGAACCTATTCAAGTATAAAGAACTACTCCTGAATTTCGCCAAGAAGGAATTGAAGATCAAGTACAAGAATTCCGTCTTGGGGTTTTTCTGGTCGCTGCTAAATCCCATCCTGATGATGCTGGTATTTACGTTTGTTTTCACCTACGCTTTCAAGCCGCAAGGACTGGCCAAGATGGGAATCGATAGCTATCCTTTGTTTATCCTGGCAGGTCTGCTTCCCTGGAATTTCTTCAACGCCTCTGTCATAGGGTCTACTATCTCGATTGTCGGCAACGCTTCCTTGATAAAAAAGGTCTACTTTCCGAGAGAGCTGTTGCCCATTTCAATCGCCCTGGCCAACCTTGTCAATTTCGCGCTCGAACTTCTTGTATTTCTGGCCTTCATTGTGGTAATAGGCCTGTTTAAACCCCGATTTCTCGCTATCTATAAGTTCTTGCCGTTCTTGTTGCTGCTCTTGCCGATCTTGTTCATCTTGACGGTCGGAGTGTCATTGCTGGTCGCGGCGCTCAATGTCTATTTAAGGGATATTCAGCATCTGGTCGGCATATTATTGCTGATGCTTTTCTATAGCACGCCGATCATCTATCCAATGCCTACTAATCTTGGCAAATATACAGCCCTTTACTCGCTTAACCCTATGGTTTCAATAGTAATGTCTTTTAAGAACGCGCTCTTTTGGCTGGCCGTCCCCAGCCTGCATTTTATCGCTTACTCCAGTGTCTTTGCGATTGTCATGTTTCTTTTTGGTTATCTTATTTTTATCCGGCTCGAGCCGGATTTTGCGGAGGAAGTGTAGCGCCGCCTATGGCGGCGAGAAAATGGAGAATCGAGAATGGAAAATAGGGGTCGCTTGGTTGTGGAGCGGCGATGATGGCTAGTATTTGGGATAAAGCCATTGATACCGCGGTCGAACGGCCGACGGTTATCGAAGCCGATGACGTTTGGAAGACTTTTAAGGTCTACAAAGAGCGCAACCCAAGCTTAAAAGAGATGTTGATTCGCGGCCGCTCCGCTTATGACACTTTTTGGGCGCTGAAGGGCGTTTCGTTCTCCGTCAAACAGGGGTCGACTATCGGGCTGATCGGCGAAAACGGCTCCGGCAAGAGCACGATGCTTAAAATCCTGGCTAGGATCTTGCGCCAGCAGCGCGGGTCGGTGCGCATAGTTGGAAAAGTGTCGGCCCTGCTTGAATTGGGCGCCGGGTTTCACCCTGACTTGACGGGGCGGGAAAATGTTTTTCTAAACGGCTCTATTCTGGGTTTGACCAAGAGCGAGATAGCGGGCAAGCTCGATCGGATAATCAGGTTTTCGGAGCTCGATCAGTTTATCGATACCCCTGTAAAGAATTATTCATCGGGTATGTACGTCCGCCTTGGTTTCGCCGTCGCCATCAATGTCGAACCCGATGTCCTGTTGATAGATGAAATATTGGCCGTCGGCGACGAGGCCTTTCAGCGCAAATGTCTGAATAAGCTTTACGATCTCAAGGAACAAGGCAAAACCATCGTTGTCGTGTCGCACGCGCTTGAATCGGTCCGCAGCATCTGCGACGAGGCGGTTTGGCTGGAACATGGCGAGATGAAGGCTGAAGGGTCGGCCCGGAGCGTTGTCGAAACCTACCTGGAGCACGTAAATCGCCGGGAGGAAGCCAAATCCGGTCAAAAAGGCGGGGCGGAAGAAGAATTCGGCACCCGTTGGGGTTCCGGCGAGGTAAAGATAACCGGCGTGCGGATCCTCGACGGGGGAGGCAAGAAGCGGAAGCTTTTTAAGACCGGGGAAACTTTAATCGTTGAAATGGATTATGAGGCAAGCGAAGAGATCAGGCGGCCGGTTTTCGGCATCGCTATTCACGGGCGGGACGGGGTCCATATAAACGGCACGAACACTAAGTTTTCTAAGACGATTTTTGATAAAATCAAAGGGAGCGGGACGGTTAAATATATGATCGAGGCCTTGCCGTTGCTGAAGGGAAATTATGTGTTGTCGACCGTAGTCTACGATTTCGCCTGCCTGCACGCCTACGATCATCACGATCGCCGCTACCTGTTTAACGTCTCGTCCGGGGATCTGGATGATTACGGCATCTTCTATCTCCCCTGTGCCTGGGAGCTTAAAAAGAAGGGGAAAAGAAATGATCCGGCAAGACCTATATGAGTTGCCGTTCGACCAGTTTCAGCGGTATAAGACCGTTCACGACTTTGTCGACTTTATCCGGACGAAACCGGCCGCGGCGATAAAAGTCCTGGATGTCGGCGGCTATCCCGGCTTGATCCTTGATTTTCTCCCCGATGACGACGTCACTGTTGTGGATGTGCTCCCCGGCGACATTCCCAATTATGTCCGGGCCAGCGGCGCCAAGCTGCCTTTCGACGACGGGGCGTTCGATCTGGTCTGCAGCTGCGATACGCTGGAGCACGTGGCGGAAGCGGAGCGGTCGAGCTTCATCGCGGAGCTGGCCAGGGTCTCTAAGGACTTTCTCTTATTGACCGCGCCCTTCGCCGACGAGCGGACCCATCTGGCGGAGGAGATACTATTCAGCTATGTCTGGAAGGTCTTGCGGGCCGAGTTCACCACTTTAAAAGAGCATCTCGATAACGGGCTGCCCGATTACGACCAGACTGTCGCCCGGCTCAAGGACGCGGGCGTCGCGGCGTCCGGCTTTCACAGCGGTTATCTATATAACTGGCTGCCGATGATGGTGGCCAAGCACCATTTGCTGGCCCACCCCGACACGGCGGATCTCCATCGCCGGGTCGACTTGTTCTATAACTTGAATTTTTCAGCGGACGACCATCGAGCTCCGAGCTACCGGCGCGTCGTCATCGGTTCTAAAACCGGGGATGCCCGGCCGGCGGCTTTCTGCCGATCTTTTGAAGCCGCCGCCGACGGTGCCGCGACCGCCGCCGACGGTGACAAGCTGGAGATGTTCCGGATGATGACCGGCTTGTTGGACGTCGATTTAAAGCGCGACGTCAGCGAGCTCGTCCACCAGCTAAAGGGGTCCACGATGGAAGAATTAAAGGCGTCTCAGGCCGCCTTGGCCGAGCGGGACCGGCAGATAGAGGACTTGAAAAACATCGTCAAGGCCCAAAACGACAGCTTAGACGAACTTCACGCTCTGGTAGCCAGAGTTCGCAATTTTCCGCCCTATCGAATATACAGCAAGTTTCGTAAGCCGCCGCGGTCGAAGTAGGACGGTCGGAGACTCCCGATGTTCTATCTGACAGCGATCGCGTTCTATCCGGCCTTGCTTCTCTTGATCGTGCCCGCGGGGTCGGCCCTCGTGGCTATGGTCGGCCGCGACGATGAGGAGGCCGGGACCCGCGCCGCTCTGGCGCCGATAATCGGCCTGGCGGCTCTATCCGTCGTCATCGGTCTTCTTCTCCATCTTCGGCTGCCGGCTTCAAGCCTCTTGCCGACGGCTGTCGCTCTCAACCTCGCCGCCGCCGCCCGGCTGTGGTTTGGCCGAGGGCGCGGGGGAGGCGCCGGGCGGGTCGACTGGCGCCTTTTAACCGTCTTGCTCTTCGCCGGCTGGCTGGCTTATCTTATCTTGTTGGCACCTCTCTTCTTAAGCGGCCGGTTCGGCGTCCTCGGCTACAAGGTCAACAACGACCCGGTCTTCCATTCCATCATGCCGGAATATCTGGATGCCCGCGGCTACGATTTTTCCGCCACCGTTGAAGGCGGCTTTGCCGACGCGGCTGTCGACAAATTCGTCACCCAAGGGTATCCGGACGGCTGGCACCAGGTCTTGTTGCTGGCTATGCGTCTCTTCGGTCGCCGGGCCTGGCTGCTCTTCAATTTCACCGAAGCTTTCGTCATGGCGCTGACGGTCCCGGTCGCGTATGCCTGGTTGCGACGGGGTCGTATTCCCAATAGTTGGTCGATCTTCGGCGCTCTGATCGCCACGGTCGGCTATATTCAGATGACTTACCTATTCCAGGGATTCGCCCCCCAGGTGGCGGTGATACCATTTATCTATGCCTGCTTATACTTATTCTATGAGGTATTGATGGAGAAGCGGCCGAAAACCCCGTCTGCCTTGCATCCGGGGCTTTGGGCCACTTCTCCCTATTTTGACCGGCCCAAGCGGTTTTTGGCCGGACTTCTAGAGGGGCGGCGGCGCTGGGCGGCCCCGGCGGCGTTGCTCGTCCAAGCGAGCCTGGCGGTCTATTCTTTCACTGTATTGATCTGGCTGCTTGTCTTCATCGGGGCGTTGCTCGTCTATCGCCTGCTGTCTACCGGCGGGCGGCGCGGTTTATTTGCCGATGTCGGCATCGTCGCTTTAATCGGGCTGGGGGCGGCGGCCATGAATCCGTTTACTCTGGTCCCGATCGGGGCCGCCTTTAAGATGGTGTGGGACTGGTCGGCCGCGAATAGCATGGGGAACCTGGTCTCGGCGCACGTGCCCATTTTGCCGGTCTTCGGCATCTGGCCGACCGGCGATCACCGGGGAGTCCCGGCGGGATGGCTCCATCCGGCCGCGTATCCGGGCGCGCTGCTCGTCATCGTCTTGATCGTCATCGGTCTTAAGGGCAAAGAGAACCGGCCGTGGCTTTGGCTCCTGGCCGTTGCGGCGGTCGTGCCGGCGGTCGCGCTTAAGGTCGGCGCCAGCCCTTATTATTTCGCCAAGACATTGCAGGTCGCCGCGCCGGTCGCGGCCATCGCCGCCGCGGCGGGTCTGGCCCGTATCAGCGCCGCCGGGCGCCGGGGGCCGGCGGTATTTCTGGCGCTGGTTTATTTGGCCGGTCTGGGCGCCTCCGACTATGCGGCTGTGCGGTTTACCGCTGTGACGCCGGCGGAGCGGTTTGCCGAGTTAACGGCGATCAACGAGCGTTTCGCCGGGACGAGAGGGCTGACTCTCTTTGTCGACACCGGCGAGGATTGGGGCAAATACTTGCTGGCGAACCTGAAGACCGGTTCCCCCTTCGCCCTGTCTTATCGGGGACCGGTTCCGGGAGTGCGGCCGGTTTTGGCTCAAGCCGGGGTCAACGATATCGACAGTTTGCGGGGGATTGTCAGCCGCCGGTATTCTTTGATAGTCATCGCGAAAAGCCAGGACATCTCGCTGCCGCCGCCTCCTTACGAACCCGTATATGCCGGGCGATTTTACAATGTGTACAGAGCGGCCGGGCGGCCGGGCGGTCGCGACATCCTAAGCCATCGCCCTTTCGAAATCGCGCCCGGCTCGACAGGCGCGGCTTTTCGCGAACTTAAGCCGGGAGAAACTATCGAGGTATCATTGCGGCGCAAGTTTGTATCGTTGCTTATATCGGCCTATCTCCGGCCTGAGACCGCCGGATCGGCCGCCGGGCTTAAGCGGTCGGTGGCCATAGCCGCCGCCGGCCGGTCCATAAGGCTGCCGGTCGGTTCCCTCCCAGCCGTCTACGACATACCTTTGGCGGGCGATTCGGGGACCGTTCTTAGGGTAAAAAACAGTACGCCGCACATCTTAAGGCTTGATTGGCTGGAATCGATGGGCGGGTTGAATGACCGGGAAGCGCTTTTTCGTTACAATAAACAGAATGCGCGCGTCCGGCGGGCGATCGGAAGATCTTTAAGTAGGTGAAAACTTAAAATTTGTCAAAAGTGCTGGTTATCTCTCCCGATGCCGTTCCGGGAGCGGGAGTCCTGGCGGCAGGGCCCGGCATCCGCTACTGGCAGATAGCCGGGAGTTTGGCGAACGATTACGGGCACGACGTGACGCTGGCCGTCCCGGCGGCCGAGTTTGTCGAAGATAAAGACGCTCCCTGCCGGACGGTCGGTTGGGACCTCAATAGCCTCTGTGAACTGGCCTCCGCTCACGATTGTGTGGTCATGCCCCATGTCCACAGCGGTCTGGCCACGACATACCGGTCCGAGGTCGATCCGGCTATCCCGACGGCGGTCGATCTCTACGACCCGGTCTTGATCGAAAACATCGGGCTGCAACCGGCCGACGCCGAAGGCGCCCGTTCCTTTGCCGGCTATCTGGCCGGGGTGGTGCCGATATTAAAGCGGGGCGACTACTTCTTCTGCGCCAATGACCGGCAAAAATATTATTATCTGGGGGTCTTGAACGCTTTGGGCCGCATCAACCCGCTGACCTATCGGGAGCGCATCCTGGAGGTGGTGCCGTTCGGCGTCGATCACGAGCCGGCGGCCAAGACCAGGACGGTGATGCGCGGCTCGCTCGTAGATGAAGACGCCAAAGTGATCCTGTGGTTCAGCGGCATCTATCCCTGGTTCGATGCCTACACGCTGGTGGAGGCGATGCCCCGGGTAATCGAGGCCGAACCGCGGGCGAGGCTCGTCGTTCTGGGCGGGGTTCACCCTCGCGGCCACGCGCCGGACGACGAATTCAAGCGGACTAAAGCCAGGGCGCAGGCGCTGGGACTGGTCGATAAACATATCCTCTTCGTCGACTGGCAACCTTATAACGAGCGGGCCGACTGGTATATCGAATCGGATCTGGCGGTCACGACCCACAAGCCGAGCCTGGAAACGGAGCTGTCGCACCGGACCAGGGTCATCGATTTTCTCTGGGGAGGTCTGCCGGCCGTTACCTCCGCCGGCGATGTTGTCGGGGCAATGCTGGAGGAGCGCGGCTGCGGCGTGACCGTGCCGGTCGAGGACCCGGCGGCGCTGGCTTCGACCATCATCGATATTCTGGGAGACGACGCCAAGCGGGCGCGTATGTCTAAGGCCGCGAAAGCGCTGGCCGCGACCGAGCTGACTTGGTCCGCGGTCATAAAACCCCTGGCCGATTTTTGCGCCTCTCCCAAAGTCGCCGCCGACCGGCGCGATCCCGCGCAAACATTCGAGCTGCTCGCGGCGGTCGATACATTCGCGGAACACGCCCGGCTTCTTGAAAAACAGCCGATCCAGGGCCGAAACGTCTGGGGTAAAGCGCGCGAGGTCTACCGCAGCGATGGGTTGTCGGCGGTGGTCGGCAAGTCCTTGAGGAAAATCGCACGGCGCCGGCCGGAAAAACCAAACCTATGAAAATCGCTCATTTTGTCCAGGGCTATAAACCGGCCATCGGCGGCACGGAGTATCTGATGCAAAGGGTCTCCGAGCAATTAGTCGGTCGTTACGGCGACGATGTCACCGTCTACACTACCAACGCCTACAATTGCGAAGTCTTCAATCACCGCGGCGTCGAGACGATGGCGCCGGGCCGCGAAGTCATCGACGGCGTTAAAGTCGTCAGATACAAAGTCTTCAACCAACTGGCGCCGGCCTTGAATCTGGCGCAAAAAATCGGTTACCGCTGGCATCTTCCCCGCAACGATCTGGTCCGCACTCTCTACAGCGGGCCGATCCTGCCCGGTCTGCTCGCCGGGCTGGGCAAGATCGAGGCCGACGTCGTTTGCGCTTCATCTTTTCCGCTGATGCATATGCATTACGCGGCCATGGCCGCCCGGCGTCTAGGCGTTCCGTTAGTCCTCCACGGCGGCCTTCATCCCCAGGACGGATGGGGTTTTGACCGCAAAGTAATCTACCGCCTCATCGAGAAAGCCGACGCCTACATTGCCAATACCAACTACGAGCGCGATTTCCTGCTGGGCAAAGATATCGACGGCCGGAAGATCCACGTCGTCGGGGTGGGGACGGATCCTGAGAAATTCGCTGAGGCCGACGGCACCGATATCCGGCGGCGATACGGTCTTAACGGCTGCCCGGTCATCACCTTTGTCGGCCAGCAGGGGGGTCACAAGGGAATCGAGACGCTTTTGAAAGCCATGCCCCTCGTCTGGCGGCAAGCGCCTGAAGCGCGGTTGATGATCGCCGGGTCGCGGACAAAGTACTCGGAGGTCCTTGACGCCGTTATCGCCGGGTTCGAACCGGCCCAGCGGGCGAAAATCGTCATTATCAATAATTTCAGCGAAGACGAGAAGCCGCAAATAATCGCCGCCGGCGATATCCTTGCCTTGCCGTCGGGGTTCGAATCTTTCGGCATCACTTTTTTGGAGGCCTGGGCGGCGGGCAAGCCGGTCATCGGTTGTCGCTCGGGCGCCATCCCGTCGGTCGTTTCCGATGGTCTTAACGGCATTCTGGTCGACTACAAAGATCACCGGGAGTTGGCCGGGGCGCTTCTGGAGCTTATCTTCGATACCGAAATGCGGCGGCGTCTGGCCGATGAAGGGCGCGAACATGTCTTGAAAAACTATACCTGGGAGATCGTGGCCGGAAAATTCAGATCGATCTATTACAAGGCGGCGCCGGCTTGAAGACGTATCGAACCAATAAAGCGTGGCGCATCAAGCGGGACGGCAAAGCCTATTACTTAAGACATCAAAACGGCGCCCGGCTCAGGACCGATAGGCTGGTTAACGCTATTTGGGAAAAAGCGGACGGCCGGACGTTTTCCGGGATTAAGCAGGAGCTGGAGCGGCGGCTGACTATTTCGGATTGGTTGCTCGGCGAGACCCTGCGCTTAATGGAAGCCGGCGAACTGCTGGCGTCGGACGAGACGCCCTCAGCCAAACCGCCGGCCCCGGACCAGACCGGCGGTTTCGGCGGGCGCCTTACACGGACCGATCCGCCCGGCCGCGCTTCCAAGGGTCCGGTCGTTTCCGTTGTTATCGTCAATCGTGACGGCGAGGAGCATCTCGGCACTCTGTTGCCGTCGCTGGCGCGGCAAGATTATCCCGACATCGAGATCGTGATGGTCGACAACGGGTCTACAGACAACTCGACGGCCAAGCTCAAAGAGTTCTTTCCCGACGCCAAGGTCGTAGCGCTTGATAACGACGCCGGGTTTGCCGGCGGAAACAATATGGGCATCGCTGTAGCGACGGGCGAATACATATTCCTGCTCAATAACGATACAGAGTTGGCTGACGATTGCATCGGTGCGCTGGTGGCCTGGGCCGCGGGCAAGCCGGACCTGGCGGCGGTGGTGCCCAAGATATATTTCTGGCGGCTGCCGAAGTTTCTCAACGCGATCGGCAACTCGGTCCGGCCGAAGGGGTGGGGGAGCGATAATTATATCGGTTATCTCGACATTGGGCAGTTCGACGCGACGGAGCAAGTCTTCAGTGCCTGCTTCGGAGCGGTGATGCTCAGCCGGGAAGCGCTCGACAAGGTCGGCCGGCTCGACGCCAAGTATAAGTTCTATTATGAAGATGCCGACTGGTCTTACCGGGCCAGGCTGGCCGGGCTAAAGATTTATTTCGCTCCCGGCGCCCGCGTCTATCATAAATTCAACGCCAGCATGAAATCGCTCGAACCTAATTTTAAATGGCAATTAGTCATCGGCAACCGGCTCCGGTTTATCACTAAGAATCTATCCAAGGGAACCTGGCTGAATTTTATGAGAAACTACGCTAAGGAAGATATCAGGGGTTTCTTGAGAAGCGTCAAGCATCGCGATATCGGCATGGCCTGGACATATACGCTGGCCTGGTTGCGGTTTTTGGCCGGATTGCCCGGTATTGTCGCCGCCAGACGCCGGATACAGAAATCCCGGGTTCTCAAAGACGGAGCGCTCTTCGAGCTCTGGCCCGAGCTGCCGCCCCTCTTAGATCTGACCGGCAACCCCGTCTTCGATATAGCGACTATCAGACGGATATATGTGCACTTCCTGCCGGCTGCGACGCCGGAAATGTCATTCCCGCGAAAGCAGGAATCTTGAACATCAACGACGTGTCATTCCCGCGAAAGCAGGAATCTTGAACATCAACGACGTGTCATTCCTGCGAAAGCAGGAATCTAGTAAAGGAGCAACCACTTGAAAGTAACGACGATCGGTTCAGGTTATGTTGGATTGGTGACGGGCGCTTGTCTGGCCCATATTGGGCACGAAGTCACAGGTGTCGATATCGACGAGGCTAAGATAGCGCAGTTGCAGGCGGGGAAGATACCTATCTTCGAGCCGGGCCTGGAAGATGCGATAGCGGCGAATATGGCCGATGGGCGGCTGACTTTTTCGGCCGATGTCGCCGAAGGCGTCCGCGCCGCCGATATCGTATTCATTACCGTGGGCACGCCGTCGGACGCCAGCGGCGCCGCCGACATGCGCTACGTCAAGGCCGTAGCTAAGACTATCGCCGGCAGCCTCGACCGCTATAAGGTAATCGTCAACAAGAGTACCGTGCCGGTCGGCTCGACCGTCATGGTCGCCAAGGTCATCCAGGAAAATCTGAGCGATCCGCGTGAATTCGACGTCATCTCCAACCCCGAGTTCCTGCGGGAAGGTTCGGCCGTCGAGGACTTCATGCATCCCGATCGCATCGTGGTCGGTACCGACAGCCAGCGGGCCGCCGGCTTTATGGCCGAACTCTACCGGCCGCTCAACGCGCCCTTAGTCATAACCGATCCGGCCAGCGCCGAGATGATAAAGTACGCCTCCAACTGTTTCCTGGCGACCAAGGTATCTTTCATCAACGCGATCGCCAATATCTGCGATGCGGTCGGCGCCGATGTCAAGGAAGTGGCGCTCGGGATGGGCTATGACAAGCGGATAGGGTTTGAATTCTTGCGGGCCGGGCCGGGTTTCGGCGGCTCGTGTTTTCCTAAGGATTCCCGGGCGATGGTCTACATCGCCAAACAACACGGTTATGATTTCGAACTCCTGCGCGGGGTCATGGATATCAACGCCAATCAAAAAAAATTGATAGCCGGGAAGGCGAATTCGCTCCTGAGCGGGGTCGACAACGCGCGCATCGGCGTCTTAGGCCTGGCCTTCAAGCCCAACACCGACGATATGCGCGACGCGCCGGCGCTTGATATCATTCCCGGCGTCGCCGGACCCGGACGGACTATCGTCGCTTACGATCCGGTAGCGTCCGATAACGCCGGAGCCCTGCTGCCGCCGGAAGTGCAATACGTCGACGACCCGTTCGAGGCGGTTCGCGGCGCCGACCTGCTCTTGGTCCTGACCGAATGGGACCAGTTTAAGTGGCTGGATTGGCGCCGGGTAAAAGACCTGATGAAAAGGGCCGTTGTCTACGATACCAGAAATTGTCTCGACCCCCAGAATCTGCGCCGCTTAGGTTTTGTTTATCAAGGGGTGGGCCGGTAGCCGCAGGCGGCTAGAGCAATGGAGCAATAGATATAGAACAATAGAACAGGTTTGCTCCGGTGCGAGAGGGGGCCCGGTCTTGTATGCGAAAACGTCTGTTTGAGGCAGTAGCCGCCTATCTCTTGATCGCCATAGTCGTCACCTGGCCGCTGGTGACGGCTATGGGGTCGCGGGTGCCGGTCGACGATAGCGACCCTCTCTTTAATACCTGGGTCCTGGCCTGGGACGGCCACGCGCTCTTGACGGACCCCGCCGGTCTCTTTGCCGCCAATATCTTCTATCCGAATCGGAATCCGCTCGCTTATTCCGACTTGATGCTGCCGCCGGCCCTGCTCGCCGCGCCGGTCAATCTGCTGGCCGGCAATCCCATGATCGCCTATAACCTGCTTATCCTGGCTTCTTTTGTCTTTTCTGCCACCGCCATGTTTCTGCTCGCCCGGTTTTTGACCGGCAATGCCGGCGTGGCCGCCGTGGCCGGTGTTGCTTATGCTTTTTCCACCTTCAGGCTGGCGCAGGCGGGCCATATTCAATTGCTGACGGACGGGTTCTTAGTGATGACGATCTACTTCGCGCACCGCTGGTTGGCCGGGCGGCGGTGGCGGGACGCTCTTTTGGGCGCCGCTTTCTTAACCCTTCAAGCCCTCTCCGGCTGGTATTATGGCTTCTACGGCGCTCTCTTCATAGCTTTATTCATCGCTTTTTTTGCCGCCGTCAAAGCCATAAAGGTCGACCGTCGATTCCTGGGCCAGGTCTTCTTATCGGCGGCGCTCGTCGCCGGCGGGGTCGCCCCGTTCGCCCGGCAGTATCTGAAACTGCGCGATACGTTACCCGGTTTTAGCCGCAATCTGGGCGAGACCGTCTATTTTTCCGCCAAGCCGCTCGATTACCTCTCAACCGCTAACCCGTTCTTGCTGAGGATCTCCGGCGGCTGGGCGGCAAAGGCCGGCCTCGTCGGGGAACACTTGTTGTGGCCGGGGGTCTTCGCGGTCGCGGGGGCCGCGGTCGCGGCGGTCATCGCCGTGCGGAGCCGAGATGGGGTCAGGTCTTGCACCGTGCACGGACCAACAAGCGTGCACGATGCAAGACCTGACCCCAAGATAAAAGGCTTTTATTTGCTCTTATGTCTGGCCGCGATGGTTTTGAGTTTCGGGCCGTTCATCACGGTGGGCGCTACCCGGATAACCATGCCTTACCTGTTTCTATGGCGTTGGCTCCCCGGTTTCAAAGCGCTGCGGGTGCCGGCCAGACTAGGCTCGTTGGTTACCCTATCGCTGGTCGTTCTGGCCGCTTATGGTTGGCAGGAGCTGGTCTCCCTGTTTGACCCCTTCCCGGCACTCAAGCGTCTCATGGTTATCGCGGCCTGTCTTGGTGTTGTCATGGTCCAGGTAAGTTGGCCGTTTAAACTGTCGCCGGAGATACCCTCGTTCGGCCGGGTGCCGCCGGTCTACCGGTGGCTGGCACGCCAACGGAACAAAAAAATCGTCGAACTTCCGTCTGTGGAAGTCAAAAAAGACGCCATTGTCGGCGGCTGGAATATCGACGTCCGTTATCTCTATTACTCGACATATCACTGGAGCCGGCTGGTAAACGGCTACAGCGGTTACACGCCTCCGGAATACGCCCAGATAATCAAGGCGTTGGCCGGTTTCCCCGACGATATCGGCGCGGCGGTCTTAAGCCGGCTGAATGTGGATTACTTGATCTACCACACGGACGGCGGCCGCTTTAAAGCGTCGTTGGCGAAGCGGGCGCGGACAGTCCGGGGAATCAAGCTTGTTAAGCGATTCGGGGACGATATCGTCTTCGCGGTCGAAAAAGAAGCGCCCCGGCCGGCGCGTCCGGTTATCGAGGCCCGCCTGGCGGCGCCGTCGTCGGTGCCCGTCGGCGTCCCTATTAACATCGCCTGGCGCCTCGTCAACACGACCGGGGAGCGCCTCGTCGTGCCTCCGGATGAAGAACCCCGAGGGGAATTCAACTGGCAGGACGGGACTTCCGGTCCTGCCTGGCCCCGCTTGCCTCTGGTTATGGAGCCCGGTCCCGGCCCCTGGATGCGCGCTCAAATAGATGGGCCGGCCAGACCCGGCCGGCAGCGGTTGCGCCTCAAGCTGTTGTCGCCGCTTATCAAAAAATCAAGCTATTCGGCGGTCGTCGACGGCGTCTCCGGCATGCCGGTCAGCGTCGACAATAACGGCCTGGGGGGACGCTTGACGGGCGCCAAGGTTCCCCCGTTGGTCGCCGGGTCGAAAATGGCGGTCGGGATCGGCGCGGTCAATACCGGGAAGGCGCTCTGGACGGCGAGGTTCGATCCGGATGCCAGTCTGGCCGAGCCCTTTGACCGGGGAGAAGTCCATCCGACCGCGTTTTGGTATGACAAAGAGCAAAAACAACAGGGAGACCCGCAAGTTCTGTCACTTGCCCATGATATCGGCCCGGGCCAGCGCTATACCGAAACATATCGGATCGATCTCCCGCGCCGTCCGGGCGACTATACTCTCCGGCTCGACCTTGTCGCTCTCGGGGTCGTCTGGTTCAAGGATTTAGGCAGCGAGCGGCCGTCATTTAAGGTGAAGGTCGATTAGTGACCGAAGCCGGATATAAAACAATTTTAGCGCGGTTTCTGATATTATAAAGAACGGCTCGCCGCTTGGAGAGCAAGTCGCGGGGACGGTCCCGGAAAAAACAGTAAAGATAGGACCGTCCCCTGGTTAAAATCGGGGGTCTTATAGTGAAGATTTTGGTAACCGGCGGGGCCGGTTTTGTCGGCTCGCATCTCTGCGAGTCTCTTCTGGAATCGGGGCATCGGGTTGTCTGCCTCGATAATTTCTTAACCGGCAATAAGGCAAACATAGCGCCGTTTCAAAGCCAAGCTCACTTCGAGCTGATCGAGCACGATATCCGCGAGCCGCTGCCGGACGGCGATTACGATTTTATCTATCACTTGGCCAGCCCGGCCAGCCCGGCCGATTACAGCGCCATGCCCATCGAGACCTTGCTGATAAACTCGGTCGGCGTGCGCAACGTGCTGGACCTGGCGGTCGCCGGCAAGGCCGGCCTGTTCATCGCCTCCACCTCCGAAGTCTATGGCGACCCCATGGTTACGCCTCAGACGGAAGAGTATTGGGGGAACGTCAACCCGGTCGGTATCCGCAGCTGCTACGACGAAGGCAAACGGTTCGGGGAAGCCCTGACCGTCGCTTACCAGCGGCGATACGGGATGAGGGTGGTTCTGGGCCGCATTTTCAATACTTTCGGGCCGCGGATGAGGGCCGACGACGGCCGCGCCGTCCCGAACTTTATCAACCAGGCGCTCACCGGCCGGCCCCTGACCGTTTACGGCGACGGGGCGCAGACGCGCAGCTTCTGCTATGTCGACGACTTGATAAACGCTTTTAAACTGGTCTTGCATAAAGTCGCCGAGGGCGGCGCCAACGCTTCCAGTTGGCGCGACTTGCCCTTACTTAAGATAGTCAACCTTGGCAACTCGGCCGAGATGCCGGTCCTGGAATTGGCCGAGAAGATAAAAGAGATGTGCAAGTCCGATTCGAAGATAATCTTTCAGCCCCTGCCCGAGGACGATCCGCTCCAGAGGCGTCCGCAACTCGATAAAGCCAAAGACTGGCTGGGCTACGAACCTAAAGTCGGATTGGAAGAAGGGCTGGAAAAGGTTATCGCCTGGTTTGCCGAACAGCGCCAATTGCCGAGTCGCCAAGCAGCCAACCCGCCAAGCGCTTGACTTTCCACTAACCATAGAACTAGTATCTTAGTAACATTCTGACGAATGCGTTTTCACCCGCCTAAGGGGGCTGCCATGAAACGGTACGGATTTGTCAATCTCTTCGTCGCCTTCACCCTTGTTATTCAAAGCATTGCTGTAATCTTGCCGCCGGCGGTTGTTGCCGAGCCAAGCGACCTAAGCGGCAGCGCCGGTGCAACTGGACGATATGGCTGTCTTTAACTTACCCGGGGGGGGGCAAGGTCAAATACAAAACGACGGCGAACCAAGTTAAAGAAGAAGTCGTCTTAGACAAACGTCCACTATTAAACCAAGTAGAGTTTAATTATGCATCGAGTGGGCTTACGCCCCAGCCCAAGGGTGACGGCGGATATAATCTAATAACCGCCGCTGGCGACCCGGCCTTCGAGGTAACCGCCCCCACTATCGTGGACACTAAAGGGAAAAGCGGCAAAATTACGCTTGATTTTACTGGTAATCGAGCCGTTCTTTCAGTCGATCCGGCCTTTCTCGACGGCGCTGCGTATCCGATCACCGTCGATCCGAGCGTTGTGGTGAGCCTGACAAATGGCGGGGTCGGGCTAACCAGCCAGCGGAATACCTTCTACGCCAATGGAAAATATTGGGTCTTGTACGCCGATGGAGCGCAAAATAGAGTCGAGCTCCGCTACTCAACAGACGGGCAGAGCTGGACTGAAAGTACATCGACTATATCCGGGATTGGCTCAGGCACGTATATCGCCGCATATTCGACTGGCGGTGTCGTTTATGTCGCCTATCGCTCCGGCTATTCCATCTACGCCAGAAAAGGAACGCTAGGCCCGACCTATATAACTTGGAATCCTCAATACCTCGTCTTAACGGGTGCGTCCGGGACCCCTTACACATATCCTTCTATCAGCCAAGCAAGCGGCGGCAAGCTATGGGTGGCCGCTACCTACTTTGACGGCGCGAATTATAAGGTCAAGGTCAAGCGCAGCACCAACGCAAATGATGTCTCCGCCTGGGTTGCCGGAAGCGAAAGGATTGTCTCTGCAAACTCAAGCAGCATCTATACAATTCCCCAAATTCTGCCATTGCCGGGCTCCGATATGTACGTTCTTTGGCTACACGGCGCCGATATTCGGGGCATATACTATTATCAAACCACGGATGTGTGGACCAACACCAGAATCATTGCCAACACGCTTGCCGACCAAAGCCATGTGCCTTCGGCGGTCGCGAGCGGCGCGGAAATTCACATGGTCATGACGGACAATAATAGCAGTTTGCAGTACCGAAAGTATACGGGCGGCTCGACGGGGTCATGGAGCCTGCAACAACCTTCACCGTTGGACGGACGGACCGGTGAAGACCCGGCGCTGACCAGAAATCCCAATAACGGCGACCTTTATGCCTATTACGCCTATCCGCCCGGCGCGAACGAGCATATCGCATATGTAAAGCCCAGCTATCCGAGTGCCGTGCCGATAAACTTAAGCCCGGCCAGCGCGCAAGGCGTCGGCTGGGACCAGGTCGTGGCCCCGTATTCAAGCAGTGTCGGCTACGTTGCCTGGCGCCAGAACATTTCCGGCGCCAACACGGTTTACTTTTCTAAAAACGATGTTTACGGGCCGACCACAAATATGTCGTCAAACCCTGCTTCGCCTAATGGCGATAATCCGAGTTGGTACAAGACAATACCGACGATCACCTTGACTCCGAACGCCTACCCCGGCGCCGGGGCGACCGCATACTATCAGTGGAACTCCGAAAGCTTGATCACTTATACCGGGCCGTTTGCAAACGCGCCGCAGGGCGAGAACACATTGTCTTACTACTCTATCGATGGGTTCGGCAATATCGAATCCGAGACCACTGCCGCCATCAGTGTCGATACAGCGCCGCCAACCAACCCAACCCTGGACAGCCCCAGCCATTCTATCGACACAACCGCCTATGACGCCACCATCGATATGAAGATGGCGGATGCGGCGGACGGCGATAGTGGCAGCGGTGTTGCCGGTTACTCTGTAGAGTGGAGCAACTCGGCCGCGACGACGCCCGACACAGCGATAGATATAGCTTCGGATGGAAGCACCGCTACGACCACCAGCCCACCCTTGGCCTCCGGCTCATGGTACTTCCATCTGCGCACCAAGGATGGCGCCGGCAATTGGTCAGGCGCCGCGCACTCCGACCCCTACAAAATCGCCGCCGGCGCCACCGGCATCGAGAGATACACCACTACTTACGTCGAGCCGACCAAAGCCGCCAACTTAACCGTCAACCTGGTAAACGGCAATCTTCTGGCCCAGGTGGAAGGCCCCTCCCGCCCGGCAAGGGGCATGTCTGTCGGCATGCGTCACACCTATAACTCCCACGATGCAACCGACAGCCCATTCGGCTACGGCTGGACGGTAAATTACAATCGCCGGCTTTTAACGGATACACCCACAACCTCTGTCACTTACATCGATGAAGACGGCAGCCGCCATTTCTTTTCCTGGGACGCGTCGACTTCCGCGTACAGGGCGCCCGCCGGAATTTACCTCGATCTAACCAAAAACGGCGCCGCCTATACTTTAAAAGACAAGGCCCAAATCACATCAACCTTCGATGCGAGCGGCACATTGACTTCGATAGCGGACAGAAACGGCAACACCGTAAGCTTGCATTACGCTTCGGGCAAGCTCGACAGGATAACCGATCCCTCCGGGGCTGAGATGTCTCTTACCTACTCGAACGGCAGATTAAGTCAAATAACCACCGCCGACGGCCGGACCAATAAATATACGTACGATTCAAGCGGCGATCTTAAAACCGTCAAGAACGCGATGAATGTCACCTCGGCCTCGTTCACTTATCGCAATCATTTTCTGGAGACCGTGACCGACGCCCTGGAGCATGCCTACAGCCTCGACTACCTAAACGGCAAACTAAGCAAAATAGCCAAACCCGGCGCCCCCGGCGCCGATCCGCCGGCAGTGAATTTTGCCTACCAGACCGGCAAAACTGTCGTCACAGATCCCAGAGTCAACGACACGACTTATTATTTCAACTATCAAGGCCTGCTTGAAAGCTTAGTGGAGCCGGCGTCCGGCAAGGTCTTTGAACTCTCGGACGGCAGCATCTGGCGCTACCGTCAAAAGATAACGCTTGATACAGGCAGCCTCAATCTGGGTGCAGGCAGCGACCCCAACCTGCCCCACAATATCCACATATCAACGGAGACGGTTTTCAATGAAGACGGTTCGAATAAGTTCTGGCAAAAGGTGAGTTCAACCAAGGGCATGGTTGCCTTTGCCTCGGCAGGCGGCACCCAAACCCTTGACTATGCCGTCAAAGATTGGGACTACTCAAACAAAGCGGCCTATGTCGATGTGAAAAATACCTATGATGCCGATGCCAAGACCTCGATCTACGTCTATTACAGCTTTGTCTCGGGTGGAAACTATCCTAAGACGGCCGGCGATTTCAAGAATGCGTATGACGCCAATTACAAAGCCGTTTACTCCATGAACGACGATCCCGATACTTCGACAGTTCAGGATTTGACGGTCAACAACAAAGACGGCATCAAAAAGGGCGGCGGCGAGCCGGGCCAGACAAGCGGCAAGGTAGGCGCCGCCCAGAGCTTTGACGGCACGGATGACCATGTAAGCGCGGGGGATGTCGCGCACGGCAGTTACCCCACACTAGAGGCATGGGTAAAGGCGGATGTCTTGGCCGGGGCTACCCGCACAATCATAGACAAACAACATACAACCTTGGGATGGCCGGCAATCGATCTCTCGATTACTTCAGCGGGTGCGCTACAGGCCTATTATTCTACTCCAAACTACGGTCAAGATCTCGAGGGCATATACACGGCTAACGGCACGATACAGACCGGCAACTGGTATCATGTTGCCTGGACCAAGCCGGGGAACTACACGACGATGGAACTCTATGTCAATGGCGTGGTTGTGCCGCATACGCACTATTTATATGGCAGCCATGTTTCAGAGACCATAAACGATAGCTCAAGAAATCTAACGATTGGCCGTGCATATGACGACAACGGCTGGATAAATCCATTCGACGGGACTATCGATGAAGTTCGTATTTCCGCCTCCGCCCGCTCCGCCGACTGGATAAAGCTTGAATATCAAGCCGTCAACAAGCAAAACGACATCGGCGCGGCAGCATCGGGCAAATATGTAGAGG
>Ga0334722_10001099_pt1 | contig 35340 bp, 36 predicted proteins | sample C3_bottom_MG_FD_207210 | JGI IMG/M metagenome (GOLD analysis project Ga0334722, IMG submission 207210) | Sediment microbial communities from Yellowstone Lake, YNP, Wyoming, USA - C3_bottom | ecosystem: Environmental > Aquatic > Freshwater > Lake > Sediment | place: USA: Wyoming | collected... | reverse complement strand
GCTTAAAAAGATCTTCAAACCGTAAAACCGAACCCACAACTACATACTGGCTTCCGGTAACATTTAATTATGAAGCAACGGGATAGTCATGCTGGAAAGAGTGTAGTGGAGGGCATCATGAAACGATGCAAAATAAAACAATGTGTCCATGCAGACATATATTTTTGTTCCGGTTTATTGGTGAGACGAGGCAAAGGGACGCTCTGCAATAATTTTTTTGCCGTTCAAAGAAGGATATTATTCCCGTGCGCAGATCATCGGGATGCCGGTGATCTGCGCACGAATCATCGCGGATCTATTTGCCGCCGAATTTGTGACAGTTGATGCAAAGGCCCATGGTCGACTTCGCCGGATACCTGAACAGTCTCATGGACTCCGAACTGTGAGGATTATGGCAGCTGCCGCAGTAGAACTTTTTCCCGGGTCTTTTCGGGTCCTTTTTTTCTTTCTTGCCGAGCGGATGCCCTGAATTAGTGATTCCCTTTATAACGTGAGGTTTTTGCTCCACCGCCCCATGACAGCCCAGACATACATCGATAGGTTCTTTAAGCAGCAGCGCCATATTGTCCGTGGAGTGGGGGGAGTGGCAGGCCACACATAGTCCGCCCGCGACAGGCAAATGGACGTTTTTCCTGCTGAACTCGGCCTTGTCATGGCAGGTAAAACACAGCTCGGGCGGGGCGGAGAGCAGCAGTTTTGCGTTGTCCCCCGAGTGGGGGGAGTGGCAACCGGTGCAGCCCATGTCTATGGCCGCGTGGACGGTCTTTTTTGTGAAAATTCCCTTGTCGTGACAATCGTAGCACAGGACAGGCTGCTCCGATTTCAGCAGCTTTGGGTTCTTCGATGAATGGGGATTATGGCAACTCGGGCAGCCCATGTCCAGGGCGGGATGGACGACCTTTTTGGAGAACATTGCCTTGTCATGACATCCGTAGCAAAGCTCCGGCGGATCGGACAGGAGCAGCTTTGCTTTTTCCGTTGAATGGGGATTGTGGCAGGTGAGACAGCCCATGCCGAGCGCGGCGTGCACGGTTTTCTGGTTGAAGAGTGATTTATCATGGCAACCGAAGCACAGTTCGGGAGGCTCGGATTTCAGGAGTTTGGCATTTTTTGATGAATGGGGGCTATGGCATGCCGTGCAGCCCATGCTTACGGCGGCATGGACGGTTTTTTTCGAAAACATCGCCTTGTCATGGCAGCTGTAGCAGAGTTCGGGCTGGTCCGACGAGAGTCCTTTTGCTATTGTACCGGTCTTTTTGTGGGGAATTTTTTTTGCATCTTTACCCGTATTGGCAACGATTCCCGTATGGCAGGTCGGGCATCCCATATCAACAGCCGCATGCTTTACCTTTTCCGCAATGAGTTTGGCATGACATTTCAGGCAGTCGAGCTCCTGAGCGGAGGCTTGAAAGGAAAGGCACAGTGAAAAGCAGAGCGCAACAAGAACGGTCGGCATTACACCGGGCGCCGAGAAGGTCTTCGATTTCATGTCTCTCTACTCCTTGATAAGGGGCGTAAGAATGCCAAGTATGCTATGACGGGTACTCCAGCCTACAGTAGACGCAAGAATATCATTGTTGGGTATTAAAATCAAGGGTTGTGTTAAAAAAATATTGCGGCAGTAATGTGTTCAGGCGTTCTTTATTAAATATGCGAATATTAGTGAATATGGCGTGGACGCTCAGATATTCCTCGACGGACAGATATCCGCGAGAACGCACACCGCATGATCGGGTTTCCTTGCCTGGCACACCTTCCTTCCATGGTAGATGAAGAGATGAGAGAGGTTGCTCCACTCCTTTTTCGGCGTGATGGTTGTCAGGTCCCTCTCGATTTTGACGGGGTCCCCGTTTTTACTGAGCCCGAGCCGGTTCGCAAGTCTCTTTACATGCGTGTCCACTGCGATCCCTTCGTTGAGGCCGAAGGCCGCGGACAGCACGATGTTCGCTGTTTTGCGCGCCACTCCGGGGAGCGTTACAAGCTCCTCCATGGTCCGCGGAACCTGGCCTCCGAATGTTTCGATGAGCATCCGGGCGGTTTTGTGGATGTTCTTCGCCTTGTTATTGAAGAAATTCACGGAATTGACGTCCCTTGCGAGCTTTTCCGGTGTTGCGCCGGCAAAGTTCCGGACGGTCGGGTATTTTTTGAACAGTTCCGCGGTGACCTTGTTCACCTGCGCGTCCGTGGTCTGCGCCGAAAGGATGGTTGCGATAAGAAGCTCAAAAGGCGATGAATAACGGAGCATTGTCCGCGGAGCGCCGGAGTATTCCTTTTTCAGCCTCCTGATGATTATCGCCGATTTCTCCCGGTTGTTCATGTGTTTTCCTTCATGCAACGGCGATTATCGCTTTATGTTATCGAGCATAAGTTTCGCTATCGACTTTGAAAAAGCGGCCGGGTCCGGGATCTTCGAGCCTTCAAGCAGGAGCGCCTGGTTGTACAACAGGTCGGTATATTCGCTCAAGACCTGTTCCTTTCCGCCCTGGGCGATGAGTTCGATCATCGCCTCAAAGACCTGGTGAGCGGGGTTGATCTCAAGGATTCTTTTATCGGACGGCACGTCCTGGCCCATTGACTTCAGCAGTTTTTCCATCTGGGGGTCGAGCCCGCCTTCGTCGGCAACCAGGCAACAGGCCGAGTCCTTCAGTCTGCCGGAGAGCCGCACATCCTTGACCTTGTCTTTTAAGCGTTCTTTTAACAGGGCAAGCAGCTTCTCGAATTTTTCCTTGGATTTTTCCCTGGCCGCCGGCTCCGCCCGGTCGAGGCTGATATCGCCTTTGATGACTGATTTAATTTTCTTGCCCTTGTATTCCTTCAGGTCCAGCATGATGAAGTCATCGATATCGTCGGTCATGATCATGACCTCGTATCCCTTCTCGCGGAAGGCCTCGAGGTAGGGCGACTGCAGGATGTTTTCATCGGGTTTGCCGGTAATGAAATAGAGCTCGGACTGCGCGGCCGGCATGTTTTTGACATATTCCTCGAAGGTCGTATACTTGCCCGGCTCAGTCTTGGTGGACGGAAACAGCAGCAGGTCGGCGAGCTGTTCCTTCCGGGAAAAGTCGAAATGAATGCCTTCCTTCAGGACCCTGCCGAACTCCCGGTGGAAACCGGCATAGGCGTCATAGGAGTTCTTCTTCATGTCCGCCAGGAGGTCCAGCACTTTCTTTGTGATGTTCTTCCTGATGACCTCGACATGCCTGTTGGACTGCAGTATTTCCCGCGACACGTTCAACGGAAGGTCCGAAGAGTCCACCACGCCCTTGACAAAGCGCAGGTACTCGGGGATGAGCTGTTCGCAGTGGTCCATGATCTGGACCCGCTTGACGTACAAGGTCGGCCCGATCTTGTAGTCCTTGTACAATATCCCGAAAGGGGCCTTGGCGGGAAGAAAGAGCAACGCGGTGAACTCGGAGGTTCCCTCGGCGCGGTAATGGATGACCTTTTCGGGGTTGCCGAAATCGCGGGAAATGTGCTTATAGAAGTCATTATATTCCTCAGCCTTAACCTCCGCGGGGTCCCTGAGCCATATGGCTTTTCCTGCGTTCATGGTCTCTTCTTCAGTGACCTTGATTTTTTTGCTTTTATCGAGCGAACTTTCCTTTTCCCGTTCAATGTCCATGACCACGGGATGCTCGATGTAGTCCGAGTATTTTCTGATGATCGACCGAATCTCCCACTCGTCAAGGTATTTCTTCTCCTCATCCTTGAGCTGCAGGACCACGTCGGTGCCGGACTTGTCTTTCTCCGCTTCATCGATGATAAACGAGCCATCGGCCGTTGATTCCCACCTGACAGCTTTTTTGGTATTTTCCACGGCCTTTCTCGTGACGACCGTGACTTTGTCGGCGACCATGAAAGATGAATAGAATCCTACGCCGAACTGGCCGATGAGTTCGGGTTTGTCCTTGAGTTCCCTGCTCTGCAGGGCGCGAAGAAAATCCCTGGTGCCCGAATGCGCGATAGTTCCGAGCTCCGCGACGACCTCGTCATGGGTCATGCCTATGCCGTTGTCGCTTACGGTCAGCGTGCCCGCCGCCTTGTCGATGATGATTTTTATTTTCCAATCGCCCGCATTCGCCAGGATATCCTTGTTGGTGAGAGCTTCGTAACGCGCCTTGTCGATGGCATCGGAGGCATTTGAAATAAGTTCTCTCAGGAATATCTCTTTGTGGGAGTAGAGCGAATGGATCATCAGATCCAGGAGTTCCTTCACTTCTGTCTTGAATTCCATTTTTTCAACGGTCATTTGTGCGCCTCCTCGTCAGTTAATCAGTTAAGAATCAAATTTTTCTCAAAACGGCAAGAAATTTTCTCGCAAAGCTCGCCAAGCCCGCCAGGAAAGGCCATATCCTTGGTTTTTAAAAATCAGGATTTAAGATATTCTTTGCGTCCTTTGCGAGCTTTGCGAGAGACGTCTTTTGGTTTTGCTTCTGGTTCCGGCTTGTCCGGATCAGGCTTATCCCGCGAGGTTTGTGCCCCGGCGTGTATATATACATAGAGAGCCGTATCTTGTCAAGAATTTTGATCGGAAATTATTGCCGCAGGTCTGCCTATTTTCGTTACAGGCAAAATATTCGTTTAAAATAGCCGCCTATTCCATTGTTTTTGATCGCTCGTAGTGATAGAATATGTGCATAAAATAGCACGACTACATCGTTTTCCATCCTATCCCACGTCATCAACATTTTCTCCGGAAGAGGGGAGGCTGCGTGTATGATAAATTATCGTAACCGTCTGCTGTTCATGCTGTTTCTGATCGGCTGCGTCCTCTTTATGACAGGGGCGAACAGCCAGATAACTCTTTCGCCTTATGCGGAGGAAGTGGCGAGAATAATGAAGTTTGACCGCCAGGTCCTGATCATAATGAAGGAAGAGAGCGGGACGGGCATTCACAGGTTGATCGGCTACGACGACAGGGATTTTCAAATTATCGTCGACGGCGTTTATGTGCCGGTCCCAGAGGAAAAAACCGATGTTATTCTTGCCGCTCTCCGTCAGAAGCTTGCACCGCTCAAGTACATGGCTTTCGTCGTGGAGATGAATGCCGGGATGAAGACCGATAATATCGGTGTTCTCAAGGGCGATGATCAGTATGATATTCTCAGGATAATGCATACTGACGGAGATGAATACGATATTTCGAATCAGGACGTGATCGACAGGCTGAAGGATTGGGAGAAGATCGCATCGTTCGACATCGTCGGAGCCGATAACGACTGGGTTGAAATAGAGTTCAAAACAATTCCGAGAGACATCAAGGCTTTTGTGGAAGATGTATACGAGTTCTGTCCGGATGCGATTGACCAGGGGCCGGGGACCGTCGAAGGACTGGAGAAGGAGATACAAAAAACCAGGCGGCTGTTTCTATGGTGGGATCAGTAACGTCATAAGTCAGTTGGAAAACGGCGAGGCTGAAAGCCGCGCAGCGCAATAAAAAAAGCAGGCGGTTAATTGCCGCCTGCTTACGATAGATGGAACATTCAAGATAACTTTTTTCCGCTCTGTATTATGAATTAGCGGTATAGGGTGCAAAAAACTACTTTGCTGCCGGTGCTGCGGGTGCTGCCGGTGCTGCTTCTGCGGCCGCCTTCTTTGCCTTCTTTGCCTTCTTGGCCTTCTTGGCTGCCTTCTTTGCCGGGGCTTTTTCCGCCGCTGCTGCCGGAGCTGCTGCCGGGGCCGCTGCCTCCTCTGCGAATGCTACGCCGAGAGAAAGGGCAAACGCCACTGCCATGAACAACGCCATCATCTTTTTCATTATATTTTCACCTCCCTTCTGTAGATTGACTGCGTCACAATATCAAATTTGAGAGAAAATGTCAAGTTTTATTAAAAAGCATGCAACTATTGTTGTACTACTATCATTTATTAATCGTCTCAAAATAGAAATAACATAATCAAAATAAAAAGCTGTCATTCCCGAAGGTTTAATCGGGAATCTGGTGTTAAAACCATATCCCCGATAGGAGCGCTCGGGGATGACACAAAGTGTTATGTTAATACTATATGAGACTGTTAATAACTTGCCGTCCAACCTGTCATCATTATATCCGAAGTCTTGTCTTGATTATTTGGTGAAAGAAGCGGGAAAACCGTGGTCTTCCCGCTTCAGGACGAATGTTGCTAATATTTAATGTCCCGCGCCGGCTGGGAAGAACGTGTAACTGACCCATACGAGTATCCCGAGCAGCGCGAACCCGATCCCGATGCTCCACCCGATAAGTTTCTTCTCGACCGGGAGCAGCGGCTCGTATTCCATTTTTTTCAGTTCGTCAGCAAGTTTTGGTCGTTCAGCCATGTATATGCCTCCTGGTGTTTCCGGTTAAATTTCCGATTTCCCGTGTCCGACTTCCAACGGTTCCGTCACCCTGCCAGCGGTGGTTTTACGCCGTGGAAGAATATCCACGAAATGATAAGCCCCACCCAGATGATGAACCCGAAGAGCGAGATCACATAGACCGCGGCGAGTTTGCCGATGCCCTCTTCCCAAAGTTTCTTGAAGTTCGACACAAGACCTATGGTGAAGAAAGTCATGGTGAAGAATATTCCTCTGAAGATGTTGGCCCCGCCGGTGGCTTTCTTCGCGGCGGCCATGGTCCCCTGGGGGACTTTCAACTGGCCGGTCAGTTCCGCGAGGCGGGCTTTGTCCCTGGCGATCTGATCGTTCACGGAGGCGAGGGCTGCCTTGTCCCGGGCATTGGTGGGCTTATAGGACAGATGCGCTTCTTCACCCGCGATCTGTTTTGTGAGAACCGCAGCCTGGTCTCCAAGCGCTGTGACGCTCTTCGATGCGGGAATGCAGATCCACAGGATGATGGCGAAGGTCACGATATAGCCGATGACGAACTTGGGGAACCGGTCCCAGATCTGGCCGGGCCTGATCTTTTCACCGGGTTTGCACTCAATCACCGAGCACCAGATGATGGCAAGGATGAAGGCCCACACGCCGATGAAGACGTCGATAAATACCTTCACCGTCGTGGCTGCGCCCATGATCCAGCCTTCTTTATAGTTTACCCCGTCGACCGCCAGCGCTTTCGCGCGGATAAGCGAGTCGGCTATCGCGCCGGAGGCCACGGCGGCCCCGTCCGTCTTGACCGCAAGCCCCATCCACGCGCCCGCCACCATGGGTTCCTTATAGAGGAAGGTTTCGGCGAAGAACGGAAGAACGAGGAGCTCTACCACGGCGAAGATCACGACAAGGGAGGAAACCATGATGGGCACGATCGGCCGGGCCTTGATGGCGCCGCCGGTCGCGATGGCCGCGGATACGCCGCATATGGAGATGCCCGAGGCCAGTGGGGCGGCCCATTCCCTGTTGAATTTGAAATATTTTCTGGCGATATAGTATACAACGGCCCAGTATATGAGGTATGCTTCGACGATGGCGCAGAGGCCGCGGAACATGACGGCGGAGGCAAGGCCGAGTTTTTCCGCGGCGGTAACGCCGAGGAACCCTCCGAGGATCACGATTGCGGTCTTGATATACCATTCCGGCCGTACCGCCTCATTGATCGATTGGGCAAAGGACGGAAAAAAATTGCCGAAGAACAGTCCTGCGAGCAGGGCGATGATAAACCCCGCTTCGGCCGTCAGTTTCAACGACCAGGTGATGCCGAATTTCTGCATATCGGGCGGCGTGGTCACTGCGATGTTCGCCCAGCTCCCGAGTATCCAGCAGATGTAGCTTATCCAGAACACCACGCTGAAACCGATCATGAACTTCTTGATGTCCGCTTTAAGCGCGATGGCGCCGACGGTCATGATGACGAGCAGAGCGACGTAGGTTACGATGAGCGAACCCACCCCCCCGAGTCCGGCATATGCCGCGGAAACGGGCTTCAAAGCTTTTGACAGGTCCGTCCACACTCCGGTGGTCACGCCCCATCCGAGCATGTCCATGCCCGCGAAAGTCCCCAGAGAAAGGGCGAAAATGAACAACCCGATCCATACTGCCAGCCAGTCTTCACTTATGCCTTTTGTTTTTTCTTCCATACTGATGTGGTCCCCCTTTTCCATATTAAAGCATTTCACCACGCAACAACCAACTCCTGTTCCATGTAAAACACTTCAGGCCTCTTGTGGATCCGCCGGTTTTTATCACCCCCTTTTCAGCGCAGGAATGAGCATGCTTAATTTATTTATCGTTCATTTCGATGATTGCCAATTATTATACTATAAATTATATTCGAGAGGATGCAAAAAATGATAAAAATTATAGAGAGGCAGAACGTTGCACACTGCGGTTGTCGGGCACATATTGACAAACAGGAGTGATTCGGTTAGATTACCTTAAATTCATTGTGAAGACATTTGGGTCATGACGAAAACAACAAGAGGAGGGCACCATGGCAAAGACCACACTCAAAATTCAGGGAATGACCTGCAATCACTGCGTGATGCGGGTTGCGAAAGCGCTGAAAGCGGTCCCCGGAGTCCAGGACGCCCAGGTGGATCTGCAGAAGAGCGAGGCGGTCGTTACTTACGATGACGCCAGGGTCGCGCCTGACAAACTTTCATTCGCGGTGGTCGAAGCCGGGTATAAAGTCGTTTCGACCGTCGGATAGCCTTCACGAGCACTGCCTGGTATCTGCGCTGTTAATGCAACAAATGCAACATAATGTGTTGACTTGCCCGTGATTATGCATTAGTATTCTCCTGTTAAAATGTGAGGCTGAATAGCCCGCGGGCGTTGCCGAACGTTCGCGGGCCGGGAGATATGATCACGTGAGAAGCTGGAACCGTTTCTTCAGTCAATACCTGAAAGACGTCAAATTATGGCTCTTTCTGGTTATGTACTTCCTCGTTTTCCGCTCGTTCTTTCTTTTATATTTCCGGGATAAAATTGACAGCGCCAGCGGTTGGCGTGAACTCACGGCCGTGACGCTGCGCGGGTTCCGCTACGATGCAAAGGTTGTTACCAGTATCATGGTCCTGCCTTTTCTTTTCAGCGTCGCAGCGGGCCTCTTCGGCCGGGAGAAGGCCTCGGATCGCTTCAGAAACATCTATGGCTCATTCCTCATCGTCGTATTCACGATAACCTGCGCGGTTACCATCGGTTATTTCAGGGAATACGATGATCAGTTCAACCACATCCTGTTCAATCTTTTCTACGACGACGCCGGAGCAATATTCTCGACCATCTGGTCGAGTTATCATCCCGCAATTTACCTTGCTATTATCCTCATAACCGCGGCCGTCATCATAGCGATCAAACGTCGTCTTTTAAAGGACAGGGAAAAGGCAACCGACCGGATCACGGAATACACCCACACGCTTCCCCGCAGGATCATCGCAGTGTTTCTGATCCTTGCCCTGTTCGTACTGGGAGCGCGCGGAACGTTCGGAAGCGCCCGGCTCAAACGCCAGGAGGCGGCGATCACGAAGGACGAGTTCCTCAACAAGATTGTCGTGAATCCCCTGTATGCCCTCCAGGGGGCGTATCACGATTATACTAGAAATCACGCGATCGCCGGGGTCGATGCGTTCCTCCCCGACAAAAACGTCATAAAGGCGGCGCAGTCGGTCTTTTACAGCACGGAGGCGCTGAAGGACCTGGATGCATATATGCTGAAGCGCGCGGGAGGGCCTAAAAACAAGCCCCCCCGCCATATCTTTCTGCTCGTCATGGAAAGCTACGATGCCTGGCCGCTCCTGCCGAAGTATGCTTCTCTCGGACTGACGGACAACCTGAAAAGAATCGCCCGCAACGGCCTGTCTTTTGAAAATTTTCTGCCTTCAGGCGCCCAGACAATGCCGTCGTATTCAGCGATATTGACCAGTATTCCCTATACGGCGGTAGAAACGAATTATCAGGCTACGGCGAGGAAGGCGTATCCGACCGCTCTGGCTGAAACGTTCAAACGCCTCGGTTATAGAACGAGGCTTTTTTACGGCGGTTTTCTGGGTTGGCACCGGATCGGCGAGTTCAGCCGGGCCCAGGGGTTCGATGAGGTCTATGGCGCCCCGCACATCGGCGGCGCGACCGCAAAGAACGAGTGGGGTGTTGAAGACGAATACCTCTTTTCGTTTGCTGAAAGCAAACTCGATGACAGCGCGCCGAGCTTCAACCTTATCCTGACGACAAGCAATCATGCCCCGCATAACGTTGATGTGGAAAAAAAGGGTTTTCCGCTTCGCCGGGTTCCGGATGATCTGGCAGCGGTGTTCGATAATACCGTCTCCCTGCATATGCTCGGGCACCTCTGGTACACGGACCGCTGTGTCGGTGATTTTGTTCAAAAAGCCGAAGCCAGGCTTCCCCGCGTTCTCTTTGCCTTTACCGGGGATCATTACGGCAGGAAGTTCATTAATGCAAAACCGGACGCTTTTGAGCGTTCCGCAGTGCCGTTTATTCTGTACGGCAGGGAGGTTCTAAAGGGGATTTCTCCGCCCGGGACCGCGCCGGGAAGCCATATTGACATCGCTCCGACGCTGATCGAGCTTGCAGCTCCGAAAGGTTTCCCCTATTATTCATTCGGCAGGAACCTGCTGGCCCGGGAAACTGGCCGGATGGGGATCGGGTGGTGGAAGGTTATCGGCAGGGATTATATCGCGGATTTGTCCAGCGGACAGATATACCCGCTGCACGACAGGGCGCTTCCAAAAGATGTTCCGGAGGTGAGTAAATTGAAAACCCTCATCAATAACTATTACGGGCTCGCATGGCTGCGCGTCAGCCAGGGCTCGCTGGTGCGATGATGCGCCGTCCCCGATCATTCTTCGTTGATTCCGGTCCGAAACAGGGGGGCGGCCCCATGGGAGGCTGGAACCGTTTCCTGTATCAGTATCTGAAGGACGCAAAGCTCTGGCTTTTTTTTCTGCTTTATTTGACGGTCTTCCGGCTTTTTTTTATCCTGTATTTTCATGAGACCATTGAAGAAACCAGCGGGTGGCCCGAGTTATTACGCACGGTATTCACCGGACTGCGGTATGACAGCAAAACGGCCTCGGTGTGGATCGCGATCCCGTTCATGCTGAGCGCGGGAGCCGGTTTCGCGGACATTGAGAGATGGGCGGACCGCTTTCGAATAGTGTACGGGTCTATCTTTGTCGTGTTCTCGACGGTCGCTTTTGCGCTTACAATAAGTTTTTATCAGGAGTATAACGACCAGTTCAATCACTTCCTTTTCAATCTTTATTATGATGATACCCGCGCGATTCTTTCGACCATTTGGGCGGCTTATCATCCAATAGTTCACCTTGTCCTGATCTCTATCGTCAGCTATGTAATACTCAAAATTAAAAACAGCTATTTCAGCGATGGTTTCCTGCCGAGAGAAAGGGTTGCGGCGTATTGTCCCTCTTTTTTCCGGCGGGTCTTTCTTTCATTTCTAATGGTCGCGCTGCTCGCAGCCGCAGCGCGGGGCTCGTTCGGCAGTCGTCCTCTGAAGCTCCATGATGCCGCGGCAACAAGTGATGAGTTTCTGAACAAGGCGGTGTTGAATCCGTATATCGCTTTGAGCCGGGCCTTCGGGGACCATGTGAAAATGGCCTCGGGCGGCGGGCTCGGGTCTTTTTTGCCGGACAAGGACACTAAAAAGGCCGCGCGTGCGTTTTTCGGCAGCGGTGAGTCTTTTGACAACCTCGACCAGTACATGATGAGATACGCCCGGGGACCGAAAAACAGGCCGCCGCGCCATGTGTTTCTCATTCTGATGGAGAGCTTTGACTCCTGGCCGATGCTGCGGAAATACGATTCACTGGGATTGACGGTAAATCTGAAGCAGTTCGCTCATGAGGGGTTGTTCGTGGAGCGTTTTCTGCCCGCGGGAACATGGACCGTTCCCGCGCTCTGCACTCTTATTGCGGGGCTGCCTTACACTGTGCCGATCAATTATCAGGACACCTCGAGAGCCGCATATCCTTCCGCGCTCGCCGAAACCTTCAGGCGTCTCGGCTACCGGACACGGTTGTTTTACGGGGGCTTTTTAAGATGGGAGAAGATCGGCGATTTTGGAAAAGCACAGGGGTTCGACGAGACCTACGGCGCGCTTCATATCAAGGACAAGGCCTCCATGGACAAGTGGGGAAACGACTGGGGAGTTGATGACGAAGACCTTTTCAATTTCGCGCTCGCCAGGATCGAGGACGACAGGCCGAGCTTCAATTTTATTCTCACCACGGCAAATCATCCCCCCTATAGTGTGAATGTGAAGGCAAAAGGATTCCCATTGAAAGAGATACCCGCAGACGTTGCGCGGATTTCCCGCATCTCGGGCACTGAGGAGTGCCTGACGGTCCTCGGTCACTTATGGTACTCGGACCACTGTATCGGAGAATTTGTGCGGAAAGCGGAGAAGAAGCTTCCGGCTGCGCTCTTTGCAATGACCGGCGATCATTATGGCCGGAGATGTATCAGCGCCAGACCGGATTTTTTCGAGCGTTCCGCGGTGCCCTTTGTGCTGTATGGAAAGGACGTATTGAAAAAGGTGTCGCTGCCCGAAGACACGGTGGGAAGCCATATCGACATCGGGCCGACGCTGATAGAATTGTCCGCGCCGAAGGGGTTTCCGTATTACGCCTTGGGACGCAATCTGCTCGTTCCGAGGGTCGGAGCGAAAGGGATCGGGTTCGGGAAGGTCATCGGCCGGGACTATATCGCCGATGTTTCAGGCACGCCGGTTCTCCATCCCATCCCCGGCAGGGCGCTGCCGGAGAAACGGCCTGATCTGAACGAGCTGAAAACGATGGTTAATAACTATAACGGCATAGGATGGTGGCGGGTCAAACGCGGACCGCAGTTGTAGGAGGGCGGCGCAGGTTTATTAACGGGCTCATAATAGTATTGACATAAAACATGCGTCATCCCCGAGCGTATCTATCGGGGATATGGTTTTAACACCAGATTCCCGATTAAACCTTCGGGAATGACAGTTTGATTATATTGTTTCTATTTTGAGACGATTAATATCTCCGTCCGGAGCCACTACCCATATGCTGCTATTGCTTGACAAGGAGCCGTCCTCTCAGTATACTTTCATCGTTCTTTCCTAACCCGGACGAGCCTCTAAAGGAGCCTATGGACCCCTCCTCAAAGTGGAGCATCATATTCTTATCTAAGTTCAAACGGCAGCTTCCCCTGGATGTAGAGCACTGCTCGCCGCTCGCCCTCCGGAGCATCATCCTCGATGTCCGTACTCCGGGCCACATACTTGACCGCATCGCCCAGGCTTATTGCGAGGACGAGGATGTAATGCGCGACCTTGTTCGCTGCCCGAATCTGGATGAAACCACTCTCGCATTCATCGCACTGACCGCATCGGACCAGATCAAAGGCTTTATTTCCGGCGTCCGGGTTCTGGACGTTGTCACTGAAGAAGATGCGTCCGCGGGCAAAGGGGGCCAAACTGCGGGGTCCGGTGGAGAAAAAAAGAAGCTCAACACGATGCAATTAATTCTGAGGATGAGCCCCGCTCAGAAGATAAAGCTTGCCTTGACCGGCTCAAAGGAAGCGCGCGGCCTGCTCATTCGGGAATCGAGCAAAATAATCTCATTGTCGGTTCTGGCAAACCCCAGGATCACCATCGGAGAGGTGGAGTTCTTCTCCAAATCGCCGAACCTCAGCGAGGACATAATTCGCAAGATCGGCAGCCACTCTGAATGGTCGAAAAAGAATAGCATCGTCAGCTCCCTCGTGCACAATCCGAAAACTCCGGTCGGCATTTCACTCGGCTTTGTCAACCGGCTGTCCGAACGGGACCTCGGTATACTCGAAAAGAGCCGCAATATTCCTGAAGCATTGCGGACATCAGCGAGGAACACGCTTATCAAGAGAAAACTTGGCAAAGGTTGAAACAGGATTTTCCATCCGTTCTTTCACCTGACGCATCAGGCGAGTATAATCAATTCATCAAAAGGAATATTCATGAAGCGGTATGCCTGTTTTTTCATAGCGACAATCCTCATAACTTCCGCCTGTTCCCGGTCCCGGACCATGCAGAAAACCGAGACGATCATGGGTACGGAGGTTACCATCACCGTCGTGTCTCGGACCTCGGAGGAGGGCGAGGCGGCGATCGATGCGGCCATGGCCGAAGTCAGGCGGTTCGACGGGATGATGTCGCTTTACAAGGACACCAGCGAGCTGACTCGCGTAAATCTGGCGGCGGGAAAGAACCCCGTGAAAGTATCCCCGGAAATGATCGAGGTCGTTGAAGCAGCCGGGCGGGTATCCGACATTACTAATGGCGCCTTCGACGTCTCGATAGGGCCGCTCGTGGTCCTCTGGCAGATGCGCCTCAAGGAGGGCAAGGTCCCGACAGACAAAGAACTCGCTAATATCCGGCCATTCATTAATTATAAAAATATTGTTATTGATAAAAAGGCGTCCACGCTCTTCCTGAGAAGGCCCGGAATGATCCTTGATCTCGGCGGGTGCGCAAAAGGGTACGCCGCGGACAAGACCAAGGAGGTGCTCAAGAAGCGCGGAGTCGGGAACGGCATCGTGGCCCTTGCCGGGGATATCCGGGTGATGGGGCGCCGGCCCGACGGCACTTCGTGGAAGATCGGGGTGCAGCATCCCCGGGAGAGCGACAAGACCCTTGCCGTGCTCGAGTTTGCCGACAAATCCATTTCCACGTCCGGAGATTATGAACGCTTCCAGATCGTAAAGAATAAACGCTATCACCACATTCTGGATCCGCGCACGGGAAGGCCGTCCGAGGGTGTGATTTCTGTCACGGTGGTCGGAGACAGCGGCGCGCTCGTTGACCCCCTCACCACCGCGTTGTTCATCGTCGGGGTTGACAAGGGGATGAAGATCGTGAAGGACCTGGGGTGCGAGGCCATCTTTGAGGATGCAGGGGGACGGATTATCATGACGGATGGAATTAAGAAGAGGTGATGGAAAAAGCTGATGTCTCCTACGCTGCGCGTTTTCCTTGCAGCGGTTTGATTCCTTCGATTGTTTTCTGCGATTTCATTTTAGCCCAATATAAATCGTAATCCGTTTGCAAGCCGATCCAGACATCGGGCGAAGTGCCGAAATAGCGGCTCAGCCTCAGCGCCATATCGGGGCTGATGCTCCGCTTTTCGTTCAATATTTCATTGACGGTCCTGAACGAAGTTTTAAGCGCATTTGCAAGCTCTGTCTGCGTGAGACCAAGAGGCAGCAAAAAATCCTGTTTCAGGATTTCACCGGGATGGGTCGGCCTTCTTTTTAGTTCAAATTTCGCCATGATGACGGCTCCTTAATGGTAATCCACGATTTCGACTTCGGAAGCTTCGGCCTCGCTGAATCGGAAAACGATACGGAATTGATCGTTGATCCTGATGCTATGTTTTCCTTTGAGTTCGTCTTTTAACGCCTCAAGACGATTTCCCGGCGGCGCTTCAAGGTCTCGCAGTGTTTTCGCTTTGTTCAAATAATCAAGTTTGCGTAATGCCGTTGTGATAATCGTTGATGGGATCAGCTTGCTTTTTCCTGTCGTGAATAATTTCTCGGTGTCTTTATCGGCAAAGCTGACGATCATGCGGAACATTATAACACATAGCGTTATAAAGGCAAGCGCTCTTTGCGCTCATGTCGTTCTCCTTGAAATGATCCCGGTCTTGCGTTGTTGAAGATGAAAAAGCAACGGGAAAGAAGAATTGTATTCTAAAGGTTCCTATGAGTCGTTTCTCCGCACCCTGAGTATCAAAGCTCCGGAGTCGCTTTATACAGAATAGGGCATGATACCATAACAAAGGAAGTGACCCTATGCGCTCTGATGACTGAAGTCGGCAGAACGGTTGCCGGAAGAACTTTACTTTTAGTATGATTTATAGTAACTTCTTCGAGTAAGGGGATGAACATGAGAAGCGAAGACACCAAAATTGCGCGGGAATTAAAAAACAGGCTTTCCGAGCTCGTTGAAATCCTCGACTTCAAGGTTTTCGGTTCCCGGGCCCGCGGGGACGCCGATGAATACTCCGATATGGATGTTTTTTTCGAGGTCGAGTCGCTCGACAGCGAGTTGAAAGAAAAGATCTCGGAGCTCGTATGGGAAGTCGGGTTCAATAATTATACGGTTTCTTACCGGGGATTGTAAAATATTGGAATCGTATGAAGAAGATGCCAGATGTCTGATTTACGGACATTTTACCATGGAAGGTGATGTGAGGTTGCCGCTTCATATAGTTTTCTATCCCGGATGGAGAACTGCTGGCCGGCTCGCTGCCAAATAATAAACAAAAACTGGTCATTGCATGGATAGAAATCCGAAAGGAAGAGTTGATGGCCGACTGGAACCTTGCGGTGAACGGTCAGAAAATATTTACGATAAGGGGGTTGGATTGACCATGGACAACATACGCGATATCGTCCCGAAGCCTGATATGACGCTGCATATCGTTTTCACCGATGGAGTAGAAGGGATCTTTGACGTTCGGCCCTATCTTGCGGATGAAGCATTCGAAGCCTTGAAGGAGCCGGCAGAGTTCATGAAGCTCCATAATGGCGGATATTTCGTTGAATGGGAATGCGGGGCGGATTTGTCGGCGGACACTCTTCGGGCAAGAATGAAAATACTCAGCAACGCCGCGTGAGATGTTTAAATGCGGAACTTTCGCGGAACGTTCGTTGATGAGATTGATGCTTTTCGACACTCCAGGGCTACATCAATGCCCGTCGCTTAGATCGGGTGCAGAGACGCTCAAAGGGGTCTGAATGCCAGAAACAGTTTAGCCGTTTTTCCCGCCATGTGGAATTCTCATCTTGTTCCCCTAAAAAACAGTTGCGAATAGTTGCAATCGGGGGTATTATACAAACAGTTCAAAAAATTAATAACTGAGTTTGGGTTCTCAGTATACAGAAGGAGGAAGTATGGTAAGTTTGACCGATGGCGCTGTAAAGAAATTCAAGGAAGTGGTTGAAAAACAGGGAAAGACGGGGGACGGCGTAAGGATATTCCTGGTCCCGGGTGGCTGAAGCCCATCACTGGCTATGGACATAGCCAATGCAGCCCTGAAGGGCGATACCACATTTGAGAAAGACGGCCTCAAGCTCTTTCTGGAACCGAAGGCGAACGACATGCTGATGACCACGATCATAGATTTCTCGGATGGTCAGGGATTTATTCTGAGCGGCATGCAGCCGAAAAGTTCCTGTGGTTCTTCCTGCAGCAGTTGTTAGAGCCCCGTATACCGGGCAATATCAGTATTATTACCGCCGTACTCGATGAGAGTACGGCGGTTTTTTGTTGTTGACCCGACCCCCCGCTTGTTTCCCGCCATAATCGACACTCAAAGCGTGCTAAAATAGGATCATAATCCTGGCAAGAAGCAAAACCAAAAGGCGTCTCTCGCAAAGCTCGCAAAGTGCGCAAAGAAAATCTTAAACCCTGGTTTTTAAAAATCACGGATATGGCCTTTCTTGGCAGGCTTGGCTATCTTTGCGAGACATTTCTTGTGATTTTGAAAAGAATTTGTTTAGTAACCGACGAGATAAAACGGAGCGCGATCCATGCCGCTGCTTGAGGTTAGAGACATCGCGTACGACGTTGGGCCGGGCGGAAAGATCCCCGTGCTTGCGGGTCTGTCCTTTGTTATAGAACAGGGTGAAGTACACGCCCTCATCGGAGCCAACGGGACGGGCAAGAGCACCCTCGCCTATCTCATAATGGGGTGCGAGGGTTATCGTCCCGCTTCGGGAGAGGTTCGCTTTGATGACGCTCTTATAAATGAGCTGCGCATCCATGAACGGGCAGGGCTCGGTATTACCATGGCGTGGCAGGAACCGGTCCGGTTTGAAGGCATTGCCGTGCGTGATTATCTCGCGATAAAGAACAAGGACGCGGATACCGCATCTTTTCTTGAATTGGCCGGTCTGAATCCGCAGCAGTATCTCGGGAGAATGGTAGACCGGTCGCTGAGCGGCGGGGAACGCAAACGGATCGAGCTTGCGTCGGTCCTGGCATTACATCCGAGGCTCGCAATTCTTGACGAGCCGGATTCGGGCATCGATATGCTATCGATCCAGGACGTTATCAACGTGATCAGTGCGTTCAAGAAAAACGGCTCGGCTGTCCTTCTCATCACTCACCGGGAAGAGATTGCCCAAATTGCCGACCGCGCGTCCCAGTTGTGCAACGGCAGAATTATCTGTTCCGGGGACCCCGGCAGGGTCGCGGAGCATTACAAGTCACGGCACTGCCATTCCTGTGATGGTACGGGGTGCCACTATGTCTGAGCTCGATGACCTCATGCATGCGTTCGGCGAGGCCGGTGGCGACAAGGGGATTATGGCGGACCACGAAACGGCCCATCTTATCGCGAGTGGTCATACTATACTGAGTTCAAGGATTATCGAGGGGATCGCTGTCAAGGCCCGGGAAACGTTCTCCGGCATTGATGTCGCGGTCCTGGTCAGGAAAGGCGCAAAGCTCGTGAAGCCCGTGCACCTCTGCTTCGGCGTGCTGCATCGAAAGGGCTCACAGAAGATCAGGATGGATGTGAGGTTCGAAGAGGGAGCGTCCGCGCAGTTCATCGCCCATTGCATTTTTCCCAACGCGGAAAAAGTACGGCATATCATGGAGGCCAATGTCGATATCGGCGCCGGCGCCGAGATGAGGTATTCCGAGACCCATTACCACGGGCTCTCCGGAGGGATCGTGGTCATGCCGAAGCTCAAGGTAAAGGTCGGCAGGAACGCCAGATACTTTACCGATTTTATGCTCACCACGGGCAGGGTCGGGACGCTTGCAATAGATTATTCGGTCGAAGCTGGCGAGGACTCCGTGGTCGAGCTTGTGGCCCGGGTCTTCGGCCACGCGAATGATAAGATAACGATCAGGGAAAAGGTCATTCTCGCCGGCAAGAATGCCCGGGGACTTGTGAAAGCAAGAGTGGCTGTTGAAGACGAGGCCGTTGCCGAGATCATCGGCATCACCGAAGGCAGGGCGGCAGGCGCGCGCGGTCACGTGGACTGCATCGAGCTGGTGAAGGACCATGCGGTGGCGAAGGCCATGCCTGTTGTGCAGGTGAACCACCCGCTCGCCAAGGTGACTCATGAGGCCGCGATCGGCAGCGTGGACAAGCGGCAGATGGAAACACTTATGGCGCACGGTCTATCTCCCGAGGAAGCGGTAGACGTGATCGTGAAAGGGATCCTGAGCTGAAGTCGCGCGAACCAAGCCTGTTCGGCATGAAAATGGCTGTTACCTTAGTACTATGAAGAGACCCAGCCCGCGTCCTCTTTGGTAAAAATATGCTATTATAGAAAAATCACATCATGTATTCGCGTATTAATCTGTTGCAATGATATAAATTTCACATAGGAGGTGTCGGTTATGGCAGCATTAGAGGTTGTTAAAAGCATGAAGGGGTCACTGAGCAGGCGGCGGGAAACAAGCACAGGCCGGGAAGTTGAGTTTGCGTACACTGCGCCAAAAGCCGGGAAAGTTTATGTGGCTGGAAAATTCAATGATTGGAACATGACGTCAATGCCGATGAAAAAAGGCGCAGATGGCGCCTGGAAGATCAAAGTCAAACTCCCGCCGGGAAAGCACGAGTATAAGTTCGTTGTCGACGGAAAGTGGACGCAGGACATGTCGTGTTCCGAGACAACTCTTAATTCTTTCGGTTCCTATAATTGCGTGATTGGTGTGGAATAAAGTCTAACCATCCGCCCCTCTCTCGGCAGGGAGAGGGGCTTTTTCCTTCAATTCCTGTGATAGTAATAGTATGCGGGAATCGATAAAGTTGTCATCTCTCGTATTTATCAAGTCAGCATAAAATAAAATATAACTAATTGAAAAAAATAATTTAATTGGGAAACAGGCCAATGTATTTGCTGCGCCCGGTTTTGCCCGCACGAACCAGGTTCATAGTTGCAACTATACTTAACTCAAATTTTGAAACCTTATGCTATAATCAGTGGTCATGCAAACATTTTTTGAGTACTTGGGTATCAGAATGATGCGCTGATATGCAGGCGCATAGCGATAGTGTGGAGGCAGAGGCAGTTGTTCCTGACAGGCAAGACCTTCTCTGTGCGCCTGCCCATATGAACCTCACTTGGGTTAAAGATTAATAATTCATCGCCGATAAGATAAAAAGAGGGACACATGGAAAAAAAAATACAATGCTGGGAATTCAAAAAATGCGGTCATGAAAAAGACTCGAAATGTCCCGCAATAATCCAACACGCGGGCAGGTCATGCTGGCTCGTGGCGGGGACGCTTTGCGGCGGCGCGGTCCAGGGTGACTTTGCCCAGAAGTTGCCCAGTTGCAAGGAATGCGATTTTTACTCAAAAATCAAGAAGGGATCTCTCTAAATAATGTTTTTGATCAGACGGCTGATAGAGCTCTTTTCGGCGCCCGATCGCAATAAGAGCGCCGGCAAGGGACCGGACGTCAATTCTGCAATTATGCAGAGGACGATCGAACCGCTGTTTTTGTCCAGGAACCGCTCGTGGCACGCGACATTCACCGACCTTGCCCGGGAACTTGCCGGTGTCTCAAAAAATACGGAAAACGAATTTCTCGCCATAGGGTCCAAGCTCAACACAGTCGCGGAAGGGTGCGGCGGCATCTCAGCGCGGGCCGCCTCCCTGGCCCGGGCGGATGAAAGCAGTGGGGGGTTCCGCATTGATAAATTCGAGCAACTCTTCCAAAAGGCCATTGAAAGCACGGGGGCCTGCGCCGCCGCCATTCCCGCCGGACTCGTTGAAATGGACGGGCTCAAGAACAGGCTTGAGGAGATTGACGGATTACGATTATATCTTGAAGGACTTTCGCGCACCATAACGGTGATCGGGGTCCTGACGCGGATAGAGACGGCGCGTCTTGGCGGCATTGACTTCGACACCATGACGACCGTCGTCGATGATCTGGCCCGGCAGATCTCGCAAAGCACAGAAGAAATAGCGTCATCGGCCGCGGATGCGAAAAAGAGCATTGAAGCGATTTGCAAAAAGATGGCCCGGGAACTTGAGGCATATAAAAGAGAAGCCACGCTGGTTGGAGCGAATATTAACGATATTTTGCGTGAAATGAACGAGATGAAGATGAGGTGCGGATGGGCCTGCAAGAGGATAGATGGCAGGTCCGCCCAAATGACGCCGGAGATCGGAGAGCTCGTTGCGGCCCTCCAGTCCCATGATATCTGCCGACAGAAGATGGAGCATGTCGCCAAGACGCTGAATGACTCCGCGGACAAGGTTGAGAGTATGGCCGGGGCCACCTACGCGGAAATGGGGTTATTCAAAAAATGGGCGGATGATGTGCTGAAAATTCAGATTCTGCAACTGGAAGATGTCATTGCACAGACAGCCGCGGCAGCCGACGGAATATCCGCCCATCTGACCATGCTCTCCGATGTGTCCGAGGCCCAGTCAGAGGATTCCAGCCTTATTCTCGAAGAAGAAGAGTCGGGGAAACTCAGGATCGGCAGGATCATCAATGAACTGGAGTCTCTCCTGAGCCTCAATGCCCGGTGCAAGGCAATGACGACCGACATGATGCAGGCTGTTTCGGATGTAAGCGGACGGGTGGGCATGATGTCGGAGCATGTAGCGAATATTGTTTCTATCAGCGACAGCATCAGTCTACTGGCCATCAATGCGCTGATTAAAGTTTCTCGCACCGGCGACTCGGGCAGGGCGCTGGCGGTCCTTGCGGACAAGATCAGGACCCTGTCGCTGGAGGCGGGGGAGGAGATAGCAAGGGGGACCGGGAAGATCAATGCGATACTCGCTGCGGCGGGGGAATTCAGGAAAACTCTTTCCGACGTTCTCACTGAACGCCTCGCGGCCGCCGATAGTGTGGGAGAAGAATGCCGTTCAGCGGCCCCGGAACTTGTTGCAGCGGACAGGGCAATGATCGATTCCATCCACGATATAGCAAAGACAACGGACGACCTGAAAACAGAAATTGAACAGCTCGTGAGCGGCATCCGGTTCGATCAGACGATCAAAACGGGCATCGGCGATATGGTTTCGAAGCTTCGCGCGGTGCTGGTAGACATCGCGGAGACCATTCCCGATGGCGCGGTAAGCATGTCGGACGCTCCGAGCACGGACGTAAAGGAACTTGAAATGCGCTATACCATGGAAAGCGAAAGGGAAGCCCATAATGCCGTTATTGAGGCGGCGCCGCGTGCGGCCGGCCCGGACGGAGCAGGCGGTAAAAGCGAAGTGGTGAAGGACAGGGCGCGGGAGCAAATCGGGGAGAATGTAGAGCTCTTTTAGAGGGAGGCGGGAGACATGGCGGAATTTACTGTGGAACAAACAGGCGGCATGGGAGTGCTTCATCTGAAGGGGGCTCTGACCATCCAGCAGGCGGGGGACCTGAAGGACGCATTATTGCGCGTCCTTAGCAACGCGGAACAGGTGGGACTGAGTCTGGAACAGGTGACCGAGGTTGATATCTCCGGTCTTCAGGTGCTCTGTTCAGCATTCCGGACGGCGCTGACCCGCAACAGGAGGCTGCTTCTTTCGGGTCCCATCCCGAAAAGTTTCTCCAGAACGGCCGCGGACAGCGGCTTTTCGTGCCGGTCCGGATGTTCGGCGGACCCTAAAACAAGATGTCCCTGGATTTGATGGAGAGTTCAAGGAGGAGCTGATGGGCAAGGTGATAATGACGGCGGATGATTCCGCGAGTATCAGGCAGATGGTAAGCTTTACGCTGAAAGGCGCCGGCTATGACGTGGTTGAGGCCTCGGACGGCAAGGAAGCGCTCGAAAAGCTGAGCAATGCGACGATCCATATGCTGATCACCGACCTGAATATGCCGAACATGGACGGCATCGGCCTGATTCGCGAGGTCAGGTCCAAAGCCGCCTATAAGTTCATTCCGATCATTATGCTCACTACCGAGTCCCAGGACGCAAAGAAACAGGAAGGCAAAGAGGCCGGGGCCACCGGCTGGATCGTAAAGCCTTTCAAACCGGAACAGCTTCTGGCCGTGGTGAAAAAGGTGCTTGTATGAGCGACGGAACAGACAGGCATAAAGAAGTATTTAAAGAAGAGGCGAAGGAGCTTCTTTCCGAACTGGAGAACGCACTGCTGGACCTCGAGGAGAGGCCTGGTGACACAGAGCTGATCGGTCGCGTTTTTCGCGCGATGCACACCATCAAGGGGTCCGGCGCCATGTTCGGGTTCGACGACATCGCGGCGTTTACCCACGATGTGGAAACGGTCTTTGAGCTCGTACGAAACGGCAAGCTCCTGGTCACCCAGGAGCTGATCAATCTCGCGCTTTCCGCCAGGGACCAGATCCGGGAGATGCTGAATGTATACGACGGCGGACAGGCGCCGGACCCGGAAAAGGCGTCGGCCATAACAAACGCTTTGAAACAATATATTTCCAGGTTCCCGGGAAAAGACAGGGGCGCGGCAGGACGACCGCCGGTCGGCGGAAAGGATGCGAAGGTTTCGGAGACAATCGCCTCAGGGGGGGCGTCCACCTTTCGAATTCGTTTTCGTCCGGGGAAAAATATTTTTTTAACCGGAACGAACCCCGTCGGCCTGCTCAATGAGCTGCGCGAATTCGGGAACAGCTCTGTTCTCGCCGAAACCAATACAATTCCCCTGTTGGAGGAGCTCCAGCATGAAGCCTGCTACACTGCCTGGAACATCATTCTGACCACGGAAAAAAACCTGATCACCATCAAGGATGTTTTCATCTTTGTAGAGGACGACTGCGAGCTGAAGATCGAGGTCATTGATGAGGCGGGAGGACTGGAAACGGAGAACGGTTCAAAAAAGCTCGGCGATATTCTGGTTGAACGCGGAGACGTCACCCAGGAGGATATCCGGCACGCACTCTCGGAACAAAAGCGGGTCGGCCAGATACTGGTCGAGCAGGGGGCCGTTAAACCCGATAAGATAGAGGCCGCCCTCGTCGAACAGAAGCAGGTTAAGGAGGCGAGAGAGAAGCGTCAGAGCTTCGCGGCCGAAGCCACTATTCGCGTCCCTTCGGAGAGGCTTGACAGGCTGGTGAACCTGGTTGGAGAGCTGGTCACGGTCCAGGCGCGTCTCAGCCAGGTTGCCGGCGGACAGGGGCAGGCCGACCTGCTCTCGATCTCCGAAGAGGTGGAGCGGCTGACCGGCGAACTTCGCGACAACACGATGAGCATACGCATGCTGCCGATCGGCTCGACGTTCAACAAGTTCAAACGACTGGTCAGGGACTTGTCCCGGGAGCTGGGCAAAGAGATAGAGCTCACGACCGAGGGGGCCGAGACCGAGCTGGACAAAACAGTCATCGAGAAATTGAGCGACCCGCTCGTCCATCTGATCCGCAACAGCATCGACCATGGCATCGAACCGCCGGAAGAGCGCGCAGCGGCAGGAAAACCGAGGCAGGGGACCGTGCATCTGTCCGCGGTCCACTCTGGCGCGAACGTGCTGATCCGGATCAAGGACGACGGGGCGGGCCTGGATGCCGGGGCCATCCGCGAGAAAGCCGTCGCCATGGGGATGATCGCGCCGGACGCGGAATTGACGGAAAAAGAACTGTTCGCGCTGATCCTCGCTCCGGGTTTTTCAACCGCGAAAAAGGTTACGAGCGTTTCCGGCCGGGGAGTCGGCATGGATGTCGTCAAGCAGGCCATAGACGCTCTTCAGGCCTCGATCGTTATCGACAGCGGGAAAGGCCTCGGAACAACTATCACTCTCAAATTGCCGCTTACGCTCGCGATCATCGACGGGTTTCTTACGAGGCTCGGAGCGGACCATTATATTTTTCCCCTTTCGCTGGTGGAAGAGTGCGTGGAACTGACCCGGGAGGACGCTGTCAAGGCGCATGGCAGGCACATGGCGAATGTCAGGGGACAGCTGGTGCCGTATATCCGTCTCCGCGAGCATTTCCAGATAGGGGGAACGCCGCCGGACATTGAACAGATCGTGATCACGCGGGTCGAAAACAACAGGGTCGGGTTTGTGGTGGACTACATCATCGGGGGCCACCAGACGGTAATCAAGAACCTCGGCAGGTTCTACAAGGACGTTGAAGGCACGGCCGGCGCGACTGTTTTGGGCGACGGCACCGTGGCCCTGATCCTGGATGTGCCGAAGATCGTGCATTTTGCTGAAACGGAAGCGCTGTTGGCCAGGGGAGGCGGACCATAACCGGCAATATGTCCGGAGCGCGTTAAAATTTATAAAGCGGGAAGGTTTGAATTTTAAACAAGGAGGCATATGATGTTTAAAAACATGAAGATCGGTGTGCGTCTGGCATTGGGATTCGGAATTCTGATGTTGTTTATGGGCGGTTTGATCTGGATCGGTGTGCTCGGAATGACTCATGTTGATGATGATATGGAACGGATCGTGACGATCAATAATGTCAGGATAGATCAGGTAAATGACATGAGCAGGGATATCATGAATATCAGCATCAATATCCGGAACATTCTTTACAACGACAATCCTGAAAAAAGACTGGAGTACAGGGAGCGCATCTCCAAATTCCGGGAGGAATACGGCAAGTCTGTCAAACAGGCCGAGGAGTTGACCACCAAGACCGATACCAGGGCGTGGGAACTCATCAACAAGCTCAAAGATCAGATAGCGACTTCCAGGGGCCTGAACGACAAGGTGGTTGAACTTGCCATGGCCAGCAAAGATAAGGAGGCCGGGCAACTTATGAGCAAAGAGGCCGCTCCGGCTGAACGTGCAGTGCAGGAACAGATCCAGCTCCTGCTGGACCATAACATGGAGCGCAACAAGCTGCGCTATGAAGAGGCTGTCGCTACATACAAAAGTTCCCGCGGACTTATGTTCGGGATGGGCGCCGCGGCAATTCTTTTCGGCATCATAATAGCTGTATACATGACCCGCGGGATCACCAGGCCGCTTGTTAATGCTGTGCAGGTATCCAACAAGCTCGCAGAAGGCGATCTGTCCATGAACATCGAGTCAAAGTCGACTGATGAGACCGGCCTGCTTCTTTCCGCCATGAGGAACATGGTGGAGCGTCTTCGGATGGTCGTGGCGGACGTGAAAGGCGCAGCGGACAATGTGGCTTCGGGCAGTCAGCAGCTTTCCACGGGCGCGGAGCAGATGTCCCAGGGCACGACGGAACAGGCGGCTTCGGCGGAGGAAGCTTCGTCCTCCGTTGAGGAGATGAATGCCACGATCAAGCAGAACGCGGACAACGCGTCCCAGACCGAGAAGATCGCGCTCAAATCAGCGACAGATGCGAACGAGAGCGGCAAGGCGGTAAGTGAAACAGTCGGCGCGATGAAAGAGATTGCCGCCAAAATATCCATCATCGAGGAGATCGCGCGCCAGACGAACCTGCTGGCGCTGAACGCGGCGATAGAAGCCGCTCGGGCCGGCGAGCACGGCAAGGGTTTCGCCGTTGTCGCTTCGGAAGTGAGAAAGCTCGCGGAGCGAAGCCAGTCCGCGGCGGGCGAGATCAGCAAGCTGTCCACATCCAGCGTCGAGGTCGCGGAAAAGGCGGGCCAGATGCTGGCCAAGCTCGTTCCGGACATCCAGAAGACCTCGGAGCTGGTACAGGAGATCAGCGCGGCCTCCAAGGAGCAGACCACGGGCGCAGACCAGATCAACCTCGCGATTCAGCAGCTCAACCAGGTCATTCAGCAGAACGCGGGCGCGGCGGAAGAGATGTCGTCGACCGCGGAAGAACTGTCCTCCCAGGCGGAACAGCTCCAGAGCACGATCTCCTTCTTCAAGGTTGATGGCGATGGGCAGTCAGTCCGCTCGGCAGCAGAGAAGCACGCTGTTCCGGAGCACAGGACGCGGATCGCGCATATCGCCCCGAAGTCCAGGGTTGCCGCCGTGCCGGCAAGGACTGTCGCCGTGAAGCATCCGGGAGTGGCGCTGGAAATGGGAGGCGAAAAAGTAAAGGTGCATGGCAATGGAGATTCCCGGGACGCGGAGTTTGAGAAGTTTTAATGCAGAGGACAGATGACAGAGGAAAGAGGACTGACAGGGGCGAAATGTCGTAAGGCTTTTGATTTAGTCTGTCTTCTGACCGTCTGGCCTCTGGCTTCTGATTCACAAGGAGGCTTCCATGAGCGTAACAGGCATACTGGAGACGACGCAGTACCTGACCTTCAAGCTGAGCGACGAGGTTTTTGCCCTGGACATCACCAAGGTCCGCGAAGTGCTCGATTTCACCACGATCACGAAGGTCCCGCGCACGCCCGGATTCATGCGCGGGGTGATCAACCTTCGGGGCAGCGTGGTGCCGGTTGTGGACCTCCGTCTCAAGTTCGGCATGCCCATGACCGAGAAGACGGTGAACACCTGCATCATCATTGTTGAGGTTAAGGTCGACGACGAGACCACGATCCTCGGCGCTCTCGCTGACTCGGTGCAGGAGGTGATGGACCTCGAACCTGACCACATAGAACCCGCGCCGAAGATCGGGACCAGGCTGAACACGGAGTTCATAAAGGGGATGGGCAAGCACAACAACAACTTTATCATCATCCTCGACATCGACAAGGTCTTTACGACGGGCGAACTCGCCGTGGTCCAGGCCGCCGAGACAGGGACCGCGCAGGACGGGGAAACGGCCGCAGCATGACCGCGATCATGAGCGAGAGCAAGGCTTACCTCGAAACAACGCACAGGATGACGCGGGCCGACTTTGAGCGTTTGAGCGCGTTCATCAACGATCATTGCGGCATCAAGATGCCGCCGGCGAAGAAGTCCATGCTCGAGGCGCGTTTGCAGAAGCGTCTTCGTATCCGGGGAGTCCGGTCTTTTTGCGACTATTGCAACTTGCTCTTCAAGTCGCCGGACGGCGGAGAAGAACTGGTGCATATGATCGACTGCGTGACCACGAACAAGACCGATTTCTTCCGGGAGCCGGTCCACTTCGATTATTTGACGGAAAGGGCGCTGCCGGAATTCATGAATTCCTTCAATCCACAGGCTCGGCCCCCCTTTTCGGTGTGGAGTTCGGCTTGCTCCACGGGAGAAGAACCGTATACACTGGCGATCGTGTTGAACGAGTTTGAGAGCCTGAATCCGGGGTTCAAGTTCGCCATCACGGCTACGGACATATCGACGCGGGTGCTCGAAAAGGCCGGCGCCGGCATTTACGACGAAAATCAGATAGCGATGATCCCCCTGCGACAGAAGCAGAAATACTTCCTGAGGAGCAGGGACCGCTCAAAGGGCCAGGTCCGTGCGACGCCGGCGCTGAGGTCCTGCGTGGCGTTCCATCGCCTCAACCTGATGGATGGAAAATATCCCTTGAGGGAGGCTTCCGTGGACGCGCTTTTTTGCAGGAACGTCATCATCTATTTCGACCGGCCGACCCAGGCCGCTCTTCTGGACCGCTTGTGCCGTTACGTCAGGAAGGACGGGCATGTTTTCCTCGGCCATTCCGAGACGGTGCACGGTTTTGATCTTCCCCTTGTCCGTGTGACGTCGACCATCTACCGGAAGTTAGCGTGAGACGGCCCCTGGAGCATCAGCGACCATGAAGAAAAGTAAGATCAGGGTGCTGATCGTCGATGATTCCGCCGTAGTGCGCCGGACACTCGAAGAGGTTCTGAACTCTGACCCCGAGATCGAGGTCATTGCGACCGCGGGCGATCCCTTTATTGCCGCGGACCGAATCCGTCACGAGGTCCCGGACGTCATTACGCTCGACGTGGAAATGCCGCGCATGGACGGCGTCACGTTCCTGCACAAGATTATGACTCAGCATCCGATTCCCGTGGTCATTTGTTCCAGCCTGACTGAAGCGGGTTCGGAAACCGCTATGCGGGCGATCGAGTACGGAGCTATCGAGATCATCCAGAAGCCGAAGCTTGGCACTCGGCAGTTTTTGGAGGAATCGAAGGTCCGTATCTGTGATGCGATCAAGGCTGCCGCCCAGACGAAAACCAAGCTTCGCCGCTTGAGCGTGGAGCAACGGACCATCTCGCCGAAACTGACCGCTGACGCGATTATTGCCAAGGCAAATTTCAATTCAGAGGCCATGCTCAAGACCACGGAAAAGGTTGTTGTCGTGGGCGCATCGACAGGCGGCACCGAGGCGCTCTCAGACTTTCTCCAGGCAATGCCCCTTGATTCTCCGGGCATTGTGATAGTGCAGCATATGCCTGAGAACTTCACGCGGGCTTTCGCCAATCGTCTCGACGGGATCTGCCGCATTTCGGTCAAGGAGGCGGAGAACAACGATACGGTCATCCGGGGGCGGGCGCTGATCGCTCCCGGCAACCGCCATCTGCTGCTCAAAAGGAGCGGCGCGCGGTATTATGTGGAGCTCAAGGACGGGCCCCTGGTCTCGCGTCACCGCCCGTCCGTGGACGTGTTGTTTCGTTCCACCGCGCGGTATGCGGGTAAAAACGCGGTCGGCGTTATCATGACCGGCATGGGAGATGACGGGGCGAAAGGTATGCTCGAAATGAAGGAGGCCGGGGCGGGCACTATCGCCCAGGATGAGGAATCCTGCGTGGTCTTCGGTATGCCGAAAAAAGCGATTGAACTGGATGCAATAGATCGGGTCTTGCCGCTCAAGGCAATTGCCGGGGCTGTCATGCGGGAAGACAGTCACGGGTAAAGTTTGCGCGAGGTGGGTCTTTCCAGGTGCGGAATGACGGATGACTCCTCTCTGGCATCTTCTCCTGCCAGCTGAATCTAAATGGGAATATCATCTATCTGGCGGGAAAGTCGTATCATTGATATACTCCCCTCGCTTGTATCGTAAAGAATCCTGCGGCCTGTTTTCCCGCCGACATCCGACGCGATGATGGGGATATTCTCCCTGTTCAGCGCATCCTGCGCCAGAACGATATTGCGTTCCCCGATGTTCATGAGCGCATTTGTCATCTTGAACATCTCGCTTCCACCGAAGACTTTCGCCTTCAGTCTTCTCTTGTCGCAGCCGAGTTCCTGCATTTTCCCGATCAGTTTGGAAATCGCGATATTTCCGTATTTTGGCGAGGCCAGCCCTTCGCCGTTCCAGAAAGGCAGGAGGAAGTGGTTTATGCCTCCCACTTTATTTATGGGGTCCCACAGACAGACGGAAACGCACGAACCCAGGACCGTTGTCACGATATGCGCCTCACGGTGGGCGAAAATGTTACCGGGCAGAAGATAATGGTTATTGTTATTCATGGCGGGTATTGCGCTTAATACGCAATTAGTCCTCTCTCCTAAAAGAGAAACTTGTTGCCCTCTTCAGAGAGCGTTTCTGCCAGCGTTCCGGAGCCGGCCTCGTTGATAGAGAGAGTAAAAATGCATCCCCCGCAGGCGGCGCTCGAGCAAACGATTTTGCCGTCCAGCAGCTCAGCCAGCGCCTTTGTGATGCTGAGACCGAGTCCGTGGCCGCGATGAACCTTTCGCGCGCCGGTGTCCAGCTGCCTGAATCTGGTGAACAGATTGTTCCGTTGCTCCAGGGGGATGCCGATGCCTTCGTCTTCAAGAGAAATGACGAGCCGGTTTTCCTCCCGGATGACAGCTATCTTCACTTTCTTGCCTTCTTTGTTGAACTCAATGGCATTGGCGAGCAGATTTGACAGGATTAACTCGAGTTTTTCTGAATCAGTGTTAAAGTATGCCGGCCCTCCCGCAACCGGCGATATGTTCCCTGCCAGCTCAACCGTAAGCTTTTTTTCGGCTAAACGATGGTTGTACGAATCGAGCAGATTCCTGATTAGACTGTCAATATCGACCCGGGAAACGCTCAGCGTGGACTCTCCGGCCTCAAGCTCCGCGGCGGTGAAAATATTTCTGAGCTGAAAATCCAGATCAAAGGCTTCGTTGAGTATTGTTTGCGCCATTCCCGGAGCGGTCAGGCTGTCTGCTTTCCCGCGGGCAAGCTGCTTGGAAAGCCCCATGATCGAAGCCAGGGGATTGTTGATTTCATTCCTGATGTTTGAAAGAAAGTTGCCTTTCATCGCCTCAGAATCAGCGAGCTTCAAGTTTAACGTTTCCATTTTAGTCGTCAGAACCCTGAGGTCGTTCAGCGCTTTTTTGTTGTCAGTCAGTCTTTTTTGCAGCTCCTCGATCAAGAGCTCATCGGATATGGATATATCTCCCACATTTTTCTCCTCATTCGTTGCCGCGCCCGGATTCTTCACTTTGGATGAGCCGGCGGTACGACGCCGACGATCTTCTCGTACTCAGCCACGAGTTCGTTCCGGTCGTTCCTGATTTCGGCGGAGAAGATGAAGAAGCGCGCGCGCTTTTCCAGGAGTTTTACCTCCGCGATCAGGGTATCGCCCGGCGCCACGCTTTTCTTATAGCGCACGGTTTTCTGCACCACGCGGGGCTCATGATCGAGGTCTTCGCCCGAAATCGGAAGGAGCGCCGCGGCGACAAGGCAGACGAATTCGTCCTGCGCGTATCCGGGATAGGTGGGTAATCCCGGGAAGTGACCTTCGAGGTCCGGGTCATTGTTGCTTACTGTTTTCACTCCCGTGATCGCGCCGGGGCCGTTGCCGCCGTACAGAACCCCGTCGATCTTGTTGAGCGCCGGCCCCCGATGCGGGAGTATTTGCTCAAGGCTTTTTCTGTTGTAACATACGAAAGGGTTTTCCACGCTTATCAGCTTCATTTTGCCGGTCCCCCTATAATGTTCCCCCCCCGGAGTTTATCTGATAGTAATTATACACGAGTTGTCAAGCCGCGCCCGAGACGGTAACAAACGTCCACACTATGAACACTTTTGAAAGAACATGCCCGCCCTTTCGCTTGCTTCCTCCACGCTGCCGCTGGACTGGACCCGGGATGCAAGATGGTGTCCGAACTGGTAGTTCCGCGCAAAGTAATGGGTGAATTCCTTCAACCTGCCGATCCGGTATTGGGGCCGGAACAGCGAGAGGTGCGTGATAAAGGCATCGTATAAGGCGGGCAGCGTGACCATCGGCTCCGCCACATCGCAGCCATACACTTCCCTTGCTATTTCTGCGAAGAGCCAGGGCCGGATCGCCGCGCCCCGGCCGAGCATCAGACCGTCGGCTCCGGAGGCGGCCAGGCAGTCTTTCGCGTCCTGGACCGTGAAGATGCCGCCATTGGCGATTACAGGGATCGATATCCATTCCTTGAGGCAGGCGAGTTGCTCCCATCGCGGCCTGCGGGCGAAGGACTCGTGCTTGAACCGGGCATGGACCGAGAGCATGTCGATGCCTTCGTCCTGGAGCATAAAGCAGAAGTCCTTCAGCTTCTGTGCGTCAGTGCTGATGCGGATCTTTGCGGAAAGCGGCAGCATCGTTCTCCTGCGAGCCTCGCGGACGATGCTGCGCGCCTCGTCAGGAAGTTCCATCAGTCTGATGCCCGCTCCAAACCTGCCGACAGCCGGGGCAGGGCAGCCCATGTTCAGGTCGACGGCCTCGGCCTTCATGGCGTGCAGGGCGTCGATGGCCCGGCCGATTTCATCCGCATTGGAGGTCAGGAGCTGGTATGAAAGCGGCCTCTCCCCGGGGGTGCGGATGAGGTACGGCGATATTGCGGGGTTCTCAACCGGAAGCCGTTTTGCCGAGAGCATCTCCGTGGACAGAAGCCCCACGCCGCCGAAGGAGCACAGGATCCGCCGAAGCGCGCTATGGGTGAGGCCCGCCATGGGCGCCAGGAACAAAGGCGTATCGATGACAAGATTGCGGATGCGGAGGCGTGGTCGGGATGTTTGCATAATGATGATGAAGTCTGAAGGGGATAATACCAGAATGCGGGGACAGAGGCAACGGGTATATATAACGGGTATATATAACAGGGTCGCTCCGAGATGATGAAAAACGGTGGCGGTGGGATATAATCGTGGTATTATAAGCAACGCATCAGGAGGCAGAAACCGGTCCATGTATCAGCTCTTAACCAGCATACCGTCGGTCTATCTGATCTATTTATTTTACGGAGGCGCGTTCCTTTTTTTAAGCGCTTCCATCGCCATGAAGGACATGCGGGCGAGCGATCTGGAGCTGACAAAAAGCCTTTGGCTCCTCGGCATGTTCGGATTAACACATGGTTTGCATGAACTGCTCCAGCTCTACCCCCTGATCAACGGCGAGCACCTTACCGTTAGAGACATGTGCAACGTCAAGGCCGCGGCCCTTGGCCTCTTCATGGTCTCCTTTTTGTTTCTTCTGCGTTTCGGCGCCTCGCTTATCAGCGTGATTCACCCCAGGGGAAAGAGATGGATTTCATGGATTCCCGCGGTGTTGCTTCTCCTCTGGTTCGTCTATATCGCTCACCATGGATTTACCATGGATCTGCAGTTCCTGCGCCAGGCCGCCATAGGCGCGCGCTACACCTTCGGGCTCGTGGCCGGGCTGCTGACCTCCTACGGGTTGATCGCATATTCCCGCACACTGAAATATCTCAGCCGCTCCGTATCGAAGAAGCTGTATTACGCCGGCATCACCTTTGCGTTCTATGCTTTGTTCGCGGGCGTCATAGCGTCGAGTTTCACCATCTTTCGTCTCCCCATACCCGTTGAATTGCTCCGCGGCCTGTCCGCCGTGATGATCTCCTTTTTCATTATTAAGGCGCTTAATATCTTCGATATCGAGACGCGCAGGAACATCGAACTGCAGACCCGGCGCATCGTGCAGGCGGAGAAGCTCACCTCGCTGGGTCAACTGGCCGCCGGGATAGCGCACGAGATCAACAATCCGCTGACTAACGCGTCGCTGGGCATCCAGACCCTGAAAAATAGATGGAATAGCGACAACGCCGGTTCGGAGGTCGTGGATAAGCTCGACGCTATCGAGCGAAACATCGACAAGGCTTCGGCCATCGCCCGGGAACTTTTGCAGTTTTCTCGCCAGGGGGAATCTGCTTTTACTCCGGTCAATGTCAACGAGCTTCTCCACGGCGTATTGACGCTCCTGCAGTACAAAATGAAGAACATCAGCATTCAGCAGGACCTTGCCGGGCTTCCCGAGGTGATGGCGGATGGCGGAAAGTTGGAACAGGTTTTCATCAACCTTCTGTCCAATGCCGTGGAGGCAATGCCGAACGGAGGAACGATAACGATCATGACTATGCGGAACGACGCGGGCGTCCGGATACGCATCGTGGACACAGGGTCGGGCATCCCCAAAGAAAATCTCAGCCGGGTCTTTGATCCGTTCTTTACCACGAAGGAGCCCGGCGCGGGCACGGGGCTCGGCCTCTCGATCTGCTACGGCATTATCAAGGACCATAACGGCATGATAGACCTAAACAGTATCGTGGACAAGGGGACGACAGTCACCATTACGCTTCCGGAGGGGAAAAAGCATGACGAACATTCTGGTTGTTGACGACGACGAGGAACTCCGGTCGAATCTGGCGGAAATATTACGGGGCGCGGGGTATCATGTTGATGAAGCCGCGTCGGGCAGCGAAGCCGTCGCCAGGGCGGCCGCGGGCGAGTATGACGTCGTTCTGATGGACATGATCATGCCGAAGGGAGGGGGCGCGGCGGCCCTGGGGGAACTGAAACGGGTCGCGCCCCGGTCGAAGGTCGTCATGCTCACCGCGTTCGCGACCATTGAGAATGCCGTGGATGTGATGAAGCGCGGGGCCTGTGACTTCATTTCAAAGCCGTTCAAGATAGATACGCTCCTCACTACGGTCAGGCGCATTATCGAGGAGTCCCGCGTGGAAGAATGCGGCGGCACCACGGAATTGGATGGACTTTTCAGCGCTCTGTCGAACCCCATAAGGACAAAGATCATCCGGTTGATCTCATCGCGCAAGTCTGTGCGGCTCATGGAACTTGCCCGGGAGCTTTCAGTGGCGGATCACACAAAAGTTATTTTCCATCTGAAGATCCTGAAGGAGGCCGGGATTGTCGAACAGGACAGCGAAAAGTCCTACATTCTCACCAACGAAGGCGAACGGGCCGCAAATTGTCTGACGATCCTCGACAGGCATCTTGCGGGAAAATAGGCCCGGCCTCGCCTTCGCCCCCATTATGACATTCCTGAACAGCAGGCTTCTGTAATTCTTTTCTATCAGTAATTAAATCATTCTGCCAAAAAGCAGTCACAATAGCCGCATACTTATACCGGAAATGCAATAAAGTGTCTAAAAGTGCGCAAGTGTGACCCGTGAAGAATGCTTCACATTTGGGCCCCTGAAGTGAAGGTAATGTAACTTGACGATTGCTCAAAGTAAGCTATAATCTTTAAATACAATTACGCAACAGGCACGCAAACATGCCGAATGAAATCGATCCCATGACTTCTTATTTTATAGGCAAAGGGGGTGGACTACACAAAGACACATTTTGGAGTGCGATGGTTTCAGGACAAACAATGGTTTCAGAACCAACAATATCGAAAGGAGCTTGTGAACAATGAAAAAAACGATTATGAGCCTGTTGCACAAATGCCTGAGCAGCCGTTTTATGATCGCCCATATGGACCGGTGTCAGGCTGACATTATCATTTCGGCGAAGCACACGGCATGAATGAGCTGTTGGATCCATTATTATGCCATC
>Ga0334722_10001098_pt1 | contig 35346 bp, 28 predicted proteins | sample C3_bottom_MG_FD_207210 | JGI IMG/M metagenome (GOLD analysis project Ga0334722, IMG submission 207210) | Sediment microbial communities from Yellowstone Lake, YNP, Wyoming, USA - C3_bottom | ecosystem: Environmental > Aquatic > Freshwater > Lake > Sediment | place: USA: Wyoming | collected... | reverse complement strand
CCAACCGAAGCACGATTAGCCGGCAGAACTAAGAATCCCGTACACCAGTGTATATGAAAGCCAATATAACGGGGAACAGGAAAGCTATTTCAAACCGGCTTTTTCTACAGACTCGTTGGCCAGAAGGGGTCCCTTCCGATGAAAACTTCAATTGCAATTCTATTATTTTTCATCTTCACCTCACCGGTTTTTGCTCAGCAGGAGCATCCCGCGGAAACCTATGCCGACACCGGAATACCCGCTGATGAGACGGGCGCCGCAAGGCCCTCGGGTTTCCACGGCGTCCTTGGCGGCGGGTTTTTCACCGAACATCGAATCTTTGGAGATAACCACTTGATGATCGCCGTCACGCCGGTCTTCCTGATGCGCTATGAGGATATCGCTTACTGGAGTCTCAATAGCGGAGGAGTATGGCTTGCCCAGACCGCTGACCATTCCCTCCGGTTCGGAGCAGGCGCGCGACGCCATCCGGCCTGGGCCAATGGATTCGATCCCTTTCGCGTCGGGATGGCGGAACGCACCGGTTCCATCGACGGGTGTCTGAACGCTGTCTGGAGGTCGTCTCTGGCAATAGTCGGTATTCGCTATTATCACGATATCGTGCACGAAAGCAGGGGGGATTCCGCTTCGATCAGGATTTCAAAAAAGATCGACCTGGGACACGGTCTCCAACTGATACCGAGCATCGGAGCTGAGCGCCAGAGCAAAGCGCAGGTGGACTACTACTACGGCGTGCGTCCGGAAGAGGAATTGCCGACCAGGCCCGCGTATACCGGGGTCTCCACGATCAATGTCAATCTCGGTGTCGCGGGCCTCTATGATCTGTCCCATTCCTGGTCCCTCCTGGGCGGCCTCTTTGTGACGCGTTACGGCGACGGCATCGTTGACAGCCCGATTGTGACCCTGCGCTACCAGCCCCTCATCTACTTGGGGGCGGGGTGGCGTTTTTAGAGCGGGGAAGACCCCGACGATGATTCAACCAGCGCTTCCACAGCAGCGCCTTGCGGCATATGAATTCGTCGTTATGCTCACAAAATTTTGCGGAATGCCTGATGGGAGCTTTGCAAGTAATCCGTTTTTTTGCTGAGCCCCTACTTCCTGCCGGCCTGAGACTCTACAGCCTTCTGTGCCGATGACTCTTTTGCTTCCTCACTTGGGGAGTATTGAGCCGTCTGCTGCGCCGCCTGCTTGCCCCGATTCGAAATGGTCACAACATCGCTCTTCGCTTGCGGGGCTGCCGCCTTTGGGTCGGGTTTCGGGGGAGCTGCCTTCTGAGTCTGCTGAACTGGTTGTCCGCTGCCAATGCCTGATATTGAACCTGCCATGATTAAACCTCCATACTTTAAAGAATTGTACTTTCCCTTATTTAACTTATCTGCATTCCCGACTAAAACTATAAGCCTACCCTGATGATTGGCCTCGCTTGTTTTCAGCTGACACTTCCGCCTGCCCGGCGTACTGCTGTGAAGTCTCAAATGCCGTCTGTGCAGTTCGCGTTGTTACAGACACTCCACCGAGATACGTTTGGACCGTTTTGATATCCAGATTCATGATGATTGCAATCTCGGACAATGGCCTTCCCTGGTCTCTTAACATCAGGGCTTTCGCCTGTGCCGAAAGTTCAACGGAGTCCGCTTTCTGATGATTCTGCTGAGATATCGTATTTGGAGGGGCAGGCTGATCAGGCCTGGACTGCAATGCCGGGACTTTCGCGGACGGATTACGTATCGCAGTTACTTTGGCCTGTGAGTCAGCCCGAGCACTCTCGGGCTGTATGGCTGCAACTGGTACAGCTTGGACAGAGGAATTCGCTCCTGTAATAGATATTGCCATGTCTTGCTACCTGTTTTTCAACTGGTGGCTGCTTCACTTTTCTTTGAGGCAACCACTTTCTGCAATTGCCGTACTTGATGCTGTGAAAGAACGTCTGAAGCCTGCACCATATTTTACCATAAGCATACCTGTTTCTTCGTATCTCTTATCGGCTGCTCCGGCTAAAACTATAGGGTAATTTTGAGAAAATATTTTGAGCAATTTCAGGGCATGGAAGCCCACTCTCGGGAAATGCTTATGTTATTCCTTCGTCCCCATCGCTTCGAGTGACTGGAGCACCCTTTCAACCTTTTCCCGGATACGCATCTGCTTGCCGTGGGAATTCTCCAGTTCATTCGATATGCGTCGCGCCTCCGCAAGCTCCTTCTCAAGCTCGCGGACGCGCGCTTTCATGGCCTCATTCTCGCGCACAAAAACGCCGACCCTCTTTTCAATCTCAGTGAATCTGGCTTCAAGATCCTTCAAAGCTTCTTCCCCTCGTTCTCAATTGCGGCGATCTGTTACGGTGTTGTTGCGCCGGGGTCTTTGTTCAACGAGTCGACGGTCGCCCCGGATCGGGACGAAACCGCAGATGAACTCCGGCCGGACCTCGCGTAGATCCGTTTGTATTCCGCATAGTTCCGGAGCACTTTTTTTACATAGCCCCTGGTTTCGGAGAAGGGTATGAATTCCACAAATTCATCCTTTTCCGTAGCAGCCCCGTTCTTCAACAGCCACGCGGACACGGCCTCAGGTCCCGCGTTGTACGCCGCCGCTGTCAGAAGAGGATCGTTGTTAAACCGCTTCATGAGATGTCCCACATACCAGGCGCCGAGGTTGATGGCCGTATCGGAATCGAAGAGCTTGCCGCGGTCGAAGCCCGGTGTCCTGATTATTTGCGCGATCCATTCGCCCGTGGCCGGCATCACCTGCATCACGCCACGTGCGCCGGCGGGAGACAGCGCTTCCGCGCGGAACTGGCTCTCCTCCCGGATGATCGCGGCGATGAAATAAGGGTCCAGGCCGTATCGCCGGGAATATAGCATGATGCTCTCCCAATACCCCTGGGGGTAGGCGAGGAGCCAGAAATCCCCGGGCGTCTCCCGCACATTCCCGTCCAGGTAGCGGTCGTAATTCCTGAGCACGAGAAGAAGAGAACGGTGATAGTCTCCCAGCTCAAAGAACGCCTTGCTTAAAGCGATGAGCGCCCCCCGTTTCCGGGGAGCCTTTTCCTGAAGGTCCCAGAGCTCCGTGGCGGCCTCTTTCTTCATATCGAGCTGCATAAGCTCGAGCGTTTTATTGAACCAGGGTTCAGTTGACAGTATCCGCTTTGCCTCTTCCGTCCATACCGGTGGCCCATCGTCCGCTTCGTAAACGTCCTGCGGGTCTCCGGGACATCGCCCGTCCGCGCAGACCGCGGCTGTTTCCGTGGAATTTTCCTCGTTCAAGTCCGCTTCGGGCAGGCCGAGGGCTGCCATGCGCTCCGCCGCTCGATAACCGTAGTAGCTGTAGGGTCCCTTCCTCAGCACCTTACCGTAATACCTGCCCGCCCTGGCCGGATCGCCCGTCCTCTCCGCGGCCCTGCCCTGCCAGTAGCGCGCCTGGTTTACCAGGAAGGAACGGGGATACCGCGTCACCAGTTCCTGGAGCATCCGTTCCGTGTCGCGGAAATCACCCCCGGTGTAATACGACCACGCCTGCCACCATAATGCGCTGTCCGCAAACTTGCTGTCGGGATATTCAGTCACGATCCTGCCATAGTACGCAAGCGCCTTCTTCAGGTCGTTCGCTTCGCGGTAGACGTTGCCGATGTAAAAAAGCGCGTCATCGGCCCATTCGCATGAGGGGAAGGAACTGATGAGGCGCTGAAAGGTCTTTATACTCTTTTCCCGATCGCCGAGCTTGCTGTAGGATTTCCCCAGCCAGTTCAGCGCCTCGGAGGTCCGTTCGTCTCCGCTATAATCCTTTATCATTCTTTCGAGAGCGACAACGGCCTCGGCCCGCCTGCCGATCGTATACAGGGAGATGCCGGTCTTGAGGAGGATATCGGGAGAGTGCGCGTTGCCGGGGTCGGTTGCCAGAAGTCTGGTGAACGTCTCCACCGCTTTTTCATGCTGGGCTGTCCGGTACAGGTTCCTGCCCCGCTCGTATAATTCCGCGGGAAGAAGTTCCGGGACCTCCACCCCCCCGCCCCTCATCTCGGCCAGCGCTTTCTCGACTTCCTGGTCGGAGGAATTGCCGGGATATTTCACAAGGATGTCGAGATATGCCCGCACAGCCCGTTCAAGCTCCGCCTCGCAGAGCAGCGCGCGGCCGAGACCAAGACCTGCGTCAGGAGCGAATTCGGAGCGGGGATAGTCTCGCAGGAACTGTTCAAAGGCCTCCGCGGCAGGGGAATACGCGTAGCACTCAACAAGCGCCCGTGCGCGGCGGTATGCGGAAAGGACGGTCAGGGAACTTTCTTCATAGCGTTCCACGAGCTGCTGGTACAGCGCCGCCGCCCCGGTATACTCTTTCAGGGAGAAGCGGTACTCGGCCAGAATAAAGAGCGCATAATCTCCCAGCTCCGGGTACTCGGCCAGGACGCGGAGCATCGCCGCATCCGCCTCGGACGGTCGGTCGAGCCGGATCAGCGCCCGTTCCATCAGGAACAGAGACCTCTTGTACCACGGCGTATTCGGGAATTCTTCCACCACACTCCGGGCAAGCGCGAAGGCTGTTGCGCTGTCCCCCGCGCGATACGCGGCGAGCACACGCCTGAACCCATCCTCCGCCCCGGTGCAGTGCATGACGTCCGGCGCGGCGACCGCGGGTGGCTGCGGGGGGGCCGCCTCGGCAAGGCGCGCAGGTTCAGTCCGCGCTGCGCAGGCGAAGAGAGACAGCGGTATGAACAGAAGAATTATCCGGCGAACAAACAGCCCGGCTGTTTTTAAGCTTGCTTGTTCGGGCAAGAACAGGCCTGCCCGGCGCTTTTCCGTGAATACAGAATACATGAGCACATAATATAGGTATGGATTATCCCTGTCAATAGGAGTTGAGCAGCCGGGGAAGCTGCTGTCGGGCTGTTGAAAGACGGAGAAGAAAGCGGTCTTCGAGGGATGCTGTCGTGTCCGCGTGACCCGCGGAAGGGGGAGTGTCCGGGCTGTATACCAGCATATGGAAGGCCACGGAGGTCACTGGTTTGTCGGGAAGCGGCGTATTTTCGATCTCATTGACGAACTCAATCCACCGGTCCGCCATCCGGATGTGCAATTCCACGTCCTGGGTCTTTAAATATTCCGAAACTGTTCCAGCGGCGTCCGGCGTCAGGCCGGAGCACCTGTTCCGTCCCGGAAGCACGAGCCGGGACTGTATCCCGTCAAACACCCGGCCCATGGGGAACAGCCTGCACGCCAGGGGCCGGGAGTTATAGATGCCGCATCCCGTCCCGGTCCGGAAATGACAGGCCGGGTTGCGCGGCAGCATCACGAGCGGAAAACCGTCTGCCCGGTCAGTATCCACGATATCGAGCAGGTCTTCATAGCTCAGGCCGCTTGCCCGGCAGATCAAGGCGATTTCATAAGGATTCAGGATGATCGGCGCGCTTTTCAGGCAGCAGTTGGCGTTGCAACCGCTTGTTCCGCACGCAAGCTGTATCTTGTCGGACCCCTGAAGTACCGCAGCCTCTTCACCGGCAATTTTCATAGTTCCTGCAATCGGTTACTTCGAAACCAGCCGTCCGGCCGACTTCGAATGCCACACCACGAGAATGGGGCTGGCCACGAACACCGACGAATAGGTCCCGACGATGACCCCCATGAGCAGCGCCACGGAGAAATCGTGCAGCACGTCGCCGCCGAACAGCACGAGAGGAATGAGCACGATCACCACGGTGAGCGAGGTGATGATCGTCCGGGACAGCACTTCGTTGATGCTGTTGTTCACGAGTTTGGGCAGCGGGTCCCGTTTGCTGCGCTTCAGGTTCTCCCGGATACGGTCAAAGACCACGACCGTGTCCGTGAGCGAATACCCCGCAAGCGTGAGCAGGGCGGTCACGATCAGGAGGTTGATCTCCCATTTCAGGATGAAGAATATGCCGAGCACCGCCAGGATGTCGTGCATCGTGGCTATGGCCGCGGACACTCCGAACCGGAATTCGAACCTCAGGGCGATGTAGAAGATGATCGCGGCGAGCGAAACGATGATCGCCACGAGCGCGTCCCGCTGAAGCGCCTGACCGATCACCGGCCCGATCTCCATGATGCTGTCCACCTCGAACGCATTGTTCGGGAACTCCTGCTTGAACATCGTCTGGACCTTGTCCGATGCGCCCTCTGATTCGCGCAGCTTTACCAGGACCTTGTTCCCTTCAGCGACCTGCTGGATCGAGGCCCCCGGGAACCCGCTCTTCGTAAGGGCCGCGCGCGCCTTGTCGAGCGGAATCATCTCCTTGAAACTGAGCTGCACCGTGGTGCCGCCCACGAAGTCGATGCCGAGGTTGGCCTTGCCCCTGCCGATCTGGATCAACCCCACGATCCCGAGCGCGATGAGCAAACCGGACACCGTGAACGAGATGTTCTTCCAGCCCATGAAATCAATATTGGTCTTATGTAATATTTGAAACATTGTCCCCTCCCAAAAGGCATTAACCACCGAGGTCACCGAGTTAACTCATGAATCGTGAAGCTGATTTTCCCTTCCGCTTCCTCTGTGTTCTCCGTGGTAGATTTTACTGATCGTTATATGCTCAGCTTCTCCAGCTTCCACTTCGTGTTGATGATATCAAAAATGACCTTGGTGCCCACCAGCGCCGAATACAGGTTGATGATGATGCCGAGGCTCAGGGTCACGGCAAAACCCTTGATCGTGCCGGTGCCGAACAGGAACAGCGCGGCCGCGGTAATAAGCGTGGTCACATGCGAATCGAGGATCGTCAGAAACGCCTTGTCATATCCCGCGTCCACCGAGGGCCGCGGCGCCTTGCCGGTCCGCAGTTCCTCCCGGATTCGCTCGAACATCAGCACGTTTGAATCCACGCCCATGCCAATGGTGAGGATGATGCCCGCGATGCCCGGCAGGGTAAGCGTGGCGTTCAGGAGCGCCATGGCGCCGAGCAGCAGCACCAGATTCAGGATGATAGCATAATCGGCGATGAGCCCCGACAGGCGGTAGTAAACGATCATGAAAACGACCACGAAGAGCCCGCCGATGAGCGCCGCTCGCACGCCCATATCGATGGAATCCTGTCCGAGCGACGGGCCGACCGTAACGTTCTGCACGATCTTCATGGGTGCCGGGAGCGACTCGCGCAGCACGATGGCCAGCTTGGCGGCCTCGTCATGCGTGAAGTTGCCGGTGATCTGGGCGTTGCCGCCGCTGATCCGGTCCTGGATCCTAGGGGCGGAATGCACCACGCCGTCAAGCACGATGGCCAGCTGCTTGCCCACGTTCTCGCCGGTTACGCGGTCGAATATTTTTGCGCCCTCGGAGTCGAAGGATATGGATACGTCGGGTTTCCCGAAATTGTCGATCCCCACCTTCGCTTCCTTCAGCCGGTCTCCGGTCAGGAGCGTCTGGCTGTACAGCAGGTACGGCCGCTTGATGATCTTGCCGCTCTCATCCACGTCCTCCCCGTACAGGACCTCGCTCCCAACAGGGACCGTACCCGCCAGCGCCTTCTGCAGGTCGCCGGTGGTATTCAGGAGCTTGAACTCCAGCCTGCCCGCGGTCTTGATGAACGCAATGGCTTCCTGGGGGTTTTTCACACCCGGAAGTTGGAGCGCGATCTGGTCATGCTCCTGCTTGTAAATGGCGGGTTCGGCCACGCCGTACTTGTCGACCCTCCGCCGGGTACGCTCGAGCGCCTGGGTCACGGCCCACTCCTTGAGCCGCTTCACTTCGGCGACTTTCATATTGTATACGAACTCGCCCCGGGACCTGGTCTTCAGTTCAAGTATGGCATAGCTGTCCTTGACGAGCTTTTCCACCTTGTCGCCCAGCTCCTCGCTGAACTTCACGGTGATGTCCTGGCCCGTCCGGCTGAACATCGCCTTGGGCGCCTGCGTCGTCGCCGTGGTCTGGAGGTCCGCAACGATATTGTCCACTGACGATTCCACGGCCTTCGCCGTGTCCACCTCCATCACCAGGTGGCTGCCGCCCCTGAGGTCGAGCCCCAGAGATATCTTCGGCACGCTCTGTTTCCACAGCTCCGGCAGCCTGGCCGAAAGCGGCGTTGACGGCAGGAACAAAAATAGTGCGACCACAACCGAAAGGGCTATGAGCGCCAGTCTCCATTGAATGCTCTTTTTCATGATGCTATGCCTCCTGATACGTTGCCAGAGATGAGCCGCGAATTGCGCGAAGGTCGCGAAGAAAATAACCTTCTTTACTCCGTGACCTCCGTGAGCTCTGCGGCAAAACTGTATTGCTTCAAACTATTCTTTTTCCTCTTCAGCCGTTACCACCGCGGCCACGGAGCTTCGTGTGATCTTTACCTTGGTGCCCTCGGCGATCTTGACCGTCAGGGTCTCGGGAGTGGCGTTCTCCACCGTGGCGTACATGCCTCCCGACGTGATAATCCGGGCGCCCTTCTTGAGCTCATCCACCATTTTCTTGTGCTCTTTCATCTTCTTCTGCTGGGGCCTTATGAGGATGAAGTAGAAAATGCCGAAGATCACGGCCATCATGATCAGGCTGGATAAGCCGCCGCCTCCCTGCGCGCCCGGGTCCGCCCCGGATGCTCCCATTGCGTTCGCTGTCGATATAAACATGTATGAACCTCCTGGTAAAGTCGATTTTTTCCCGTCATCCCCGAATACCTCTATCGGGGATATGGTGTTGTCCCGATTGTTTTAAGAACCAGATTCCCGATTGAATCCTCGGGAATGACATTCTATTTTCATCTTACGATGAAGCTTGTTCCCTTTTCGCCAGGAACTCCGCTTTAAACTCCACGAACCTCCCCTGCTCGACGCTCTGTCTGATGTTCCGCATCAGCTCCAGATAGAAGAACAGATTATGGATGGTCCCGAGCCTGAGCGCCAGCACCTCGCTTGCATTGAACAAATGCCGCAGGTATGCCCGGCTGAAGTTCCGGCAGGTGGAACATCCGCATTCGGGATCGATCGGCTGTTTGTCCCGCTCATACCGCGCGTTCCGGATCGCCACCTTGCCGAAGGAGGTGAAGAACGTGCCGTTTCTGGCGTTCCGCGTGGGCATCACGCAGTCGAACATATCTATTCCGCGGGCGACGCCTTCCACGAGGTCTTCCGGCGTACCCACGCCCATGAGGTACCTGGGCCGGTCCTCGGGCAGCGACGGGACCGTCGCCTCGATCATCTCATACATCAGGGGCTTGGTCTCGCCCACGGACAGGCCCCCGATGGCGTAGCCGTCGAAGCCCGTGTCCACAAGCGCCCCGGCCGAATGCCGCCGAAGCTCGGGATAGATCCCGCCCTGAACAATGCCGAAGAGCGCCTGCCCCGTTTCTTTCTTCGCCGCGGCGCACCGCTTTGCCCAGCGCAGCGTCCGTTCGAGCGACTCCTCTGCGTAATCGCGCGTCGCGGGGTACGGTGTGCACTCGTCAAAGGCCATGATAATGTCCGCGCCGAGCGCTTCCTGTATCTCTATTGCGTACTCGGGCGTTATCAGGTGCTTGGCGCCGCCGTCGATGGGCGACTGGAACGTCACGCCCTCTTCCGTGATCTTCCGAAGCTCCGCCAGGCTGAAGACCTGAAACCCGCCGCTGTCAGTCAGGACCGGCCTGTTCCATGCCATGAACTTCTGGACCCCGCCGAAATCCCTGATCAGTTCATGCCCCGGCCTCAGGAACAGATGGTACGTGTTCGAAAGAATGATCTCCGCCCCGATGCTCACCAGGTCTTCGGGAGAAAGCGTCTTCACCGTGGCCTGTGTGCCGACCGGCATGAAGATCGGAGTGTTGACATCGCCGTGGTCTGTCGTCATCTTCCCGAGACGGGCGGAGGACGCAGGGTCTTTTTTTATCAAAGAAAAATTGAACACAAATAACTCAGAGTTCAGAAGTCAGAGAACAGATGACAGACTGAACCAGAGGGCTTTTCTTTTGTCTGTCCTCTGTCTTCTGAACGTCTGTCCTCTGCATCTCACATTCTTTCCGGCGCGTTCACCCCCAGGATCTTGAGCGCGCTCTGGATCACCGTCTTCACCTGCTTCATCAGGAACAGCTTCATTGCCGTGCGGTTGAGGTCCTCGGTGATGACACGGTGTTTGAAATAGTAGTTGTGCAGCAGCCCGGCCAGGTCCTGGAGATAAAACGTGATCCGATGCGGCTCGTACGCCAGGGCCGCCTCTTCAATAAGCTCCGGGTACTTCGCTAGGGCCTTGATGATATTCTGTTCTTCCTCAAGATCAAGAAGCGAAAGATCAACGGCCTCACGTGTCGGAATGCGGATGTTCCTGGTCTCGGCCTCCCGGAACAGGCTTGCCAGCCGGGCATGCGCATACTGCACGTAATAGACCGGATTTTCCCGGGACTGCTCCTTGGCGACATCAAGGTCGAAATCAAGATGGCTGTCGGACCGGCGTGTCATGAATATATAACGCGCGGCATCCGCGCCCACGTCCTGCACCACGTCCCGAAGCGTCACGAAATTCCCCGCCCGCTTCGACATGGGTACGGGCTGGCCGTGGCGCATGATCGCAACAAGCTGCACCAAAAGCACATGGAGCGAGTCTTTGGGATGCCCGAACGCCTGTATCACCGCCTGGACGCGCGGTATGTAGCCGTGGTGGTCCGCTCCCCAGATATTAACGAGCGAGGTAAACCCGCGGCCGAGCTTGTTCCGGTGGTAGGCGATGTCCGTGGCAAGGTAGGTGTAACTTTTGTCCTGTTTCACCACGACCCGGTCCTTGTCGTCGCCGAAGGCCGTGGACCGGAGCCACAGGGCGCCGTCCTGCTCGTATAGATAGCCGCGCTCCTTCAGTTCATCGAGAGACCGCTGGACGGACTCGTCCGCGAGCAGGGACGCCTCGCTGAACCAGGTATCGAACCGCACGCCGAAGGCTTCGAGGTCCGTCCTGATGTCCGCGAGCATTGCTTCTTTGCTATAGTCGCCGAACAGGGACTCGCACTCTTCAAAGGGAACGTTTAAATATTTTTTATCGTGGACCTTTATCAGGCCCTGGGCGATCTCTTCGATATAGGCGCCGTGATACCCGTCTTCGGGGAACGCCAGCTCTCTTCCGAGGGCCTGCTGGTATCTCGTGTGCACCGAGAGAGCGAGGAGGCGAATCTGCCTGCCCGCGTCGTTGATGTAGAACTCTCGTGAAACATCGTGCCCCGTTGCAACCAGCAGGTTCGCCAGCGCGTCGCCGATCGCCGCGCCCCTGCCGTGGCCCACGTGGAGCGGCCCGGTGGGGTTAGCGCTCACGAACTCCACGAGCACCCGTTCACCGCGTCCAATGTCCTTCAGACCATAGCCTGGGCCTTCGGAATCTATATCAAAGAGCGTCTTTTTCCAGCGGTCCTGTCGAAAGAAGAAATTAATGAACCCCGGCCCCGCGATCTCGGTCTTTTCAATGATACCGTCCTCGTCCTGGATATTGGCGAGTATTAGCTCAGCGATCTTTCGCGGGGGCTTGGACTCGGGTTTTGCCAGCGTCATGGCAAGGGTCGTGGCGAAATCACCGTGCGTCTTTTCCCTGGGGGTATCAAGCGAAATCGCCGGTACTGTATCGAGCTTCAGCTCCCCCTTTTCCTTCGCCCTGGCGAGGGCCTGAAGCAGGATGTCTGTTAAGGTTTGTTTCATTTATTTTTATTGCGTTCCCGGCGCGTTACAAGTGAGAAAGTATAGCGAATATCGGGAAAATGTCAACAAAATAATCCCTTTACTTGGCCTTTTCGGTGTGGTATCTTTTAAAAGATCGCAAGGAGCCGGTATGTGGATTCAGATGAACGTAAATACCGTTCTGTTCGACAGCCGGAACAGCAGTTATATCATCGTGCTGAAGGACGAGACCGGCAAGAAGATCCTGCCCATCTGGATCGGTGCCGCGGAAGGCAATTCCATCGCCCTGGCCATGAGCCATGTGAAGTCCCCCCGCCCGCTCACCCATGACCTGATCACCAGCATCTTCGACCGGCTGGAAATCGAGATCGCGCGCGTCGTCATCAGCGACCTTATCGACAGCACGTTCTACGCCTCGCTCTACCTTCTCCACAACAACAAGGAATACCATATCGATGCAAGGCCGAGCGACGCCGTCGCCATAGCCATCCGGATAAACGCGCCGGTCTTTGTGGAGGAGGAAGTTCTCTCGAAGCAGGACGCCTCGACGATCGACACGTGGATGAAGAACCTCGGGGGGGCCGGCGGGACGGAATATAATGCCTGAACGCCAGAATCGCCAAATTCCTAACTCCAAATAGCAAATCCCAAATAATATCCAATAACCAACATTGCAATATCCAAACGTTAGTTACTAAAGAGTTATATTCTTCTCAAAACGGCATGAAATTTTCTCGCAAAGCTCGCCAAGCCCGCAAAGAAAGGCCATATCTTTTGTTTTTTAAAACCAGGATTTAAGATTTTCTTTGCGTTCTTTGCGTGCTCTGCGAGAGACGCCTTTTGGTTTTGCTTCTGGTTCCGGCTTGTCCGGGTTAGGAACTTGGTGTTTGTTTATTGATGCTTATTTGTGATTTGGCGCTTGTAATTTGAAATTTGCGTTCAAATCCCCCATCTCGGCGACAGGTCGTTCTCTACTCCCATGCTGTCCAGCACCCTTCCCGCAATGAAATCCACCATATCGGAAATATGCTTCGGATGATGGTAGAACGCCGGCATGGCGGGGATGATGTGGCACCCAAGCTCGGACAGGGTAAGCATATTGCGAAGATGGATCGCCGAGAGGGGCGTCTCGCGCGGCACGATAATGAGCTTGCGCTTCTCCTTTATCATAACGTCGGCCGCCCGCTCGATCAGGTTCGAGGCATAGCCGTTGGCGATGGCCGCCAGCGTCTTCATGGAACACGGGACCACGACCATCGCGTCCACTTTGACCGAACCGCTCGCTATGGTCGCATACATATAATACTCGTCAAAGTAGGTGAGCTGCCCTTCCTTCGCCTCGAAATGCTTTTCGAGCGCGAACTGGATATCTGTTTCCGAGCCTTTGAGCAACAGGCCTGTTTCGTCCTTCAGAATGGAAAGCCCGTCGCCGGAAATGCAGAGATAAATGCTGTGGCCGCCTTTGATAAGCGTCTGCAGCACCCGATAGGCATAGGGCGCGCCGGAAGCGCCGGTGATCGCTACGGTATACGTGGACATGGGTCACCTCTAAAATATTTCGTAAGAACTAATATTATCACACGAAGCCACAAAGGCACGAAGAAAAGCAAATTGAAAACATTCAAGATTCTCTTTGTGGCTTCGTGGCTTTGTGTGAGACAGGACTTTTTACAACTTTGTCAAGATTGACGCCTATTTTACCTCAGCCGGCCCCTTTACCTCAAGCAGGGACAGCATTACACTCGCCAGCATCGCCAGACCGGCGCCCATGCCGAAGGCCGCGGCCGCGCCGAGCTTCTGCCAGACCAGCCCGAAGAGAAGCGAGGCCGGAAGCGCTCCGAGGCCCACGATGAGATGGTAAAGGCCGAAGGCGGAGCCGCGCAGATGCGCGGGCGCGAAGTCCGCGACCAGCGCCTTTTCAACACCCTCGGTCAGGCCGAAGTAGATGCCGTAAATCATAAACAGCGCCCATGCGTGCCAGTTGGCCGAAGCAACGCCGAAGGCAGCGTACACCAGCGCATAGACCACCCAACCCGCGACGATCACTTTCTTCCGGCCAATGCGGTCCGAAAGGATGCCTCCCGGGACCGAGAAACCCATCTTGACAATGTGAAGAACCACCCAGATCGTGGGCAGGAGCGAGATAGGAACGCCGAGTTGCTGAGCGCGAAGCAGAAGAAAAGCGTCTGTTGAATTCCCGAGAGCGAAAATCAATATGATAACAAGGTATTTACGAAAGCCCGAAGGCATCTCTGCCCAGGCGGCGCGAAAGTTGAATCCGGCTGATGCGGCGGTGCGTGGTTCCACTGGCGCTTTTTCCCTGAGACCAAGTAGCAGCAGAATCACCGCAAGCAGTCCGGGGATAAAAGAAAGCAGAAAGATGGTCCTGAGATTGTCGTGATACACGAGAAGCAGTGCGGTTGCGATAAGCGGCCCCACAATCGCGCCGCCGTGGTCCATGGCGCGGTGAAACCCGTAAGCCAGACCGCGGTACTCCACCGGCGTGGAGTCCGCGATAATCGCGTCGCGCGGCGAGGTTCTGAGCCCCTTGCCCACGCGGTCCGAGAAGCGGAGCGCGAGCACGTGGACCCAGGAGGTGGAAAAAGCGATAAGCGGCCGGATGACATTGGAGATCAAATAGCCGGCCAGGATCCAGCCCTTGCGCCGCTTCACCCGGTCCGAGAGGTATCCGGAATAGAGCTTGAGCAGGGACGCTGTGGACTCGGCGATCCCCTCGATGATCCCGAGGGCCGCGGGCCCCGCCCCCAGCACCGCCGTAAGAAACACCGGCAGGAGCGGATAGATCATCTCTGAAGCGCCGTCGTTCAAAAGGCTCACGAAGCCGAGGATGATGACGTTTCTGGTAAGGCCCTGGCGCCAGCCTGTCGGCGCTGTTTTCGTTTCCGGTGTCATGGTCAGGGACTTTACCTGATTTGGACGGTTTTTTCAAGAGAACAAATGGGGTACAATGTCACGACACCATCTCCAGCAGCGTAAACGCGAAAATCGTCACACTGATATACCCGTTCATGTTGAAGAAAGCCATATTGAGTTTTGACAGGTCGTTCTCTTTCACCAGGGTATGCTCGTAGATGATCAGACACAGGGCGATGATCACGCCGGCAAGGTAATACCAGCCGAGAGAGAGCAGTGACGCGAGCCGGAAAAGCATGGCAATGGTGATTGCATGCGAGGCGCGGGATATCCAAAGCGACCGTCTGACGCCGAAACGCTGGGGAATGGAATGAAGCCCGGCCTTCCGGTCGAACTCCATGTCCTGCAAGGCATAGAGTACGTCGAAGCCCAGAAGCCAGAAAAGCACCGCCCCTCCGAGCACGAGCGCGGGCGCTTCAAGCCTCCCCGTGACCGCGATCCACGCGCCGATCGGCGCGAGGCAGATGGCGAGCCCCAGGAACGCATGCGACAAAAAGGTGAAGCGCTTGGTATAGGAATAAAAGAACACGATTGCGAGCGCTATGGGAGAAAGAATGAAACTGAGTGTATTCAGCCGAAAAGCCGCGTACACGAGGAGGGCCGATGAGACCATGGTGAACAGCGCCACCTGGAAGGGCGTCACAAGTCCCAATGGCAAGGCCCTGGTTTTGGTCCGGGGATTCTCTGCATCGAACTTCCTGTCGGCCCAGCGATTGAACCCCATTGCAGCAGATCGCGCGCCTACCATGGCCACGGTGATCCAGAGGACCGTGCTCCACGAGGGAAGCCCCCTCCCCGCGAGCAAAGCTCCGGTGAACGCAAAGGGCAGCGCGAAGATGGTGTGCTCAAACTTGATCATCTCGAGGATGATTTTTATTTTATTCAGCATGCTATTAATTCCTCGATTATTAATCGTCTCAAAATAGAAACAACATAATCAAACTGTCATTCCCGAAGGTTTAATCGGGAATCTGGTGTTAAAACCATATCCGTCCTCGAATGCTTTAATCGGGGATAGATACGCTCGGGGATGACGCATTGTTTTATGTCAATACTATTATGAGACCGTTAATAATTTCACTTTCCGCGATCACATCAGCTTCACCACTTCCTCGTAAAGCGTTTTCACAATCCCGTCATAATCCCTGTCTCCCGGGTAAAGGGGCCTCCCGAACGAGACGCGGACCCTTCCGGGCCGCGGGAACTTCCTGCCCGTCGGCATCATTTCGTAGGTCCCCTGGATCGCAACCGGAATCAGCGGAATATTCAGCTCTTTTGCGATGATCCCGACGCCCTTTTTGAACTCCTTGATGCCGCCGTCGCGGGAGCGGCTTCCTTCGGGAAAAACCAGGAGGACCTTTCCAGAACGCAGCGCATACGCGGACAACTGAAGAGCGCTGTAAAGCCGGGCATCCATGTCCACGGGGATCACCTGAGCGAGTTTCCCCATCCGGGACGTGATTGGGCCGCTGAAGAACTTGACATGGCCGAGAGAAAATGTCTGGGTGGCAATGTCCCACGGCAAAGCAGCCAGAATCGCCGGCGCGTCGGCGAGACTCAGGTGGTTCGGCGCGATGATAAATGGGCCCTTCACCGGGAGGTTCTCAAGACCCCTCGCAGTGAGGCCGCCGTACAACTTCATGATAATCGTGACCAGTGCTTTCAGCGCATATTTTGCGGTGTTGCCTAACACTCCCGCCTCGAGCCTGACCGACTCCCTCGCGTCGTCCGACGGCTCCTGCCCCAGTATCTCGGACCACGACAGGCGCACCTGACCGTCGGACCGGACCGCTCCCTCCGTCAGCAGTTTTCGTATTCCGAACACCGCATCCTTCACAGTAAATACCTCGGAACCGAAAGAATCCGGCAGGGAAATCCCGAAGTTCTTTTCCAGACTCACAACCAGTTCCACCCGGCTGAGGGAGTCAAGCCCCAGGTCGAGTTCCAGGTTGTCTTCGGGCCTTATCTTCTTTTTGGTTGAAAACTGTTCAAGACACGACAGGAATTTTTTACCGACAGCGTCCTCGAAGAGTCCGGCGTCTTCCTCATGGACCTTCTGCTCCGCGCCCTCTCCTCCTCTCAGGTACATGTCCCTTACCGCGCTCCTCTTGAGTTTGCCGAGGCGGGTCGCGGGCAGGGAGTCCTTGAAAATCCTTAGCCCCATGATCCGCTTGTAAGGCGGAAGCTCCCTGGCAAGGTCCTCGAGCTCGGAGGAAATAGTCTCACGGGAATTGGACAGATTCATCTTCCGGAGATACTCGAAATCAGGCACCACGGCGGCCTCAAGCCCCCGATCTCCCTGGACCAGGCAGAACTCCTTGATGGAGGGTGTTTTTTTGTAGAACTTTTCCAATTCCTCGGGGAAGATCTTCTTTCCTGTCGAAAGCACGATCATCTCCTTGGACCTGCCGGTGATGAAAAAATAGCCTTCGCGATCGCGATACCCGAGGTCTCCGGTGTGGAACCATCCGTCCCGCAGCACCTCCGCGGTCTCCCGGGGTTTTTTGTAGTAACCCAGCATGACATTCGGACCACGCACCACGAGCTCTCCCTGACCATGCGCATCCGGGTTCTCGATCTTCACCTCGACACCGGGCAACGCAATGCCGATGGATCCGGCCTTCTGCTTCGAGAGCGGATTGAAGGAGTTGACGGGCGAAGTCTCGGTAAGACCGTAGCCTTCGATGATCGTGAAGCCGAGGCTGCTCATGTCCGTGTGCACGTCCGGCTCCAGCCGCGCGCCGCCGCTCGCGAAGAACCTGAACCGGGGTCCGAACTTTGAGTGCGCCTGGGCAAAGACCGTTTTTCCGATATTGATGTGAACGGATTTTCTGAGGAGGCCGTTCAGGGTGAGAAGCAGCTCAACGAGCGAGCGCAGCGCGGCCGGTTTTTTTCGTATCTCGTCGAAAATCGCCCTGCGGAGGCCCGCGAACAGCTGCGGCACGCCGAGCATGACCGTGACGCCCGTCTCCTGCATGCAGGCCAGAAGGTCCGGCCCCTTCAGGCTGTTCAGAATCGTGACCGCGGCCCCAAGAGAAAGCGGATACAGCATGCAGGCCATGGAAGGATACGAATGGTGCAGAGGAAGGAGGCAGAGCAGGTTGTCCCGATGGTCGATCAGGTCCAGCTTGATCAGGCTGGCGCAATTCGATGCGAGGTTCCCATGCGAGAGCATCACACCCTTGGGGTCTCCGGTGGTGCCGGAGGTATATATGATAGCGGCAAGTTCGCCGGGGGCCGGTGCGGGAGGAAGCACTGCGTTCGCGTGGGCCTTCAACATGGCGGAGAACGACAGCCCGTCGCTTTTATCGAACGATATGACCCTGAGAGGCGCTCCTTGCGGAAGCTTGTGACTGCACGCGGCGGAAACCAGGACGGCCTTTGCCTCCGAACCCGCAAGCAGGATTGAGACCTCTTCTTCGGTGAGCTGCGCATCAAGGGGGACGATGACCGCGCCCAGCGAGACCACCGCAAGATAGCCGATCATCCATTCGGGCCTGTTTTCCGAAAGCAGGGCGACACGGTCTCCGCGATTGATATCCTGTTCTAAAAGCTCGCGGGCGGAGGAGGAAATGCCGCGCATGAGGTCCCGGTAGGTATATTGCCGGTACTGCTCTCCCGCTTTCATCCGGATGGCGATCTCGTCCGGATGGCGCGAGGCTGTTTCCTGGATTCTGGCCAGTATCATTGGTTCCTTTTACGAGTTTATTGGGGGGCTGTTTCAGGAAGGATACAACGACGGCATGCGATTGTCAATTCGGAATTCCACATCTATTTCCTTGACTCTTCAGCCTTGTTTGCATACACTTGTCTCATATTGATATTGTAATGACATACCGCCGGGAGGACGACATGCCGAAAATGCCGAACCATTACATAGATATCCAAAAAAAATACGCCGGGGTCATAAAAGCAGTGGAGAACCTCGGTAAAGCCGCAAAAGCCGCGGGCCCCGTGAACAAGAAAACCTCTGAGCTTGTCCAGCTCGCGGCCGCGGCGGCCGTGCGCTCCGAAGGCTCCGTGCATTCCCATACGCGCAGGGCGCTGGCAGCCGGGGCAAAGCCCGACGAGGTCCGTCATGTAATCGTCCTGCTCACGAGCACCATCGGCTTCCCCGCGGTCTCGGCCGCTCTCTCATGGGTCAATGACGTGTTGAAGAAGAAATAGGCGGAAAGAAGATCACCCGGGGCGAGCGTTGACAATAACAAATTCACAGGAGAATCGGGATGAACGAGCTGGAGATTTTCTATGATAAAGTCGCAAAAATTGCGTACGACCTCTTCGAAAAAAGGGGCAAAGTGCACGGACATGATATGGCGGATTGGTTGAAAGCGGAAATGCTCGTGAAGAGCAAATACGGAAATGAGCCCGGACAGAAACCCCCGGTTGTCAAAGCGCGGAAGAATGCAAAGCAATAAAATAACCCGGAGAACAAGGCTGATGAGGAAACAGCGGGACCCTCGTTAATCCGCCTTGAACAAACCGTACTTCAGAATGCAATAGACGGCCCGCACGCCGTCCTTCCAACCGACTTTTTTCCCTTCTTCATACGTTCTGCCGTAATAGGAAATGCCGACTTCATAGATTCTGGTTCCTTTGATCCGGGCCATTTTTGAGGTTACTTCCGGTTCAAAGCCGAAACGGTCCTCCTTCAACCGAATGGCTTTCAGCGTACCGGCTTTAAACAATTTATAGCACGTTTCCATGTCGGTCAGATTCAAATTGGTGAACCAGTTGGAAATAAGGGTGAGAAAGCGGTTGCCGATGGTGTGCCAGAAAAAAAGTATGCGGTGCGGTTTCCCCCCGATGAACCGGCTGCCATAGACCACATCCGCGAAGCCATCCAGTATCGGCTGGAGGAGAATGTTATATTCACGCGGATCGTACTCAAGGTCGGCATCCTGTATGATGATGAAATCGCCATGGGCGTTCTCGATTCCGGTGCGCAGAGCCGCGCCTTTGCCCCTGTTCACCTGGTGCCTGTGGTAATGGATATCGATGTGCTGTGAATTGTCCTTCTGATACTGCTCGATGTACTGCGCGGTATTATCCCGCGAGCAATCATCGACGACAATGACTTCCTTTTCGACCCCGCCGGCAAGCCGGACGTCCCTGATTTTATCCAGGATCGATCGTATCGTTTTTTCCTCGTTATACGCGGGTATAACAATGGAGAGGGTTTTTGTCGGTTTCATTTAAGGCTCGTTTGGATAGGCATGTAGAGGAATTATATTCATAATGCATTTTTTGTCAAGCAGGTAAGTTCGACAAGGCAGCAAAGACCGAACTCCACAAGGGTCACAGGAGAACATCCATGTCCGTGTCGGCAATAATTTTTTTTCTGATAAACTCTTTCAGCCATAGATCGTGCACATCTATCGGGTTGTAATTATCGGTCAGGACCATTGAGTTAGTGCCGCCGGGGAATTCAAATTTCCTGTTTATCATGTCGTAAACCGAAGCCGCCATGGGATGGACGGGAAATTTATTCGCCCTTGCCGTATCAGCGCGGCGGGGCTTGCCATTACAGGCTATTACCGCCAAATTGCCGACGCCCTCATCCTCTTCAGGACGGAAAGTCGGGTAGATCTCCACGATTTTAAAAACCTTTTTAAGGGTATCTATGACGGAAGCAGTCATGAAGGGTTCCTTTTTCAGACTGCCGTGCAAATTTATCCCCAGCACCCCATTTGGAGCAAGCTTTGCATGAATGACCTCCAGCATCTCTTTGCTCAGGATGTGAACCGGCGCGTTATCGCCGTTGAAAACATCCAGTATGACATAATCGTATTTCTTGGTTGAACTGTTTAGGTAATAACGGGCATCGCAAACGATAGAATCACCCGAGACGGTAAAGTTGAAGTATTTCCTCGCGACCGCAAATATCTCAGGGTCTATATCCACGACGTCGGTCCTGACGCCCATTTTTTCATACCACATGGGGATGACGCCCGGGCCGAGCCCGATGACAAGGCAGTTTTTCCCCTCCGGATTCATGAGGTAAGGAATGAACTGAAGAAAATAATAGTATTCATAAACAGACAGTCCATTCTTTACATCGATTCCGCCCTGTATTGCCCCGTCCACGATCAGCTCTCTTGTACGGCTGTCGCCGAACGAATAATCCAGCACCCTGATGCTTCCGTAAAAACTGTCCTTGCTGAATATCCTCTCGACCCGCGTGCCGTTTGGCAGAAGCTTTGACTCGACCGGTTTCGGACCGGAAAAAATAAACGGGATAATCAGAAAGGCCAGGACAGCAACGTGTCTTTTGAAGACAATGAAATAGACGACCGCCAGCAGCAGGAGCGTACCGCCGATAAAAGTGAATATCTGGCTTATCCCAAAATATGCGATCAGAACAAAACCGGTGCAGATGGTGCCTGCAAAGCTCCCAAGCGTCGAGACCGCGTAAAAAAGACCGACTGTTTTGCCTATAGTGCGCATCTCACGCGCGGCGATCTTGATTATGTAAGGAGACACGGCGCCCAGAAGAAAGAGCGAAGGCCCGAACAGCAGCGTGGAACTGGCCAATGCGCCCAGCCGCAGCCCAAACGGAACGCAGAGCTTCAACACTTCTCCCCGCAGAAAGGGGATAAACTCTACAAGGATGCCGGCAGCCAGAATAATCCCGTACAGGTAATCCGGCGACTCCCTCCTGTCCGATAGGATTCCGCCTGCCACATAACCAAGGGCAAGACCCACAAGGGTAACGGTAATGAGTGAAGTCCATACAAAAAGGCTCGCGCCGAAAAATGGTCCGAGAACCCTTGAGCCCAGGACCTCGATCACCATTACTATTGCGCCGCATAGCAGCGAGGTTACGGTCAGGAAAACAAGAAACGACACTGAATGGGAATGCTTGCCCATTGGAAATTCAGGCATAATTATCCCCGCCTTACCAGATGACCTGGTAAATAAATGCTGTTGCTCCCGAGACCAGGAATGATCAGATAGAACTGGGAGGTTTTAATGACGGACATTTTGGGCATCAAGAACGGCCCTCTTCCTCTGCAGGGCCGGAGCCCACTTTTTTGTCGGCTGATGATAACACATGCCTTTTTGATTGTAAACTGAAACTTGGCCGGTCAGCACTTCGGCAATAGCCCATGCAGTCGATTGTTCTCCGGTGAGCCCGCTGTCCCTGCAGACCGCAAAAAAACCTTCGATCTTCTCGTTCACGCCGCCGATGGGCTGGACTTCCCACTTCTGGCATGTCTCAGCTCGGATGCGGGCAGCTCAAGCTCTTTGCGTTCCACGATATTGCCTCCTCAATGCTATATTCTCTGATGTAATTGTATGCGGTGGTTCTTTCTCTGTCAATGGCGGCGGAAGGCCAATAATTTTGTGTTGCTTTTTTGCGCGGCCGCACCTATAATCGCCGCTGATGGCCCCGGAAATCGACTTCATCCCTGTTTTGCCTCTGATGGTCCGCAAGGGGGAGCGCCGGCATGAACATCACCAAAATCATTCCGCCCAGGCCGAGCCATACGCTCGAGCGTGAACGTCTGTTAGACCGGCTCCACTCCTGGGAGGACAAAAAACTTATCATCATTCATGCCCAGGCCGGCCAGGGGAAAAGCACCCTCGCCGCCGGTTATGTCTCGTCTCTGGCCCGACCGTCCGTGTGGTATAACATGGACCAGGAGGACGATAACCCCGCCGTGTTCCTCTCTTGCCTCGGGCAGGCGGTGCAGCGCGCCTGGCCGGACCACGTTCCCCGCCTCCCGCTCATTCCGGAGGGCCGCTACGGCCCCGGAGTTCTGCGCAAAAGTGTCAACAGCTGGATCAGCCAGGTCTTCGGAAACATCCCCTCATCGGGCCTCGTCGTCTTCGACGACTGCCACAACTCATCTTATTCCGTCGCCCTCCAGGATATTTTCCCGGCCCTGCTCGATTCAACGCCGCCTCACGTGCGCTTTATGCTCATCTCCCGGTCGCGGCCCGGAATGGAAATAGCAAAGCTTCGGGCGAAAAAAGCCGTGGGAGAAATCTCCGGCGACGAGCTCAGGTTCAACGATTCGGAAACGCACGACCTTTTCTGCAATGTATTCGGGATGCAACTCGCCCGGAACGAAGCAGCGCGCATCAACCGCACGACCGAGGGCTGGCCCGCCGGACTCGTGCTTATGCACGAGTGTCTCGCTGCCGCGCCCGAATCCGGCAGGCTCGCGGAACGCGGCGATCAAAAACCCGCGGAATTTCAGACGCACATCTTCGACTATCTCGCCCAGGAGGTCTTCTCACGCCTTCCTGCAACTGTTCGGGATTTTCTTCTCCGGACATCTATCTCAGACGAGCTGCCCTCTCCGCTCATCGAAAAACTGACCGGCCTTCCGACGACCGCAAAGCCGGGAAAGCCGTCTGTCGCAGCCATCATTCATGAGCTGCGGAGCAGAAACCTCTTCGTGTCCACAAGCGATGAAGCAGCCGGCGTTGTCCGCTACCATGCGCTCTTCCGGGATTTTCTCCTGAAAAAGCTGCATGCGGAGGCGCGTCCCGCGGAAATTAAAAAGCTTTACCTGATCGCGACGGACTATTTCAAATGGACGGGAGACGCGGTACGCGCGGTGAACCTCTCCCTTGCGTCCGGACAATTCCGGACAGCGGCCGGCCTCATGGAGGACTGCGGCCGGGAATTGCTCGCGCGCGGTCAGACACGGACGCTGCTCCGCTGGATAGGGGAACTCCCCTTGAATGAGCGGGACCGGCCGTGGTTTCTGTTTTACCGGGCTGTGGCCGGGCGCTTTACCGCCCCCGGAACGTCTCTTGAGCTCCTCGACCGCGCGCTGGCGGGCTTCCGGAAGGAGCAACGGCCGCGCCACCGGATTGTCGGTCAGATGCTGTCCCTCTGCGGCATCATCGAAGCGTGCTTTCACATGGGCGGCGATTTCACGCGCATGGGCCTCGCCGCCGCGCGGGCGCAGACGCTCCTCAAAGGGAGCGGGCGGGAATCGCCCGAAGCCCGGGCCCGGCTGCTTCTCGCAATGGGTATGGCCTGGTTTTTCATCGGCAGGCTCCGGCAGGGCTCGGATGCGCTCAGGCAGGCCCTCGATCAGTTTCGAAAGAAGGGAGATCATTTTTACCAGATCACCTGCGCCATCTACCTGACTCCCTGTGCGCTCTACCAGGGCGATTTCAGCCTGGCAAAAGAGGCCGTGCGCAAAGGCTTTGAGGCCCAGGCCGCGCTCCCTGATGAATCGGGAGGAAGGGCCGCGCTCTTTCTGGTTAAGGCAATGACTGCCCTGTTCGAAGGGAACTTCGGTGAAGCGCAGGAAAGCATCGACCACTGCAGGGACCTCTCCGACAGCCAGGCGCTTGAGTCGATCGGATTTCTCTCGCTTGACATCGGCGGGTGGCTCAAGATAGCGCAGGGTGATTATCACGGCGCGGAGGACCTGCTCAGGGAGTGCAAGCGGAACGGCGAGGAAGCTCAAAATGCGTTCTTCAGCTCGCTGGCGGCCCATTTTCTCGCCATCGCGTATATGTTCCAGGACAAGCTCGACAAGGCAAAGACCGAATCTGACTATGCGCTGTCAATCCAGGCCCGGTCAAGAAGCAGGTTGTTCCATGGGATATATCTCATCGCAAGCGGAGCGATCCATCTGAAACTCGGAAAGCGGGCGCAGGCGGAAAAGGAGCTGCTGATCGCCCTCAAGATGCTTCAACAGATCAAAGCCGTGCAGCAGGAGGCAAATGCGCACCTGATGCTTGCGCGGGTTTATGAAAAGAGGAGAAAACCGGACCTGGCCCGCAAGCACCTTCAAGAGGGATTCTCCATAGGACAGGAGCGGGGTTTCACCTATTACGCCCTGTTTAATGCCGCGGAACTTTCCGAGCTGGCCCGGGAAGCGCTTGCGCACGGAATCTGCGCCGAATACTGCGCCGGTCTGCTCGAAAGTATTTCCAAAACACACGATGTACCGCGGCTTCGGGTCCACTGTCTCGGCGGCTTCCGGGTGCAGCGCGACCGGACCGTTATCCGGGACGCCGAGTGGAAAAGCAAACGCGCAAAGGCCCTTCTGAAATTGCTCCTGTCGCAGGACAGGCAGAAGGTCTCGCGGGACATCGTTATGGAGCTGCTCTGGCCCGATACCACGACGGACAACCTTCCCATGACCTTCAACAGCATGCTTTATCGGGCAAGAAAGGTCCTGGATCCTGACGCCGTATCTGGAAAAGAGAATTCCTGCATTATTCAGGAGGGCGAGCTGCTCTCGCTCAACCCCAAAGCGGTCTGGACGGACGTTGGACAGTTCATCGCCCACATAGAGACCGCGGGACGGCTGAAAACGAAGAACGACCAGGCAAAGGTCCTCGGGGAATATGAGAAGGCGTTCTCCGTGTATCACGGCGATTTCCTGCCGGACGACCTCTATGCCGAGTGGGCCAACTCCATGCGGGACCGGCTGCGCCTCCTCTATTTCAAGGCGCTCCAGGACGCGGCCGAGCTCGCCGAAAATATGGGGGGAAAAGACAAGGCCGCGTCGTTCACCGATAAAATATTCTCGGCAGATCCGTGCAATGAAGCTGCATGTCGCCGGCTTATGACGCGGCATCTTTCGAACGGTCTTCGGGGAGAAGCCATACGAACCTATGAACAATGCGAACGTGCGCTCAGGAGAGAACTGGACCTTGAGCCGGAGGAGAGGACGAAGAAGCTGTACAGGAGCATTATCGGGGGATAGCAGAATCGCGGATGCTTTATATAAGACCGGATTAAACCTTTTCCAGGCCGTGGTGTCTATACATCAGTACCACATTATTACGGATGAATTACAAAGGAGGAACTATGAAAAGAGCATTGATCGCAGCAGCAGTCGTTTTATCACTTGCCTTCGCAGTATCCGCATTCGCAGACGAACGTCAGCCGTCGAATAACCCGGGGCAGAACTTCGAGCAGAGGAAGGCCGAAATCCTCAAAATGATGGACGAACGGATCGCAGGAATCCAGGAGGAAAAGTCCTGCGTACAAGCGGCAAAGAGTCACGAGGACCTGAAAGCCTGCAGGGAAAAACACCGGGCTGAAATGGGAAAAATGCGCGGGGAGATGGGGAAAGGGGGCGGCCAGGGCGGTCCAGGCGGACCTATGCAGGACAGATAACCCTGAAAACGGCAGTTGGCCACATAAGGCACAAAAGTCACACAAGAAAAACAACTTCTTAACATCAAAAAGATAATCACCTGCTTGGTGAAGCGCTTTTAAAAAAGAACTGCTTGCTCTTTTTTGTGTTTTATGTGCTTTTTGTGGCTGAACTGCTCTTTTTAGGGTTATTTTTTCCGCACCAGAAAATACAACTCCCCCTCCTGCTGCATGTACCCCGCGCCGAGCTCGGCCTCCTGCCCCTGGCCCCAGAACAGGTCCACCCTGCCCGGACCGCGGATCGCGCCGCCCGTGTCCTGGTTCAGCACGAACCGGGTGAAGGGCGCCCACTCCCGGATGACGCCGTTCTCCATCACGGGTTTCTTCGTGGCAATGAGCGCCAGCGCGCCCCTCGGGAAGAGCTTGCTGTCCGTGGCGATGGACCGGCCCGGCGTGAGCGGCACGCTGATATTGCCGAGCGACGGCCCCATATCCATGCGGAAGAACACGTAGCTCGGGTTCTGGTTCAGCAGCGGCACGACCTCGTCGGAGTGCTGCCGGAGATATTCGCGGATCGCCGGCATGGACATGTTCTCCTTCGCTATGGCGCCCTTGTCGATGAGAGACTTACCGAGGCTTTTGTACTGCCTGCCGTTCTGTCCGTCGTAGAGTATGCTCACGACGTCCCCGCCGCCAAGATCGGCCTTGCCCGAGCCCTGGATCTGCAGAAAGTAGATGTCCACAAGGTCCCGGCACCACAGCAGCTCAAGGTTCCTGCCGTTGAGCGCTTTCTTCTGGTCGATCTCCTCACGGGAGTAATAGGGCAGGACCTTCCGGCCCTCGATGCGGGCGGCCAGCTTGTTCCGCGGGAAGTCATTGCCGAACAGCGTAAGGTCGAGCTCGATGATGTCCTCCGGCTTTTTATAGAGCGGATACTTGTACAAATCATCGCTATTGGTCCGGCAGGAAAGCATCGGCTCATAGTAGCCCGTGAACAACACCTTGCCCCGGCCGTCGGAGCCCACGGATTGATAGAAATCAAACTCCTTCCTGATCTGCCCGGCCTTCTGTTCATCGGTGAGCGACGCGTTCTCGACAATGAGCAGAAAATTCTGGAGCGTCACGGTCATAGCGAGCGCAGTGACCTTCACCGGCCCGATGGAGAATGCGGCCTCGGGAGCGAGCTTCCTGTAATACTCCAGGCTCTGCCTCGCCGCGGCTGCGAGGTCCTTGAACCCCAGGTCGTCCTGCGGCGTCACGGACCTCCACCACGACAGCGGCTCCAAAGCCAGTTCCGGCTTTGTCACCTGCGGCCGGGCGCAGGCGAAAAGAAAGCAACAAAGAATACTCAGCAGAATTGCTTTTTTCATGCTCATTTGCGAATCCGGGCTCATCATGGCGTCCTGCTTTCTATTTTTACTTTTAACGCCGACGCATAGGCGTCCGAAGGCGCGTAATGCAGGTAATCATCGAGCCAGCGACGGGCTTCAGCCGTGTTCCCCAGCCCCGCATTCGCCGTTGCCAGGGAAAGCTTCCAGTTCGGCATCATGCGGGCGTGTCCCGATTGCGCGGCCTCGGTCGCAAGCGACAGAATGTTTTTATAGGCTTCCGTCTTCGGCAAGGCGCGCCGCATCAGGAAAGCCCTGTTTTCCGGCATATCGCGCATAAAGAGCAGTGAGTTCCCGTCAGCATATATCAAGGCCCAGGCCTTGTCCTCTATCAGCGCAGGCGCCAGCTTTATCAACGTGCCTGAGACCTTATCGCAGCCGGAGATCAAAACCAGATTGATATTAAATGAATTGAGGGCCATCTGGTAGTAAGGAACATTCCATCCGGTCACCGCGGTGTCGGGGTGATCCACCGTTATCCGGAAGATCTCGAACGCGGTGCGATAGAGCGCCCTCCCGTCGATGAAAACCCGGACCTCGGGGTAAAGATGCCAGATTAGGTATCCTCCGGCATTATAATCGTCGAATATGTTTCCCTGCAATCGGTTTTGCTTCATGAAGCTTACGGCATTTTTGTAATCGCTGATGGCGGCGTCCTCCGAAATAAGACCCGTGTTTTTCATCCCCGCGCTCACGTATTTCGTCGACAGGACGCTGAGCACTAAAAGCGTGATGATAAAAACAATGCTCCTCGCCGGCTTCAGCCGCGGCAGCAGGAGCTTTTCGTAGAAGATCTTTAAATTCAGGACGGTCAGGAATGATGCGATTGTTACGAAGAAGATGATGAATCGTATCGATCTCAGTCCCATGAGGAGCACGAGAATATACAGCAAAATATGGTCTTTCCGCATCCTGCCGAGGTTTCTGACGTTGATCGAGAAAGAAAGAAGCGATAGCGCAATAAGGCCGGAGAACAGCGGCAGCGACCTGATGATGCCGGTCAGGCTCGCGTGTTCGAAGATCGATTGGGTCTCCACGATCGAATCCATCATGCTCTTCAGTTGCTGCTGCGAGGTTATGTGGAGGGACGTCAGCATGGGCCCGAGGAAGGGCGCGCTGATAAAAGCGCGATATCCGTTGGGATTGAGCCCGCTGAGCAACAGCGCCGCGCCGGTAACAAGGTAAAAGGTCCTGTTCCCTGTGCGGAACAATAAGGCCCCCGCGATATATATCAGAATAATGATATCTCCGAGAATATACCCGCCATGCATGTTTGACCACAGGAATAGCAGCGCCGGAATGGCCGCATAGGTCCACTTCCTGTTCAGCTTGAGCAATTCCAGAAGATAGATAATGAGCACGGTAAACAGGCTCGACCACATCTGCGGTCGCGCGCCTATGTATCCGAATTCGCCTGCGACGATGCTTGTCGCGAGATACACGAATAGTATCGAGACCAGCCTGCCCGTCCCCCCCATTCTCATTAAACGGTACAAGAGATAAAACAGAAAAGTAAAAATAGAAGCGCAAAATACAATGACGCCTTTCAAGCCCGCGCCCGAATAGACCGCGTAAAAGAGTATCTGGGAAAGCCAATATTGCCTGAGAATGAAATCCTTGTTCAGCGGAGGCTCCTGAAAATTGAAGGGAATAGAAAAAGGGTCGTGCTCAAGCAACGTTCCGTTTTCCCACATCCACCGCCCGGACGCGAGATGCCACCAGAAATCGGGGTCTGAAACAGGCGCGGTAAAATGAAACAGCATCGAAGCGAATACAACGCCGATGGCAACCATCATGACGACTTCATATTTGTCGGCTTTATCCATGTGCTTTCCCAAACAGCAAGTCTTTGATCGACGGTACGGTGAGTAATTTAGGCTATTCCCCTTCTGTTGTCAATCCGTATTCAAATTCCCAACAACGGAAGGACCTGCTGATGATCAAGCTCCTCCGCAACCTCGCTATCCACGTTCATGCTGAGTGACGTCCCATCGGGATCGTGTCGCTGCCAGGCTGACCTCGCCCTGCTCTTATCTGCGTTCGCATAGCAGTACAGGCAGCCGTGAGCGCAGGTGTCGTATGCGCCGATATCAATGCTCCTGGTGCAGGCGCACTCCTTTCGAGGGAAAGCCGGTTTTGTGTCGAAAGAAACGTTGAAAAGCTCGGAGAGATATCCGCCATCGATGCAGCTCGCCTTCATGACGGTCTCAGACAGCAGGTAATTGTTGCAACAGGCATACAGCGTGATCCCGAAGGCCCCCGCTCTGCTCGCCAGTCGCAGGGCATGCTCCCGCTTCTGTTCCTCCGATAATTCCTGCAGAACATGCGTGCTGTACTTCTGCATGTTCCGAAGGACCTTTTTATACGGATGCACAAAGCTTATATAACACTTCCCGACCTTTCCTTTGAGCAGGTCCGCGCACCGGACAAAGCGCTCTTCATGGAGTTCGTACGACAATTGATCGGTAATGCAGAGAGGATCATATCTCCAGACAAGCTGTTTCGGGGAATATCTCCGGGAGAGAAAGATAAGATCTTTGATCGCATCCCGGTAATCCGGGACATCGGGCTCCAGCTCGACATTCGCCGTGATGGTGAAATGAAAGAATAGATTCTTTGTGGTTTTTTCGATCGTATCGAGCTTGCTCAGGAGCGGAGAGTAGTTCTTCGACCAGAAAACAACGGCGCCTACGTCTGCGGGCGTGAGGGACACCCGCTGCAGCTTCCCGGAATACGGCTGCCGCACCTCGGCAAAACCGGCGCTCAGCCTGTTTACGAACCAGTCCGAATAAAATGCGGGTATGTCGGTGCGCCTGCTAACGGATATGATATTAGTCATCAGCGGTAAACTCCGGAAACAGCCTTTACATATTTACTACATATCGTGCCGAATAACAAGTGCTTCAATAATAACAGGACATTCGACCTTCCCGGACAGAACACCCACAAAACACTTTTCTTTTTCCCCAGTTTGCGGTATGATAGCGCCTGCTTACATTTGAAAATAATTATCCGAGGTATGGCCATGAAGCAACTACCGCTCGCTCTTTTTCTCAGCGCCCTTCTCCTGCCTTTAACGGCGCATTCCCTTACCCTGGAAGAAGGTCTGAAGCTTGTTACCGAGAGCGGCCGAGACGTCAGGATCGCGGAATCGGACGCCGACGCGGCGCGGGCCTCGGTTTCCCTTGCGCGGTCCCCCTGGCTGCCGTTCGTCGATATCTACGGCCGGGAGACCTGGCTCCGGTACCAGCCCGAGGCAAAAACGCCGTTTGGGTCCATGCCGACGTCTCAGGACCAGTTTACAACCTATGGAATCAGGGCCACGCAGCTGCTTTATGACTTCGGCAAGACCTCTTCAAACATCAATGCCGCGAGGTACAGCTTGAAGTCACGGGAAATAGAGACCGGTCGCCAGAAAAACGTCGCGGCCCTCGACTTCATCATCTGCTATCTCGACCTGCTCGAGTCCGAAAAACTTCTCAAGGTGGCGACCGAAGAAGTGACCCGCTACGAAGCGCACCGGAAGGACGCGGAATCACGATTCAAAGCGGGCGTGGTCACAAAAAACGAAGTGCTCCAATCCGAGGTCACGCTTGCCGACTCCCGGCAGAGACTCCTGACCGCGGACAATCTCCGTTCTCTCAGGGCCTCGAAAATAAACAGCCTCTTGTTAAAACCACTGAACGAACCCGTGCTGGCCGAAGAAATGAAGACGAGTCCGGCGGCGGACCTGACTCTCGATGAGGCCTGGTCCAGCGCCGAAGCGGACAGCACCCGGCTCAGGGAAATGGACATGGCCATCTCGGCAAAAGAAGAGGTCGTCCGGTCCGCCCAGGCGGAGTATTTGCCCACCTTTTATGTTTCCGGCGGCTACGAAAATCTGGAGAACAAGTACCAGGTGCACCAGGACAACTGGTCGGCCATCGCCGGAGTGAACATCAATCTTTTTTCCGGCGGGGCAAGCAGTTCGAAGACCGGCCTGGCCAAAGCCGAGCTGCGCTCGCTCAAGCTGTCCCGTGAGAAATTACTCGACAATATCCGGCTGGAGATCAAGAGCGCATATCTCGACCTCAAAAGCTCGGCGCAAAAGATCGAAGTCGCCAGGACGGCCATCACGCAGGCGGAGGAGAACCTGAGGCTGCAGCAACTCCGTTATAAGGAAGGCGCAGGGACCACGACTGAAGTGCTCGATGCGGTGACTCTCCTGACCACCACGGAATCCAACTCATGGAAGTCACTCTATGGCTTCAAGCGGGCGGAAGCGACCTTTCTGAATGCCGCGGCCAAGGACCTTGTGGGAATGTATGGGAAATAATATGGAACTATCTGTTTAAACCGTTGAAACCGTTTAATCTGTTTAAGCGACCGGGAGCAAGGAGATAACATGGCGGAAGAAGTGAAGACAGGCAACGGACAAAAAAAGAAAAAAGCCTTCATGATCGTAGGCCTTGTTGTCGCAATCGGCCTGACAATCGGCTGGTTCTACAGCGGCTACCGCAAAACGCACGTTTCAACCGATGACGCCTTCATCGATGGCAATATCCACACCATCTCGGCGCGGATCAACGGCAATGTGAAATCGGTCCTGGTCAACGACAATCAGCGCGTGAAACAGGGGGATGTGCTGGTCGAGATCGACCCGCTGGACTACCGGTCAAAGGCCGCCGCCGCGAAGGCGAACCTGGAGCTGCAGCGCGCCTCCCTGCGCCTTGCGGAGAGCGATCAGAAGCGGGCCAGGAGCCTGCACGAGCAGGATGCCGGCTCGACCGAGCGCCTGGACAGGGCCGTATCCACATACGAGATCGCTCTTGCGCAGGTGAAACTTGCCGAAGAGCAACTCCGGCAGGCCGAACTCAATCTGGGCTACACGACCATCACCGCTCCTGCGGACGGTTATGTGACGCGGAAATCCGTCCAGACCGGGAATCAGGTGCAGACCGGCCAGCCGCTGATGGCACTCGTTGATCTGGACAACCTGTTCGTTGTCGCCAATTACAAAGAAACCGAAATGGAGCATATACGCCCCGGCCAGGACGTTACGATGACGATCGACTCCTTCCCGGGAAAAGAGTTCAAGGGAAAGGTTGACAGCATCATGGCGGGAACGGGGGTGTCCTTCTCCCTCTTCCCCGCGGAGAACGCCACCGGAAACTACGTCAAGGTGGTGCAGCGGATCCCGATCAAGATCGTGTTCCAGGAAGGCGCCGATAAAGACCATCTCCTCCGAATCGGCATGTCCGTGGAACCCACGGTGCTCGCGAAATGACCGTGCAGCACAAAACGTCCTCGCTCGGCCTCATCGCCTTCACCGTCATGCTGCCGACCCTGATCGAGATCATTGACACCTCGATCGTGAATGTCTCGCTCGACCATATCCGTGGCTCGCTCTCCGCGGGGTATGACGAGGCAACCTGGACCATCACCGCCTACCTGGTTTCAAACGCCATCGTGATCCCCATGGCGGGCTGGCTTGCCAAGCTTATCGGCAGGAAAAATTACCAGATCGCGTCCATCGCGCTCTTTACCTTCAGCTCCTTCATGTGCGGCTCCGCCTGGAGCCTGAACAGCCTCGTGTTCTTTCGGATACTCCAGGGGCTCGGGGGCGGAGGGCTCGTTCCCATCAGCCAGTCGATCCTGCTCGAATCGTTCCCCAGGGAAAAACACGGACTGGCCATGGCCATCTTCGGCATTGGCGCCATGCTCGGTCCGATCGTCGGCCCGCTTCTGGGCGGCTGGATCACGGACTCGCTGTCCTGGCGCTGGATCTTTTATATCAATATTCCGATCGGGATCCTCGCCATTGTCATGAATGTCATCGTGATCCAGGACCCGCCGTACATGCAGCGCCAGAAAATGAAGATCGATTACTGGGGCCTCATGTTCCTTGCAGTCGGGCTCGGAGCGCTTCAATTCATGCTCGACAAGGGCGAAAGCGAGGACTGGTTCAGCTCAAACATGATCATCGGCCTCGGGGTCGTCTCGGTCGTTTCGCTCACCCTGCTCGTCATCAATGAATACTATTCAGAGCAGCCCATCGTGAACCTGAAGCTGTTCAGGGACCGGACCTTCACCAGCGGTTCCGTGGTGATGTTCTTCGTCTTTCTCAATCTGTTCGGCAGCATCGTGCTGCTGCCGATCTTCCTTCAGATGATGATGGGGTACACGTCCTTCTACGCCGGGCTCGTGCTCGGGCCCGGAGGCATCGCCACCATATTCGCGATGCCGATCGTGGGAAAGTTCATCGGCAAGGTGAACCCGAAGCGGTTCCTCGTCTTCGGCCTGTCCGTCTGCGCCCTCAGCACGTACATGATGTCGCGATTCAACCTCACTACCGACTTCTGGACCTTTGTCTGGCCGCGCGTGTTCCTCGGGTTCGGCATGGGCATGACCTTCATCCCGCTCACCACCCTGACGCTCTCCCATATCCCGAAAGAGCGCATGACGGAAGCGACCTCGGTGTATAATCTGCTCAGGAACCTGGGCGGGAGCGTGGGCATTGCCATGACCACGACCATCCTCTCCCGCAGGGCGCAACTCCATCAGAACCGGCTTGTGGAGCACCTGTCGCCTTTTGATCCGTCGTACCACATTGCTCATGAAAAGATGGCCGGGGTTTTAAGCCTGAAGGGACTGCCGCCCGCGGGCGCCGACGGGATGATGTACCGGGAACTGATCAGACAGTCAATGACCCTCGCGTTCACGGACGCGTTTCTTTTGATCTGCCTCCTGATTCTTTGCGTTATTCCGCTGGTGTTCATCATGAAGTGGGCAAAAGCGCCCGGTCCCGGCGGGCCGCCCGTGGATGCGCATTGAGCGAGTGAACAATGATTTTTCAGATATCCGTTGCGTTTGCAATAAAAAGGCATCAGCCTGCATGCCGATGCCTTTTCACCATATATATCCCACACGACCACGGAGTCCGCGCGCGCTTCACACCGGAAGACGCTCGTAGCAAAACACAGCTCTATGCCGCGTGCCGGAGCTTGTCTTTCTCATGCAGATACACTTTCTTGCCCGCTTCCACAGCCCTGGGCATTGCTTTGCTTCCCACCCGGTAAAGCGCCCTGCCCTTATCAATGGCGGAGACGACCGTGTCCCTGGTGTTCTCGGCGATCCGCATCAGGTCCCGCCTGACTTCCTTTCCCGCTTTCGGCGCCAGCAGGAACGCAATACCCGCCCCGATGATGCTGCTTGCAAGGATCGGCGCCACGAGCGAGCGTTCCTTCCTGTGCATAAGGTTCTCGAGCTTTTCCGCTCCTTCTGCGTACGTTTCCCTGCCGGCCTTTACCGCTCCGGCGACAACCTCCCTGCCTTCTTCGTAGAGCTCCCGGCCTTCATCTATGACATCGTCGACCTGCTCCCGCGTTTTCGTTGCGAACCGTTTCAGGTCTTTCCTGATTTCTCTTCCCGATTTCGGCGCCGTCATGAGCGCTATACCTGCCCCTACTGCTCCGCCTATCAGGACCGGCATCAGGATGGAACTTTTTCTATTTGTATATTCCTCTTTCATAACCATCACCTCTTTCTTTACTCCTTAGTTCCTCTTCTCTAAGCGCCTTAACTCCCTTTCTTCACACCCAGCTTTCCACTCGCGCACCACGCATCATACCTCCTTTCAGAACGCGCCCCGTATTTATAGTATATCACCCACCATGTCTGGATGTAGACTAAACGGTATAGTGAATCAAAAATTGAATGAATAGTTACGAATATCGGTCGCAGAAATGGAATGTCTGCTACTAATGCGGTATCGTGGCGTACAGTTACCCTCGTGCAGCTGGTAATATTCGGCCTTTTTAAAGTGAACCACCCATTCAAAATGAGCCGCTCAATCTGACCGCATTTCCCCGGCCTTCGCTTCTTCTTCATGCAACGCCTTGATATTTTTGGGAATCAGTTTCATCCTATTTTTGGCATTCCCTTTGCTATTATAGTTAGAAATATTTCATAAGGGAAAATGATTGGCACTCTGCTCAAAATTAGGCAAGAGCTTGTGGGTGCCAAAGGAGACCACATGATTGTAAAAGAATCAGTTGCATACGGGGAAGAGAATCAATGGTGGGTCCGGCTTATTGAATCTCGTTCACCGGACAAGCCTGCAAACGGTCTCGCCTTTCTTCGCCGGAAGGCCGAAAAAAAGCTGCGCACACAGCTTGAGAGGATGAAAGAGCTCTCCGCCCGGGACATTCAGGAGCTTGTGCGCGAACTGGGGACGCACCAGATAGAGCTGGAGATGCAGAATGAAGAATTGCGCGCCTCGCGGGATGAACTGGAGCTCTCCAGGAACCTGTATGCCGAATTATATGACTTTGCGCCTGTCGGTTATCTTACGATAGATGTACACGGGCTGATAGAGGGGATAAATCTTACGGCCGCGCGTTTT